>ODAK010008692.1_pt1 | contig 10137 bp, 7 predicted proteins | sample 1539591 | NCBI WGS metagenome assembly ODAK01 (sample SAMEA3539303, study PRJEB22396) | soil metagenome | biome: tundra; feature: field; material: soil | place: USA | collected 2010-05 | depth 0.15 m | reverse complement strand
GGTATTCCCCCGGCGTGCCCGCGACCAACTCGCCGCCATGCGCCAACTCGCGCATCACATGATAAATCCACTGCGGGCCTTCGAACCACCAGTGCCCGAAGAGTTCCGCGTCATAAGGCGAAACGATGACCGCCGGCATCGGCATGCCACTGCGTGCCCGATTCGCCTGATCGCGGCAACGGCCGACGAAATCGCGTGCGTGACGCTGGGCGGTCTCGCTGGCCCAATTCGGCTGGTAGAGGTGCTTGTCCGTCGTCGCGCCGGTGATGCGATGATACTTGATGCCGGTATGGGCACGGATGCCCTTCGCATATTGAAAAGGTTCGAGGTACTCATGATCGAGATCGAAACCGATGTCACGGTAATATTCCCGATAGTTGAAGTCCGCTGGATAGCCGACGCTTTTGCTCCATACCAGCTTCGAGGTCATCGGATGCCGGGCGAACGCCGCCACGCCGGACGGGCAGTAGATCGGAGCATGCACGCCAAACCTCGGGCGCGGCTCCGCGTGATCGATGCCGTGCGAATCGACGAAGAAATAGCGAATCCCCGCCTCGGCCAAAATCTTGTCCAGTCCGGGATAGAAGGCGCACTCCGGTATCCACATGCCCTTGGGCGCCTGGCCGAAAATGCGCCGATGTTCCTGCACGGCGGTCAGCACCTGGGCTCGCACCGTGTTCGGCTCGGAGTTCAGCAGCGGCAGATAACCGTGCGTGCCGGCGCAAGTGATTAACTCAAGGTGGCCGGACGCCGCGAATTCCTTGAACGCCGAGACTAGCCGGGTGCCGCAGCGTTCAACGAAAGTATCCCGGGCTTCCACGAACAGACGTTGATACATCGACGCCAAGAAGTGGAGGTCCGGCCACGCACGGGTACGTTCGCATTCCTGCTCGGCCAGGCGGATCGACATATCGAGATGCCGCACGCAGCGTTCGCGCAAGAGCGGGTCTTCGAGCATGTTCGCCAGCGTCGGCGAGACGGACAGTGTTAGCTTAAAAGGCGTGCCTTCATCGCGCAGCCGATCGAAAAACTTGATGAGCGGGATGTACGTCTCGGTGACCGCCTCGAAGAGCCAGCGTTCTTCGAGGAAGCGATCATATTCCGGATGGCGCACATACGGCAGATGCGCATGAAGCACCAGAAACAAGTAACCGGTCGGCATCAGCAAATCCTTGGGTCGTTTAGCCGCAACACCGAAGGTGTGCGCGAGCAGAGCGCCAGCGCACACCTCCGCTGTAGCGGCTAAACGGGGGAAAATAGTTCGTTATCGCGACAGCGCCCCGGCCATCCGTTCCTGCACGAGCGCCGCCACGCTGTCCCAGCCGAACCGTTCGTCCAGCTTTTTGCGGCCATGTTCGGCGAGCGATTGCCGTAGCGCGCCATCGAAGAGGATGCGTTCAATGCCCCAGACAAGGCTGTTTTCGCTTGGATAAACGAGCACGCCGTCCTTCTCGTGTTCGAGCAAACCGGGAGCGGCGGAATGTGTTGCCACCACGGGCCGGCGCGCCGCCCACGCGGCTTGAATGAGCCACCAGGGTGTCTGCTCACGGCTGGGGATGGCGACCATGTCCGCCGCCTGGATGAGTTCGCGCAGTGCCCGTCCCTCAAGGTGGCCGACCAGGCGGACGACTGGCTCCAGCAGGAGATAGCGGGTGTAAACCCGCAGAGGCCAGTACAGCGTGCCTTCGCCGACGACAATGAGTTTCGTATGGGGATGATTCTTGAGTACGGGCGGCAACGCCTTCACGAGTAGGTCGGGGCCATAACGCTCGTCGAGGTCGCCGACGAACAAGATCACCGGATCGAGCGGCGCGATCTGATAGCGAGCCTTGATCGACCCCGGGTCGAGATTGTCTTCAAACTCCTGAATCGGAAATACGGAACCGACTGGCACGATGCGATCGCTGCACTCCGGCGCCATCGTGCGGATCATTTCGGCCGTCGCAGTCTCATGGACCAGCAGATACTTCGCCTCGCGCAGGCCGGCCAACTCGATGGCTTCGATCCGCTGGCTGATCTCGCTGTTCATCAGGGTGCGTTGACGTTCAAGCGAGTGCAACGACAAAAGGAATTGCGAGGGCTTCAGGCCACGCAAAAGCATTATGGCCGGGATCGATGACCATTCCAGTCCCAACAGCGTGATCGGAGCGGAAACGCCCTGGAAAACCTTGGCGAAAGCTTCGCTCACTCGGCCCGCGAATTCCTGAACCCGCGCCGTCAAGTCGTCGCTCTCACCGTCGCCGAGCGGATGCGTGGTGACGCCGGCGCCTTCGAGGTCGAAGTCCTTGCGTGCAAAAATGTGGACGCTGACTTGACGTCGAACCAGCGCACTCGCCAGCTTGGCCGTGAATCGGCCGACGACGCTCGCCGGGTCTTCGTAACAGACGATCGCCAGGATGGGCGGTGCGTCGGTCTTTTCCATCAAATCTAGCATGATGCGTTCCGGCTCGTCGAGTAGAATCTCGGCGTCGGGCGCCTGATCCGCGAGAGCGTCCAGCGTGGCCACGTCGGTTTCGATTTCTCGCAACATACGGTCTCTCCTACAAATATGCATTCCTTGGTGGGACGGACGAAAAATCCGTCTCGTAGGAATTACCGCATCTCCGTCAGTTCCGGAAACTGGGTCGCGCAAAGTTCCAGGTAGTCGCGGACGACATCGCTCCAGCGCACCGCCTTGTCTTCATGGCGTTGACCGTTGCGTCCCATTCGCTCGGCGTGGGCCGCATCGCCGAGGATGCGATCGATCGCCCACACCATCGAGCCGGGATTGTCGTAGGTGACGATGCCCGTCTCTTCATGGCGGACTAAATGAGCGGGACCGGCGTGCGTCGTCACCACGGGACGACCGGCTCGACGCGCGAGGTCCACGACCGCGTCATCGAAGGGAACTCGATAACGCGATGGAAGCACCAGGGCCTCCGCGGCGCGAATCAGACGCGCCAGCGGCGACCCTTCCACGTGCCCCAGCACGCGGACGGCATAGGCGACGCCGAGTTGAGAGGCGCGGTGGTGGAGTTGCCCCGCCATGACGCCCCCGCCGACGTACGCAAGCCGCAGATTGGGCGAACGCTGCAGCAGCACGGGGAGGGCTTCGAGGAGCACATCGACACCAGCCGAATGTTCCAAAGGTCCAACAAAGACCATCAGGCGATCGAACGGGCCAAGCCCGATGCCCATTTTTACCTGTCCGAGGTCCAGGGGTGCTTCCCATTCATTGGCGAGCCGGCCTTCCATGGGGATTGCGTGGAACCGCGAGACATCGAGACCAAACTCCGCGGCAGCCCGGGCGCGCAGCCAATCCGGCGTCAGCAGGCAGGACGCGGTTCGAGCCGCTTCACGTTCGGCGTTCTCGATCGCGCGCGACAAATCCGTGGGCGCCGAACCATTGCGGCGGGTGACTTCCAACGAACTGAGCGAGCGAATGGTCGGCTGCATGCCGGCGGTCGCGCCGATGCCGGTCATCCATTCGTGCAAATGGATCACGTCGAACGCCGGGAAATCACGTAGGCACTGTTCCGCGGCTTGACCGAACGCCTTCGCTTGCTCCAGTGGTGAGCCGTCCAAGTTAACGTTGAGCGGATGACAGTGAACGCCCGCCGTCTGACGATAGCAATGGAACTCGCCTTGCGCCGGGACGAAGAGATGCGTCTCATGTCCCAGGGCGGCCTGGCCGGCCGCTAGTTCCGAGACGAACGTGGCCAGCGAACCGCTCTGTCCGGTGCCGAGCGAAGCGAACGCGAAGGCCGCCGACCGCAATGGCCGGCGCAACCGCGGTTGTCGGCGTTCGCGCAGGATCCTTTCCTGATCCCACACGTTGCCAACGCTTTCGACCTGGCAGCGATCATCGACCAGAAGGGCTTCCTCGCTGCCGTGCGACGAAGCCGAGTTGGGTGGGAAGGAAACACTTTGCGACCGCGCCGCCGATACGAACGTGCCATCTCGGAGGAGATAGCCAGCTTCGGCGATTTGCCAGGTGCCAGGACGAGGAAGTTTGAAAAAGAACTCCCCGCAAAGGCCGGGCAGGTCGTGATCTTGCAGCCGATGCGCGTTCAGGCCATTGAAGTCCAGGAAGGACACATCGTAAAGCCGCAGCACAAGCCGGCAGTGGTGCCAGGCGTTACCATGCTGCCACGCGGTGTGTTCGACCCAGGCAGGCAAGATCCGCCAATGGGCGAAGCCCTGGTAGGGACTGATAACGGCAAGTCCGACGTGGCTGGCTGACGGCGTGTGTGATGCCGACGCGCGCGAGGCACTGATCTCCCAGGCGCAGCGACGCAGAAATTCCGTATCGTCCGTGACGACGCGAACCGTGTCGGCGTGCCCATTCCTCTCAACATGAACCTTTGGGCGATGGGGCGGCGACTCGGCGATTCGATCGTAAAATCCGTTGGTAAGGAGATCCATTCGTGCTCAAAATCCTTGGTCATACACTGGGCAATCACGCGACGCTCTGATATACGACTTCCGTCTGCTCCGCGATCGAGTCCCAGCTAAAGACCGCGTCCACCGCGGCGCGGCCATTGCGGCCCATCCAGCGGCCTTGGTTGTGATCCGCGAGCATCGTGCCCAAACCCCACGAGACCGACTCGGTCGTGTCCTCGACCTGCAAACCGTTGATGCCGTGCCAGACGAATTCCGCCGGTCCGCCCCGCTTGGTGCTGACCACCGGCTTGTGCGCGCTCCAGCCTTCGAGGATGACAATGCCGAACGGCTCATTACGGCTCGGCACCGCGACGACGTCGCAGGCCTTGAACAGGTCGTGCAACTCACGGCCCCGCCGATCCCCCAACATGCGCAAAGCATGAGCGGTGCCGAGTTGATGGGCGAGATTGCAGACGTCGTTTTTCATGTGCCCGTCGCCAACGAAGACGAATTTCGCATGAGGATAATAACGAAGCACATGGGGCATCGTGCGGACGAGAATATCGGGACCCTTCTGGACCACCATGCGGCCAACGAAGAGAACGGTCGGATCGAACGTCCCAATCGCGTATCGGCTCTTGACCTGGCCGGCATCGACGTCATAGTCGAAGGCCTGCGAGTTGACGCCGTTGTAGATCATGTTGACCTTGTGGTCGGGCAACTCGTAGAGCCACTTGATTTCTTCTTTGAGCTGATTGGAAACGGTGATAACGCGGTCCGCACAGTAGGTGCCGTGCCGTTCGTGATCTTGCACGCGTGCCGCCTGGCCGGCGTGGAAGCGGTTGCCGTTGCGGCCATACTCGGTGGAGTGCATCGTGAGCACCGACTTGTTGCGGCGGCGTTCCTTGATCCAGACCGTGGCATTGGAGGCCAGCCAATCATGGGCGTGAACGATATCAAAGCGGCCCACATGATCTTCGACGCCGCCGAAATGATGGGCGAACGAACGGCACATGTTGTTGACTTCATCGACGAAATTGGAGTTCAGCGCGAAGGGACAGCGATGATAATGCACGCCATGAACATTGTCATAGTGTGCCTGATTAACTCCCTGCCGCGTGAATACATGGACCTCGTGTTTGCGGCGCGTGAGAGCGGCCGCCAATTCGGTCACGTGGACCCCGACGCCGCCGACGGCGATGGAGTGAAGCGTCTCCCACGAAAATAAAGCAATGCGCACGAATCAAACCTCCTTGGCGCCTTCCGAAAGAACAACGATGCTATCGTCCGCTCGTTAGGCCGGCGTATTTAGTGGGGCAATCCTGTCAAGCTCTGTCCGGAAATCCCGGAGGCACGATCTCGAATATAACGAATCGCGTGACGGCAGCACGACGATTACATGAATTTCCCATGAGTCATCTTTAGCGATGAATCAGCCCCCGATAGCGAGCATTTCGTCGGTCTTTCTCGGCCTTCTCATGTTTCGTGCAATCGGAACGGAAGTGGTGTTTCATAGCAGGCTGGAGAGTAGCGAACAATCGGCGCCTAACGATTTCAATCTCAATGTTCGCAATAAAGATCAAATCAGTGAACATAACATATATTGAAAGAATCTTGAGAGCAATCTGCATACCAAATTTACAATTAGCCGGCGGTAAAATTGTGCCGTCCGCCTCAAAATGTGTTTGATAAAGCGCTTGCGCGACGATGTCAAAACGAAAAAAAATTTGGAAAAGAAATGATTGCCCGTATTTTAGGCAATATGTGCTCGATAATTGGGCTAATTTTATTCTTTACCAGGGACAAACGGGTGTGCATCTTTCGCAACGAAGGATTTAGTCCGCTACGACTGGTCTCAGAAATTGCACCGCCGATTTACGAGGTGCGGGATTACGCAGATCAAAGGAGTTCTCGGCCGGTTCGTTGCCGCCTGGATATAGCTGGGGCGAGCCAGCCGGGGGCAACGCCGCGGGATACCGGCGGTCGTGGCTCGGCAACACGAGGGGTCCGGCGGCGCGGAACCGCTCCTCGTGGAACACCAGGCCATGCGTCTCGAGGATCGTGCCGGTGCGCCGTTCCAGCGTGGCGAGCGCCACATTGTAGCTCAAGAGGGCCGCCGCCTCGGACGTCACCGCGTTGCCCCAGTCGTTGAGCGCTTGCAGCACGTTCAGGTAGATGCTTTGGCCCGCGCGGAATTTCTCATTCTGCACCTTCACGTTGATCTCCGCCGCCGCACGCGTTTCCTTGTAGGCCAGGTACTGCTCGTAAGCGCTGTCGAGATCGCGCACCGTCGTGGACAATTCGTGGATGGCATTGTGCAAGCCTTGATCGAGGTTGGCCCGATCACGCAGGATTAAGAGTTTTTCCTGGCGGACCATGGCCCGGCCCTGGCGCAGGCCGAGCGGCACCGAAAAATTCACGCCGAGCGTCCAGTTGGTGTATCGGCCTGCTCCCGACGCCAGCCCGTCACCATTGGGCATGGTGCCGCTCAGACCGTTAAATTGATAGGCCGCCACCGCGTTGGCCTGGGGCAGCATTTGGTTCTCGGCTTGCAGGAGCCGTTGCTGCTCCGCTTCGATGATGATCTTCAACTCGATGATGTCGGGTCGGCGCGACTCGGCAAGCTGCACCAGTTTGTCCCATTCGGGTCGGAGTCGTTGGCTCGTCGGCGCGGACACGGGCACGATGTAGCGGTCGTCCGTTGGCGGCAGCCCGAGGACGTTGCGCAAGGCGCCCTCGCGCGTCAGCACCGCAGCCTCCGATGCGACCAGGTTCGCTTTGAACTGGGTGTAGGTCACGCGGGCCTGGGCCACGTCCTTGAGGTCGGCGAGCCCCGCCTTGAGCCTCGCCTGCTCACGCAGGTAGGATTCTTCGGAAAGCTGCACCTGGATCTTTTTCGCCCAGACATCGGTGCGCGCGTTGACGAGGTTCCAGTAGGCTTCGATGACGCTGCGGACCATTTCCTGCACGCTGTCCTTGTACTGGAAGAATGACATCTCGGTGTTGAGCCGGGCAATGACGATCGGCGCCATGTTGACGCGAAAGCCGGCCCCTTGCAGCAGCGGTTGCGTGTAGGTGAAATTGACGGCACTGGTCTGCTGCGGGTTGAGCGGGAAGCCGCCGGTCGTGAGCAAGGGATTATTGAGCCCGCTGAAATGGACCGGATTCTCCGTCCAGGTCACCCCCGCTTGGCCGCCGAGCACGTTGGTCTTCGTCAGGCCCAAGGAACCCGCATATCCGGTCACCGGCGTGCTCGTGATGTCGGATCGCGTCGGATCGGTGAAATCGGGCACGGCCGTCGGCGTGTTCGTGCGGCTCCAGGTGTTTTTCTGCTGGAGCACCGGATCGAACGTTCCTTGAGCCTGATCGATGGTGGTGTTCGTGATGGCCGCGTCGTAGATCGTCTGCCCGCTGGCGGTCGCCGTGGTTCCCGTGAGCACGCGGATGACATTCGATTTTTCGAGCGAAATCCGGATCGCTTCATCGAGCGACAGTTGCCAATCGGTAAGGTCGGGCCGCGGATTGGAAACGGTTTTCGGCGGCGAGCTTTCGGGGATCGGCACGGCCGGAAGGAGTTCGGTGTCGCGGTGCTCGATGGTGCGCTGTTCCGGCATGATGACATTGTGCAGCACTTCGCCCACGGTTACGCCGCAGCCGCATGCCGTCGTCAACAGCAGCAACAACAAAGATGTAGCCACGGATGAAGCATGGCGAGCCAAAGCCGCAACCGTGGTCAGCAAAAAAAATGAGCCACGGAAGGACACGGAAAGACACGGAAGGAAGGCAGGAAGTTCAGGGGCTCTTTCTCTCAGGCCTTTTTCCGTGTCCTTCCGTGTCCTTCCGTGGCTAAAGCATTTGCCCTCTCCGCGGAGATGCTGATCATTGGCAACACGGCTGAAACACGGATCAATCAGATCCGTGTTTCGCGCTAACACCACGCTCTTCCATCCGTGTTTCATCCGTGTTTCATCCGTGGCTAACTATTCTGCTCACCCGGCGACACTTCCGTATCGTCGATCATCGCGCGGCGGTGCAGCGTCTCCGCCGCCTTGTCGAAATCAGTCGTATCGGCCACGACCTCGCCGTCCACCAACACCAGGGCACGCTTCGCTCGGCGGGCGACTTCGAGATCATGCGTTACCAGGATGACGGTCAACCCCTCGGTCTCATTCAGCTTGCGGAAGAGGGCCATAATTTCCCGGCTCGTCCGTGTATCCAGATTCCCCGTCGGCTCGTCGCACAGCAAAATCGGCGGCTGATTGATGAGCGCCCGCGCAATGGCGACGCGCTGCTGCTGACCCCCCGAAAGCTGGCTCGGCCCGTGATCCAATCGATTGCCCAGCCCGACGCGCTCGAGCATCTCGGTCGCCCGCTTCACCCGGTCTCGCCGAGGGCAGCTTTTGTTGTACAAGAGCGGCACCTCGACGTTTTCCAGGGCGGTGGTTCGCGCCAGCAGGTTGAAGCTCTGGAAGATGAACCCAATCCGGCGATTGCGGACCTGTGCCAACTGATCCTGATCCAACCCCGCGACCTCTTCGCCGGCGAGGCGATAACTGCCGTCGGTGGGGCGATCCAGGCAGCCGAGGGTATTCATCAACGTCGATTTCCCCGACCCGGAGGGCCCGATGAGCGCGACAAACTCGCCTTCCTGAATTTCGAGGGAGACGCCTTTCAAAGCGTGCACTTTCACCTCGCCCAGGTCATACGTTTTACTCAGGTTACGCAGTTCGATCAAAGCCATAGTGGATGCACGCGGAGTTTACTGGTTGTATCGACTGTAACGCGTCCGAGCCTGAAGCGTAAGCGAAGGATTTCGACGGGTTCGCTCAGATTCGTAGCCAGGGAAACCTCTTGCGTAATCTGAAAACGAATGGGGGTGGGTCCTCCAAGCAAGTCTTTTCGACGAGTCGGTCGCGCTCGTCGAAAACGGAAATGACCAAAGAAAACTCCCCAGCCCACGCAACTCGTTTATGACCCATCGCGAGGCCAGTTTGTTTAATTTGCGGTATACGTGGCTCGCCAAGTATTTCGTTCACTTCAGCTTCGGTCATGCCGACCGCGAGACGCCTGAAGTTGGCTTGAGTGACGCCAGGCTGCGGTGTTAATTGGGCGAGAACGAGAACGACGAGACCGAGGACGCTCGCCAGGATCGTCGTCGCCAGAAGCCAGCGTTTCTTGTTCATGGTATCCTCGGTTTCTCTGTGGCATACGATTCCGATCGTGTGATTGCGGGATCCCACTCGATCGGAATCGTATGCCACGAGAATTCGACTCCCTATCGTCAAGCCGGCCCGGGCAGCGGCGTGCCCCAAGGTAGACCTAGCGCCTTTCGCAGATTTGCGGAGGAATGGGGCCAATCTTCCGGCGCCGCTGCCAAGCCGGCTTTCACCGGATTCTCCTCGATGTAGTGAATGATCCTCTCTAGCTCGTCAACGTCGCGCGCCCAATGGTCGAACGACTCTTTTTGCCAGAACGTCCCGGTCTTGTTCAGGCATCCATTGCATTGATTTGCCGTGAAGCGATTGATGCTGTAGGTGATTCGTTCGCGCGGCGAACGTTTGCCGTTCGCAAGGTTCTCGATCCAGGCCGGTCGCGGATGAAAAAGCCAATGGAAATGACTCGGCATAACGACGTAAGCAAACAGATCATATCGCTCGCCCGCGAAGTGCCTAATCGCATTCGTCACGATTTGGGCCAGGTCCGTGTTTTCAAGAATTCGATTCGCCTGACAAAGATCGAGCCATTCCTCGACCCGGACAAAGGTTAATTTCCAGC
>ODAK010008691.1_pt1 | contig 10137 bp, 5 predicted proteins | sample 1539591 | NCBI WGS metagenome assembly ODAK01 (sample SAMEA3539303, study PRJEB22396) | soil metagenome | biome: tundra; feature: field; material: soil | place: USA | collected 2010-05 | depth 0.15 m | reverse complement strand
TGCAGCATGTAGATCTGGTCGTGCCACCACGCTGGGGACTGTTGCGTATGCCGGAGCAGGTGCATCGGGCTCAGCTTCATGTTCTCGTGATCACGGTTATATTCGCTAATTGCCAGGAGTTCGCCAATATAGTCGTTGTAGCCGCAGATATCGTCGAAGTAGCACATCACGCGTGGCAATCGCGTTTCGGGCGCACCCTCCCACAACTGAAATGCCTTGACGGTTGAGCTGTAATAATCCATATCGAACGATACGAAACCAAGTGGGTGCTTGATTCGCGGCAAGAACTCAGGGACCGTCTCCCCGACATCACCCAGGATGAGTTGCGCGCGTTTCAGTCTTTGCCGCAAGCGCTCAAAGTCCATCATGAAGTGTCCCTGATTCCACTTATAGGGGAGATCCCGGTAGTCGGTCGCCGGGGGCAGCCCTTTGCCGGTATCGAATCCAAAGACGTCGATTGCAATGCCGAAGTGCCGTCCTACTTCCTCCGCGGCCTTCTCCATTGCCAACAAGCCCCGGCCTCCGGCTACGCCAAACTCAATGGCCGAAATTCCCTTGAGGCCCAGGCCTTTGGCCAGGACTGCAGCCGAGTAGATACCGAACGTGTACATCGGCTTTTGGCCAAGACCCAGAGACACACGGGTTTCCAGGGAAGTTATCGGTAGCTTAGAGCCAAGAAGACGAGCCCCGGGCAGTCGAAATACCTGTCGCAAAGCATTCCGCTTCAGGCGATGCAAACTATTCATATAATTGTGGCCTAACTGGCAGATCCCTGTTTCGCCATGGGCGCGAAGATGGCAGGTCTGCGGGTTCTTGGTAATCATGCTACCGCACGTTTCGTTCCTTGAACAAGGAACTCCGTATTACTGCATTACTGCCGTAAGGACCTGAAAAATGCGCATGGGACTTTCCCGTGTTCGAATCCGCCTCAGCAAGCAGACGAACCAGTAGCGCTTCAGGATGTTCCTCTGCAACAGTCACAACGGAAAAAGGTCCGCAGCTACGCGGACCTTTTCTGGAGAGTACGAAGAGCGGAGGTCGAATGTTATTCGACGTTCGCCAGCATTGCGGTTAGGCCAACGACATCGGCTCCGAGATCCTTGCCGTCGGTGCCTACGTTCTTGTAGGGGCTGCTCGGCTGAAGCTCGTAGTTCCCTTGGTTATAGTCGACGAAATGAACATCATCGACCGTTGGCCCGAACAGATTGTCCGCTGGCCACATGGATGGCGGAAACGCCTTCGGAGCAGCCACCAGTGCATTGTTGCTGAAAGTATAGGTACTGAAACAGGTGCTGATGCTGATGAGCGGAACGTCATGCATAGCGCAGCTGGAGTTTTTGCCTCCCGCGTTCCAGACCGGATACCTGCCGGTCACCACCACATTGTTGGTGAAGACAAATGCATACATGGGTGCTGCCACCAAGTTTCCCACGAGCATCATGTGGCTGTTTGGATCCGGGAAAGCAGTGACGTGGTTGATGGTGACGCTGTTGAGCGGGTTCTTCGGCCACGCGTTCCCGATCTGAAACGGAGTGCCGGGACCCATATACTTGGTGTCGAGGTCATCGATAACGACGTCATGGATACTCCAGCGAGCACCGGCCAGAGCCTGGGCTCCATCACGGCCGTTTCCGGACATTGCTGTTGCCAACTGGAGTCCGCCACCGGCATGCGAGATGTGTACGTAGCGAATCGTCACGTCGGTCACCTGGCAGATGGGACAGACATCAGAGCCGTCCGGGTAGTGCTGGTTCTTGGGGGTGAGTAGAATGCCATAGCCGGTTTGGCTGAAGCCTCCCCAGGTGTTCTCCAACAGATTCCCCTCGATCAACACGCGAACCGCATTCTTGAGTTCAATGTGATTCTTGACAATGAACGCATTGCCGTCTTTTCCTCCGACGTAAGGCGAGTTCCCCTTCATCCATTGCCAGGGCTTCCAGAAGTGGTTGCCGATGATCTGGACGTCCGTTGGAGTTTTAGTGGCGGGTCCGCCGCCGAACAGGATCGCCTCGCCGGAAGCTTCGAGGAAGTTATCCTGGATCAAGTAGGGACCGTCCTGGTTATCGCCGATTCCCGAGTTTACTGCGTGAGCGTCGGTGCAGGTTCCGGTGCCCGAGATGCAATGAAAATCGTTGAAATAGGAATCAACGACGGCAATGTAAGTGCCACCTTTCATGGCGAAACCACCGCTGGTTTCATCCTGCGGGTTTCCATGCAGCCATGAGCGATCGACGATGATGTGATCGGCGGTTCCCGGCATCGATATCAGGGCCGCGCTGCCATGGATACCATCGGAACGAGTGATTTCCAGACCGACGAGCCGGTAGAAATTTGCACCGTTGGCGAGTTGGAAGGGACCATTGCCCGCTCCGGTCATCTGTACTTTCGACAGGACATTTTTGGGATTCGAGCAATTGAACGCCGGGCGTCCTGGCAGTGAACCCACACCTCCGTAGCAGGGAGTCGTCCGGTGCCCTTCGGCGGGCAGAGCGCTGTCCGGAGAACTGGTTCGGATGATGATCCAATGATTGGCATCGCAACCCTTGGCCGGCAAAGTAAACTGGCCACTGAATGTCGCGCCTGCCTGCAGTTGGAGGGTTTCTCCGCATTGGATGCTATTCAAAGCCGATTTCAAATCGCCGCCAGAGTTGAGGCTGACGACCTTTCCGGGCGCGGGTGAATCTGCCATGGCGCTGGGAACTGTGACCAGGGGAAGTTGCGCGGGGCCATCGTAACCGCCGGAACTCGCGACGGTCATGCTGAAATTGCCGCTGGCCGTCCCACTTGCAGCATCCGTCACCAGCACCGAGAAACTGAAGGTGCCCGTTGCGGTGGGAGTGCCGGCAAGATTTCCATTCGCGTCCAGCGTGATTCCGGCTGGAGGATTGCCGCCGGAAACAGTCCAGCTATAGGGCGAAGTCCCGCCGGAAGCCGCGAAGGCGGCGCTATAGGTGTCTCCCTGCTGTCCCTGGGAAAGACCCGAGGTGGTGATTTGGAGAGAGGCGGCCTGCGGATTAATAGTGAGAGCGGCGCTGCCCGACTGGGTAGAATCAGCCTGGCTGGTCGCCGTCACGGTCGCATTGGTTGTCGCTGTCACCGTGGGCGCAGTGTAAAGACCAGTGCTGTCGATCGAACCGGTCGAGGCGGACCATGTGACGGCGGTGTTGGCGGTCCCAGTGACGTTGGCAGTAAACTGCTGAGTCGCACCCGAGAGCAAAGTGACGTTGGCAGGAGCGACGTTGACGTTGATTGCACCTCCACCGCCCCCCGCGATTTTCACAAGGTAGGAATGGCTGCCCATATCGTAACGTGGGCTGTCCGTCACCATGACTTCGAACGTATATGTGCCTGGAGTGGAAGGCTGCCCGGTTACCGACCCGGTGGTGGGGTTGAGAGTAATGCCCGGCGGCAAAGTGCCCGACGTGACTGCGAAATGATAGGGCGAGGCGCCACCACTTACCGACAGCACGGCGTTATAAGACTGATTGGCGGTTCCTCCGGGAAGCGGGGACGAGAGCGCCAAGGCGTGCGGGCTCACAATATTCCCGGCAGCCTGCGCGGTCGTACCGCATGAGATGGAAAGCACAACAACCAGTAGGAGAAGTAGCAGTGCGCCAGCGCGCCCCAAGTGCTGTCTCAAAGATGTTGCATGATTACCGGGAAGAACGATTTCAGTCAAAAACATTATGAAACCTCGACCTTCAAAATGGGGGACCTAGTCGAGCGAGTCCGACTCCATGAATCTATCTAGACAGGAAAGAGGTTCCCAGATACCACAAGTTCACAACTCAACGCATTAGTGCATATGAACCTGGCATGTACGGTTTCGCGCCGGCCATTGTTCTCTCGGGTAAGATTAGAGATCGATGAAAACGGCTGCGGGACGGGCAGTTTGGCGTCATCTCATTGCAATGACGGCCGGAGTTGACGGAAGGAGGAATGACGCTTCGGAAAGCAAGGAATGACCAACGTCACGTTACTTGCGAGATCCCTGCGCCGGTGCGGCGCGTTGATTGTAGATGCGGGTTCGGGAACGCGCAAACTTTTCCTTGCAACTGTCCGACGAACTGCGCGAGCGCGTCTCTGGTGGGCGTGCTGCCGAAACTTTCTGCGGAACATTGGCCGGCCAGGAGAACTCCCGGATAGGCGTTCCGGTATCCGCACGAGTTTCAGTGTCGCTAGTTCAGGGTCGCTGGTTGGCGACCGTTTGTGAGTGGTGGTCGAGCATGGCCAGCAGCGGATCACGCAAGAATGGGCCGCCCGCCAGCAAGCCGGAGATCAGAGGGTTTTGTTGATTGCAGCGCAGAGGAGTGTTGTCGAGCTTTAGAACCCAGCCTCCAGCGCTTTCGACCAGCGCGGCGCCGGCTGCTACGTCCCATTCATTTTTGGGAACCAGAGTGAAGGTCAGGTCGGCGAGGCCGGCGGAAACCAATCCAAGTTTGTAGGCGACCGAGCCCATGGGACGGATGTTGAACTCGGCGGACTCGAACTGCTTCCACTCGCCGCGCTTCACCTCGCTGCGGCTGGCCAGTACGAGTGCGCCGTGCAGGTCTTTGCGCTGGCTGGGTTGAGCGGGTTTGCCGTTGTAGGTGACGCCCGTGTCGCGGGAGCCGAGGATGAGTTCATTGGTGGCGGGATTGCAAATTCCGCCGGCGACGGGGACTCCATTCCTCACCATCGCGATCGAGACGCAGAATTCGGGAATGCCCTGCACGAATTCGCGGGTGCCGTCGAGTGGATCGACCACCCAGACGCACTCTTTGTCGAGCCGGGTGAAATCATCGACTGTCTCTTCCGAGAGCCAGCCCTCGCCGGGGCGCAGGAGGTTCTTCTTGAGAACGGCGTCGACTGCACGATCGGCTTCGGTTACCGGATCGGTGCCGACCTTGTATTGAGCTTCGATCGCACCGGGCGTGAAGCGGTTCAGAACCGTGCGCGCCTCTTCGAGGGCGGCGTGAATGCGTTCGAGAGTCTCTTTGCTAGAAGTTGAAGTCAACTTATACTCCAATGAAAGGTCTCAGGTGTCAGGTGTCAGGTTTCAGGAAAAGCGGCGGTTCGTGCGCACTTTTCCTGAGACCTGACACCTAAGACCTGACACCTGATTTTCTACGCCCACAGCATTCTCGCTCCCGTCATCAACAGCACCGTACACAGGATGCGCCGCAGCCAAAGTACGGGAACACGCGTACTCAGATGGGAACCGAGGACGCCGCCGGGGATCGACCCGATCAGCAGGGAACCGACCAAATGGGCGTCCACATTGCCCGCTCGCCAGTGCAACAGGCTGGTGACGCCGGTCAAAATCACAGCGTGAACGATGTCGGTGCCGACCATAACTTTAGGCGCGAACGAATAAAACAGAAGAAGCATCATCATGATGATGCTGCCGGACCCGACCGACGTCATGCCGACCAGGAATCCGCCGACCAATCCGATCAGGCTCATGCCGGCGAAATTCTTCATGGTGGGTTTCCGTCCGGCCAGGTGGTCTTCGATCCGTCCCTGGAACAGCAGCAGTGTGGGAATCAAAACCAGCAGCAGGCCGACTGCGGACTTGATGAAATCGTTCACGCCGGTGCCATAGATTGTGCGCAGATGCACCAGAAGACTCACGCCGAGATAGGAACCGGGAACGCTGCCGACCGCCATCGCAAGTACGACTTTCCTCCGTACGTTGCCTTTGCGCAGGTGCATGATGCTGGCGGGAATCTTGGTGAAGAAGTTGAAGAGCGCATCGGATCCCACGGCGGTGATGGCAGGAACACGCAGGCCAAAGATGAGCATGGGCAGCAGCAGAACGCCGCCGCCCAGTCCCGTCATTCCGATCAGCGTTCCCACTACGAAGCCGATCAGGATCTTCGCCAGCAAAAGTTCCATGCTGTGTTCCTGAGAAGTTCTCGGTTCCCAGTTCCCAGTTCTCAGTAAAGCAAAACCAAGTTAAGGAACTGAGAACCGAGAAACGGGAACTGTCGTCCTAGCTGTTACCGTTGACGCCGATAAAGCCCTCTCGTTCCATATGCAGAATGATCGACTGGGCCGCTTCTTCGGGGCTCAGATGCGCGGTATCGATGACCACTTCCGCGTCGCTCGGCGCCTCGTAGGGGTCGGAAATACCCGTGAATTCCTTCACGATGCCAGCGCGGGCCTTGGCATACAAACCCTTGCGATCGCGCTGCTCACAGACATCGATCGAGGTGGCGACGTGCACCAGGATAAAGCCGCCGACGGGCTCGATCAGCTGCCGCACGTGTTTGCGAGTCGCTTCATAAGGAGCGATGGGCGCGCAGATCGCGATACCACCGTTCTTCGTAATCTCCGAAGCGACGTAGCCGATGCGGCGGATGTTGATGTCACGATGCTCTTTGGAGAAGCCCAGTTCGGAAGAGAGGTTTTTGCGCACCAGATCGCCATCGAGCAGGGTGACCGGGCGGCCGCCCATTTCGAGGAACTTGGTGATCAGCGCGTTGGCAATGGTCGATTTGCCCGATCCGGAAAGTCCGGTAAAGAAGATAGTGACGCCTTGCTTGTCCCGTGGGGGATAGCTGCGGCGCAACTCCTTCACCACCTCCGGATACGTGAACCATGCTGGGATGTCGCGGCCTTCGTTCAGGCGGGCGCGAAGTTCGGTGCCAGAGATGTCGAGCACCTTGGCGCCCTGAGGTACTTCATCGGCTGGGACATAGCGGTCTTCGTTCTGCAGATACATCATCATCTGGAAGGGAACCATGGTGACGCCCATTTCACTCGCGTTCTTCGTGAAGAGTTCCTGGGCATCGTAGGGGCCATAGAACGGCTTGCCGTCTGTGTCCTTGCCGGGACCGGCGTGATCGCGGCCGACAATGAAGTGGGTGCAGCCGTGGTTTTTGCGAATCAAGCCGTGCCAGATGGCTTCGCGCGGGCCACCCATGCGCATGGCGAGCGGCAGCATCGAGAGCTTCACCGTACCGTGCGGATACTTCGCAAGCAGCAACTGGTAGCAGCGGGTGCGGATGAAATAATCCACGTCGCCGGGCTTGGTCAGGCCGACGGATGGGTGAAGCAACAGGTTTGCTTCCACCTGCTTGGCGGCACGCATCGTCAGTTCGACGTGAGCGCGGTGCATTGGATTGCGGGTCTGGAAGGCGACGACGCGCGTCCATCCCAGGCGGCTGAATTCCGCGCGCAATTCGGCGGGCGTCAGGCGCAGGTTGCGGAAATCGTAATGCGAAGGCGCCTGCAGACCCTGAAGGCTCCCGCCCACGTACCACGGGTTTGACTTGTTGATGGCGTAGTCGGCGCCGGGGTGCGCGCTGCTGGTCGAATTGAAGACGGCTTTGGCCTCGGCTGTGCGATCCGGCTGCCAGACATCCTCAACGGTGAGGACGGCGAGCATCACTCCTTCGGGATCACGGAGGGCAATCTTGCTCGAGCCCGGCGTCAGTTTCTTGGCGAACTCCTCGGTCACGTCGAGCGTGATCGGCATGGGCCAGAGGTTGCCATCGGTCAGCCGCATGTTGTGACAGACACCCTCGTAATCCTTGCGGGTCATGAACCCGCGCAGCGGAGAAAAACCGCCGTTCATCAACAGTTCGAGATCGCAAAGTTGGCGGGGACTTAAATCCCAGGATGGCCACTCTTTCGAATGTCCTTTGAGCTCCGCGGCAACGGCTGGCGATACCAGGAGTTGAATGAGTTCTCCCCCATGTGGGGCGATAAGATGACTGGTCGAAGCGGTCAATTCGGTGATCCTCCCGATGCGTAGATCAAGCTTTTCCGTAGTTTTTGAATTGCTATGAGTCAATTTCAGCTCCTCGGACGCGCCCCCCTGATCTCGCTGGGGGGTGGCGAGGAATGGTTCTGAAGGCGGAGTCACTCTAATTTGTACGACAGTTCTGAGTCGGTGTAACTGCAATAAAGAGCAATTCCAATTCCGTCACGCGCTGTACATCTTTATGCAACCTATTGAAATTGCTAACGTTGCCTGATTTTACAGGAGAACGAAAGATGCTCTTCGGCGCATGTGCAAGAAATTGTAACATTCTGCCACCGTTGGGACGTGTTTTACCCCACCGAACAGCTTCCTGCAGTTCTCAAGTAACAGTTAAGAGCGGCCCAGTGTCCGATGTCAAGGTTACTAGTGTCAGCTAGTTTTAATGCCGGGCCACGGGGGATAATCTACACCCTGCTGGCCGCGCGGCCATTACCACTTGTGCTTCATCGCTTTGGCGAAATCGGGCGCGGGCAACGTATTCAGGACATCCTCTTTGGTCAACCAGGCGCGCCGCGCTTGCGTCACTCCGTAACGAATCTTTTCCATGTGCGAGGTGTGGTGAGAGTCGGTGTTGACCACGATTTTCACGCCGTGCTGTTTGGCCATCCGCAAGTGAACGTCGCAGAGATCGAGGCGGTCGGGATAGGAGTTGAGTTCCATCGCGACTTTGTGTTTGGCGGCCGATTGGAGGATGGCATCAACATCGAACGGGTACGCATCGCGGCGCAGCAACTGGCGGCCGGTGGGATGGCCGATGATCGAGGTATTCGGATTGGAAATCGCCTTCAGCAGCCGTTCGGTCATGGTGGCGCGGTCCTGATTGAAGTGCGAATGCACGCTGGCGATGACAATGTCCATCCGCTCAAGCACGGAGTCGGAGAGATCGAGTGTGCCGTCGGCGAGAATATCGACTTCGATACCGGCGAAAATGCGAATGCCCTTCATCTTCTTGCCGACGGTCTGAATCCGCTCGATGTGAGCGAGCGCGCGTTCGTCGGTTAAGCCGTTGGCGAAGGCGAGATTCTTGGAATGATCGGTAATGGCCATGTATTGATAGCCGCGCTCGCGGGCGGCCTCGGCCATTTCTTCGATGGTATTGCGGCCATCGGTTTCGACGGTATGCATGTGCACGTCGCCGCGGATGTCGGCGAGTTCGAGCAGTTGCGGCAATTCGTGGCGGGCGGCGGCTTCCAGTTCGCCCAGGTTTTCGCGCAGTTCCGGAGGGATGAAGTCGAGCTTGAGCTTGGCGTAAATCTCTTCCTCGCTTCGGCCGGCGACGGGCTTTTCGTCCTCGAGATTCGCCAGGCTGTATTCGCTGAGCGTGTAGCCCATTTTGAGCGCGCGCTGGCGGAGCGCGACATTGTGCGCCTTCGAGCCGGTGAAGTATTGCAGGGCGGCTCCGAATGACTCGGGCGGGAGGAGGCGCACGTCGACCTGCATGCCGTTGCGCTGGCGGAAGCTGACCTTGTTCTCACCCTTCGCAATGATCTCCATCAAGCCGGGGAAGCGCAGCAGGTGCTGAGCGATTTGCTCGCGCGATTCATCTGCGCAGCAGCCTTTGCCCGTGACGAGGACGTCGAGGTCGCCGACGGTTTCGCGTCCGCGGCGGAGGGAACCGGCGGGCGTGACCTTCTCAACACCGGGAGCCTCCAGCAAATGGGCAACCAGCTTTGCGGCGAGCTGCTCGGCCGTGTCCAACAGGAATCGACCCCCGATGCGGCGATAGTCTTCGATGGCCTTCAGCAGCTTCTGCTCGTGTTTTTCTCCCATGCGAGGCAGTTCGCGGATTTTTCCTTCACGGGCCAGCTTTTCGACGCCGTCCAGGTCGCTGACCTGGTACGCGCTCCAGATCAAGGCGATGGTCTTCGGTCCAAGACCCTGAATCTTGAGCAGTTCGAGCATGGATGGACGATATTTCTTCAACAGCTCGGCGTGGACCTCGACATTTCCCTCCTGAAAAAGATGCTGCAGGTTGGCGAGCATTCCCTTGCCGATACCGGGCACTTCCAGAAGCTTTTTGGGTTCGGCAATCAGGTTGGAAACCTGGTGTGGCAGGGCCTCGATCGCCTCGGCGGCATTGCGATAGGAACGAACGCGAAAGGAATCCTGGCCGTCGATTTCAAGCAGGTCTGCCGTTTCGTAGAGAATTCCTGCGATGGCTTTGTTGTCCATAAGCGGGAATAATTGTAGCGCCGCGCGAGGGGAAGTAAGGCGCCATCCGAAAATGCAGGGGGGAGGGGAATGGGTTCCATGACGGCCGGGCTGGTTACTTAGGGAACACTACCGCCTAAAATTGGACTGGTGCAATCGGGCGTTCGCCCCCAAAATTGTTGTGGAGATTGCTGGTTGTAGTATTGAGGTGATGGCGGACGTGTCCCCGGGTCAAG
>ODAK010008690.1_pt1 | contig 10137 bp, 9 predicted proteins | sample 1539591 | NCBI WGS metagenome assembly ODAK01 (sample SAMEA3539303, study PRJEB22396) | soil metagenome | biome: tundra; feature: field; material: soil | place: USA | collected 2010-05 | depth 0.15 m | reverse complement strand
GTCCACCGTGCGGAGTTCGAGCGGCGCACACTGCACCAGGATTACTCCAGGCTGCGGGATACGGCCGAACGTGCCGGCCAGTGGCCCGGGCTCCGGGAACGGGCGCTGGCATACCTGCGCGGCCGGGCCCAGGTTAAGGAGTTCTACGTGCGGGAGCTGATCAGCGTGCTCATCCGCGGGGAGCTGCCCGACGAGGCATGGACGACCGCGGTCGCCGCACCGGGACAGGTGCCGGAACAGCAGTGGCTGGAGCTGACCGGGCTGCGGGAACCCGGCCACCCCGCCGACGTGACCGGCCCGTTGCGGGACCTGATCGAGCTGGGTACCGATCGGACGAGCGACAAGTACCGCTACCCCCAGGCGATCAAGGCCCTCAAGCGGCTCCGGGACGACTGCCAGCGCGCGGGCGGCGAGGCGGGCTTCACCACCTACCTGGACGAACTGCGGAAACGGCAGCGCCGCAAGACATCGTTCATCGTCCGTTTCCGCCACGCCCAGCCAGTACAGCCGCCGTTCGCCGCGGTCAGTGAACACCCGAGCCTGCGTGCCGGGACTGCAAGTCGAGATCAAGACGATCGTTGACAAGCTCGCCGGCATCGCGCCGGTCCTGCAGGACGCCGACCCCGACGACAAGGCAGAGGTCTTCCGGCAACTGAGCCCCGTGTTGACCCCACCACCCGCGCCAACAGCTAGTCGAAGCCCAGATCGAGGCTCCCCAGCATTGGTATTCCGGCCGTGTCCGAGGTCGGGGTCGGGGTCGCAACTTACGCACATGATCCCGATCGCTCTGACCACGGAGTTTGCGCTTGACGGTGGTGCCCCGTGATGGCGGCGGTCGGGGTGGGCGATGACTGGCGACCGCACTATCGCGCCAGCCAGCGCCCTGGTCACATCATGGCCGGCGTACCGCTGACGGCCTGCCCCCGCCCGGCGCGGTTAGTCCTCATGCTGTCTGCTTCATGTTCGGCCAGCGCCATCGCCCGACGTCCTTCCGGTATCGTAGGAATATGTAGATCAGATCTATGTAGATAGGAGCTACATGACGACTGGATTCGTGGGCAGGAAGACGGAACTCGCTCTGTTGCACAAGCGGCTCGCCGGGGTCACAGCGAGCGGCGCTGGTACCGCGCTCGTCATTAGAGGGCGACGGCAGGTCGGAAAGTCACGCCTCGCGCAGGAGTTCTGCGACCGCGCCGGAGTACCGTACCTGTTTTACACCGCGACCAAGGGCGCGTCGTCGGTCGAGGCGATTACGGCGTTCCTGGCTGAGCTGAGCAATTCGAGCGTGCCGCGCGACCGGGGTCTGGTACCCGCGGAGCCGACGGCGAGTTGGCCTGACGCGTTCCGTGTGCTCGCCGCCGTGCTTCCGGATTCTCCCGTTGTCATCGTGCTCGACGAGCTGCCATGGCTGGCCGAACAGGACGAGATCTTCGACGGTGCCCTGCAGACTGCATGGGACCGGCTGCTGTCACGACGCCCCGTGCTGCTCCTGCTGCTCGGCAGCAACCTGCACATGATGGAACGACTGACAGCCTATGACCGGCCTTTCTTCGGCCGGGCCGACAACCTGCTGCTCGGTCCGCTGAATCCCGCTGAGGTGGGTGACGCGCTGAGTCTGGTGGCAGCGGACGCCATTGACGCGTACCTCCTGTCCGGCGGGCTGCCCGGCATTCTGCGCGCATGGCCGGATGGCGTCCCGGCACTTGAGTTCGCGGAACGCGAGTGCGCGGACCCGGCATCTCCGCTGTTCGGTGTCCCTGAGGCCGCACTGCTCGCGGAATTCCCGGCACCTGACGTCACCCGCAGGGTGATCGAGGCGGTGGGAGGCGGCAACCGGACACATGCCAATATCGCGTCCGAAGCCGGCAGCCGGACCGGAGCGATCCCGTCAGGGACGCTTACCCCCGTACTGCACAGGCTGGTCGAGGACAAACACGTACTCGCCATTGACGAGCCGCTGTCGCTCCGGGCAACCAGGCCGGCGCTCTACCGCGTCGCCGACAGCAGCCTGCGCTTCTACCTGGCGATCGGAAGAGCGGCCCACGACCTGAGCAAGCGTGGCAGGGCCGAAGCGGCGGCGGCCCTGATCATTCGCAGATGGCCGTCGTGGCGCGGTCGTGCGGTGGAACCCACCATCAGGGAGGCACTGTCACTCGCGGCCGCTGATCTTCCCTGGCCAGCGGCGACCGCCGTCGGCGGCTGGTGGAACCGTGCGTTCGACCCGGAGATCGACCTGGTAGGAGCCGACCGCGGACCCGTGGCCAGGAAGCTCTGGTACGCCGGCTCCGTCAAGTGGTTCGATCATCCCTTCGGCCGCCGAGACCTGGCCGCACTACAGCGCGGCGCGCCACAGGTGCCCGGGTTCGACCCCAATGAGACCGCTCTGATCAGCGTGTCCTGCACTGGCTTCACAGACTCAGCGGCCACAGACCTCGCGCTTTGCTGGCTCCCCGAGGACATCGTCGGTGCGTTCGCGTGAACGGAAGCAGGTGACCCAAGCCCGGAACGATGTTGACAGCATCGGTATTTGGAGAGTGTCCGAGGACCGACACGACCCATTGCCCCATATTGCACCATTAACTATGGTGCTGAAATCAGCCTATAGGAATATCGCATCCCTGCCTACTCGTACTGGTACTGAGCTGCGGGAACTCCTGATCCCTGGCGGCTGGGAATGGTGGTCCCCCGGGCTGCTCTTCTTCGTCTGCGGACGTGGCTGGCGCACTGGCCGCCTGGCAGGTCCGCCTCCGGCTCCTTGAACGCCATGGTGCGCGTTCGCCTGCCACCGCCCCGGGGCTGCCGTCCGGGCCAGCACTTGCCAAGATCCCCGGCCCGGAGTTCGGACCCGCCCGGGGGTGTCCGCGTCCGGTGTCCTGTTGCCTGGTTCGCCGCAGGGAGCGGACGCTGGTGGTCAGCGGGTCACGGCGTCGGGCGTGTCCGAACGCCGCTTGCGTAGCGGGCGGGTCAGCACTGCCGAGATCAGCAGCACGAGCAGCAGCATCAGCGCGATGATGCTGGTGAGCAGCAGGCTCTTGGTCGCGTTCGACTTCAGGGTGTCCGCCCGGACGGTGATCTGGCCGGCTAGCTGGCCGACGACCTTGCGCGTGTCGCCGATGGTCGTGCTCATGTCGCCGTACCACGTCGCGGCGTCCAGCACGGTGTTCCGGGTCAGCGGTGCCAGCGGGTTCGCGGCGGCCGCCTGCTCGGCCAGGGCTTCCTGCCAGGCCGCGTGGTCCACCGCCGCGCCGGACACGGTGTTCGCGAAGAGCTGCCGCTCTCTCGTGTCCGCGGAAGCCGTGAAGGCGGTCAGGTCGGCTGCCTGCTGGGCAGCTGCCTGCGGCAGGCTGGCCTGGTCACTGGGGGTGAGCACGGGCGGTTGCGCGCTCAGCGCGGCATACAAGATGGCTCGCTGCACTGACTGGTCGTTCTCCACCCCGAGCAGCGCCGCGAGGGTGGTGACGGCGCCCTGCAAGCGCGCGTCGCCGGTGCCACCGCCGACTGCGGCGCTGAACGTGATCGCCGGCCCGATGACGCTGCCGGTGTACACCCGGATGACCTGCGACGCCGGCCCGTCCTGGGACGACACCGCCTTACGGATTTCCCCCAGGTCGGTGATGCTGTCCAGCAGGGCATCCAGGTCCTGGACGGTGCCCGGCTGGTAGCCCGCGCCGACGCCGGCCGCGTCCGCCCGCACGGTGCGGGCCGCTGCGTCGGGGGCCGTGCGCGCATCGGCCAGGGTCACCGGTACCGGCCCGGCCTCCCCGCGGGCGACGTAGGCGGCGGACAGGTCACGCTCGTCTTCCAGGTTCTGGGTGAGCGTGACCACCGCGGCGTTGAGCTGGGCGAGATGCTGATCCCGGCCGGACATCACATAGTTGCTCGCGTCGCTGCTGATCTGCAGCGCGCCGAGCACGGCGGCGACCGCCGTCGGGACCGCGATGACCGCGGCGAGCCGCCACCGCACCCGCCGGCTGCTCAGCGCGAGCCGCGGCCCGGGCGAGCCGCTCGCTGCCCCGGCCTCGGCGGCGAGGCCGGCTGGAGAGCCAAGCCGGCTCAGGGTCGCGGCAACCTCCTGATCGCCGGCATCTGGTGGGAGTGCGTCGTCCAGGTGCGCGGTGATCTGCTCCTTGAGCTCGCGCGCCTGAGCGGCCGGCAAGCCGCGCATGGCCGCATCGAGCTCCCGCAGGTAGTCGCGGACCAGCCGGTGATCAAGCACGGTGCCGCTCATTGATGGCGTCCCTTCTCTCTGGTCCGGCTATGAACGGCTGCGTGGTTCAGCACGCCCCCGACAGTCGCGGAGAACCAGGCCCAGTCGGCGCGGAAGGCCGTCAGGCTCTGCCGCCCGGCCTCGGTGATGAAGTAGTAGCGCCGTGCACGCTCGCCCTCGTCGTCCCGCCATTCGCTGGTGACCAGGCCCGCGTCGCGCAGCCGGTTCAGCAGCGGGTAGACAGTGCCATCGCTGGTCAGCAGGCCGTCAGCCGCGGCGAGGTCGCGGACGAGTTCCAGCCCGAAGCGGGGCCGGAGCTCAAGCAGCGCCAGGACGCACGGCCCGAGCACGCCCCGCCGCAGCTCGGTCAGACCGCCCTCTCCCGTCATGCCTCACATGATGCCTTGCCACGCAAGATATGTAAATCCGGTTGCCAGCATGGCCGGGAGACGGCCTGGCGGCGCGGCGAACCTTCGTGCTGACAGCGGCAGATGTCATCCGGCAGGTCGCTCCCAGACGCCTGCGGCTTCTGCCGGCCCGTACGGCAAGGAGAAGTCCGCGCCCGCCTATCAACCAGGGCGACCGGAACGCACGCCCGGCCCGCGAACCTCGCGGATTGCGCAAAGCGATTCCCGTCCCCCTTGCGGCCGGGCAGAATGCCCCCATCTGGGCAGCCATGGCCTTGATCGGCATCAAGCCCAGCCCGCGCCGAACGGCGGCTACTTGCGCGGGCGCGCAAAGACTCAGGTCGCTCTTCGTAACGGGCTTCCCCGCCAGCCTCCGTCGGCATCCTCGGCATGAGACGGGGTGGATTGCCTTTAGTCGCAGCAAGAGAAGAACAACGAAGAACGATTGCCACCCAGACGCCTGCAAACCGGGCTCATCGGGTTCGTCCAGCTTTGACAGCGACGGATGCTGCGATCCAGTAGATCCAGAAGACAGCCCAGCCGGCGAGGATGACGAGGCAGCCCGCATGCACAGCTACCTCCACTGCAGCGGCACGTTGGCACGGACCTCAGCCGACCGCCCAGCGGCGATGATCTCTACCCGAGCCGGCCGTCCCAGCGGCGGCGCCACCGGCAGGTACGAAGTGGGATCGCCGCTGGCCCAGCGCCAGCCGTCGGCGTCAGCGACATGCCAGTGGCCCCCGTCATCGAGCAGCCACAGTTGCGGCATGAAGCTCGCGCCGGGTCCGAGGGCTGTCGCGTGCACATGCAGGACGGTTTGCTCCCCGTTGTCGTGCAGGCCGAGCACGGTGATCGTGCTGCCGTCGAGTTCGGGCAGCGTGACCGCGATGGCGGCGCAGCCGCGGCTGCCGCTGGCTCGCCGGTCGCCGGTCAGCACGCTTAGCCAGCGCCCGGGCAGCTCAGCCGCAGGTGCGGCGTCGATGCCGTGGTCAGTGAACTGCAGCCGTTCGCACAGCGCGGCGAGCTGGCCCGGCACGGCGCTGTCCGCGGCGAGCGCGTCGGCCGCCAGCAGCGCGTCGATCGCCGCGCCGATCCCGCGAGTCGGTGGATCGCCGCAGAGCAGGCGGCACGCGATGCCGTGCAGGTAGCGCTCGCCCGGCGTCAGGACGGTCCCGGTCATCGTGGTGGCTGGCTTCGCGGTAGCCCGGTCGAGGCTGATCCGCCCGGCGGGCTTCCCGGCAAGGATCAGGTTGAGCCGGCGGGCCCCGGCCGGGGGCACCACATCGAACCAGAGCTCACCGTTCCACTCGCCCCCGCCCCCTGAGCCGAGGAAGTGCAGGCTGTAACGGCGGCCTGAGTCATCGCTGACAGTCAGCCCCTGGGCGCGCAGCCAGATGCCCGGGTCGCCCTCGTCAGTGCCCCAGGAATGGATCGCGATGCGCGCACCCGACGCGTTCCGCAGGTATGCGAGCAGGAAGATCTCAGTGCAGACATCACCGTATCGGACCGGGACGCGCAGGCCGGCCGGTACGACGATGATCGTGACGGGCGATGCTTTCGCGGCCTGAGCCCGATGGCGGATCATCCGCCCCACCTGGGCAGGCATCATCGAGACGGGCACCGGGGAGAATCGCGACGGCCCCGACGGCCCCGACTGCAGTGCCTGCTGCCGCGACGTTGGCTCCAGGAGACGGTCACGATACTCGCGGGGTGCCAACGGCGACAAACGGCTCAGGTCGTCGGCATCCATCCATCGGTAGGAGACCGCGATGTCGCTAGGGCACCATCCACAGCGCTTCAGCCCGCTGCATGGGGACGCCAATCGTGTACCCGTCGTCGCTCATGATCGGGTCGACGCCGCGGTGTACGCCGGCGCGGTCCGCTATGCGGACTCGCGGCCCGCGGGCGGGCCGGATCCGGATGCTCTTGCCCGCGTAATCGCGGCGCTGCGCATTGTCGCGGCATTGTCACGAATGCCGGAAACCGGCCGGGGTCAGCGGCTACATTGACAGGCGTACCAGCCCGGCCGGACCTGCGTACGCCCTGATCAACACGGGCCGGGCCGCCCCACGTCACCAGGGAGCAGCGTGACGGAACAGCCGCCGGGACGTCCCGGCGACCAGCCATCACCGCCGGAGCTGGAGTTCGTCCGCCGCTGGCGCCCGATGATCGACCGGGTCGGCGGCGACGGCGGCCAGGCCCGCGCGGCCAAGCACCTGAACTGGACCACGTCCACGGTGTCCCGCGACTACAAGGGCGACACTTTGCCCAGCGAGGAACGCCTGTTCCAGCTGGGCAACGCCCTCCAGCTCCCGCACCGGGAGATGCTCGACCTGGCGACACTGCTCCGCCGGGCCCGCGCCGGCCGCCGCGACCGCCTCCGCACCTCCCGCGCCAACCTCCCCGGCCCGCCCGCCGCGTTCGAGCCCACCGTGACCAGCGCCTGGCCCCCGTCCGGCCAGCCCGCGCCAGGTCCGCTCGCGCCCGCCGACCCGCCCGCCTCCCTCGGCCCGGTCGCATCCTCTGGCCCAGCTAACCTGACCGATCCGGCCACCTCCAACCCGGCCTATTTCCTGGCCCAGTCGCCCGGTACCCCCGGCGCGTACCACCCCGCCGAGTCCGCCGGCCCGTATCACTCCGCCGAGCCGCCCGGCCAGCACGCCCGCCCCCGTGCCTGGTTCCGCGGCCGCCGCGGCCTGGCCGCCGTGCTGTCGGTGGCGGCGGTCGCGGTGGTCCTCGTGCTGGCGCTGCCCGGCTCGTCGGCGCCCGCCAAGCCCGCCGCCCACGGCCAGACCCCGTCCGGCGTGTTGGGCTCGTTCCCCGGCATGACCATGGAGTCGGTGCGGATCCCGGTGCGGTCGCTGACCCCGGCGCTGGCCGCCCAGTTCCGCCGGGGCCGCACCGCGCACGCCACCACGGTCACCGGCTTCGTGTTCCGCAACCACGAGGCGGTCGGCCTGTGCCTGACCGCGCCGGACACCGGGGCCGAGGCCGGGCAGAACCGAGACCCGATCGTGGTCAGCACCTGCCGCGGCGCGCCGAACCAGGTCTGGATCCCGCTGCAGTGGGAGGTCGAGGGCTTCCGCTTCACTCACCTGGTCAGTGAGCGGTACCAGTCCATGTGCCTGAACGCGAACAACCTGGGCGGCCTGAACAACGGCCACATCGTCCAGCTGTGGGACTGCTACCCGGCCGGCAACGAGGCCTGGGACTTCGGTGACTGGCACGCCGCGGTCAGCGCCGGCACCCGGTCCTACCCACTGTTCGCAAGGAACGGTCGCCTGTGCCTGGACGCGGACAAGTGGGACCTGCGCGACGGCACCTCGGTCCGGATCTGGACCCAGTACCCGGCGGCCAATCAGTTCTGGTCCTGATTCCGTCCCATCCCGATCCCGCCTGTGTCCCAGCTGGGTTGACGTCTGCCCAGCTCAGGGCACTGGGATTCAGTGGGATCGCAGTTTGCGTCGTGGCCCGCGTGCTCACTCTGGCAAGGTACCGGCTTGTCCATCCAGCGACTTTCCAGCAAGGGGAAAGCATGCAGCGTTCATCCGGCGGCCGGACTGGGCCGCCTCCGCTCACCTGCCCGGCCCGATGGCGTGGGCGCGTGCTCCTCGTCGCGGTCCTGGCCGCGCTGGCCATCGCGGGCCTGCTGGCCACGAGCGTCCCGCGCGCGCTGGCCCAGCCCGTTCAGGCAGCTCAGCCAGCCCGTCCGGCCGCCCCGGTCACCATCCCGGTCGGCGTTCAGGACGGCTGGATCAACAGCTGCGACTCCGGCTCGGCACCGGACTACACGCCGAAGAACTCGGTCCCGGCCGTGGACAGCCCGTACTGGGCCGCTCTCGGCATGAACACGGTCCGGTTCAGCCCGCCCTGGGACATCGCCTCCTACAACCCAGCCACGGCGGACGGCAAGGCGCTCGCGGTCGAGCAGGCGTGCTTCAACTACTGGCTCAAGGCCCTGGGCGCCAAGGGCGTCACTCCGGAGATCGCGTTCAAGCCCGACTACAACTACACCTCCGGCAACCGGATCATGATCCCGGCCCTGAACACCTACGCGGCCGCAATCCAGGCCTTCGTCTCGACCTACAGCTGCCCGACGGCTCCGGTCGGCGCGCTGTGCCCGGACGGTCTGGCCCGGGTCAGCATCATCGCGCCGTGGGGCGAGCCGGAGTTCCAAGGCTCGGGCAAGGTCGGGACGGCCAAGCTCCCACAGTACTTCTACATGCAGGACGGCCGCCGGTTCGACGCCACCGACTGCCCGGCCCACGCCAGCGACGTCAACTGCGGCCCGGCGCTGGCCGCGCAGATGTGGGTCGTGGTCCATCACCGCTGCCCGTCCTGCACCGACATCGCCGGGGACTTCGGCAGCAACCGGGCCAAAGACTTCGCTTACCTGGCCGTCTACCACGAGTACCTGCGTGACTTGCACGGCGGCAAGGCCGTCTACCGGCCGAGCGTGTGGGCCATCCACCCTTACACCGACGTGATCGCGTTCGAGCAGCACCAGAACGTGCCGCTGCAGCAGACCCTGGTCGGCCGGTACGCCCAGGAGCTGCGGCGCATCGGCTTCGGGTCGAAGACCCAGATCTGGCTGGACGAGGTCAGCTCGTTCACCGTCGACTTCAGCAAGCGCCACTACTCCCGGCAGACCCAGGCCATGGGCGCCTACAAGCTGCTCCACACCCTGCCCGGTGCGGGCGGGGCCAGCGTGCCTGGTGAGCCGGTCGTTACTAGGGTCTACTACATGCGCTTCGCCGACGCGCCGCACGACGCGCTCATCGTCAGGGGCCAGCGCGAGCCGATCTACTTCACCTTTGCCAACCGAGACAAGTGAGGAAGGGAATCTCATGCGTGGACAATCAGCCCGCATCGCCGGCCGGATCCTGGCCGCCGTCGTCGTCGGCGGCACGGCCGTCCTGGTGGCCGCGTCGCCGGGGAACGCAGCCACCACCACGGCGGCCCAGGCGGCCGCGGCTAAGGCGAAGTACATCGAGGCGTCCGGTTACACCGGCAAGGAGGTGCACGCCACCTGGGCCGGCCCTAGTGTCGGGGCCATCGCCTGGACCGTGGGCTCGGATTTCGTGGCCACCAAGACCAACGCCTACCGGTCCTGCCGCACCAACTGGACCGGGGTGGACGTCGACGTCTCCTGGAACTCCGAGTCGCTCCACAACGGGGCCAAGCTGGCCATCCTGGTGTCGGTGAAGCTGTCCAACGGCAAGTCCCACGGCATCGTGGCCCTGGTGGTGTCCAAGGCCGCCAACTGGCCCGGCCACCCGGCCTTCGGCGGGGAGTACCGCGCCCAAGTCCACACGCCGGGCAACGTGCACGTGGTCCAGGGCCACATCGAGAGCTGGATCAGCAACGGTGGTGTCCCGTACACCGACCCCTCCGGCTCCGGCGACACGATCACCCTCAAGCAGTTCCGCCGCTGCTGACCTGCGGGGGGACCGTAAGACGTTTCCGCGTTACTACGCGCCCGCCGATCGATGCCGGCTCGCCATCCGGGATTCAGGTGCGGTA
>ODAK010008688.1_pt1 | contig 10138 bp, 9 predicted proteins | sample 1539591 | NCBI WGS metagenome assembly ODAK01 (sample SAMEA3539303, study PRJEB22396) | soil metagenome | biome: tundra; feature: field; material: soil | place: USA | collected 2010-05 | depth 0.15 m | reverse complement strand
TGATGTGTGTCTCGTCCATCCGCCAGCTCGTACCCACCGGCCGCTTGTGCCGGCGAAACACCGCGGCCAGCACCGGCAAGATCTTGATCGACCAGCGATGAACCGTGGCGTGATCAACGAACACGCCGCGCTCTTGCATCATCTCCTCGATGTGGCGCAGGCTCAGCGGATAGGCCGCATACCAGCGCACGCAGATCAGCATCACTTCCAACGGGTAGTGCAGCCGCTGGATCACCTTGCGCAGTTCCTTGATCATCACCATCATCCCGTCGTCCGTCTCCGCTCAGGCTATCAGCACCGGCTTACTGCGACAGAACCTTTCCGTGTCCTCACCGTGCCCTCAAAATCGGCGGATTCCAATATACGCAGGCGAACGGCTCCGACGCCGCATCGAATCATTGACGAACCGCAAGTCCGGCGCCGGCGCTTGCGCAATCCTTTTGATCATGAAGATTTTCGTCGATCGGGCCGAAGCGGGACGCCTGCTAGCGCAGAGTTTGGCCACGCTCGAGTTGGTGGATCCGGTGGTTCTGGCGTTGCCCCGCGGCGGCGTGCCCGTCGCGGCCGAGGTGGCGCGAGCGCTGCATGCACCGCTCGACTTGCTGATGGTGCGCAAGATCGGTGCGCCCGGTCAGCCCGAACTGGCCGTGGCCGCCGTTGTCGATGGCGTCCATCCCGAGGTCGTGATCGACGAAGAGACCCTGCACCTGAGCGGCGCCGATCGAGCCTATGTCGACGCCGAGGCCAAGCTTGAACTGAAGGAAATCGAACGCCGCCGCGCGCTGTACCTGCGCGGCCGTGCGCCGGTGCCGCTGGCCGGCAAGTCCGTGGTGCTGGTGGACGACGGCATCGCCACCGGCACGACGGTGCGTGCCGCGCTCAAGGCGCTGCAGCGCTCCAAGGCGGCGCGCCTCGTGCTCGCCGTGCCGGTGGCGCCAGCCGACACCGTGGCGCAGTTGCAGGACGCGGTCAACGATCTGGTGTGCCTTTCGCAGCCGGAGTTCTTCCACGCGGTCGGCGCGCACTACCGCGACTTCCACCAGATCGAGGACGACGAAGTCATCGCGCTGCTCGATGCGGCAAGGCGCTGAAAGCCAGCGAATCGCAAGGCGAGCGTGCCGACTGCAAAATGAGCAATGGTGCAGCGATTCGACGTCTGTAACGGAGATGCCGACGGCCTGTGCGCCGTGCTGCAGTGGCGGCTCCACGAGCCCGCGGCCGCGACGCTTCTGACCGGGCTGAAGCGCGAGATCGCGCTGCTCGAGCGCGTGCGCGCGAACGCCGGCGACGAAGTCAACGTTTTCGACCTGTCCATGCAGCGCAACCGGGCCGCCCTGCTGGGCCTACTCGGCGCCGGCGTGCGAGTGCGGTACTTCGATCACCACGCGGTGCGCGACATCCCTTCCCATCCCTTGCTCGACGCGCGGGTCGACTGCGCCGGCGACGTTTGTACCAGCCTGCTGGTCGACCGCCAGATCGGCGGTGCCTTTCGCGCCTGGGCGATCGTCGGTGCCTATGGCGACAACTTGGCAGACGTCGCCGACCGCTTGGCCGCCGATTCCGGCATCGATAGCGTCGACAGCGCCCGGCTGCGCCGCCTCGGCGAGGCGATCAACTACAACGCCTACGGGGACGACGAGCGCGATGTGTGCATCTCACCGGCGCGCCTGTATGCGGTCCTGGCGCGCTACCGCGATCCGCGCGAGCTGCTCGCGCGCGAAGGCATTGCCGACGAGATCGACACGCGGCGCCGCGCCGACCTGCGGCAGGCCTTGGCCTGGCCGCCGCATTGGCAGGACGCACGCGGCAGCGTCCTCGTTCTGCCCGACGCGGCGTGGAGCCGGCGCGTCCTCGGCTGCATCGCCAACGAGCTGGCCAACACCGACCCCCAGCGTGCCCATGCAGTGCTCAAGCTGCAGCGCGCGGACGCGTATGCGGTCAGCGTGCGCGCGCCGCTCGCCTTGCCGTCGGGTGCCGACGCGCTGTGCAGTCGATTCGGCGGTGGCGGCCGGGTGCGAGCCGCCGGCATCGACGGTTTGCCGGCGGCCGATCTCGACCGCTTTCTCGCGGCCTTCGCAAGCACGCACTGGGGCGAGCGGGCGGGCGTCGAGTCGAACGAGGTTCGGCGGGGAGCCCGCAAGGCGGGCGATGAAGGCGATCCCTCATGCTGATCTTCCCTCGCTCGACCGCGGTCGGCTCGCCGCGCCGCCCGGCAAATGAGCGATGAACCAGTTCCCGGCCAGTTGCGTCACTCGTTCGAGGGCGCCGCGTTCTTCGAACAGGTGAGTGGCACCCGGCACGACGACCAGTGCGCTGCGGCCCGGCAGGGGGCCGAGGGCGCGCCGGTTGAGCGCCAGGACTTCCGCGTCCGCGCCGCCAACGATCAGGAGCGTCGGCGCGCGGACACGCGCCAGGCAAGCGCCGGCGAGGTCCGGCCGGCCACCGCGCGAGACGACTGCGAAGACGCGCTCGGGACGGGCGGCGGCGGCCACGAGTGCGGCGGCTGCGCCGGTGCTGGCGCCGAACAACCCGAGCGGCAGGGCGGCGAGCGAAGGCCTTCGATCCAGCCATTCGATCGCGTCGGTCACACGTCGTCCGAGAAGGTCGATATCGAATACGTTGTTCCGGTCGAGGGCCTCCTCGGGCCGCAGCAGATCGAACAGCAGCGTGCCCAGTTGCAACTCGTTCAGGGCGTGCGCGACCTGAAGATTGCGCGGGCTGCGTCGGCTGCTGCCGCTGCCATGCGCGAACGCGATGAGCGCCTGCGCGTGCGGCGGCAACACCAGTTCACCTTCCAAGGCCTGTGGGCCGATCAGAACCCGCTTCGGGGGGATCAGGCAACTCTGACCCGCTTCGGGGGGATCAGGCAACTCTGCCATCGTCGCTCCTCGCCCGACCTTCAATGCCGGGTACGGCTTTTGATATTTATGCGCGCGACGCGTTCGCCGGAGTTTGCGAATGCGCAAACATCCAACAAATGCGAGCGACGACGCTGTCGGACATGGAAGAATCTCAAGCTGCGTTTCTGCGCGCCGATGACCTCGCTCGTCACTGCGCCTAGGATGCGGCTGGATAGCCGCCAAGCCCGAGATCGCGCCGCTTCACGTCAATCATGATGCGGAGGATCCATGTTCGAGACGTCGACGGTGTCGGCAGCACTTGCAGGCAAAGCCCGGGCACCGTCCCCACGGCGTGCAGCCCCGCCTGGACCAAACGCTTGACCTCGATCGCCGTCAACGGCCGCGCAACCTTCGGCAGCTACTCCATACACCCATCAACGATTTACCCAGTACGGTGGAGGACAGTCATACCCCTCTTCTCACCCATCATAAAATTTGCACTTGAGTGAGACTTCCATGAGGAATGCCGATTTCGAGACGAGCCGGGACGGCTTGAAATCTCAAAATGCTGGAGAGGGTGTCTGTCAATGGGCGCGCTGGGTCTGGCTTTCCGGGCGATCGTGCACTATTCCGCCAACATGTCCGCCCAGTGCAGCGCCGCTCTGGCCTGCGTGGGATTCGAATCCGCGGTGGGTCGAGACATCGCAAGGCGTTCGTGCAGGTTCTAGATCTGGTCGGGCAGCGACACAGCACTTGCCCTCAAACAGGCCTTTGCACCATAGCACCTCCGTTTCTCAAGATCGATTTGCCCTGTGTGAAACGCCCGGTTCGCGGGTCCAGCTTGTCGCCTCGACTGCACTACGTCAGAAGGACGACCTGAGCCGGATCGATGCAAATCCAGACACGGCGTCCGACCTCGAACACCGTGGTCGATGGCGCCGTGGCCCGCAATTGCAAGTCGCTACCACCGGGTGTCACCAGGTAATCCCACGATTCGCCGAGGTAGATGCGCTGCGCGACCGTGCCTTCCAGGACCCAGCGCGTGGCATCGCCGGGAGCCTCGGACCGCAACGCAATGCTCTGCGGGCGCACCGAGAACACATAGCGCCCATTCGACTGACCGTTGCCGAAGAGCCGGGCGTCGGCCGAGAACCCGTTGAAGCGGACCGCGCCGTTCGCGAGCGTTCCCTCGAGGAAATTGGTCCTGCCGATGAAGCCGGCGACGAAGCGCGTCCGCGGCCGGTTATAGAGCTCGTACGGCGCAGCGATCTGTTCAACGCGGCCCTGGTTCATCACCGCGATGCGGTCCGAGGTCACCATCGCTTCAGACTGATCGTGCGTCACGTACACCGTCGTGATCTTGAAAGCATCGTGCAGGCGCCGGATCTCGAAACGCATTTCCTCGCGCAGGGTCGCATCGAGGTTGGAGAGCGGCTCATCGAGCAGCAGCACCTTGGGCTCGACGACCATTGCGCGCGCCAGCGCGACACGCTGTTGCTGGCCACCGCTGAGCGCCGCCGGGTAGCGATCGGCGAGCGTGCCCAACTGCACCACATCGAGAATGCGGCCGACTTTCTCACGCACCGTGGCCGTCGGCAGCGAGCGCAGGGTCAGGCCGAACGCGACGTTTTCGGCCACCGTCATGTGCGGCCACACGGCATAGCTCTGGAAGATCATCGACATGCCGCGCCGTTCGGGCGGGAGGCTGGCGGCGGCCGACGAGAGCGTCGCGCCGTCCATTTCGATCGTCCCAACGCTCGGCCGGATGAACCCGGCGATCATCCGCAATGTCGTCGTCTTGCCGCAGCCGGATGGGCCGAGCAGCGAAACGAACTCGCCAGCACGCAACTCGAGGCTGACGTCGTGCACCGCCGTGACCTTGCCGAAGCGGCAGCCGATGCCGCGCAGCGCGAGGCGCGGCGGCTGGGAGCCGGTGTCGGTCATCTATTCGCTCCGCCGCACCATGAAGTCCCGCCCGAGCAGCGTGTAGCCCAAGGCGACCATCGCGGTGATCAGCGCCAGCAGCACCAGACCAAGCGCGGCCGCCGCCTCGAGCGACCCTTCCTCGGCGAGATTGAGCAGCGCCACCGACATCACCCGTGTCTTCGGACCGTAGAGAAAAACCGCGGTGCTGAGCTCGCGGGTGGCCGGAATGAAGACCAGCAGCCAGCCGCCGAACAGGCTCGTCTTCAGTAACGGCGCCACGACGCGGCGTACCGCCAGCAGGCGGCCGCCTCCGAGAATGCGTACAGCTTCTTCCATCTCGGGATTGATACCGCGGATCGCGGCCGAGGAGTTGGCATAGGCGATCGGCAGAAAGCGTGTCGTGAACGCGAGGATCATGATCGAGGCGGTGCCGTAGAGCGCGAACGGCGCCGACGCGTAGGCCGCATAGAAGCCGATCGCGAGCACGATGCCGGGCACGACGAACGGCGCCAGGCAAAGAAAGCTCAGCACGCCGCCCCACGGCAGCAGGCGTCGCTGCACGATGTAGGCGATCGCCAACGCGAGCGCCAGCGCCAGGGTGGCGGCCGCGGTGGCGTAGAAGAAAGTGTTGAACATGGCCTGCACGGTGTCCTGCTGTTCGAGCAGCACGAAGCGCAGATTCGCCCACGTGAGATTGGCCGCATGCAGGCCGCGGCTCCAGGTCTTCGCGAACGCCGCCTCGGCGATGATCGCAAGCGGCAGCAGCACCGCTAGTGCGCAGACAAACATGCAAGCGGCGAATGCGGCCCAGCGCAGGCGCCCGAGTCCGACGATGCGTCGCTCGCCGCCCTTGCCGGTCATCGTGACGTGGCCGCGCCGGCCGATGACATGCTGCTGCAGCAGATAGAGCACCACGGTGATCACGAGCAGCGGCAGCGCGTAAGCCTGCGCGACTTCGACCCGCACCGGGTAGCTGAAGAATTCCAGCAGTTGAGTCGTCACGACGTTGTAGCGGGCCGGAATCGCGATCATTGCCGGCGAGCCGAACAGCGCAATCGCTTCGAGAAACGTGATGATCGCCCCGCCGAGGATCGCCGGCAGCACCAGCGGCAACGTGATGCGCCACGTCGTGCGCCACTTGCCGGCGCCGAGGATGTTGGCAGCGTCCTCCATCTCCGACGAGACGGTATCCAACGCCGCCGAGACGAACACGAACAGGAACGGATAACTGTAGATCGCGATGATGAAGACCAAGCCCGGAAACGAGAAGATGTTGAAAATGCCGGTTTCGGACCCGCTGATCATCTGATAGAGCACGTTGAGCGAGCCGGCATTCGGGCCGGCCAGCAGGATCCAGGCGAGCGCGCCGAGATACGGCGGCATGATGAACGCGCCGAGCGTCAGCAGACGCACGAGTGCCTTGCCCGGCATGTCGGTGCGCGAGACCGCCCACGCCATCGGCACCGCCACCACGCCACACAACGCGGTGACTGCGAGCGCCATCACAAGCGAATTGCCGAACGCGACGATATAGCGCTGGCGGCCGTAGGCCGCGGTGAAATTCGCGAATGTGAAGGCGCCGGTCTTCGGGTCAAGCAGGCTGCCGATCAGCAGCCGCGCCAGCGGATGCACCACCAGCAGCACCAATACTGCGACCAGAATCAGCCACAGCAGTGCGCTCGGCTCAATGCTGCGCAGGCGCGCCCTCAACCCCGGGTGCGCCGCGCCCAGCGCCAAGCTGGTGCTCATCGGCACATCACGGCCGGTAGACAGACCGGAGGCCGAAGAATGCAGCGAGCGGCGGCCTGCGATCGACGAACATCATCGGCCGGGAGCTACTGGCCAAAGATGTCGCGCCAAAGCTCGGCGATCGCTGGGATGCCCTTGACTTGATCGTCGAGCGTAGGCCGGATCGTCTTGATTTCGCTGACGGGTTTGACCCCAGGCAGCGGCTTCACGTCGGGGCGCATCGACTCATACCGTGCCTTGATGAGCACCTGGCTGAACTCGACGCTGAGCAGAAATTCCATGAACAGCCGCGCGGCGTTCGGATGCGGCGCGTTCTTCATTACCGCCGACGGCGTTTGCACCAGTATCGAACCGTCGGACGGATAGACGATCGCGATCGGATTGCCCTTGTCGGCGCTCTCGACCAGCGGCGAGATCGGCGACGCTGTGACCCAGCGTTCACCCGATGTCAGCAGAGTCGTCGCGTCGAGCAGCGAACGGCTGACCTGCGGCCGCAGCTTTGCCATGCGTTCGAAATACGACTTGCCGTAGAGCTTGTACATCTGCGCGGCCCAGCTGCCGGCGAAGCCGCTGTAGGCCGGGTGGCCGAGCGCGATCTTGTCGGTCCATTTCGGGTCGAGCAGATCGGTCCAGCTTTTCGGCGCGTCCGCCGCCCGCACCTTCTGCGTGTTGTAGGCCAGTGCGATGACGCTCGCAACCGTGGAATAGAAGTAACCGTCGGGATCGAGGTTCTGAAACACGGGGAACAGCCGCGCGGCGTTCTCGGGGCGATAGAGTGCGAGCGCGCCCTCCTGCTTCAGGTCGATGAAATTCGCGATGTCGACCGAGCTGAAGACATCGGCATTGGCTGCACCCTGTGCCAGATCCTGCGACAGGCGCTGGAACATGATCTGCGATGCTGCCCGTACTACGTTGACTTTGATTCCGTACTTCGTCGTGAATATCTGGCCGGCCGTCTCGGCGTTGCGCGAGTCGATGCTGGCGACGTACCAGGTGACTTGGCCCTCCTTGCTCGCCGCGCCTTCAACCGCCTTGATATCAGCAAGCGCAGGCCATGCGCTCCCGAACAGCAGTGCACAACTGCCGGACAAGACGGCGCGCCGGCGCAGTACGGGAATCGCGTTCCCGATGCATCGCGGGTCCATCAAGACGCAGTTTGCTGAATCTGATCCGGAAGGCTTTGCCATTGATTTCCCCGAAGCTGTTGCGATCGGCCGGTCGATTCAGGCCTTGCCGCCGCCGCGCGACAGCGGCCGACGCGCAAGTTCGGTAATCGCGGCCCAGTTCGGCTCGAAGCCGAGACCCGGGCGCTGCGGCAGGTCGAGGCAGCCTTCGGCGGGCGTGGGCAGACCGCCGAAAATCTGTTCGCACATCAGCACCGCAACCGCGTGGTACTCGATGAATCCGCCATGCGTCAAGCCGGCGTGCAGATGCATATTGTGGAACGGCCACGCGCCGCCGTTGCCAAGCGCGACGTTCCATGCCTGCGCCATGCCGGCGATGCGCAGGCACTGCGTGTAGCCGCCACTGATCACGACATTGGGCTGCGCGATGTCGAGCGCGCCAGCAGCGAAGAAGTCGGCGAAGCGCGAAGCCAGCCCTTCGTTCTGCCCCGCCGCGAGCGGAATCGTGGTAACGCGGCGCATCTCGGCCAGTGCGCGCACGTCGTTCTGCGTGATCGGCTCCTCGAAGAACACGATGCCGCAATCGGCGACGCGTTGCGCCAGCAGGCGCGCGTGGTAAGGATCGAGGCTGCAATTTGCGTCGATGCACAGCTCGGCGTCGGCGCCGATGGCGTCGCGCACGGCCCGGATGCGCGCCTCGTCTTCGCGGATCACCGCGCCGAGCGGACGTGGCTCGTCGCGCCGCTGCAGCGCGTGGTTGCCGACCGTCATCTTCAGCCGAGTGAAGCCGCGCCCGACGGCTTCGCGGGCGGCCTGCGCGAGCTGGTCGCGATCGAAAAAGCCGAAGCCGAAGGTCGAGTAGACCGGGACGCGCGGCCGCGCACCGCCGAGCAACTGCCACAACGGCAGCGCCAGTGCCTGCGCCTTCAGGTCCCACAGCGCGACGTCGATCGCGGCAATCGCATGCGCGCCATAACCGCTCTGTCCGCGCGGCGTCAGCAGCCAGTAGAGGCAATCCCACAGACGCTCGGTCAGCAGCGCGCACTCGCCGACCAGGTGATGTGCGGCGACCTCGTTGATCGCTGCGGCAACCACTTCCTCTTCAGTGATCGCGGTGAAACCGCAGCCGGTGCGTCCGTCTTCGGTGTCGATGCGAACCACCACGCACGAAAGCGAAGTCGTCTTCGCGACTCCGCCGGCGTACATCTCGACCGGCAGATTCAACGGGATCGCCTGCACACGCGCGATTCGCATGCCAGCCAGCAGCGAGTGGCCTGCTTCAGGCAGCGTGCGGTTGCTCATCGGCTTGCCTCCGGGTTGCGACGCGGACAAGCGCCGAAGATCATAAGGATACGGCTATAGGTTACGCCGTCGCGCAACGGCATTGACATTTCGGCAAACGTGGTTTCGAGAAAGTCGAAGGCCGTCGGCCGCGCAGCCCTGTCTCCCTCCCGCTCGGTTCGGCTCGTCAGATGCTCGATCAGCCGCACGATGCTCGCCGACGGCGGACGCCGCGGCAGACCGGAAAGAGTAGCGGCCGAGCGCGACGGTCCGCGCGCCACTGGCAAGGTTCGGCCGAGGCCGGGTGAAAATGAAGCGCTGGCGCTGCTTCGCATTCAAGTAGGTCCACAGACCCCAAATGAACGCAACGAACGTTAATATTGGCGGCAGGTAATCGTGAGGCCTGCCTGCCCGTATCCAGACCCCGGCGTTCGACATCAACTGCAATAGGCTGGCCGGAACTTATCGATTCCCTCGAGGCGGGGCAATGCTACTGCGCGAAGTCGGCGAAGCCCCCGCATCGGCCGTTGCAGCAGGCGCAGCGTTCGGCCCCGCCGGCGATCAGCGAAGTGAAGAGGCTCTGAGCCGCGGGTGACTACGACGAGGCGTAGCCCGAAGGATAGGCACCGCCGGCCAAAGGGCGGCGGTGAGCGACGCGTCTTCTACCAGTGGAACCAGTTCGTTGCGAAGAACCACGCAAGGCCGCCCGCCGACAATGAAGCAGAAGAAGGTCAAGGCCATCGTTCAGCCGTAGAGCCGTCGATCACTCGGAGACATGCGCTGTGCGCTTGCGCGCGGGTAGTTCGTCGACAGATTCAAGTACGTCAGGCCGCCAAAGATCAGGCGGACCAGGAACGCCCCGACAGCGACTCCGACAGCGCCTCGCTGCACAGGCTGGTTGAACACCTTTTCGACGAGGCTCGCGACAAGAACCAACGCGCCTGAATCCAGCGTCATGAGGGGTGCTGGCGTAAGGTTCTAGGCTGTCTCCCGTGCTGCGACACGCTGCAGCGCTTCGTAAGACCCAGACGCCGCAAACCTGAGCCTCCAAGACGCGCGCGTCTCGAATCGGCAAAACGTCTCACATTGGCCGCGGAGTGGTATGGCCCGAGCACCAACGAAGGGCAGAATTCTCTTCTGAGAGCGTATGTGGATTTCTGAACTAGGCTTGCCAACCGACTTCTCGCAGGCCGCTGGGGATCATCCGTTCGGTCCGCC
>ODAK010008687.1_pt1 | contig 10139 bp, 2 predicted proteins | sample 1539591 | NCBI WGS metagenome assembly ODAK01 (sample SAMEA3539303, study PRJEB22396) | soil metagenome | biome: tundra; feature: field; material: soil | place: USA | collected 2010-05 | depth 0.15 m | reverse complement strand
CCGAGCGGAGTGCCTGAATGCCCACTGGTTCGGGACTCTGGCCGAAGCGAAACGGATCATCGAGGCATGGCGGCAGGAATACAATGAGAGTCGTCCTCGCCGATCTCTCGGGGAACGGACGCCTGGCGAGTTCGCCAGTCGGTACGCGGCTAGCCGCGTACCGACTGCAACCTAAACCGGCCGAAGACTAACTCTAGGCTTGGTACAGAAATACTGGTCCGATCAGGGCGAAGAAAACACGGAGAAAGTCTCATTATCCCTGGACTAAAAATGGGGGGCAGGTCAGCCTTCTGTCCGATTCAGCTTTGAGGGAACTTACCAGTCAAACCGGAATTCAAGTCAAATACCTTCCCGCAAGTCGTCCACGGTTACCTATATAACCGTGCCGGAGACAGGTGGTTCATCATGTGATCGACCACGGCTGCAGCGACATGCGCACGAGATCCAATGACGTTGTTTGTTCGACTTGGTCGGCGCGCACAATTCAAGAACTTCATTGCCGTTTGAAGGGAAGAATCGGCGTCAGGCTGACTTGATATTGCAAATTCCATCGACCCGCTTCTGTGCTGAACCACTAACTTCGAGTTTTGCTGCAAGACTCCAAGCAGGTGGACACGCAGCGCGCTTATGCCGAAGGAGTTCTGCGGGAGAGCGATGTTGCCGATAGTGCCCGCGGCGCTCATTTTACTTCTGGCGTCTTTCGTGCCAACCCAACGAATGAGCCGATCCGGGGAAAGAGACGAAGCTGCTAGCAGGGCGTCGGTGGCGGCGATGGCTGCGACGCGAAGCTCCTGCATAGTCGCCATTCGTGGGATGAACAAGTGGGCTTCGGCCGTCTTCGACCCGCTCCTTTTCAGCCAAGCCATGAGGTCGGACGCCGACGTTGGATACGTGAAGTCGGCCAACCGAAAGTGAACGGGCGCGGGCGCGCCCAGCACCGCTTCATAAAGGCGCACACTTTCGGGCGACTCCACAGAGGGCGGAAAGTCGCTTAGGACCGGCAGTCCCGCCGCGATGACGCGGTGAAGTATCGAGCCGGTCTCGGCTGTTTCATTGGGAAGCGAGATGGCCTGAAGCGTCGGGTTCCCGAGCATGCGATCCAGATCCCGATAAACCGCGGGAACGCCCTGGCCGAGTTCTCTGAGCTGACGCAGGGCCTGAGCGGTGCGGGTGGGCTCGGAGTCGGCCAGTCCGGCGATCTCCGCTCCGGGGATGGCGGCAAACAGAGCCAGATGCTGCGTGGCCGAAGCGCCAAGGCCGGCGATGCCGATGCGCACGGGAAGGGCGCTGGAGAGCAGCCAGCGGCTGCGAGTTGCCTCGGCCGCAGCAACCAGACCCATGGCAAGCGAAGACTGCAAGAAATTGCGGCGTGTGAACTGCATCATTTCTGCCCTCCGGTTGCGACGGCACACGAGATCGGAGCATTCTTTGGGATTGGCAGCGACACTGCAACTATTCGGGCGATCGCGTCTTGGGCGATCCCATCCTTGTCTTCTCCAGGAAACATCTGCTCCCAGAGTTCGTCTGCTGTGGTGAGAGTGCACAGCGGGCGCGTGTCGTCTGATGCTGCGCTGGCCTGGCACGCTGGCGGAGTAACGTTGACCTGACGTTGGATCGCGATGATCCGGCCGATCAGATTCTTGCCGTCATAGTTGCGGGCGGGTTTGGGTTCCCAGGAGGCAACTGTGGTGCCGGATGTGCTCGGTTTCAGCAGAAGGTCCACGTAACGCTCCTGGCCCTTTCGCCCGAGCAAATCGGAGACCTCTTCGGTTAACAAGAGGCCAAAGACGAGATGAGGGGTGACGGCGGGCGTCTGGCTGTCGACATTGAGCGCCTGAGAAAGATTGATGACGACTTGGTCGTTCTTGATGGCGACTCCAGAGCCGCTTGCGTCCAGATGTAACTGTTTGCCTTGATCCTTGAAGGCGACAAAGCGGCTGTCGAGAAATTGAATCCAGACCGGGTCGGTAGGATCGCTTGCGAAATCGCCTGCGGCTGGTCCGAGCACGCCATCCTTTTCCACGACTAGCCCGTCCTTGCAAATGACTCGCCGGAACTGGACACGCGCGAATGAGTTCTCCTGAACAACTCCTTTATTCGATTTGGGCGGATCGAGAATGAAGCTGCAGGTGACCCAGAGTGGGTTCACGTCAGAAGTGTCGAATGTATGGCCGACTGGACCGTAGAAGCGCGTGCTGGGGTGTTCCTTGTCCGCGTACAGAGATCCGTAGTCGTCGTACTGTGTCGGCAGATCAGCCCGTGGAACCCCATATTGGTCCCCGTAAAGGATGGGGTCCGGACCAGCCTCTGGGACAGGCGGAAGGAGCTTACCGGTGGTGGGATCTGGAAGCGGGAGAGATTCGGTTATATGAGCACACATGTCCTCCGCTAGGCCGGCGATCGCGTACCACGGACCCTGCACAACAATGAGCACGCTCGCCGCATGTGCCTGCGAGTTATCTGTGGAGCCGGTCAGCGGGACGATGTACTTAATAGCCGGTTTCGGCGGCTTATAGCCCTGAGGCACACTGGCATTCGCGGAGAGACGAGCAGGAACGAAGCGGCGAGCCCAGCCTCCGTCGGCTCCTGGAATAGAGGCAAACTTGTTCAAGGTGGTCAGGAAGCGCGTGGGAGGCTGGCTACTAGTGCTCGGCGGGTTTTCAGGTACCAGCGAACCATAACGGTTATAAACCGTGACGGCCGCGCGATAGTAGGCGGCGCCCAACTCGGTCGCGCGGTCTTCGTGCGTCGCAAATGCAAAAGTGCCGTTCTCGTACGTACGAGACATGGGGCGTGTGGTGGCATCAGAAGCCAGACGGGTAGAGAAGGTTTCCAGTTCCCACTTGAGCAATCCGGAAGTGGCAGGTTGAGCCGGCAGGATATTGGTCTTAGGTTGAACCACATCAGCAAACGGGAACTTGCTGGAGGGCCGGCCGTCCCAGCGCCACACCTGGTTTTGCAGGTCGGCGCCCCGCACTTGCTGCCAAGCCGTATTGTAGTTGACGGTTTTTTTGTCGGGCGGTGTGAGGGTGAAGTCGACGGCGGTCGCAGCAGGGGTTGCGGGTGGCGCGATTTTGAAAGCAGCGAAAATCTCGGGAATCGATGGAAGGTTCTTGTTCGCGGACTCTACCAGGAACACGTACGGCTTGAGGGTGGACTTATTCTGGGGATCAAGGACAATGCCGTTCGCAAAGAAAGAGGCGTGTGCGTCGTCGATAGCAGGGGTCACGCTGACCTTGGCGATTCCACCGGATGGGACAGTGACGATCCATCCGGCGGTGTCGTCGGTCACAGAGAGCGTCGTTGCTGTCTGCGAAGTGACGAACGTGAGGGTTAAAGGATCCGAGGGATTCTGCAGGATATTCGAGGGCAAGGGCTTGTTGGAGTTAGGCCACGCCTTAGTGGGTTTGTTGACTTGGATCGTTTTACCTTCAAACCAGACGTCAATCTTGAGGGCGAGGACTGCGGGGTCGTCGAGAGTGGTTTTGGTTTGCGTACTCTCTTGCCGCGAGAGGATATGGAAGCGGCTCCAAATGTTAATACGCTCTTTCCGGATATCTGAATCGCCCGGTGTGCTGCTATCGAGCGCGGCCTTCCAGCGGTCCCATGTGAAGAGATCAGTTGTCGGTTTGCGGATAGTCAGCTTGAATATGTCCGTGCCTACGTCTTTGCCATTATTGTTCTTGACCTTATACGGCGTGAGCATAACCAGCGGATAGGCCGGCCTATCGGTAGTTGAACTGGTCTGGCTGGCTGGGCTGGGATAGAGCTCGTTCGCGCGAGGATGCACATCGTCGGGAATGGCGGGGAGGTTGATCTTATCGACTGTGGTCGGACTATCCGAGGAACCGAAACGCAGATCGGCGATGGGGACAGTTCTGCGGTAAGGAACGCTCGGAACGGAGGGAGCAGGGTTGCTGTCTCTCAAAGCCTTGAAACTCAGGAAGGCTGGACCGCGCGTGGTATCGGCGAAGGACGGAGGGAGCGCCCCGGAATTACTCACACGCCCAAAAAGAAAGTCGTAGCTGCGTCCAAAGGCAAGCCCGGGAATTTTCCACTGCTTGTCACCATCGAGAAGAGTTCCCACGGACGGATGTTGGAAGAAAATATAGCGATCTTTGGCGTTCGTCGGCGTAGGTACGAGCCCGTTGCCGAAGCTGTGCGCGGGACTCTCGCACATCAGTGGCTGGTTATTGTAAGTGAGAATGGCGCGGCGGAGGCCGTCTTGATTATGCTGCGGCACGGGAATCACGATCGGGGGAAGTCCCGGCACGACAGCAGAGGGTTGTTCTCCAGGCTTAGTTGCCAGCGAGGTCATCGCGTAGCCGACGTCAAGACAGCGCCATTCGGTTTGTCCGGTTTCGCGTATCACCACGCATAGGCCCGACGTCTGCCTCAGGTTGTCTTTCGCGTCGCTGCCCCTGTCTGTGTCGGCGGCGTCCAGACCACCGAGCAGCACCGAGATACCTTCCGAGGTGCGGGTCGGCGTGGCCGGCGCGGTGCTAAGCAGCTTTTGGGGTACGAGTGTCGCTAGTAGCTTGTCCGCCGCGGTGTTGGCAGCCGTGACCAGATCGTCGGCGAAGCCGGACACACCGGGAATCGAATTCAGTAGGCTGCTAACACGTTTCTTCAACTCAGTCGGAATTTCCGTTTGCAGGCTGTTGCGGCTGGCATCGACATCTTGGCTGACCTTGGCGATAATTGTGCTCCAACTGCCCGCAAGGTTCCCCTGTAGCAACTGGCTGCGAACATTAAGCGCGGCCAGAGTCGCTACGGCGCTCTTGCGGAATGATTGCCACACCTTTGGGTCAAGGTTGGCCGCCGCGGCTGACTGGGCCCACTGGGCCCACTGGGCGAATATCAGCGCCGTGAGCAAATCCGCCTGCGTGAACTGGAGCTGTAAATGCTCCAGCGCGATCAGGCGATCTGAGAGGGTCGCGCTGTCGACAGAGGCGGGGACAGTGCCGAGCAACGAATTACCGGTCAAGGTTGCGTTTTGCTTTAGAATAGCCAGCCAATTCTGCTGGACTAACTGCTGATCGCCGCTCTGATCCTGGGCGTATTGGTCCGTGATTTTCTTAACGAGGTTGAAGTCGTTGGGGTCGCTGCCGTTGGCGAATCTGCGCCGATTACCGATTTCTATGTTGTCGGCGCCTTCGCTGACCCATCGGTCGGCGAGGCGCTGCAGTAGCGAGGTGCCGTTGGGCCCGGCTTTGCAGCCATAGGCAACGATATCCCGCTGCGCCACGAGCACAGCAGTAATGTATCCGCTAAAGCTCTTTGCTATCTCGTTCCGCAGCTGGGTGCACTTCTCCGGATTGGTGTTGCAGTCGTCGCGTACTGGCGCGATCAGGCGTACCGAGAGATCAAAAAGATCGGCGCACCCGGCCACCAGATGAGCCTGCCAGTCGGTGATTTCGGCTGGGAGCGACTTGAGAATAGGTTCGTCAGGATTCAGCGATGCGATCGTAATCGGCATCGTGTAGGTGACGATACCGGGCTGATTATGGAATGGGATGGTAGCTGGATCTGTCGCGGTGTACGTACCCGTAGTAGTGGCCGGCTCGGGTGTAAAGGTCGCAGGTGTTGCGCAATGAGCTGTGACGCAGGCGTCGAAGGACACGCTGGCGATGTACGTCACGTTCTCCTTGGGTTGAACGGAATCGGAATCAACTTTTACGATGTAGGCAAGGTTCAGCAAGTGCGGGATTGGGAATGGATAGCGCGATAGCTGCGCGAGATGGGCAGGCCACGGATATTGTGTGCGGGTGTCCTTCCGCTTCGAAATGCTCTGCTGACTTGCATCGGCCCAGCCGAAATCCTGTTGCTTGTACGCGTCCTCGAAGTCTTGCCCCAGTTGCTTGGTGATTGACGACTCCAGCTTGTACCCTGGCGGGCTAGATGAGGGATCGCCGAGGGTAATAGGCGTGAGTGTCAGCGCTTGTCCAGCAGCGCCATGGTCCAAGGGCCAGATATTTACCTGCGGCTTTTTCCAAAGCCAAGGCTGGAGCAGCTCCGTTTGGGTCTGGTCGACTTTAAATGACGTGTTGCCGTCAGATCCCACTGGAACGCCGACTTGCAGCACGACGCCGAAGTAATAGTCGGAGCTTCCCTTTGGGTAAGCCCCGAGGTACTCCAAAGTCGTAAGAACTTGAATGCTGTCTGCCATGAATAACACTCCACTTAACTAATCAGTTGAAGGTATTTCTGCGCGTAGTCGTCGTACTTACTCATTTCGGACGGCGGCGGGACCGAGCTGATTGACTCCGGGCTCAACGCGAAGTAGGAGTCCGAGCGTTCTTCCCAGGGAAACGGCAATGGGTCGTTGTAGCCCATCCCCTGACCCGAGCCCAGATGGCAAGTGACCTCTTCGTGGACGTTAAGCGTGAAGCACCAGCAGATTTTGATCGAGATGCTGAAAATTCCGCGGCCGGTGAAGCTGCCGTTCTCATAAGTCGCGTCGAGACGCAACAGGATGTTCGCTGAGACGATGCTGAGAATTGAAACCTCGCCGCCGATTAACAGGAAGAGGCCAAGGCTTAGGTCGCCTTGGCCGCTGTTGAACACAAAGCGCATGCCCAGGTTTATGTGGACACTGCCCTTAATGGGGCCAAGTGCTATGGCCAGCGAGGCAGAGGCGTCAAGAGCCATGTCAACCTGGCACGTGAGGGACTTGCCGGGGGTGTAATAGGCCTTCGCGACGAGATGACCCCCGCCGCCGAGGATGAACACCGAAATGTTGAAGGGCGCGTCCGGCGACGCCAATCCGAAGCCGGCGTAGAGTTGAAAACCGCTGGCCCAGCTGAGGCCAAACAGAAAATTGAAAGTGAGATTGGTAATGCCCGAAGTGCCGAGGCTGGTGTCAGGGATCGGCAGCGAGAGACGCGTCTCGATACCGGTAAGCGAAGGAAAGATGCCGAAACCGCTGTCGGGCGAGCTGTACAGCGCGATGACCTGTTCAAGAAAAGCGAGCGCGGCGGAGAGCTGCACGCGATCGGGCGAGACATCGACGTGAAGCTTGCCGTCCTTGTCATAGGAGAGTGAGGTCGCGGTCAGGGTGATCATCGGCGTCCCGCCGATGATCAACTGCCAGTCGCCGGTGATGGCACCGGAGGCCTGCTTCGACGCCTGCCCGTTGGCTCCGGCCTGCACGCGCACCTGCGCGGTGAAGCGCGGCGTGACGATCTGCAGGGCCATGGGGCCGATCGAGAAGATGGTGGCCGTGTCGGTCTTCAGGTCAATGTCAGCTTGCACCCAGGCAGTGCGCGACGCCTGGTCGAGGCCGTGGGTGATCTTAACCGCGTCGTTCGATCCGGCAGGCATTTTTAACGATGGAAACAGGTTGTCCAGTTTCAGACCGGCGAAGTCGGGGAAGATGCTGTTGAGATCAAAGTTCGGCAGGTTCGGGACGGGAAGGGCACGGTCTGAGAGCGCAAACGAGGGAACGAGAGTGGAAAGCGGCGAAAGGTTGGGGAAGAGATCCTTCACTTTGGTCAGCACCGGCGTGAGATCAACCTTGGGAGAAAGCTGATCAAAGAAGTACGCGGCGTTGGGCAAGGAAAAGCCGAGATTAGGAATCGAGGGCGCCGAGCCAAACGCGCGATTCAGCAGCGCGGGAACCGAAACGCCCGAGGGCAGTGCGATGTCAGTCGGTAAGGCATGGGCGATCGATTCGGCGAGACGGCCGAGAGCATCTTCCACAGTTCGGCGCAGGGACTCCAACTGGGTCGCGGCGGCGGTGGTGACCGCGTTTTGGAGGGCGGTAGCAGCCTTACATACTTGATCGGCGACGTTCTTGACAATGTCCTTCAGGTTGTCAGCAACCGTCGTGGCGTAGCCCTTTATTTTGTCCAAGGTCGGTTTCAGGGCGCCAGTCACATCGAAAAGCGTCAGTACATCTTGGGCGATAGCATCTACAAGAGCGTCAATCTCCTTTTCACCGTTGATAACGGTGATGTTGGCTTGCTGCGCCGCATCCGTGACCCACTGGTCGATTTTTCCCGCGATCGTGCCAGGAAGAGACTCGATGTAGTTCTGCAACTCCTGAGCCTCGAGCTTCGCTGTCTTGGCATAGTCGCCGAGAAACGCCGCGGGGAAAGAGATAGCTAAAACGGCGGTTTTAGCCGTGTTGATGGCTGCGGTTACGTCGCCCCTTGCAGTATTAACCTGGGCGTCTGCACCCGCGTTCGCGGCAGCAAGCATCGTGTCCGCTTTGGTGAATATGGCCTGAGCCAATGCAAGATTCGCAACGATGTCGTCTTCCCACTTGTGCCAGACCAGACTTGCGCCTGGCATCCAGGGCTCAGCGCGTGACTGCACCTGAGTGTGCACCTGAGTGAGCAGGCTATTGACGCGCTCGATGGGAGCTCCAAGTTTTTGCTTCAGGTCGCTGAGCCATTTTTCGATTTCGGCGACGCTGTTGCTCGCAGTAACTTGCAGGCCTTGCAGAGCCGTCAGCAGATCGCTTTTCCTACGCGCGAGGTCGTCCTTGGCGTTATCGAGCGTTTCGCAAACGCGGGCGAAGAACTGCTGCAGAGCGTTGGCGCTGACGGGCAGGCCATTCACACGATCCCTGAAAGCGGTTGCTTCCGTGAGGACAATTTGGTGAATAGTCGCCTTGGCCTGCTCAATCGTCTTTCCGACAAGGTCACTTTGCGCGCGGAGTTGTGCCTTGAGTTCGTCGTCTACAAGTTTGATCTCCTGCGCCACCTGGTCCACATAGCGCTGAAGCAGTTCAGCTTCCTTGTCCCCGACATGCTTGACGAGGTCGTCTACCTGAGCCTCAAGCGGTGTCGCCAGAGCTTTGGCCTGATTGCATATGTTGTCAGCGATACCGGAAATCTTGCCTATGTCGGTGCGGATCGCCGTAAACAGGTCGTTGCGGACCAGGTCGTGAACGGCCTGAATATTTTTCTGCAGTTGGGGAACGTCTTGCGGCGCACGTTGCAGCGTTACGCTGGCGAGGTTCGAGCCGATGGCCTGCGCCGACCGGCCATTCACAAGATTGACGCGGCCGTGGCCCACGTCGAGCCGGTAGGTGAACGAGGCCAAACCAAACGGCGTGGGCGAGTCGTAGGCGGGGATCTCGTTCGCGCTGTTGCTTGGAAAGGCGGGATTCGGCGCGGGCAAAGGAATCGGGTGGAAATCCACTCCCCACACGATCGGCCAATTGTGCGGGTCGGAGTCTGCTTTTTCGTCGGTGTCGGTGTAAAAGAAGAGCAGGTCGACCGACAGGATGGCGCATTCAACGTTGGCCGCGTCCGCGCCGGCTAGATTGAATACGACCTCGGGCAGTGTGTAAGCATAATTATTCCCGGGATGTATGACGGAATCGGGCTCATACCACAGCGGGATCTTCCATCCGGTCTTGCCGACATTCGCCGACCAAGCGCCCTTCACGGGGATAATCGGCTTCTTGAACTCGATGGACTTGACACAGCCACCGCCAGGAAACGGCTGGGCCGAATTCGAGAGAGTACCGATCGGCTCAAGTACCTCGACAAATTCACGCACCTTGCGCAGCACGGGCCGGTTCTTGAACGGCGTTTGAGCACCGTTGAATTGAGGTGAGACCGAAGTGTCGCGCTCATACTCGATCACGTAGCGGGCCAGATTGTGGAAGACGCTGATGCGCCCAAGCCTCGCGACCGAAACTTTGCTGGATCGGCCAATCTCGGTCACCGATGTAATAGTGGACAGGCCTTTGTCGAACCCGGCCTCGACCGTGCCCGTGCCGCCTAAGGGAGAAAGCGTTAGTCCGCTGACGACGGCGGACGATGACTTGGGGTTGCGCACGGTGGCATGGAAAAGGCGCGGCGACTCGAACGGCCAGGAGACGCCGCCTTTGAGCGCTGTTTTCGCGTGCGGGATCGGAAAGGTCTCGTTGTCGGCCTTGGCTTTGGCGATTTCTTTTGGATCGAGGCTGTAATAAAGATCGGCGTTGCCGCGGAATGTGCACTGCACGCGATTCGAGAGCGTGAACACTTCGGGATCGGCAGAAGCCCCAGCCACTCCGGCCGTATTGCCGTAGTTGCTTCCCGAGGCTCGCGGTTCAAGCAGCGCCACGCGCTTCGAATAGAGCTCCGCGTACAGGGACCAATCCCATCGTTTCTTGCGGTAAAGCGCGTCAGCATCTTTGG
>ODAK010008685.1_pt1 | contig 10140 bp, 17 predicted proteins | sample 1539591 | NCBI WGS metagenome assembly ODAK01 (sample SAMEA3539303, study PRJEB22396) | soil metagenome | biome: tundra; feature: field; material: soil | place: USA | collected 2010-05 | depth 0.15 m | reverse complement strand
AACCCAGCCGCTTGCTCGATCAGCTGTACGTCCAGTTCCTCGAAGAGAAAGTGGCGCTCGACCTTCTTGGGCTTCCTACGTTTCTTCTGGTTCCACGCCATCTGTCAATTCCCCCCTGGGAGGGGCCCGAGCGTCGTATTCCACGCCATAGGCCGATTGCCAGGATGATAGCCGATCCGGTACGATAAGAGCATGGCCGACGAGGAAGTAAACGACGCGCAAGAGCAGGAGACGAAGCGGCGCATAGCCGAACGGCTCCAGCAGGAGAACGTCTACTCGATCGCGCAGGTGACCCGGAACGCCATCATCGCCACGGGCAACCGGCTGCACCGGGAAAGCCTAAACGGCGGGCACCCGAACCTGCCGGAAATCACGATGATGCTGGCCATGCAGGCGACGGTTATGTCCCAGACAATAAAGGTCCACCTGCTGGCCTTTGGACCGAAGCCTCCGCCTCGTCTGGGCGCCCGGTCGACCCCGACCCGGACGGAGCTAGTCTTCGTGGACCCGCCGGTGCGCGGCCAGGCGCAGGTTGAAGGGGGCGTGCCGGCAAGCGCCGGCAGTCCGGAGTGCATGCCGGATCCGGCTGGCCAGGCCGGCGCCCCTGGCGATGTCGTGGTGGTTTCGCCGGCTGAGCCGATCCGCCACGTCGTTGCCGAGCTGACCGATGATGTGCCGCGCACGAAGACTCTCCTCCAGGTCGAGATGGACTTCATCATGGGCCGCGTCCCAATCCCAAGGTAGGACAATGAACTACATAGCTGACTTCCTGCATCGCCTCATGTTCGGCCAGAAGCCGAAAGCTCGTTACGTGGACGAGCCACGGCCAGGGCCCCAGCCGCTGGTCAACGACCCGAAAGAGGCGCTGGCAATCTTCACCCGCCGCATGTGGAGGGAATTCAACTTCGCCTCACGCCCGGCCGGCTGGAAGGACGAGAAGCCGAACGACGTGTTTGTCGCGATGACGTGGACGATCTGCAAGTTGGGACACGCGGTCCGCGGGAACCGCCCCGACGCTGTGGCCGAACACGCGGCAGACCTGGCGAACCTCGCTATGATCCTCACCGACGTATCGGGAGCCCTGCGTGAGAAGGAAGACGAAGCGGCATGAAGCCCGTCGAGGTGCTAGTACATCTGGAGGACATGCGGAGCGGGATAACGAAGGTCCCGTGGACCTGGTGCGGAGTGCCGACGACACCAGCCGAGTGTACGGCATTCCCGGAGCGAGCGAGCTGCCCGAAGTGCACGAGAGCGTATGGCCAATTCCGGGAAAAAGAAAAGCCCCGAGCCGATGCCCGGGGCCGCGCGAAGAAGCTCAACCGCCAACGCTGAACTGAAGCCAGGTCACGACCGGCAACCGCCGGCCTGCTGCATCGTACTGATACCTGGGGTCGACTGGTGCCTTGGGATCGCCCGGTAACTCTTTACCCGCCGCGTCGACCGCAACCTTCTTCCCCGCCGCGTCGATGATCACTGCCGCCTTGGTGTCCCTCGCCGCCGGCCTCGCGTCACGATCGTACAGTCCCACGAACAGCACGTCCCCAGGCCGGAGCGAGATGACATCCAGAGCCTTCACCTGGGCCTCCACCTGCGCGGCCTGGTGTGCCTTGTCTAGCTCCGACGGCTTCTGCACCTTCATGTTCGCCAGATGGTCCGCGGAGAGCCGATCCTGCTGCACCTTCACCGCGTCGCCCCGGGACTTGTTCTCCGCGCCAAAATCACGATTCAGCGACAGCCCGTAAGCGTTCAGGTCCGCGTCGTCGTCAAACCACGGCTGAGCATCCCGGTCCACGGCCGAAGCCGGAACGATGTTCATGATGAACGTGCAAGGCGTCGGAAGCCGCCGCAGATGGTTAATGTCCAGATCGTTTACGATGTATTTCACTGCCAACCCCCTGGCGCTGCAGCGCCGGTCTCAGGCAGTATATCACCGGTATGCTCAGGAGGTGATCCCCATGTCCACGCGCTGTAATTGCGCAAGTCTCCGGGACTGACGGAGACGGATCCCCACGTCAGGTAAAAAATTGAGCCGCCCTTTCAGCGGCCTCGCCCCACGAAAACCGAAGCGGGGCGCCATGACTCACCCGGCTCCGGCCGGGTGTTGTTCTTTTCGGGGGGACATGATACCCTCCGGGCGGGATGGCCAGTGCGCGCAGGCGCAACGATTCCTATGCGGCAGGAACCGGGGGTGGCCCCGGGCGCGTGACGGTGACATAGCGCGTGTCCCAGCGATGGGATGTGGATCGTCTCCACCAGATGCGGCACTTTCGGTTTTAGGGCCCCGTAGCCGGTAAGCGGCGCGGGGCCCGTCTACTTTACGCGCATCGCCACCGGTGCTATCCTACCGGTATGACCATCACGCCGGAACAGACCGCAGCAGCCGCCCAGCAGGCCCGCCAGCGCATGAAGCGCGACGCGCTGGAGACCGCCTATTGCGCCGAGATGTCTGTGCTGTTCCAGGTCTACTTCGTGGGGTATTCGGGAGCCCCGTCCGAGCTGGCAGCGGCCACGCAACGGTTCAATAAAGGGCTCAGAGCTCTTGATGAGGCATACGCTAAAGCTATCGAAGTGGTGGCGATATGACGACGCTCGATGCGTCTGTGTTCGGCTTCGTCACCGGGTTCTGCATCGCAACCATCATCGCGTTGATCGACAGGCGTGGGGCCCTCTGCCGAAAGTGTCAGGGGTACCTGGAATGAGCACAAAGAGACACGGAACGACGAAGCGCAGCATCGGCAAGCACGGGAATAGCCCCGGCATCGGCGGCAACAAGCCGACCAAGATCAAGGCAACTCCGAAGCCGAGAAAAGCCCCAAGTAAATGATCAGCGACACTCGGCTACAGGAGCTCGTTGATTGGGCGAAGTGGGTCGCTGGCCACGGGGACAGGCAACCGGTCCCAATGATCGTCCCAGACGAGATAATCAGCGTGTGCGAGGAACTACTGGAGCGCCGCAAGAATGCAAAAGAATGAGAGCCGGCATCTGACCACGCGGAACTTCCTGGCGTCCACGTTGGGCGATCCGGCGACGTGGGTGCAGGTCCTTCCGAACCATCTCTGGCCGCTGCCGTATGGGTGGAAGTCCCTACCTGAGCATGGATGGTTTGTTTATCTTCGCTCGCGGTACGTGACGCAGAAGCTTGTCGACGAGTACATGGTGACCTATCAGCAGAGCCTTTCTGCGATCCTGCGGGATTACTTCCAGCCGATCCAGGATGAGCTGGCGCGTGGAGTGCTCTCGCACAAGCGGTCAGAGGCCGACGACTGGGGGATCCAGAATTGAGCCGCCGAACCCGCGCAATCGCCCAGGAGATCCGCCGCCAGTGCGAAGCCAACAAGGAGCGCCCGCCCGAGGAGCGCCTGGCGACCTCCTACGACATCATGCGCCGCGCGAACCGGGCGCAGAACGCCACGGTGGATAATGGCTTCCCGGCGCCGGGCCAGTGGGTCCAGGTCCGCGCCGACGAGCGCCACGCTCCACGCGTTATCCGTTCGGTGACTTGGCTCGGGACGCCGGACAAGCCGGCCGGCTGCAAGGTGCTGACGGTCGCGATGGCCAGCGGCCAGCCCCTGGTCGGCACGGTGGAAGAGTTTGACCGGCACGAGCTCCGGCTCCTGGTCGATCCCGCGGGCAGGGAATACGAGAGATGCGATCTGTTTGCCAGCGACAGAGCAACGGGGCGGAAGTAGGCAAAGAGTAATGGCCGGCGGATTCAAGGCTGACAAATGCGACAGGTGTGGGCAGACTGCCAGCCAGCGAAAGAACGAGACGGCAAAGGCCGGAGATCTGCGGGAGTGCCCTGAGTGCTGGATCAGGCTCTGTCCTGAGTGCTACGCATTTCACCAGACCATCGTGACGCAAATCCACAATCAGGATTGACCCCGTGGCGGAGTTAATCCACCAGGTCAACTTCGCGGCATTCAACCCGCAGAAACTCTTCGTCAAAAGCCAAGCCAAGTACACGCTGTTAAGCGGTGGATACGGCGCCGGCAAAACCCACGCGCTCGCGATGCGAATGGTGATCCGCTGCTACCAGAACCGCGGGCTGACCGGCATGGTGGTCGCCTCTGACTTCACGCGGCTGAACCGCGACATCCTCCCCGCCTTCTTCCGGCTGCTGACTCAGTTCGGCATTCCGCCCCCCCGGTTCGAGCAGGAGGAGTCGGCCATTCCTGGGACCCCGAGTCGCTTCATGTTGATCGACCCGGATAGGCCGGAAGACAACTACGAAGGGCTCAAGAGCAAGGTTTACGTCGCTTCGATGGTGAAGCCCGAAGCGATCAAAGGCCACAACCTAGCTTGGATTGCGCTAGAGGAAGCCCAGCTGTTTCAGCGATTCTTGCTGCATAAACAGGAGCTCGTGTGGACCGTGATGACATCCCGGCTCCGGCAGGCAAGGCCGATCGGGGATCCCGGCCCGCCAGCCACTCTCACCATTGACGCCTCCGGCACGCCCGAGGGGAAATCCAGCTGGACGTGCGACCCGGGGATGTTCGAGACCGCTCCGGACGAGCCGGAACGGTTCGCGCTCTGGAGCCAGCAGTTTCGTGTGATCCGCGCCAGCTCCTATGACAACACGTTCAATCCTCCCAACTTCGTCGCGGACATGATCGCGTCCATGGACCCCGACCAGGTGGCCGAGAAGGTCGAAGGGATACCGAAGGCCGGAGTCGGCGGCGCGGCTTATCCGTACTACGATCGGGACACTAACGTTACGGATCTGGAATACGATCCGTACAGGGGCGGGCTGATCGTGGGGCTTGACTTTAACGTCGATCCGATGGCGGCTATCCTTGCGCAGTTCTGGCGCGGAGAGCTGTTCGTCTTTGACGAAATCTGGCTCCCCGACTCGAACACACCGGCCATGGCCAGGCGCATCGTGCAGCGCGCAAGGGACCTGGGCATCATCGATCTGGAGCGGTTCGTGGAGGTATTCCCGGATGCGTCCGGGCGAGCGCGGAAGACTTCAGGCGAGAGCGACTTCCAGTGCTTGAGGGCGGTGGGGCTCACGAACCTGCGCTACCCGCCGGAGGGCAACCCGCGGGTCAGCTTCCGGCTCAACTGTGTCAACGGGGCTCTCTACCATCGCAAGCTGTGGATCGCGAAACGATGCAAGCACCTTCAGGCGGATATGCAGCAGGTGGCCAGGGATAAGTACGGGGACCTGATAAAGACCGGGGACCTGACGCACGTCTCCGACGCCCTGGGCTACGTCGTCACCCGGCTGATCCCGATCTACAACCCGGGCATCGGGATCGCCAGGGGCTGATTATTCTTGGTTCTCCGGCAGTACGGCCATGGCCCGCTTGGAAAAGAAGCAAGCCTCCTGAAGCTTGGTCCTGACGAGTGCGACGTCCCTTCCGTCTTTTTCGCAGATCTCCTCAACGCGGTTCAGGCAGTCGCTGAATGCGGCTGCGATCTCAACCGCTTTTCCGCGGCCCGCTTCGTTCAGGATGTGGACGCCAAATTCGGCACGAGGCTTGATCGATGGCATGGTATGTCTCCTGATCAGGGCGGCACAACGCCGGCCCTCGTTGTCGTTCCAGATCTGCACGTTATCGCTCCATGTTCAGCGGTTCGCAATCGGCCGGCGCCGGCTTCTCCAGCGCAACAGCAGCCACCGGCGTTTCCCGGCTGACCCGCTGTGTCACTACGAGAATAGCATTCTCCGGGATCACGATGAACGCCCGCTCGTCGATCTCCACCTCTGTCCCCGCGTACTTCGCGAAGATCACCACGTCACCGGGCGCCACGTCCGGGACCACAACGCGCCCATCGTTCAGCACGCGACCCGGCCCCACGGCGACGACGGTGCCAGTGAGTTTCTTCGATTCCTCACGCTCCGGGAGCCAGACGCCCCCCTTGCTTTTCTTCTCCACTTCCTTCTCTGGCAGGATCACAACGAAGTCATTCAGAGGTTCAATCATTACTATCTCCTATCACTTTACAGCATTGCTAAAAGCGTCAATAGCAACTCGCCGCTCTTGATATCCGCGCACATACTCCCCGACTCGTTCCGCATAGCCCGCCGGTATGCCTGGCCGCAAAACATCCCTCTCGCAGCGGGCAATGTCTTCGTCGATCTTCGCAATCGCCCTTTGGATCGCCACCGCCACCACGAGCGTCGACTCCCCGAGGCTCTCGCCCTGGCAAAAGCGTCGCTCAAGCTCCGTGACAACGTCAACCCAGAAGCTGCCCTCGCTGATATCGAATGAGTCCCACCATTCGATGGAATGCCAGATCTCCCGCAGGTGAGTGACTCGACCCGTCTCCTCTCGCAGGAGCAGCCGCGTATCAGCAGCCATGCCAGCCAGACCGAGACCTTCCAGACGCTCAGCCATGTGCCGGAGTTCATCCGCCGGAAGCTCGTCAATGTCTTTTGTGTAGAGGTAGCTGTAGCTTCCGCCGCTCACTTGGCCGCCTTCTTCGCGATCCACGCGTCCACGTCAGTCCGTCGCCAGAGCCGCGCATATCCCGGCCGGTCGATCGCGCAGACCGGCGCCGGGAACAGCCCGGCCTTGATCCACCGGGCCAGCGTAGATTCTGCAATAGGGACAATGCTTCGCAGCTGCTGGATATTAACCAACAGCCCTGAAGCCTCCGTCACGTTTCGTTTTCGCGTCAAGAGCCCCTCCAGACAGGGCCAGGCCGGCCCCTATTTCACATCATAGCACGCTTCGTGCGTCCGTATACCCCCAGAGGCTGCCCCGCTACGGGCCGCGCTACCAGAGGAATGCCGTACCCCATACCCTTGTGGTATGGCCGGTATCCCGCTCGAGTGGACAAATATGTTCCGCGACCCCCCAGCTCGTAAGGGGTCGGGGATTGCTTCGCTGCCCGACTACGCAGGCGGGACCGTCTACGAGAGCCCCGATGGTGGCCGGCAGATCAACGAGTCCTACCGGATGCTATTCCCTGGATCGGACGAATCGAAGCTTGCGCGCAAGGTCGGCGGATATCGGAAATGCCAATGGGCGTACACGGCCAACCATTCCTATTCCGGCTGCGTCGACCTGATCGCAAAGTCGATCATGACCAATGGGGAAAGCCCCGGGACAAAAGCCTGGCGCCTCTCCCCCATCGTTGACGAAGACGGTAAGCCCATGAACGGCCCCGACCCCGCGCAGAAGGAAGCCTTCTACCAGTTCACGCGCAACTGCCATCCGAACAAGAGCTTTGACGCGCTCATCTCCCGACTGATCCACGACGTGACGAAAGCTGACTCCGCGTTCATGGAGGTCAGCCTCACGCAGATCAAGAACCCGATCGGAGTAGGCCAACCTGGTGGACTTTGGGCACTAGCTCAGGAGCAGATGCGGTGCCAGGTAGACGACCATGGGGAGCTCGTACAGACGAAGCCATTCGTCCAGCTGCGCGATAAGAAAGACCCAATCTTCTACACCTGGCCGCAGATCCTACTTTTGACGAACGACGGTGCTGGCGGTACCGGCTACCTCCCGCAGACACCGGCCGACAAGATCGAGATCCCGATTCACACGTCGATTGAGGCTGAGCTCTTCGTCCGGTCGTACTTCACCAGCGGTGCGAAGCTGGGCATGGTGTTCGAGAACTCCACCTGGAATAAACCGCAGGCCGATGCGTTCCTGAAGTTCATTCAGGACGACTGGACCGACTCCCGCAAGGGGCACAAGCCGTACATGCTGTACGGCGGAACGACGCTGCATGAGGCGCCGTCTACCGTGCAGGAGTTCGCCCAGTTCCTGGCCATCCAGCAATACGACGTTCGTAAAATCTGCTCTATCTTCGGCATCGATAGCCGCATCATCTCCAGCCCCGGAGAGGGCAACCTGGGAGGCAAGGGCGAGCGAGAGCAGATCTGGCTGGAGTTCATCCTGCGGACGGTCAACCCACGCAAGGCGGCTGTCGGCCAGCAGATCACTCATCAGATATTGCTCCAGGGCTTCGGCATCACGGACTGGCAGTTCGAGCTGGTGCAGTTCGCCGGGGACCTGGACGAAGCCTCCCGGCTTGCAGCCGCAAACGCTTACTCGGCAATGGTCACAGACGGAATCGTGAACCTCCAGCGGCTCGCCGATCTGAACACGATCCGCGCGGGCCTGAACCGAAAGCTCACGCCGATCACCGTGGAAGAGCTCTCGACGATGCCCGCCCGGGTGCTCCGTGGGACTCCGGACCAGGCGCTGGCGGATCCCGCGCAGGTGGACAGCGAAGGGCAGCCGGTCAAGGTGCAGCCGGTCGCCAAGGTCCCGACGGCGCCAGCGCCAGCCCCAGGTGGAGCGACCGGAACCCGAGTCAAGAAGCCAGCCGCGCCGAGGACAGCCACGCAGAAGCGAACCCCGTTCAAGGTTATCAACTCGCATAAAGACGCGTGGATAAAGTCCACCACTGAGGCGATGGTCGAACCGCTCAAGGCTGCGATCGCCAAGAGCCGCGCAAAGCTGATGGCCGTCTACGACCTGGCCGACATCGGCAAGTCAGCCAAGGCCATGCAGACAATCAAGAATGACTCGCTGATGCCTGGCGGCGGAACGATCAGGGCCAAGTTCCAGGCCGCGCATAAAGCGTACTACCGGGAGAGCTTTGACCTTTGCACGAAGGAGATTCACGACCTTGCTGCGAGGGTCAAGGGCAAGCGCGAAACCGTATCAGAGGCAACGGTCGGAGGCGTGGACGACTTCATCGAGTCGTGGGTCGACAACCAATTTTCAGATCTGTACGCGAGCATCATTACGATGGAGCGATCGACCTTCCTCCAGGGACTCCGCAGCGGCTGGTCCGTCGAAGAGACGGTCGGGAAGATGGAGACCGCCGCAGTCGGATACATGGAGTCGGAAATCACGCAGGTAGTGAGGACTGCCAATGCAGATTTTTTCAACCAGGCCCGCCTGAAGGCCGGCGCTGAAAGCGGGATCGTCCCGGCGTATGAGTTCTCTCCGATCGACGATGACCGCGAATGTGACGTGTGCGAGGCCGGAGCGGGCTTGCAGGTTGCCGCGTATCGGGACGAGATTCGACGAGGATGTGGTCCGCTCCATCCGAACTGCCGCTGCATGTGGTCGCCCATCATCGAAGGCGAAGACTGGAAGACGGATGAAGGTCAACTAGCAGATTTCATCTCCGGCATTAACCCCGACTTCGGAGGCCACTGATGGACGACGATCCGTCGAAGGACGAGAAGGTTATCGCGATGAAGGCGCAGCTGAATCGCCAGTCGATGGCTGAGCATGTGAAGTGGTTACGACAAAAAGGGCTTCCGGTCCAAGACGAAACGATCGAGACAATACTGGGGACCAAACCGGTCACATTGAAGGGCGGATACATTCCGTCCCAGGAGGATGACGAGCCATGACTGAGCAAGAATTGATTCTGGCAAGTCTTGCCCGTGGCATGGCCAACAAGCCGGCCGACGTGCAGGCGGTATTCAAGGGAGCGTTCGACGGCGAGAAGTCCGGCGGGTGGTCCGCTTTGCGCGCTGCAAATGCGGCGCTCCACAAGGAGTTCCGCTTTGACGGCAAGGGCTGGGGCAAGCGGACGGAGGCCGAGCCGGCGGAGGCTGGCTACCGCACCGTAGAATGCCCGCAATGCGCAGCCGTCCAACCTGACGCGACCTGCACGAGCTGTGGGTCGACCCAGCCGCCGAAGTATTGCGGCAACTGCGGGAATTCCGTCCGGTCGACGTGCAAGAGCTGCGGGATGTACGGAGCCGATCGGGCGATGGTAGCGGATCCCGTCGCCGACACGCGATGCCAAGCCGCGACGCTCCAGGGTATCCGCACGGACGCCGCTGGTCTGGTGACCACGAGCTGGTGGGTCAACTCCAACCAGGTGGACAGTTACAGGACGCTGATCGAACCAGACGACATCATTCCACTGATCAAGCAGCGCCGCACTCGCGTGGACAATGATCACGATAACGTAGAGATCAAGGGCGCGCGGATCGACTTCGACAGCGTGCACCGGGCAGAGCTCCCGATCATGGTTGACGGGAAGGCTGTCGTCGCGGTCGGAACGTCGCTGGACATCCTGTTCGACACGTCGCACGCAGCCTCCAAGCTCGCGGTGGAAGACATCAAGTCCGGCAAACGTACCACTACCTCCGTGGAGTTCGAGTATCCAGTTGCCAACGCCGAAGACATAAAAGCCGGCCGAACGAATAA
>ODAK010008684.1_pt1 | contig 10141 bp, 5 predicted proteins | sample 1539591 | NCBI WGS metagenome assembly ODAK01 (sample SAMEA3539303, study PRJEB22396) | soil metagenome | biome: tundra; feature: field; material: soil | place: USA | collected 2010-05 | depth 0.15 m | reverse complement strand
CGAAGTCGATGAGCTTCATCGGGATGTGTCCCTGATCGTGATACATCGCGACGATAAGATCGAATTCTTTGCGAACGCCGCGAATAAAGATCGCATCCGGCGGGTGCGGCCCGGTGCAGTCATAGCCAAGTTGCCGCGCCTCTTCGACGGCGGGAGCGATGGTCTCAGAATCTTGATGGCCGAAGAGATTGTGTTCGCCGGCATGCGGATTCAGCCCGCAGACACCGATTTTCGGAGCACGGCCGAGCATAAGTTGCATAGCCTCGGCTCCTAGCTCGATGGTTCGCACGATGCGTTTCTGCTCGAGCTTGCACGCCTGCTCGAGCGCGATGTGCGTAGAGACGTGCACGGTGGCGAGCTTTTCGCCTGCGAGCAGCATGCGCGACTCGGTGGCGCCGCATATTTGGGCGATGAATTCGGTGTGGCCGGAGAAGACCCGCCCGGACATGGCGACGGCCTCCTTGTTGAGCGGTGCGGTCACCATCGCATGGGCCTCGCCCGAGAGACACATTTCGGTGGCACGGCGAACGTAGTTGATGGCGGCCACTCCGTATTCGGCGGAGAGCTCGCCGAATCGAATGGGCTGCGCGGGGTCGAGTGTACTCGTTGTGACGAACCGGATACGCGGGTCCATGGTATCGCGATAGTCAGGCGCAGCCGCAAAGAGCGCCGCGTGATCCCCGACGACAATCCATTCCGCTACCTCGAGCAAATCGCGATCGGCCAGCGCCTTCAAGACAATCTCGGCGCCTACGCCCGCGGGATCGCCGATGCTCAGCGCAATTCTAGGCAGGCTCATAGGATCTCCGATCGCAGAATTCGCAGGCCTCGATGAGCGCATCGCGATTGCCAAACCCGCCGGACTTGGTGACAACTACGCAGCCGTCCGCCGCGCCGCCTTCAACAAATCCCCATGGAATGCCAGGAGCAAGTTCTCCGGCGAGCACGATGCTGGATGCATGCAGCGATCGAAGCACGAAGGATGCCGTATCACCGCCGGTAAGAATCAGCGCGCCGGCCGGCTCGGCGGTGAAAGTCGCGCGGATCTCCTGTTTCGACGTAGATCCGTACTGGACTTGAAAGATTGCATCGCGCACGCCCTCGCAGTGCTCCCGGAGATGGGAGAGCTGAAGAATTGTGACAGGATGATCCGTACCAACAAAGAGAAGAGTGCGGCCTTTGCGTTGTGCTGCCGCGATGCCAATCTCGCGCGGAGGCATAGGTAGCGCCTTGGCGAGGGCGCGAGCCAGGCCAGCAGACCCAGCCCAAAGGACAGGCTGTTGCAACTGGGTTGCCGCCTCCGCAAGTCGCTCAAGATCCTCCTGCGTGTCCGCGTCGCAGATCAGGATGCGAGTGCCATGCGCGATCGCCCGGTCAATTCCCAGCAGTAGATTCACGTCAGGGCCAGCGCGCAAGAAGTCGATTTGAGCCGAATCGACGCCCATGAACTGGTCGCGAAGTGAGATTCTCGCATCCTGCCCGCTACAATCACGGACGCTGAGAATGCCGGAGTGTACGGTGCGCTCGGTCTGCGGGAACGCAGGTGTAACAAGGGCGAACGCAGCTCCTGAGGCTTCGAGGGCGGCTATCGTCTCCGCCCCAAGATGGCCTCGGGCGGCCGAGTCGATCTTCTTGAAGACAATAGATTGTTCCCACGCAGATGTAAGGGCAGTAGTGCATTTCATGACACGCATTTTTGCCTGTTCCTCCGTCAGATCGCGGGTCTCTGTGGTGAATGCTACGACGTTAGATCCTCGCCCGGCTGCCAGGAGATCCTCGATGCCGGCGTCGAACACAGATGGATCGAGCATTACGCGAACGGTACGCCCCGTGGTTAGGAACGCGACTCCGCTATCGCAAGCTCCCGTAAGATCATCGGCGACGATGATGATCCTCTGGTGATCTGCTCGATCCGGTCGCGACCGCGGTAGTGTGTCCAGTGTGTTCGTCTGCGGCATTATCGCTTGGCCTCTCCCTGGATGGTGAAGTTGTAGCTTCCTGCTTTACCGAGCGTTACGGTCGAGCGTGCCCCACTCTCCGCCGGTATGGTTCGAATCCGCCGGCCATTCTGCAAAATCTGCTCTCGCGTGGATGCAAATGGAAGACTGACGAACGCAACCGTGTCAGGCGGCAACTCCACGTGGACAAGTCCAGGCTCGATGCTAACCCGGATAAGTCCACGCGGCGTAGGCTCCGCTCCGCGAGCCCATTTCAGGCCTGCGAGATCGGGTCGAATTGTTACTTTGCTGAATCCTGCTCCGGTTGGTTCAATGCCGAGGATCTGCTGCATCAGCCACGCTGTGGGCCCGCTGGCCCAGCCATGCGCGAGGCTTACGTAATATCCCTTCTTACCGTCCGCCTCCAGATACGCATGGAAGTCCTGTTTCGGCCAGCGCGGATCATAAGCCTCCCAGAAGCTGGTTGCGCCCTCGGCGAGCATGCCACCCCAGTAATTGCGCATCCATTCGAGAGCCTCAGGCCGGTGGTCGAGTTGGGCTATCGCGCCGAGCACGTAGAAGCCGTAATAGGGAGTGATGACCGTATCAGGCGCGTCGGGTGTGACCACGTGCGACAGCACATGCGTCCAGATGGCCTGCTGTTCGGTGGATGTTGCCGCGCCTGAAAATACAGCCATAGCATTGGTCTGCCAGCGATGTCCGAAGGTGTTCGTGGCCTGGTCCAGAAGATTGCTCTGGGCTGCGAGCAGCAGGCGATTCGCCTTGGCGCGATAGGCGGCTGCGTTCTCGGCATCGCCGGTTTCGGTCAACAGAAACGCTGACTCGCGATAGGCAAGGTAGAACTCCAGATGCGTTGCTGCGCGTGCCTCGGGAGTATCCGAACTGAAGCCTTCGGACCAGTCCACAAAAATCTTGTGTTTCTCGGGATTCGTAAATAATCCAGTCGGATCGAGTTCGCCATCCATCACATGGAGTAGTTCGAGCAATTGCGGGCGCATGCTCTTCAGATAAGTGAGATCGCCGCTGTGCCGATAGAAGTCGGCCTGACCAGTGATCCAGAGAGCCGAGTATCCGGCGATTGTGTTGACGTCGCGTTGCACGGGCGAGTCGCCGATCACGGCGGCCATCGTGGGTTCCATCAGGCTGCGATCAGCGAAGACGCTGCTGATGACTCTGCCGGTCACGTCGAGGTCGCCCATCCACCTGCCCCGGTCACGCTTCACTCCGTCCCAGATGCCTTCCTGCATGCACAGGTGCGCGGTATAGGCGCCTGTCTCCCATATACGGTTGAGCAGCGGATCCGACGACTCAAACGATCCCTTGTATTCGACCGGATACGCGATGCCCTGCGCATCGATTCTGCTCCACGTGGAGTGCACATCCCCTGGAAAGAACATCCGCACGTAACGGAAGGCGCTCTTCGGCCCAAAGGCCTCGCCATGCGCAGGCACGGTGACCTGCCGGACGCCGAGGTAGGGATGGCCGAGCGCCTCCTCGGCGGACTCGCCATAGCTGATACCGACCGTGACGGTCCGGTCGGAGGAAGAGACGAGGTGAACACGGCCCGCAATCTCCTTACCGAAGTCCAGAGTCAGAGCGGGCGAAGTTCCTGACGCGTCCGGGGCGAATGTAAGAGTGCCGGTAGCGGGGTGCTCCTGGCTGTCCTGTCCGGTTACATCGCGGATCGAGACTGGCGCCAGGCGAAATGTCCGCATTGCGGAACTTATCCCCGTGTACCCCGGCCATGCGTATAAGCCGGCGTCGGCACTCCACTGTAGAAAATCGGCTCTACTTCCCAACGCTCCAAGCGTCTGGACTGCGTGCCAGCCAGAGTCATCGAAGGATTGGGAATTCCAATTCGGCGGGGCATCGAGGGAACTGCGCCACGTGCCGTCAGAGATAACCAGGGGAGGAGCATCCACCGCAAGTTCCGCTGGAACGATTTTGACCGCGAGCACCTCGCCATACGTGACTTGATTGATGACCGGGCTTGCACCAGTGTGAAGCGAGCTGTGGCCACGAACCTCTTCAATGGCGAGGACGTTTTCGCCTGGGTGAAGCGCATTTGTGACGTCAGCGGTCATCACATGAAAGCCCTTGCCCTCCGCTTCGCCGTCTGCGAACTGAAGGACTTTTACGCCATTCAGCGTTGTAGTCGCAGAACGAGGGCTGGCAATATAGAGCGTCGCCTGCTTAGGAAGGGAATTGACGACAAAGTGGGCGCGAAAATAGTGGGGAGCAATCTTGTCGTTCTGGCCGCGAACCGTGGCCTGATAGGCTGGCCTCAGTGCCGCAGCATCCTCATTCGTCCAGATGAATTGTTCGCTGAGAGCATTCGCCGGGGCGGGTTGCAGAGTGGAAGCGTCGTGAGCTGGATCGAGGTATTTCGGTGGAGGAGAATGAGCGGCTTGGGCAGCCGCGGAAACGCCAAGCAAGGTCATCAACAAGCAGCACGATGCGGACCGCCAACCCGTGATGAGTCCATCCGCACTGAATCGCGCGCAGCTTGTAACGAACACCTGGCCTCCAATCCTCGCCGGGCTCAGAAGCGGATTGACTTCCATTCCCAGCAGGGCACAGTATATGCACACAATTGAAAGTTAGCGAGCTGTTTTGAAAGAGGCTATCCCGTATGACGAAGTGCCGGTCAAATACCTGGCTGAAATACGCCCTAAACCTTTGTGCGGCAATCGTTCTCGCAGCCATACCTACTCCCCGTGCTGCTGCAGGGGTGGTGACCTGCGACGCCCGAGCGATGGGTGCGAAAGGCGACGGGAAAACGAAAGACACAGTTGCACTTCAGGGCGCTATCGACCAGTGCGCAAAGGGGGCTGGAGGCGTCGTTCACCTGAGCGCCGGAACCTACGTCTCCGGACCGCTCGCACTGAGGAGCCACGTCCACCTGCTGATCGACCAGGGCGCGACGCTGCTGGGGTCGCCGGATATGGAGGATTATCCGATTCGCACCGACGCTCCCTGGCGCAAGGGATCTCTGATCCACGCGGACAATGTAGTTGATATTGCAATCATCGGAGCGGGTACTGTCGATGGCAACGGAAAGATCTGGTGGGACGCGAAGGCCCAGCAGAAGAAGGGACAGCCCGAGGCGCCGTGCCCACTGCTGATCGATCTCACCAAATCGAAACAGATTCTGATTGAGGGTGTGACGATCCAGAACTCGCCGCAGTACAACATCATGACCTTTCTGTGCGATGGGCTGACGGTGCGGAACGTGACAATTCTGAACCCAGGCAGGGGCGCGCCCAATACCGACGGCATCGACCCCGTGTCGACCAGCCACGTGCTGATTGAGCACACGACGATCGACACCGGCGACGATAACGTTGCGATCAAGTCGGGGCTGGTGGAGCGTGGCGATCCTAATGTTCCAAGCAGCGACATTGTGATTCGTGACTGCACCTTTCGCAATGGCCACGGGCTGTCGATTGGAAGCGAGACCGCGGGCGGCGTGCGCAACGTGACGGTCGAGCGAGTTACCTTCACCGGGACAAGGCAAGGCATCCGCATCAAATCGGCGCGCGGACGCGGCAACGATATCGGCAACTTTACTTACCGCGACATCAAGATGGATGGGGTCGAGACACCGATCCAGATCACCGGTTACTACACCGGCATGGTCAAAGACGATCCGGGCCAGCCAGTGACGGAGCACACGCCGAAGTTCCACGACATTACGATTGAGAATCTAACTGCTACCGGAGCAAAGCAGGCGGCTGTCATCATGGGGCTGCCCGAGAGTCCAATCAAGAACATCGTTCTCAAGAACGTCAAGATCGCTGCCGCAACAGGAATGGTCATCCAGAATGCTCAGATTGCCGACGAGGGGGTTGTCATCACGCCCGCGAGCGGCGACGCTATTAGTCGCGGCTCCGGTGTGACCATTAATGGCAAGTGATGCGCATACGGGACGTTTTAGCCACTGACGCCCACCTTATACCGTGGCCACTCCGGGCGAATAAGGTGATGGTCAACGACGGGCGGACCGTCGCACTCCACCGCGATCACTGTGACCAGACCATCGGGCGGCGTTTGCGGCAAGCCAGTAAGACGAAGCGATATCGCGTCCTGCGTGATCTTGACAGGTTCACCGGTCTTCAGCAGTCGTGCCGAGAGCGCCTTCACCCGCACTCCGCCGATTGCAACTACAGCCTGCGGTTGAAGAAAGGTCACCCATTCCGCTGCGGGAGTGCCCGCAGGCCAGAAGTAGACGTGGACGTAAAGCTTGTTGCCCTTGCGCGTGAAGTTGTCGTAGTTGCCAAAGCTGACTGAGGCGCCGCCGTCCGTGCCGTAGATTGCCTTGCCGTTCACTTCGAGCCAGGCGCCAACGCGCTCGAGCACGCGCACCGATTCCTCCGGCACCGAGCCGTCCGCCTTTGGGCCAATGTTTAGAAGGTAATTTCCGCCCTGCTGCGCGCAGGTGGTCAGGTCGTTCACGATACGCTTGGGCGTCTTCCACTCGGTATCATTTTTCTGATAGCCCCAACCGAGATTCATCGTGTCGCACGTCTCCCACGCGCGCTGGGCTGCTTCGATCTTGTGCTCGGGTGTCGAGAAGTCGCCTGGAAGTCCGTTGCGGTTATTGACGATGATCTCCGGCTGCAGTTCGAAGACCATCTTGTTCATCCGCTCGGACTCCCATTGTTCGGCGGTCAACGGCTTGTCGACGTCGTACCAGAGGATGTCGATCTTGCCGTAGTTCGTCATCAGCTCGCGGATCAGGCCGTGCGTGTATGCGACAAATCGTTTGCGCGCCTCCGGATCGTTCTCGCATTTGATGCCGTCCGGATGGTGCCAATCCATCAGCGAGTAATAAAGGCCAACGCGCAATCCCTCGGCTCGCGCAGCGTCGACGAATTCGCGTACAAGGTCGCGTCCGGGCCCTTGCTTCGTCGCACAGTAGTCAGTCAGCTTCGTATCCCAAAGGCAGAAGCCTTCGTGGTGCTTGGCGGTCAGCACCATGTACTTCTGCCCGGCGCGTTTTGCGAGTTTCGCCCATTCGCGTGCGGCGCCGGGTTTCGGCGTGAAGTGCTTCGCCAGGATTTCATATTGCGGAATTGGAATGCCTTCGGATTCCATTACCCACTCCTGGTGCCCGATGACGCTGTAGAGCCCCCAGTGGATGAACATGCCGAACTTCGCTTCGCGCCACCAGGCCAGTCGTCGTGCTCGGGATTCGATCTGTTCTCTAGACTCGGTCGCCGGCTGCGCCCGGGCGGTGGTCTGCGGTGCACCCGCCTCTTGCCCTGCTGCGGCGGCAACTGACGACGCGAGCAGTCCGCTAGCGCCAAGTCCGAGAACAAAGTTTCGACGTGAGACAGGATCGTGCGGCATGGAGGCGCTCCAAGGAGGTATCGATTGACGAGCGAATATTAGCAGAGCGCGATGCCCCAGTTCTACGACGATATGCCCGCAGGCGGTCGACCGATCTTCCGCCTTGACATCGAGGCACCCGCGCTTCGCATAATAGGGTTGGAATGAGCCACTGAAGAATGATCTGCATGGCTTAGAGGATCAGTGAATGTTTGCAGGTCGAATGCTTTCTGTGCGTCATGCGACTCTTACCCTATTTCTGGCGTTGATGTTCTCGGATTGCGTTTGTTCGCTGCACGCGCAACAAGCAGTAGAGTTGCCTGAACCGCCAGCGACCATTCAGCAGTCTGCACAGGGCTTCTCTTTCTCATCAGACGGACCGATTGGGCCGGGCTGGACACGACCGGATGAGATTGCTCGCACCTACTTTCACGAAGAGCTTCCCGCTCTCTTTCGCAGGACAATTGCGCTTTCGGCCGACGTGCCGATGCATGGCAAACTGTCGTGGATCTTTACCGGCCCGCACGCCGGCTTCACCGTCGAGTTGACCTCCTCCAAAGTGCGACTGGTGCAGCGTTTCTACGATTCGACGGCCTTGTACTCGGGGCAGGGGAACTATCCCGAGAAGATTGTGCGTGACGACGAGGTGCAGTACTCCGGACAGGCCCACAGCCTGACAGTAGTGGTCGATGCCCATCTCTCGGTTCGGGTGCTGTTGAACGGTCGAGTGCTGCTGCAACAGGCTTGCGTGTTCGATGTAACGCGTCATCAGCTAATGTTCGCGGGGCCGAGGACGGAGCATCTGGTTGTCGAGGGCAAGCTGCTTGCTGAGCCCACCGGAAATGCCTCCATCGTCGTAACCGGAGACAAAATGCACCAGACGATGATCGGCTTCGGGGGAAGCCCAAGCATCCCTGCGTACGCGCAATTGAGCGACGCAGGCAAGAAGCAGTACTGGGAGCTGCTGCGACACTACAATCTACTGCTCGATCGCGAATATCCGATGGGTACTCAGTTGAAGGAGGACCTGTCGAATCTCGAGGACCTGCGCGAGGCGACGCCGCATTATTACGGTGACAACTTCCCGAATGGCGAGGTATCGAGCTTCGACTACAGCCGGCACATCCTGGCGTTGGGCGGCGAGGTGATCTACGAGATGTGGGCGCTACCGAGTTGGGCGACGGAGGCGTACACCGCGGCGGGCAAACCCATCATCGACGCGTGGGGCAAGCAAGTGCGGACCGCCGCGAAGCCAGATGAATACGCGCGAATTGTTGTTGGCTATTGCAGGTTAGCGAAGGAGCGAACGGGCGCACCGCCGGCGATCGTCGGAATTCAAAATGAAGTTGAGCAACCGCCGGAGGTCTTCACCCAGATGGCGTTGACGCTGCGGAGTGAACTCGACAAGGCCGGGTTTCACGCAGTGAAGATTCATATGGCTGATGCGAGCTATGTCTATCTTGGCGCCGGCCGCGCGCACGAGTTGCAGAAGAGCGCGCAAGGCTGGGCCGCAATCGACTACACAGCAACGCACGAGTATGACTACCAGGAATTCCTAGCGAATCCGGATATGTTCGACGAGCGCCTACGGGACATGAACACGGCGAGCGTCGGCAAACCTTTTCTGGCGACCGAAATCTGCATCAACGACCCTCACTATCAGGAGCCTTCGTACCGGATCGCTTTGAACGTGGCGCAGTTGTACCAGAAGAATCTCACGGAACTCGACGCCACCGCTCTGATGTATTGCTGGCTTCTGCTTGATGTGGAGGAGCCTACGTTTGGTGGCTCTCGTTCGCTGCTTGTGCCGGACAGAACTCATGGCGAGGTTCCGGTCGCGTCAAGTTTCGAGTTGCGAATACTCGGTGCGTTCAGTCGACATGTTATGAAGGGTATGAAGCGGGTCGAGACCGCCAGTTCGACCCCGGACCTGTTGACCTCCGCATTTGAGGATGGTTCGAAGGCAACCGTGATTGTGTTGAATCGTTCGACGGAGCCACAGAAGATAGATGTGCAGTGGGCGGGCCGGCGCTGGACCGAGATTGAGCGGACCAGCCTCACTTCGGAGAACGAAGCGTCCGCTTCACTGCCAAAGGATATCGTTGTGCAGCCGGGAGAAATTGTCACGCTATCGACGTTTGCGGCCAAGTGACAAGGATCCATCGAATCGAGGAACTATGCTGAAATTTTTAGCGAGCCTATCAGTTGTCACTCTCTGTATCTCCTCGATTGGGCTTGCTCAGAGCAAACCCTTGAGCGAATTCATCTTCGAGCCGGGGTCTACTTCTTTTCCAGAAAGTCATGCCTCGACCATCGTTGCGCTGAAGAACGGTGAATTGATGGCCGCATGGTTTGGAGGCACGAAGGAGCGGGCGCCCGACGTCGCGATCTGGGGCTCGCGGCGCGTGAATGGCAAGTGGACGGCTCCTGTGGAACTTGAGCGCGAGAAGGATGTGCCATCGTGGAATCCTGTTCTGTTCCACACCCACGACGGGCGTCTGTGGCTCTATTACAAAGTGGGACCATCGCCGGGAGAGTGGGCTGCGGGCAGGATACACAGCGACGATGAGGGCAAGACGTGGTCCAAAGACGAGCGGCTGCCGGCCGGTCTGCTGGGGCCGATACGAGCGAAGCCCCTGGTGCTGGATGATGGCACGATTGTGAGTGGGACGTCGATTGAGGCCCATGAAACCTGGGCGGCGTGGGTGGAGAGAAGCACGGATAACGGCAAGACGTGGGCAAAGATTGGGCCGATTACGGTCTCTCGCGATGTGGATGCAGCAGAGCCGCCGGCGCCTGACCCACCCAAAGACGCGCCCGGTTGGGCTGCGGACAAAGGGCCACGAAAGTAT
>ODAK010008683.1_pt1 | contig 10141 bp, 8 predicted proteins | sample 1539591 | NCBI WGS metagenome assembly ODAK01 (sample SAMEA3539303, study PRJEB22396) | soil metagenome | biome: tundra; feature: field; material: soil | place: USA | collected 2010-05 | depth 0.15 m | reverse complement strand
ACCGGGCTTGGCCATGGCGTTGCTCGGCCCAATGCTCGATGACGTGGTACATCGAAGGGATAACGAACAGGGTCAGTATGGTACAAATCGCCAATCCGCCGACCACCACGGTCGCAATCCCGCGCTGCACGTCGCTACCGACCCCCGTGTGGATGGCCGCCGGCAGCATGCCCAAGGTCGCCACGGTGGCGGTCATCAACACCGGCCGCAAGCGTTCGGTCGCGCCTTGCATAATCGCCTCATGCAATTCCAACCCGGATTTTCGCATGCGGTTGAGGTTCGACACCATGATGATGCCGTTCTGCACGGCCACGCCAAACAGAGCGATGAAGCCGACGCCGCTCGCGACATTCAGGTTCTGACCGGTGAAGTGCAGCGAAATCAGTCCGCCCAGAGTCGCCAGCGGCACCACGCCTATAATCAGCAGGGCCTGCCGGAAGGATTTGATTCCGATGGTGAGAAAGATCAGCATCATCCCCATTACCAAGGCCAGTATCACCATCAGCCGCGCTTCCGCACGCCGCTGGTTCTCGAACTGTCCGCCCCATTCCAGCCTGATCTTATTCCTGTCGAAATGCACCTGAGCCGCTATTTTTTTCTGTGCTTCCTCAAGATACGAGGTCAGATCGCGGTCGCGGTTGTCGATCCGGATCGTGAGGTTGCGTTGGCCGTTCTCGCGCGTGACGGTACTCTCTCCCGAGCGAACCCGAATGTCGGCAAGCTGGGACAGCGGCACTTGCACTCGGCTCGAGGTGTTCACCAAGAGGTTCCCGAGCGCCTCTGGCGAATTGCGGGTGTCCTGTGTGTAGCGGACCGTTAGAGGATACGTCCTTTCACCGACGTAGACCGTCGAGACCGGCGCCTGACCGACCCCCGTCTGGATGACGTTCTGCACGTCGGTCATGTTCACGCCGTAGCGGGCGGCCTTTTCACGGTCCAGCTTGATCTCCATCTGCGGGATCGGCGGCTCCTGGAAGATTGAGGCGCTGGACGTCCCCTGGATGGAGTAAAGGACGCCCACGATTTGATTGCCGATGCTGCGGAGTTGATCTAGGTCGTCGCCGTAGATCTTGGCGACCAGCGGGCTGTGAGCACCACCGATCATGTCGTTGACACCGTCGATGATGGGCTGGCTGATGCCGATCGAATAACCCGGAAGGTCCTTGGCGAGATCCGTTGCCAGACGGTCGACGAACTGTTTCTTCGACTCGCCGCCCGGCCAGGTGTCGTACGGCCTGAGTCCGACCGGCGCTTCGATGTGAGACATGGTCCACGGATCGGTCCCGTCATCGTTGCGGCCGGTTTGCGTGACCACGTAGGACACTTCGGGATACTTCAAGATCGCCCGGCGCAGATCGCTCGCCATGTCGCTCGCTTTGTTCAAGGCGAGGCCTGTGGGCAATTGGACCTGTAACCACAGCGCGCCTTCGTCCAGATCCGGCAGGAAATCGCGGCCAACGGTCGCCCCCAGGCCGACAACCGCCAGCAGCGCAAAAATCACTACGCCATAAATGATCTGCGGCTGATCGAGGCAGGTGGCGAGCCGCCGGTCGTACCATACCGTCAAGCGTTCCAGCCACCGGTTGTGGTAGATCCGACCGGGTTTGCGGAATGCCACATAGGCCAAGCCTGGCACCAGTGCCAGCGTGGTCAACAAGGCACCGAACAGTGCGTAGCCCATCGTATAGGCCATCGGCGTAAAGAGCTTGGCTTCGGCTCGCTCGAACGAGAACAGCGGCACATACGCCGTGATGATGATGAGGCTGGCAAAGAAGATCGGACGGGTCACCTGCAACGTCGCAGCCTTGACCTCGCTTTCGCTCAGTTCTTCATTCGGCATCGCCTCACGCCGGCGCAGCACCGCCTCCATCACGACGATGGCCCCATCCACCAGAATGCCGAAATCGATCGCCCCGAGTGAGAGCAGATTGGCCGACACATGGGTGAGCTTGAGCAGCGAGAACACCGATACGAGTGCGAGCGGTATGCTCACCGCCACAACGAAAGCACTGCGCGGGCTGCCGAGAAATAAAATCAGAATCAGAAAAACCAGCGTGATGCCTTCGAGGATCGTTCGGCCAACCTTGTGAACCGTCGCCCGGACCAGATCGTCGCGATCGATATAGGGCACGATCCGCACGCCGGCGCTCGCCAATTTGGCGTTGAGTTCGATCACTTTGGCGTGAATGCCGTTCAGAGTTTGCGACGGATTCTGATACTTCAGCATCAGCACGATGCCTTCGATCGTGTCGGGATTTTGATCCTTCCCCAGGATGCCTTCACGCTCCTGATGACTGAGCGTGGTGCGGCCGAGGTCGCGCACCAGGACCGCAGTGCCGCCGACCTGGGTCACGACGATCGAGCCGATCTCCGCCAGCGTGTGAATCAGCCCGACCCCGCGGATGACATAGCTCTGATCCCCGCGGGACACCCGCCCACCGCCCGCATTGGTATTGTTATTGTTGATCGCATTGATGACATCCGTAATGCCTAGGGCGTAGTGCTCGAGCTGTTTGGGATCGAGATCGAGCTGATATTCGGTCGTGAAGCCGCCGAAATTGGTGTCATCGACGACGCCGGGCACCGACTTCAAGGCGGGGATCACCGTCCAGCGCTGGATCTCGGAGAGCTCCTGAAGGTTTTTCGCATCGGACTCGAGGGTGTAGCGATAGATCTCACCGCCGGGACCTGCGACCGGATCGAGCGATGGCGCCGCCCCAGCCGGCAGCACCGCTTGATTGATGCGTTCGACCAGCCGCTGCCGCGCCCAATAATCCTCGTAGCCATCGCGAAACAGGACGGTAATCAGTGACAAGCCGAAGGTGCTCGAGGAACGCATGAGCAACAATCCGGGTGTTCCGTTGATTTGCCGCTCGAGCGGCACCGTGATCAGCTGCTCCACTTCCTCGGCGGCGAGGCCGGGAATCTGGGTCGTGACCTGCGCTGCGACATCGCCGAGTTCCGGGTACGCCTCGACCGACAACGTTTCCCAAGCATAAATGCCATATCCTGCCAGCAATACCGCCAGAATGATGATGGCGACGCGCCGGTGCAGGCAGAAGCCTACGAATTGATCAATCATTGAGCAAGATTCCGCCTTTCACGACGACCTGCTCACCGGCTTTCACGCCGGCACGAATGGCGACCATTGACCCCTCTTCGAGCTGCGGATCGACCGTGCGGCGCTCGAAGGTCCACGGCGCCGTCGCGACGAACACGCTGGTTCGGTCGTTATTCATGAGTAACGCCGAACTCGGCAGCACCACTTGCGACTGCGCGGGGCCCGCGAGGACGACGGTCGCAAACATATTGGGCTTGAGCGCATAGTCGCTGTTTGCAAAGGCAATGCGGATTTTGTTGCGGCGTGAATCCGTCTCGAGCACATCGGAGACGAATAAGACTTTGCCGTGCAGCACTCGGTCGGGATAGGCGACGAGACTGACTTCGGCATCTTGGTTCTTGGAGACTGCCGCCACGTCCTTCTCGGGAACCAGCGCCGTCACCCAAACGGTGCTGAGGTCAGCGATGGTCATCATGGGTTGGGTGGGATCGTTGATCATGGTGCCCGGGGAAACCGCGAGCGTCGTCACGCTGCCGGCCACCGGCGCGGTCACCGTCAACAGGCGGGACGAGGGTCTCTTCTCAAGAGACACGCCGAGCATTGTCAGGCGCGCCTGCGTGCGGGCATATTCAGCGGCGCCCTGCGCGTGATCGCTCTTGGCCTGATCGAGATCCCGGTCCGATGCGACGCCCAGTTTGTTTTGCGCCTCTTGGCGACCCAGGTTCCTTTCGGTCAGCTTGAGAACATCGGCGGCTTTGTCGTCATCATCGTAGGCTTGCCCCAGATCCGGCGAATCGATCACCGCCAGCACCTGGCCGCGCGTCACCCGGTCCCCCAGTGCGACTTTGAGCGCAATCAACCGGCCGCTCAGCGGAGTCAGCACGACGGCGGTACGCGCAGGATCCGATTCGACGACCGCGGGCAGCAACAACTTGGCACTGACCACCTGCACCGACGCCGGCATCACGCTCAGCCGACCGCGCAGTGCCGAGTCCTCGGGCACGAGGATCTTGTCCCCTTGGCGCGTCATGAGCTCCGGCTCCCCGACGCCCTTTCCGGGTCCACCCAGCAAGCCAAATCCGTGGGTAAAGACGCCAACTAGAAACAGCAGCCCGAGGCCAATGCCGCCCCAAAGAAAAGCGCGACCCCGTGATGAAGGCTCATGGTCGTGTATCGGCATGACTTATCCCTAAAGACTAATCCGAAAAGCGTGGCGCGGTGAGTTCGATATGCACGCGGGGGATATGGCCATCGCCCTACCGCAGGAATTACCCCAACTCAGCGAAAAAGCACGGGATTTACCGCGGTCGACTTTTTCCTCGTGAAGCCCATCGTACTACATCCAAGGCCGGCCACGAATTGCCTTTCTCAACATCCACGACCCAAGAGGCCCGTGCCTCGCGCGACTTGTATAGGGTGGGTGGGTATGCCATAATGTTCAGCGTGAGTAATACCATTCGCGATCAACAGAAGTTACTGGCGCGCGTCCGTCGAATCCGCGGACAGGTTTGAGGGAATTGAACGCGCCCTAGCTACCGAGGCGGGGTGTGAACTGGTCATGCATCTAATCGCGGGCGTACGCGGCGCCATGGCCGGCCTGATGGCCGAAGTCGTCCAAGACCATGTGCGCTCACATCTAGTCGACGCTGAAAAACATCCGGGCGCGCTCAATACCGCGGCAGCGGAGCAACTGCTGGACGTCGTCCGCACCTATTTGAAGTGAGGTCTGCCATGACAATCGACGCAAGGACCGCCGGGCCAACGTTCCATCAGCACGTCTTCCTCGGCGAGGGCCACGGGCGAAGTGAGCGCAAGACCTGGGCAGTCATCTGGCTTTGCGGCGCGATGATGTGTGCCGAGATTGTCGGCGGTCTCCTGTTTGGATCGATCGCGCTCGTGGCGGACGGTCTGCACATGAGTACCCATGCCGGCGCGCTGCTCCTCGCGGCGCTTGCCTACACTTACGCCCGCCGGCACGCTAAGGATACGAACTTCACCTTCGGCACCGGCAAACTCGGCGATCTTGCCGGTTTCACCAGCGCGATTGTTCTGGCCATGATCGCGATCTTGATCGGTTACGAATCCGTGACACGCATTCTGGCGCCGGTCCAGATTCATTTCGCGGAAGCAATCCCGATTGCCTGTGTCGGCCTGGCCGTCAATATCGCGAGCGCGTGGCTGCTGAGCGGCGGTGGCCATCATCACGCTCACAGCCATGGTGACGCGCACGGCGACCACGGCCACGACGAGGCGCACCAGATCGCGACGCCTTCCGGCGATCTCATCCTTGAAGTTTTCGAGGATGGGGTGCCGCCGCGGTTCCGCGTGCGCGCGGCGAATGGGCCGGCTCCATCCGCCGACGCGACGCGCATCACGACGGTACGGCCTGACGGCACAACGCAGGAATTCACCATGGCCGCGCGCGGTGGTTTTCTCGAGTCGGTTGCCGCGATTCCGGAGCCGCACGCATTCACCGCGCATATCAGGATTGGCACCGATGCTTACACAGCCGTGTTCGAGGAACATGCGCACGGACACGGTGCGACAGGGCGTGACAACAATATGCGCGCTGCGGTCATCCACGTGATCGCGGACGCGGCCGTATCAGTCCTGGTGATTATTGGACTGCTGCTCGCTCGTGCATTCGGGTGGCTCTGGATGGACCCATTAGCCGGTATTATCGGGGCATGCGTGATCGCCAGTTGGTCCTATGGACTCATTCGCGACACCGGCGCCATCCTGCTCGATAGGATTCCTGACAGCCGGTTAGCCAACGATCTCCGGCAAACGATCGAGAGCGACGGCAGCACGCTTGCCGATCTGCATCTCTGGCGCCTCGGTCCTGGTCATTTGGGGGCCATTCTATCGGTGTGCCCGAAGGAACGCCGCAGCTCTGACTATTACCGGGCAAAATTGGCGCGTTTCAGCTCGCTCTCGCACCTCACCATCGAGATTCAGGAATTATAGTTGCGTGTTGACGCGAGTGGCCGACGATCAACTCGTTGCCGCTCGACGTTCAACCACTGTTCGCTGCTCGGCGCCGATTGTCGATTCAGACGGCAAAGTCGCAAGTCGACCCGTTCTTAACACTCGTGACCGGCAGCTTGCCGGCATCACGATTCGGCACTTCCCCATCTGTGGCCAAATAATCCTAGGCGCGCCCGTTGAATTGCATCAGCAAAAAGCCTCCCGCCACTATCCGAGATGCTCGGTCGATTCTGTGCCATGAAGTAACTCCTCTAGAGATCCTCGTCCGTCAGAACGATGGGGGCTCCGTGCGGCGTACGCTCCGCAGCGTGGCGCCACGCCTCTTGGAAACGACTGAGCTCCTGATTCGACGCGACGCCCTTGGCGGCGACCAGCGCTTCCAGAGCCTTCAGCCAGTGAAGATAGTAGGTCTCGCCATGGTTCTGCTCGTCGCGATGCGCGGCGGAGCGGATCTCCTGCGATAGGGCGTTCGACCATTCAGGCCACGTGAACACGCCGCGCTCGTGGAGCGACACTGTCATTGCAAACGCATGCGCTTGCCACGGCTGCTCGAACACCGGTCCCTCGGCATCGCGAGGCAGCCCGGGCAATGCGTCGAGGGGCGACTGGGCTGCGTTCACGCGGGCTCGAGATAGGGTTGCCAGGCGTCGAAGGACACGCGGTGCCCCGGAGCGGCCTCGGTCCCCCACAATTCCCGCGCCTCAAACACCACCGTGTAGAGCCATTGAGGGTCTTCGCCTAGGCCTTGGGCATGGGAATCGGCAAACACATGCGGGCCGAGGATGCGTTCGATGATGCCGGTCCTGCCACGAAGATAGGCGGGCAGCCGCGTATAGTGATCGACCGGCGTCGCGCGCGTGACGACTCGTTGGCCAAGCCGGTAGCGCGCGGGGCTGGTCGGCGTGCGCTCCGTCGGCGAGCCTTTTGCAAGCCGTGCAGCAACCTGATCCGCCGTCAAGATCCGGCTGACCGGCTTGGGCGGGTGCCGAGCACGGCCGGCGGCGAGTTCTTCGGCCGTCACAAGACCTTTCGCGACGAGCAGATCTTCGAGCCCACCCAGCCAGATCTCGTAGTAGCTGAGATCGAGATAGTCCGGCAGCGTCTCGCGCGCGGCGCGAAACATGTCGAGATTCCAGCAGCCGGTCGCGCCCATCGCCAGACTCAGTGCCAGAACTCGCGACTCCCAGGCGGCATGGAACACGGAGTGCTCCGCATCTTGCACCACCGGGCCAAAGTCTGGCCGGCCGCCCAGATCGGCATGAGTCGTGTAGGGCACGTCATACCTCCGCAGGCGTCCGCACCAGGCCGGTGCCGATCATCGAGTCACGGGTGACCAGAGCGCTCAGGGCCTCTTCGTCCAGGCCATCGGTTCCTGCTGGACGTTCGGGAATCACGAGGTAGCGTACTTCGGCGCTCGAATCCCAGACGCGGATCTCCGTGTCTGCGGGCAGTGTCACGCCGAACTCGAGGAGCACGCCGCGCGGATCCCTGACGACACGCGACCGATAGGGTGCGCTCTTGTACCAGACCGGCGGCAGTCCCAACACCGGCCAGGGGTAGCAACTGCAAAGCGTGCACACCACGACGTTGTGCCGCCCGGGTGTGTTCTCCACCGCGATCATGTGCTCGCCTTGCCGTCCGCTGTAGCCAAGCTCCGCAATGGCGCTGGTGGCGTCGCGCAGCAGCCGATCGCGATAGGCCCGATCCACCCACGCGCGCGCGACGACACGAGCGCCGTTGCGCGGGCCGATTTTCGTCTGGTACGTGTCGATCAACACGTCGAGTGCGGCCGGATCGATATAGCCCTTCTGGGTCAGCACAGTCTCAAGCGCCCGAACGCGCCGCTCGATCTCGCTCAGTTCGCTGTGATCGGCATGGCCATGATCGTGTCCCATGCATCAATAGTAGTCCTGGGGCGGGTGCGGCGCTACGTGCGGCGGCGCACCCGCGAGCAAGTCCTGTGACCCTTTGTTGCTATGGCGGAATTCGACTCATTCCCCGATGTCGACGACCCAATGAATATGCCCCAGAATCGGCCATAGCCGTCGTTCACCGACGCTATCGGCCAGCAACTGCCGCAAAGCTGCCGGTGGCGATCGTCTCCTCCGGGGTCGGCAAGCGTCCCTCATCCGATCCGGCCAGTTCGAGCGGCTCGCCGTGAGCGACAGGGCTATGCCGGGGTTGCTGATCGGTCAGAAGTCGATTTCGCATTAGTCGCTAATCGCTGCGCAGCGTCGATAGTGCCTGGAGTACGCCAGCATGATCGACTTCGAGGCTGAACTCGATCGGCTGGCAGCAGATCTGGCAGTCCTCGACGTAGCGTGCGGAGCCGGAACTCGTGTCAACTTGCGTCTCGAAGCTCTCGCCGCAATACGGGCACTGGACCAAGTGAAATTGCACGCCGCCTAGGGGGCCACCATCGTCCGCGGATAAGCTGGGATCGATTACTGGCTCAAGACCGTACCGCACATCAATGCTCTGCGCATCGCTTAGTTTCACGTCAGGCTTGGGTAGCTGCTTGCCAGGATTGCGCCGTTTCATAGGCTAACGATCCGCCCAGCAACAGACGTTCGTCAATGCCCGCAACGGGGCCAACTCCGGTCAGATTGTGGGCTCAAATGTCTGCGCCAAAGCTGCCTTTCGCGAACGGTCGGAACCGCTCGATGCAGTGACCCCGCCGATCTATGTTCGCCCCAGACCTTCGCTGCATGCGCTAGGTGTTTTCCACGGACAGCGGTACATAACCACGAATTGCGGGCATACGCCCAAGGTCTAACCTTCCAACGAAACCATGGACCCCGCATGATGCGGGTGGCGATATTAAGCAGGAGTTCAGTCATGATGCAGATTCTCGTAAAAGTCGCGGTTGGAATGTGCGCATCCGCGTTGATCGGTAATATGGTCATTGCTCAGCAGGTTCAGGAAGTCACCGTCCAAGCGTCACGAGTCGTTACAAAAGAGGTCGGGCGCAGTGGTGGAATCCCTATCGTTGATGTCTCGCTCTCCTATGGCGTGAGCTACGCGGGCCTTGATCTCGTCAAACACGCCGACGTGATGGAACTCGAAAAGCGCGTCAAGGACGCCGCTGATAAAGCTTGTAAAGAATTAAGTCGGCAATATCCGCTCGATGCGGCGGACAATACGGATTGCTCAAAGACGGCAGCCGACAAGGCGATGATGAAGGTTCACGAATTGGCCACCGCGGCAGCTCAAGGGTCCGGGAGGTAGCTGGTTGACCGAGCCGCTCAGACATCGGCATATGATGCGACCCCGGCACTCGTGCCGGGACCTTTGGAGTGGCTAGTACGTATTGATTGACAGCGTTTTCCTCCGCAGAAAACTGCTGGCATAGGAGGATTGTATTCCTTGAACGGGCGCAGTGCCTTAGTGCAAAGCCGTAAAGCCGTATTTCTTGAACGTGGCGTCGCCGACCGAGCCTCGGACGTAGTCCACAAATTTGGCCGCATCCGCCTTCGCCACAACAGTAACCGCAATGGGATAGACAATAGGCATATGGGTGTTGTCAGGAAACACATCGACCACGCGTACCTTGTTATCAATCTTTGCATCCGTTGCGTACACGATACCGAGAGACGCGTCGCCGCGATCGACGAACGCCAGCGCCGAACGCACGCTATCAGCACGTACAAGACGGGCCTCGACGTCGTTCCAAACGCCGAGTTTGGTAAGCGCTTCGCGCGCATAACGACCCACCGGAACCGAATCCGGATCGCCGGTGGATAAGCGGCCCTTACCCAGTGTCGCGGCAAGCGCGAAGTGGGGTTCGATTTTTAGTACGATTTTACTGTCGGCCGGCGCTACGAGGACCAACTGATTGCCTAACACATCGTGCCGAGTGGGAATCTGAATCAATTTGCGGCTTTGCAGGTAATCCATCCACTCGATATCAGCGGAAAAGAACACGTCCGCCGGTGCGCCGTTTTCGATTTGGCGGGCGAGAGTGGAGCTTGCCGCAAAGGAGAATTTCACGGGAATCGCGGAATCCTTCGTAAAATCATCACCCACTTCTTGTAGCGCATTAGTCAAAGAGGCTGCGGCGAAAACGATGATGGTTGGTTTATCGGTCTGCGC
>ODAK010008682.1_pt1 | contig 10141 bp, 12 predicted proteins | sample 1539591 | NCBI WGS metagenome assembly ODAK01 (sample SAMEA3539303, study PRJEB22396) | soil metagenome | biome: tundra; feature: field; material: soil | place: USA | collected 2010-05 | depth 0.15 m | reverse complement strand
AGGCGATGGAAATGCGCCGCCAGGGTTTTGTCGGCACGGCGATGCTGCCGATGTCTGAGTTGGAGTACACCGGAATTATGGAGAAGCTGCGGGAACTCGACAAGCGGTTTACCGTGCGAACGGACGTCCCCGCGCCAGCTCTCGTCTGAGACTTTGAAGTGCCCTATTCGTCAAACATCGATTTGCCGATCCCGATTCAACACCATGTTCCCGAGCATGGGCAGGCGATCTTCCGTGAAGCGTTCAATCATGCCTGGCAGCAGTATGCGGAGGATCCGCGACGCGAGGAAATCGCCCACCGTGTGGCTTGGGCAGCGGTTAAGAAGGTCTACGTGAAAGTGGGAACGGAATGGGTGCCGCGGTGACGAGTATGACAGCGCGGAGACGATCCGGACGAAATTCCGCCGGCTTCTAACGCGCCCTGCGAGTTTCCCGAACTCCCACGGCAAACCGAGCGTTTCCCGCTTTCCACAAGGGCCCTGCAAAACGACATGTCCACTGGCTTCCGGCTTTTTGGACCGGCGCATCTGGCGATTCTAACCGCCATTCCGGGCGTGGCCGCTACCTTGGCGCGGGTCGGGCGCGGTCATCCTGTCCGAAGCCGGCATATCGCAGCATCGCTCGGATGGTTTCTGGCAGTGAACGAAATCGTCTGGTACACGTGGAGGCTTCATGTGGAAGGATTCCGGCTTCCCGAGGGCCTTCCACTCGAACTATGCGATCTGACGCTGTGGCTGACAGTGGCCTCAACTCTGACGCTGCGCCCGGCCGTTTTCGAGTTCGCCTGGTTGGCCGGACTCGGTGGTTCACTCATGGCGGTCCTCACACCTGACTTGTGGGCGCCACCGCTTTCTTATCCGACAATCTATTTCTTCGTTGCCCACGGAGGAGTCATGGCGAGTCTTCTGTTTCTCGTCTGGTCGGGACTCGCCCGACCACGGCCGGGCTGCGTATGGAGAACGCTCTGCCTTCTCAACGCGTACGCGGCCATCATAGGCCTTTTTAACGTGGTGTTCCACACAAACTACATGTATTTATGCCGAAAGCCGTCGAGTGCGTCTCTTCTCGATCTCTTCGGACCCTGGCCTTTCTATATAGCTGCGGGCGAGGCGACGGCAGGGATCATTTTCTGGCTTTTGTGGGTCCCATTTCGTGATAAGCGTTCTGCGTGATTACACCCCGGCCCTGAGGGTAATCACCCACCGCGGTCCCCTGAAATGGCGATGGCGGCTCGATTTCATTCACATCATTGCTCCCGGCGTGGCCCCAGGCTTGCGCATTCCTTCGCAGCTTTCAATCGCACGAGTTCACATGAAAGTCCGTGACCTGAAGACGAAAACGGTTGCCAGTTTGCCATCAGGCATTTCATATGACGATGTCGTCCTGACTCTTCAGGCGACTTGCGCGAAATTCGGGCGAAGACAAGCCGCTGCTTCGACCGGCGCCGGCAGAGCTGCTGGCGCTGCCTGAATTCGGTTGCACGAACTGAAAGCAACTGCGGACAAGGATCTTGCGATGACAGCAACAGTGTCCATCGAAATGTAGAAGGAGAGCAACAGTATGTCAGAAGTTAAAGTTGACAAAAATAAATCGCTCGCCAGGCGGGAGACGCCAGGGTTGAGTCCGTTCAACGATCTTTTCACGCCGTCGTTTCCGGTAGGCCGGTTCTTTGGTTTGAGTCCGTTCGCCATGATGCGGGAATTCACCGAGGAGATGGATCGGCTGTACAGGACGAACGGCCCTGGGCTGGAAGCCTGGAGCCCCACGGTCGACATCCAGCAGAGCAACGGCGATCTCATCGTCACTGCAGAGTTACCCGGCCTGAAGAAAGAAGAAGTGAAGGTCGAGGTGACCGACGACGCTTTGATCATCGAAGGCGAGCGCAAGCGCGAACACAAAGTGGAACAAGAAGGGTATCACCGCTACGAGCGGAGCTACGGCAAGTTCTACCGCTCCATTCCTCTTCCCGAAGGAGCGAAGCCGGATCAGGCTAAGGCGGAGTTGAACGACGGCGTTCTGAAGATTTCGGTGCCGGCACCGGAAGTGAAAAAGAAGGTACGTGAGATCGCTGTCGAGCAAGGCACCGAGAAGAAGTCCGTAGCGGCCTGAGGAAACAGGCAACGGGAGGCGAAGGCCGGTTCGAGGTGGCGCGGGAGAACGCGTCATCTCGAAGAACACGTCGACCACATCCTTGTAATTGCATGACGCTGATTCTATATAACCTGGAGGCATTATGAGCTTCAAACTGACAAGCGGCGCCTTTCACAACGAAGGCACTATTCCGGACAGGCACTCAAAGCAGGGCGGAAACATTTCTCCACCGCTCTCGTGGACGGGCATGCCTGAGGGAACTGCAAGTCTGGCGTTGATTGTCGATGATCCCGATGCGCCTTCGGGCGTGTTCGTTCATTGGCTGGTTTATGGGATCCCGCCGGAGACCAGCGTGTTGCCGGAACATATGCTCCCAACGCAGCATTCGCGGAAAGGACCTCGCCAGGGCCTTAATGGATTCGGCAGCCTCGGTTATGCAGGCCCGCAACCCCCGAGCGGCAAGCATCGCTACGTCTTCCATCTTTACGCGCTCGATACCGATACGGACATGCCCGCCGGATTGAGCCGCCAGGAACTGGCTGGAGCGATCGAGGGTCACATCATTGAAGAGGCCCAACTCATGGGCCTGTACCAGCATCGTTCGGGGACACCGGTCGCTCACCGCAAAGCCCCGGCCTGAAACACCCGCAGCTTTGGCACAACGAATGCGTAAGAGCGGGTCGGGAGGTACGCCTCATGAGCACCATCCTCTTTGTGGAAGACGAGCATGCGTTGCGCGCCGTATTCGGCGAGTTTCTGCGGAATGAAGGCTTCACGGTACTGGAAGCCGCCGACATAACCGAGGCTGCGGATGCGTGTCGCGAAGTCTCCGAACCGGTGGCTCTCTCGATCATCGACATTAATAGCGGGACGCAACTGGCCAGACGTCTCGCGTCGCGATACCCGCATATGCGCGTCCTCTTTATCGGCGATTCCGAAGAGATGAGACAACGACCGCTGGGGCTCAAATACGAGTACTTGCGGAAACCGTTCACGGCGGAGACGCTGCTGAAATCAATCCACGCTCTGATTCGTTCCGGGGCTGCCGCATGAGGACAGTTAACTCTTCGCTGCCAGGCCATATGAACGTGGCGGAGAGTTTTCCGCGAGTCGAGAAGTGGCTCCTCCCGCTGATATTCAGGATCGTTGGCCCTGCTCCGGAGCGGCTGGTGCTCGGAAACGGGAAGGGCTTTTCGCCTCCCGATGTCGCGCCTCGTTTCACGATGTGGATCCGCGATCTGAGGACGCTCGCAGAACTCCTGGTTGATACCGAGATCGCTTTCGGCGACGCGTTCACCGATGGCCGTATCCGTGTCACGGGTGATCTGGCCGATTTTCTCGAAGCAGTTTACGCATCGATGGGCGATACGCATAGTGGCCCGGGATGGTGTTCGCGAGCGATATCGCTATGGATCTCCTTCTGGCAGGAGAACACACTCGAAGGCTCCAGACACAACATTCACGCGCATTATGATCTCGGGAATGACTTCTACCGGCTCTGGCTGGATTCCCAGCTTGTCTATACGTGCGCGTACTTTCCTTCGGCCTCGGCGACTCTCGAAGAAGCGCAGGCCGCAAAACTGGACTATGTATGCCGGAAGCTGTGCCTCCAGCCGGGAGAAACGGTGGTCGAGGCCGGTTGCGGTTGGGGAGCGCTGGCCCTCCATATGGCGCGCAGTTACGGTGTCCATGTGAAGGCCTTCAATATTTCCCATGAGCAGATTCGCTATGCGCAGCAACGGGCTGACGAAGAGAACCTGAATGACAGGGTCGAGTTCATCGAAGACGACTATCGAAACGTGTCCGGCAAGTTCGATGTTTTCGTGTCCATGGGAATGGTGGAGCACGTGGGAGCGGAGAACTACCCTGCACTCGGATCCGTGATCCATCGAACCATCGGAGATCAGGGCCGGGGGCTGCTTCACTTCATCGGGCGTACACAACAGAGCCGGTTCAGCCCGTGGATCCGTAAGCGGATCTTCCCGGGCGCATATGCTCCTACTCTGCGCGAGGCGATGGAGGTTCTTGAACCCTTCGGCTACTTCGTGCACGATGTCGAGGATCTTCGGCCGCATTATGCCAGGACGCTTGAACACTGGCTGGATCGGTTCGAAAAATCAGCCGCCCAGGTATTGCCCGCCTATGGCGCTGAATTTGAACGCGCCTGGAGGCTCTATCTCGCCGGGTCAATCGCGGGATTCCGCACCGGCACGCTGCAGTTGTTTCAGGTCCACTTCGCAGGGCCTAAGTGCGCGTCGCTGCCGTGGACACGCGCGGATCTCTACCCGACCAACACGCCGATGCGAGAGGCCAGGGTGGCCAAATGGATTCCTGCGACGTCCTGATTGTCGGAGGTGGGCCCGCGGGCTCTTCATGCGCCTGGGGTCTGAGAAATTCCGGTCTGGATGTCGCCATCCTCGACAGACAGGTCTTTCCTCGCGACAAGGTTTGCGGCGGCTGGATTACTTCTGGTGTGCTCAAGGACCTTCACATCGACGCCGGCGAATACGGCCGTGATCATGTCCTGCAACCCATAACCGCCTTCCGGACTTCCTGCATTGGCCATGATTCGCAAACGGAGACCAATTACGGCCGCACGGTCAGCTACGGGATCCGCCGCCGGGAATTCGACAACTACCTGCTGAAGCGCTGCACCGCGCGGGTTTATGAGGGCGTGAGTCTGTTGAGTCTCAATCGCTCAGGCGAGTCGTGGATCGCGAACGGCCAGATCCGGGCTCGTTTGCTTGTCGGCGCCGGTGGACACTTCTGTCCAGTGGCTCGCCGCTTGAGCGGCAGGAACACCGGCGTGCCGGTGGCTGCGCAGGAAACCGAATTCGAAATGAACGCGCATCAGATTGCCAGGTGCAACGTGCAGGCATCGAGTCCGGAACTCTATTTCTGCTCCGACATGAAAGGCTACGGGTGGTGTTTCCGCAAGCAGAACGTGCTGAACGTCGGACTGGGGCGAGCTGACCCACACGGAATTGCTGAGCACGCCAGAGCATTCGTGCGGCTTTTGGCGGCAACAGAAAGAGTGCCTTTTGAAGTTCCCCCGTTAAAAGGACATGCTTATTATCTTTACGGGACGTCGCAGCGCCAAATCGCGGGGGATCGCTTCCTGCTGATCGGCGATTCGGCGGGACTGGCCCGGTCGCAGAGCGGTGAAGGGATTCTGCCGGCGATCCAGTCGGGACTACTCGCTGCGGAGATCATTGTTGCCGCTGGGGGAACCTGGGGAGTTGAGCAAATGGTGACCTACAAGAGGCGGATCGCGGAACGAACTGGAAATGCATGCGACGACTGGATGACGAGGCTTGGGCGCGTCTTGCCTCCACGGCTGACGCGTTTCGCTGCAACAAGGCTCCTTGAGAATCGGTGGCTTGCGCGGCATGTCGTGTTGGATAGCTGGTTTCTGCATTGAGCGCCTCGGCCTGAGCGTCTGCGAGAAACTTCCAGGTTCGCCATTGCTTCGATCCAAACCGTCAGCTGAGCTGCGACCTTTACGCGGCATGGAAAGGTCCGGAAACAGGTGCGGCTCCTGTTTGAGCCGCATCACATCCGTAGTACCTCGAACACTCGGCCTCGCGCCCACGAACGACACGCCTGTCACAGAGCGGACCCTGATGAGCGGTGACGACGGTCGACTGCCGCTCGCCAGGCTTGCCATCCCAATAAACGACAACCCAGTCGCGGGTCCTTCCCAATTCGTGTGCCCGAGCTGTATTCGAGAATAGCGCCGTGTAATGGCGGTCACCACGTTGGGTGTGGAGAATCGGGAGCCAAGCCTCCCCTCGCAGATTGAATCGTCGTGGAGCGATCCGGCGTAGCCCGCCCGCCTCTGCCCCTTCCCGGTACTCGCGATCAACGTCCAGGAGTTCGTCTACGGGAACTTCCTCCGCGGACGCCGCGTCCGGCTGCCGGACGCGTCCAAGGCGGCTGGCGAGAGAATCGATGATTCCAGCGATGCGCTTTTCTCCGAAACCCGCGATGCTGACAAGCCGGCCATCGTGCGCCGCCGCTTCCAGGTCTTCGAGGCTGTCGATGCCGAGATCACGGTGCAGCCGCGTAGCCTGTATCCGGCCAATACCGGGCATAGAAGTCAGAATTTCGATTGGGTCCATTTCACCGCGAAGGCGATCGAGCATGGGAAGCTTGCCGGTCACGATTAAATCGCGCAACGCAATCCCGATCCGGTCGCCGATCCCAGGCAGTTTACGTAGCCCATCTGTTCCCTCTTGTTCGTAGATCTGTCTGATAGGCACAGGCAGCCGACGCAGGTTCATCGCTGCGCGCCGCCAAGCGGCAACGCGGTAGAGATTCGCCCCCTGTTCGTTCAGCAGTCTCGCTACCTCGTCCAGCCGTTGTGCAATCGGCTCATTCGGAAGCATGAGCTGGCTTTTGATGGCCGAGCAGTGCAAGTCCCGCCGCGAGGCCGACCAGCAGTCCTGGGGCGAAGCTGCCAAGCCGGCATGTCAGACAGTCATTGACACGCTTCACCCCGGGGATGGCTTTGACCTCTTGCCTTAACCGCCGTCTCTCCGCGTGCGTGAGCTTGCCTTCCAGAGTGACCACGCCATTTTTGGCATGAACCTCGACTTGGTGCGGATGTGAAAGCACATGCCCCAGCTTGCTATTGATACGCTCGGTGAGGATCTCATCCGCGACATCTGCTTCCTCGGTAAGCGACGACACTGCTTCGGCAGCCAGGCCCCCAAGTCGATGCAGAACATCCTTCGTACGCTTCGCCGCTCTCTTTTCGTCCCGCCGAATGAAACCCGTCAACTCTCCAGCCAAACGGCTGCGCCGGGCACGGCCCCGGTTGGGATCGCAGAGATACATAAGGCCCGCCCCCGCGCCGAATCCTGCCGTCAAAGCCGCAACATCTTCCGCAATGCGCTTGTAAGCTGTCATATGAACCTCCTATGCACTGACAAATCATCCGCACCTGTGCGGCCACAGCGACCCGAGCAGATCAGGACTTTGGAGACGCCGCTTCTTCCACTGGTTCGTTCATCGCCCGGGACAAATGATCCATAGAATGCTGTGCGCGGCGCAAGGCCTTGCCGGGATCGGTCAACATGCAAACCCCATTCTGGAACTGATCGAATGTAAATTTGGCAGTCGCTTCTCCAAGCTTGATCATCGATCCCAACACGCTCGAGAGACTTCCGTCCTCCTCCCGGGCGGCCGGAGCCTTGGTTTCCTGATAGCGTTCGGTATTCCCGAACGTTATTCCCGCATCGTGGCTGCGTACACTTTGAATCACTTCGTCTTTGCGGGGAGTAGGAGCGCCGGCCTGCCGATGGCTCTCGGTAATCCCAAAAACTACGTCACGGCCATGTTCGCTGTGACTCGAAACGATTACGTTCTCCACAGGGGCAGGAGCGGCAGCTGGCCGACGGCTCTCGGCATTCCCGAAGGTTACTCCTGCGTCACGGCCATGTTCAATTTGCTTCGAAACAACCTCATCATCCCGCCGGGCGGGACCTTTGGTTTTCGCGTGGCTCTCCATGTTCTCGAAGGTGACCCCTGCGTCACGGCCACGTTCACTTTGTTTCAAGACAACCTCATCATCCTCGTGAGCGGCCCCCCTGGTTTTCGTTGGGTCTTCCGTGCTCTCGAAGGTGACCCCGGCGTCTCGGTTATGTTCACTTTGCGCTTTCATATTGGGCTCCTTTGGGAAGAGAGTCTCGTCAATTGGTCGGACTCAGGATATATTTGCCTTCCTTATCGATGTAGCCCCACCTGCTTCCAGTCCGGACGGGCGCGAGTCCGTCTTCGAAGTCGCCGACTTCGTCGAACTCGGGATTGATGGCGTATTTGCCGGATGGATCGATAAAGCCCCACCGGTCACCGGACCTGACCGAAGCAAGCCCATCGTAGAAACTATATGCATCGTCAAACTGGGCATTGGCGATCCAGTGTCCTTTTTTGTCAATGTAGCCCCACAGATCCTTCTGCTTCGCGGGCGCCGCGTGGTCGGAGAAGCTGCCCACTTCATCGAACTGGGGGTTGATGGCGAAGTCGCCTTTGCTGTTGATGAAACCCCACTTGTCGCCCATTTTGACGGCTGCCATGCCTTCAAAGAAACTGTGGGCATCGTCGAACTTGGGGTTGATGGCGAATTTGCCGGACTTGTCGATGTAACCCCACTGGTCGCCAACCTTCGCGCCCACCAGGCCTTCGTCGAAATGTCCATGGATTGAACGGGCATCTGACACGGCAGACGAGCGCTTCCCGGTTACGGCCTCGAACTGCGGCCGCACGAGATACTCGCCGTCCTTGTCGATGAATCCCCACTTATCATGCCGTTTTACGGGGGCAAAGCCACCGCTGAACAGCCCGGCATACTCAAACTGCGGGTTGACGGCATACTTGCCGCTTTTATCGATATAACCCCACTGGTCGCCGATTTTGACTGGCGCAAGGCCCTCCTGAAACGTTCCCGCCTGGTCGAAGTCGGCGGAGATTTCGAGCTTGCCCTTCGCGTCGATGTAACCCCACTGACGGCCCACCTTCATGGGCGCGAGTCCCTCGCGGAATCCGCGCGCCGTAATGGCGCCCGCAGCGGGGAATTTATTCTTGTCCTCGGCTTCAAACTGAGGATTGAGGACGACTTTACCGGACCGATCGATGTATCCGATGCGGCTGTTTTGCACAAAGGGGAAGAGAACCACCCTTGCGTGCTGTAGTTTTGCGCTCATAGCATTTTCCTTTCCCTGGTGATTTCACTCAGGTTGAACGCAGTTTTGAGACCAAATTCACGGGGATTGGAGTGGGACAGGGAACCAGATGGCGCGGAAGAAACGAGGGTGTCGAACGAACTGCGCCTTTTCGGACAGGCCATATTGCGATATTGGCGGCCATCCCAGGAGCGCTGCTTGGTCTGGCGCGCCGGAAGTTATGCCTTCGGAACGAAGGCCTCACGTCCTCGAAGCTTCCGACATGACCGAGGCTGTGGATGCGTGCAGCGAATGGTCGGTCGATTACCCGCGGATGGGCCTGTTGTTCCTGGCAATTCGCGGACTCGCTCCTGAGATCAGTTTGCCGCCTCGTTCGTGCAGCGATGGTTGCATCGGCAAGATCTCTGCGCTATTGTGCGCCGTAGATGAGTGATATCACCCAAATGATCTGCGACCCGGAGAGTTCACAATGAAAGTCGGCGACCTGATGTCGGTCAGCGCGATATATTCATAACCCAGGCGGGCAGCCTCTTCCACCATCTCCGCTGAAGTCGATTTGCCATCGGACCAGACTGTGTGGGTATGCAGATCTCCCCGTAGGTCCCCTGGCTCGATGAGGGCTGGTAGCCTGCCTGCCAGAGCCGCTTCGATCTCGCCACGATCTTCGCGAAGTTCGGGCGGCATAATCGGCATCTTCATCAGGCGGTAGACGTCGGATTCTTCCTTTCCACCGAGCCGGCTCTCCCCGCGAAAGACGCCGTATTCGTTTACTTTGAGGCCGGCTTTCTGCGCCAGGGTTCGCAGGTGGATGTTGTGCTGCTTCGAGCCGGTGAAGTACTGTAGAGCAGCCCCGAAGGATTCGACCGGGACTGCGCGCACATCGACCTGAATACCTCCTTCGATAATGACTGTGGCCTTGGTATCTCCGATCCCGAGGACCTCTTTCACGATTGGCAGTCTGGTGATCTCCCGGAGCGCCTGTGCCGCGTTCTTCGACTGAATCAGCAAGTCGATGTCGCCGATCGTCTCGCGGCGGCGGCGCAGAGAGCCGGCAATCTCCGCGCGCTCGATGGGCTCTATTCCGCGGATCCGCTCGACGAAATTCTCCGCCACTGGCAACGCGACGGAAATCAACATCCGCTTCTGGCTGCCTTCCCAAAGATCCAGACCGCGGCGGATATTTTCCACCTTCCTGGTACCGAACCCTTTGAGCTTGCGGATCGCCTCACCGTCGAGGCATCGTTTTAAGCTCTCGATATCGTCGACCCGCAGTTTGTTGTGAAGGAGTGCGAGCGTCTTCGGACCGAGGCCGGGCACCGTCATCAGGTCGATCAGGCCCGGTTTGAGATCGGAAGAGCACACGTCTG
>ODAK010008681.1_pt1 | contig 10142 bp, 9 predicted proteins | sample 1539591 | NCBI WGS metagenome assembly ODAK01 (sample SAMEA3539303, study PRJEB22396) | soil metagenome | biome: tundra; feature: field; material: soil | place: USA | collected 2010-05 | depth 0.15 m | reverse complement strand
CGGGGCGCTCACGCTCGAAGAACGCGTCCTCCTGCAGTGCCCAGCGCTCCCAGTGGGGGGCGTAGAGCTCGCCGTAGCGGCGCGCCAGGGCACGCTCGTGGCGGAGCGCCGCGGGCAGCTCGAGCCAGACGAGCACGCTCGTGTAGGGCGCGAGCGAACGGGCGCCGGCGCCGGCGCCCTCGACGATCAACAGCGCCGGCGGCGCGAGAACCCACGGCTCGCTCCACGCCGCGGTGAGCCAGTCGTAGTGCGGGACGTTCGCGGCGTTGCCGTCGGCGAGCGGACGGAGCACCTCGCTGAGCAGCAGCGATACGCCGTGCTCGAGCCCGTCCCAGCCGCCGTAGAGATCCTCGAGCGCGACGATCGGCGCGTCCAGCGCAAGCGCGAGCGCCTGCGCGAGCGTCGACTTCCCGGCGCCCGAGCGTCCGTCGATCGCGACGACAGTGCTGGCCCCGGCACGCGGCGGCGTGGCGCGCACCAGCGTCAGCAGCTGCTCGAACGCCGCGGCTGCCGCGTTCATCGCTTCACGATGCCCAGTCGTGCCACCCGAGTGCACGGTAGCGCGGCCGCTGGGCCCGGCGCCCGGCCGCGGCGCGCGCGTTGACGGCGCCAGGCGATCGAGCTATCGTCGCCTGACCATAACGGCAAATCCGGGGAGTCCCTTCTGAGGGGCTGAGAGGGCGCGTCGCGCGCCGACCCGACGAACCTGATCTGGCTCATACCAGCGAAGGGAGACCGATGTCCGCCATGCATTTCCGCCGCAGCGTTCGCCACCGGGCCGGACGCACGAGGATCGCGCTGCCGCTGATCGTCGCCGTGATCGCGGGGGTCGCCGCGAGCGCGACGAGCTCCGCCGGCGATTCACCCGGTCGCGCAGCCGCCGCGCCGGCGGCGACGGTCAAGATCGCGCTCGACTACACCGCGAACGTCAACTACCTCGGCATCTACGTGGCCAAGAGCAAGGGCTACTTCGCCCAGCAGGGCATCGACCCGGTGATCCTCCCCTACGCCAACGCCTCGGCCGAGCAGCTGATTCAGGCGGGGCAGACCGACCTCGGGATCAGCTATCCGCCCGACGTCATCATCAACAACTCGACGGGCCTGCGCTACCGCGCCGTCGGCGCGCTGGTGACCGACAACACGACCGCCCTGGCCGTGCTCGCCTCGTCCAAGTACACGCGCCCGGCGCAGCTCAACGGCAAGCTCTACGGCGGCTTCGGCATCGCCAGCGATCCGCCGATCGTCTCGGCGATCCTGCGCGCCGACGGCGTCAAGAAGCCGGTCTTCAAGCAGGTCGTGCTCGACGCCAACGTGATCACGGCGCTCGCCGCTCACCGCATCGACTACACGGCGGTGTTCGGCGGCATCGACGACGTGACGGCCGCCCTGCAGGGGATCAAGCTGCGGACCTTCCCCTACAACCGCTACCTGCACGCCGCCGGCAACTATCCCAACGCGGTGTTCGTCGCGAGCGACAAGGACATCGCGGCGCGTGGCCCGATCCTCGCACGGGCGCTCAAGGCGCTGGCCGAGGGCTACGCCTACGCCGCGCGGCATCCGGCCGCCGCCGAGCAGATCCTGATCGACGACAACCGGACCGCGCTCGCCAACGCGACGAAGATCGTCGTCGCGACCGGCAACGCCACGGCGCCGCACTTCCTCGATACGGCCGGCAGCTGGGGGCCCGAAACCGCTGCCGACTACAGCGGGCTCGAGAAGATCCTCGCGAGCGCCCACGTGATCAAGAGCTCGCCGCCGCTGAGCGAGCTCTACACAAACGCGTTGCTGCCCGCCGGCTGAGGAACCGGTGTCGGAGACACCCCACCGGCCGCGGCGGCGTGAGGCGACCGCGGCGCTGACGCGGCTGCTTCGCAGCGCCTGGCCGCCGGTGGTGGCGCTGGCGGTGATCGTCGTGGCCTGGGATCTCGCCGCCAACGCGGCCCACGCAAGCCTGTCGTTCCCGGGGCCGTGGTACGTCGTGACGAACACCTGGCGCGACCGCGCCAACCTCGCGCCGGCGATGTGGGCGACGAGCAAGGAGGCCGTGCTCGGGATCGCGGTGGCGGTCCTCTGCGCGGTGCTGCTGGCGGTCGCGATCGACTGGTCGCGCGCGGTGCGCCGCAGCCTCTACCCGCTGGTCGTCATCTCGCAGACGATCCCGATCATCGCGCTGGCGCCGCTGGTGGTCATCTGGTTTGGCTTCGGCGCCGCGCCGAAGGTCGTCCTGGTCGCGCTGTTCACCTTCTTCGCGGTCGCGGTCGGGACGATCCAGGGGCTCGGCTCGGCCGACCTGGACACGATGAACCTGCTGCGCACGATGGGCGCGACCCGCCGCCAGATCCTCCTGCAGGTCCGCCTGCCCAGCGCGCTGCCGCAGTTCTTCACCGGCCTGAAGGTCTCGATCACCTTCGCCTTCGCGTCGGCGATCTTCGCCGAGTACGTCGGCGCCAGCCAGGGGCTCGGCTACTACATGAGCGTCGCAAGCCAGTACGGCAACGCGGACCTCGTGTTCGGCGCGGTGATCGTGACGGCGGTCCTCACGCTGAGCTTGTTCGGGCTCGTCGCCGCGCTCGAGCGCACGGTCATCCGCTGGCGCCCACCGGCCGAGACCGACACGTCATGGTGACCGCGGCGACCGATCGCGCGGGAGCGCTGTTGGAGGTTCGCAGCCTTGCCAAGACCTTCACGCGCGAGGGCGTCGAGCCGCTGCTGACGCTCGACGGCGTCGATCTGAGCGCCCAGCCGGGCGAGTTCGTCGCCGTGATCGGCCCCAGCGGCTGCGGCAAGAGCACGCTGTTCCAGATCCTCGCGGGACTCGAGACCCCGTCCGCGGGCGAGGTCCTGATCGACGGCCGCCGGCTCGAGAACCGGCTCGGCGCCTGCGCATTCATGCCTCAGCGCGACGGCCTGCTGCCGTGGCGGCGGACGATCGACAACGTCACGATCGGACTCGAGCTCGCCGGCGTTCGCCGCGCCGCCGCGCGCGAGCGCGCCCGTCCGCTGCTCGAGCGCTTCGGGCTCGGCGGCTTCGAGACGGCCTGGCCATGGCAGCTCTCGGGCGGCATGCGCCAGCGCGCCGCGTTCCTGCGCACGGTGCTGCTCGGCAAGCCGACGATGCTGCTCGACGAGCCGTTCGGGGCGCTCGACGGGATCACGCGCTCGGAGCTCCAGCAATGGCTGCTCGAGGTCTGGAGCGAGGTCGGCTCGACCGTCGCGCTGATCACCCACGACGTCGCCGAGGCGGTGTTCCTCGCCGACCGCGTCTACGTGCTGACGCCGCGTCCGGGACGCGTCGCGGCGGTGATCGAGATCGACCTGCCGCGTCCGCGCACGCTGGCGATCGAGGAGTCGCCCGAGTTCGGCGAGCACGAGGCGCGCCTGCGTGAGCTGCTCCGCGCGACGGCGGCACCGCGCGCGGGCTTGTCAGCCGCGAACGCGCGACAATCCCGCGATGAGCGCTGAGCAGCTGCCGGTGGCGCCCGGCGACGAGCTGACGCCGCTGGGCGTCCTGTTGCGCGAGCGCATCGCGATCGACGCTGCGGGGCTCGGGAACATGTGGCCGGTGTTCTACGACACCGAGCTGTTCGCGCGGGTGACCGCGGAGCTGGCCGCGCCGTTCGCCGGAGCGGTCGACAAGATCGCCGGGGTCGAGTCACGCGGGTTCGTGCTGGGCGCCGCCGTGGCGACGCACCTGGGCGTCGGCTTCGTCGCGATCCGCAAGGCCGACGGGCTCTATCCCGGCGAGACGGTCAGCGCGTTCAGCGCCTCGGACTACCGTGGGCGCCAGCACACCTTCCGCCTGCAGCGCGCCGCGATCGAGCAGGGCGACCGCGTCGGCCTCGTCGACGACTGGTTCGAGACCGGCAGCCAGGGGCTGATCGCCCGCCAGCTGATCGAGGCGGCCGGCGCCACCTACGTCGGCGCGAGCATCATCGTCGACCAGCTTCCCGCCCAGCAGCGGGAGGCGCTGGAACCGTGCCACGCGCTGGTCGACGCGAGCGAGCTGAACTTCCCGTAGGCGGTTCGGCTGGGCGCCGGCGGCTAGCCCGCCGACGGGCCCGGCGCGCGGCGGTGACCGCGATCGACCAGCAGCCAGGAGGCCGCGCCCGCGGTCGCGGCGGCCCCGAGCACGGCCGGCCATGCGCCGACGCGCTTGGCGAGCGGGTGCGATCCGGCGAACCCCGCGGCGTAGATCCCGAGCAGCGCCGTCGCGGTTGCGGGGCCGGCGCGCCGGCTCCACGCGCGGGCACACCACGCACCGGCGGCGGCCAGCACCGCGCCGCCGAGCGGTCGCACGCCGGACTCCCTCGCCACGACGTAGCCGACGATCAGCGAGCCTGCCGCGACAGGCGCTGTGGGCAGTTCGGTCATCGGTCGTAGCGTACGCGCGCGCTGGGGTGTCGTGCGTACTCGCCGTTTCGCGGCCAGCCGGTTGATGGGCGGACTGTCACTCGCCTGGCGCGAGCGTGCGTTCGGCGCGAACCTCGAAGCCGGTCAGCGTGAGTGGTCCGAACGAGGTGATCAGTGCGACGTCGATCGCGTCGCGCCCGTGACCGACGACGACACGCCCGATGCGGGGCTTGTTGTTGCGCGCGTCGAAGGTGTGCCAGCGGCCGTCGAGGTAGGCCTCGAACCAGGCTGCGAAGTCCATCGGCTCGGCGGGCGGGGGGACGCCGATGTTCGGGATGTAGCCAAAGACGTAGCGGGCCGGGATGTTCAGCGCGCGACAGAACGTGATGGCCAGGTGAGCGAAGTCGCGACAGACGCCCTGACCGGCGCGGTAGGCGTCGGCTGCGGTCGTCCACGGGTTGGATGCGCCCGGAACGAACTCCAGGTAACCGTGCACGTAGTCGACGATCGTTTGCACGCGTGCCCAGCCCGGCGCCAGATCACCAAAGCGTTGCCAGGCCTCGTGGCCGAGCTCGTCGGGCAGGCAGAAGCGACTGGGCATGACGAAGTTCAGGACCTCGTCGGGCAGCAACGCCACCGGCATCTCGGGCGCGGCGGGCTCGATCACATCAGCCGGCTGCGTGAGGACCAACTGCGCCTCGTAGGTGATCTGCGAGCTGCCCGTCGCGAGCTCAAAACGCTCGCAGCGATTCCCGTACTGGTCGATGTAGCCGTGGTGGGTGGCAGCCGTATCCCAGCGCTCAGAACGCATTGATACACCGGACTGAAGGCGTGGAGCGACCTGCGCGATTGCCGTCGATCGCTGGACGCAGTCCAGCCCGAACTCGCACCCCACCGTGAGCGCCAGGGGTTCCTGCCCCACGGAGCCGTCATGGCCCGCAGGCGCTCGCTCGGTCATCTCCCTGCTGAGAATGCCACGTAACAGCGGCGCCCACCACCAGACCGTGCGCTGGGGGTGGTCATCGTCCGTTCGGTCCGATGACGACACGCTCGGCGTCACGGCGCCTGGGTGGCCGCCTCGGCGGGCTTGGGTCGCATTCCGGCCAGACGCTCCTCGAGCGCGGTGGCGCCGGCGGCCAGTGCGGGCTCGAGACCTCAGCCGGTGTTGCGCAGGCCGCTGGCGATGCCGTTGATCGTCAGCAGGCTGACCCGGCCGAGCTCGTTGTGGTTGTCGGCGTCCCCGCGTCGCAGCCGCGAAAGCAGCTCGATCTGGACGAACGACAGCGGGTCGACGAACGGGTTGCGGCGATCGATCGAAGCCTGCAGGACGGGCTCTGAGTCCAGCAGCCGTTCGCTGCCGCGGATCAGTATCAGCTCGGTCTTGGCGCGGTTGAACTCGGCGCTGAGCAGGCCCCAGATGCGTTCGCGCTTCTGCGCGTCGTCCCACAGCTGCGTGTAGCGGCGCGCGATCCCGAGGTCGGCCTTCGCCAGCGCCATCTCGGCGTTCGCGAGCAGCGTTGCGAAGAACGGCCAGCCGGCCGTCATCTCGCGCAGCACCTCGAGACCGTGGCGCTCGCGGGCGCCCGCGAGTGCGGCGCCCAGGCCGAGCCATGCCGGGAGCACGATCCGCGACTGCGTCCAGGAGAAGACCCACGGGATCGCGCGGAGGTCGTCGATGCCATCCTCCGCGCCGCGGCGCGCGGGCCGCGACCCGAGACGCAGGCGCGAGATCTCCGCGATCGGCGTCACCGCGGCGAAGAAGTCGACGAAGTCGGGGTCGTCGTGGACCAGCGAGCGGTAGTGGCTGGCTGAGATGTCCGCCATCTGGTCTGCGACGAGCTCGAACAGCTCACGTCGCTCGGGCCCCGCCGGCACGCCGGTGGCGAGCGTCGCGCTCGCGGCGAGCTCCAGCTCGCGGTGCGCGATCTGGGCCACCGCGTACTTCGCGGTCAACACCTCGCCCTGTTCGGTCATCTTCAGGCGCGCGTTGACGGTCCCGGGCGGGAGCGCCAGAATCGCGCCGTTCGTCGGCCCGCCACCGCGGCCGATCGCACCGCCGCGGCCGTGGAAGAACACCCAGCTGGCGCCGTGACCGGCGATCACCGCCGCGAGCTTCGTCTGGGCCCGATAGGCGGCCCATCCGGAAGCGACGTAGCCGACGTCCTTGTTCGAATCCGAGTAGCCGATCATCACCTCCTGCTCATCGCCGACCGCGCGCAGCGCCGCGCGGTAGACGGGCTCGCGCAGCAGCCGGTCCATCGTCGCCGGCGCCTCGGCAAGCGTCGCGCGGGATTCGAACAGCGGCACGATCCGCAGCCACGCCCCCTCGCCGCCGGGGTGGGCGAGGCTTGCCTCCTTCATCAGCAGCAGCACCTCGAGCAGGTCCGACGGACCGGCGGTACCGGACACGACGTAGGTCTGGACCGCGCCACGGTGGCCCCCGGACAGCTCGCTGCGCAGCATCCGAAAGGTCTCGATCGTCTCTCGCGTGCTGGCGGAGAACCCCGCGATGTCTGCCGGGACCAGCGGCCGGTGATCAGCGATATCGCGACACAGCCGGGCGATCCGCTGCTCTTCGGTCAGTGCCGCGTAGTCGTCGCAGATTCCGAGCGTGGCATAGATCTCGCCGAGCGAGCGCCGGTGGATGCGCGCGTGCTCGCGGATGTCCAGGCGCGCGAAGTGAAACCCGAACACCTCGACCTGGCGTATCACGTCGTGGAGGTCTCCGGCGGCGGTGAACTCCCCGGCACCGTCGATCAGCGATCGCTGCACCAGCCGCAGGTCGCCGAGCAGCTCCGCGGGCTCGCGATATGCCCCGGCGTCGCGCGCGATCGTGGCGCGAAGGCGCTCGCGGACGAACGTCAGCACGCGGCGATAGGGCTCCTCGGGGTTGAGCGCCGCCAACTGCAGCGCAAGCTCCGGAAACAGCTCGGCCCCGGCAGTCAGGATCGGCTCGAGTCCCGGCGCCCTGCCGCTGACGCGCTCTGACAGCGACAGGCGCCCCGCGAGCAGCTCGACGCGACCCTCGAGAAAGCGCAGGCACTGCTCGCGCATCAGCTCGAGCGCCGCCACGGTGGCGGCGGGCGTCACGAACGGATTGCCGTCGCGGTCGCCGCCGATCCACGACCCGAAGCTGAGCAGCGGCGGCACCTCGAACCGCTCGCCCGGGTAGAACTCGGCCAGCGCCTCCTCGACGTCGCGGTACACCCGCGGGACCGTCTCGGCGAGCGTCGTGGCGAAGTGGATCAGCCCGCCACGGACCTCGTCGAGCACGGTCAACGAGATCGCGCGCAGCTCGTCAGAGCCCCACAGCTCCTGCACGGTGGCCAGCAGCCGCCCTCGCGCATCGTCCAGATCGTGGTCCGAGCGCTCGTCGAGCTCGCGCAGCACACCGAACAGGCGCGCGAGCTTGTCGATCGTCGTGCGCCGGCGCGCCTCCGTGGGGTGAGCGGTCATCACGAGCCTCAGCTCGGCGCGCTGCAGCAACGCCTGAAGCTCGGCGGCCGTGGTCCCGCGCCCGGCAAGCTCGGCGATCGCCTGGCGGATCGAGCCCGGCCGCGGCGCGGGCGCCTCGCGCGCATCACGGCGGCGGAGACGGCGCACGCGCTCGTTGTCCTCAGCCAGGTTGACCAGCTGAAACCAGCGCGTCAGCGAGCGAACCAGCACCTCGGTCTGCTCGAGGTCAAGGCCCGCCACCAGCGCCGCGAGGCGGTCCGCGGCCGCCTCGTCACCGTTGCGCACCGCCCGCCCAAGCGCCACCGCGGCGTCGAGCAGCGCGACCGCCGCCGCGCCGTCGCTCGCGCGCACCACAGCGTGCAGAACGTCCGTCAGCAGCGCTTCGTCGCTCGCGAAATCGCGCGGCGCGGCACCCGGTCGTCCACCGCGTGAGCTCATCCGTCCCCATGGTCACAAATCGTCATCCGGCGCGTCGCGCTATCGGCGATCGCCGCCGACCGCGCGGTGCGGCCGCGCTCTGTCGCGAGAGTATCCGGCCAACCTAGCGGTCGCGCGCGCGACCGCGCGCCGGCGGCTCGAACGGCGAACGCGCGTCCGCTGCGCGCACCAGCGTGGTCGAGCTGCCGCTGTAGCGGACGATGTCCGCGCTCATCGAGCGGCGCAGCCGGTCGAGCTCCTGCTCGAGCTCCGCGCGCGCCAGCTCGGCCTTGCGGGCCATCGCGCTGAGCTGCGCATTGAGCTCGTCGAGCTGGGCCTCGAGCGCCAGCACGCGCTCGACGCCGGCCAGGTTGAGCCCGAGCTCGGCGGTCATCTGCTGGATCCGCCGCAGCCGCTCGACGTCGGACTGCGAGTACAGCCGGGTGCCCTTGGCTGAGCGGCTCGGCTCGATCAGCCCCCGCGCCTCATACATCCGCAACGTCTGCGGATGCATCTCGGCGAGCTCGGCGGCGACCGAGATCATGAACACGCCGCGGTCGAGCGCGACCTCGATCCGCGTCGCGCGCGGCTGGCGCGCGCTCATGACAGCGCCTCGAACAGCTTGCCGCGCGGGTCGCCGTTGATCGTCTTGGCGAGCGCGTCGACGGCCTTGGCCTGCGCCTCGGTCAGCTTGGCGGGCAGCTCGATCACGAAGCGGTAGTGGATGTCGCCGTTGCCCTTGCCGTTCGGCTTCGGCGGGCCCTCGCCGCGCAGCCGCTGCACCGTCCCGTGGCTGGTGCCCGGCGCGACCCGCAGGGTCTTGCGGCCGGACAGCGTCGGCACCTCGACCTCGGCGCCGCGCAGCGCCTCGACGACGGTCAGCGGCACCTCGACCTCGAGGTGCTGGCCCTTCTGCGTGAAGACCGGTGACGGGGAGACGTGCGTGATCACGTACAGATCGCCGGGCGGACCGCCGCGAAGCCCGGCCTCGCCCTTGCCGGCGAGGCGGATCCGGCTGCCGTCATGCACGCCGGCGGGGATGTTCACGCGCAGGCGCTTGACGCCGCGGGTCGCTCCGGTGCCCTTGCAGGTCGGGCACGGCGACTCGATCACCGTGCCGCTGCCGCCGCAGCGCGAGCAGGGCTGGGAGATCGAGAACATGCCCTGCCCCTGGGACTCGATGCCGCGACCGTCGCAGCGCGGGCAGACGCTCGGGCTCGTGCCGGGGCGGGCGCCGGTCCCCGAGCAGGTCTTGCAGCGCTCGGACACGGGGATCGTCAGCGGTACCTGGGCACCGTGCACCGCCTGGTCGAAGCCGATCTGGATCGCCGCCTCGAGGTCGCGCCCGCGCTCAGCCCCGCTGCGCCCGCGGCGCGCGCCGCCGCCGCCCGCCCCGGCGCCGCCACCGAACAGGTTGGAGAGGATGTCGCCGATGCCGCCGTCGAAGCCGCCGCCGGTGAACGGGTTGGGCCCGCGTCCGCCGAAGGCGCCCTCGCCGCGATCGAACGCCGCGCGCTTCTCGGGGTCCGACAGCAGGTCGTTTGCCTCGCTGATCTCCTTGAAGCGCTCCTCGGCCTTCGTGTCGTCGGGGTTGCGGTCCGGGTGGTACTGGCGCGCCAGCTTGCGGTAGGCCTTCTTGATCTGCTCAGCCGAGGCCTTCTTGTCGACGCCGAGGACGGTGTAGGGATCTCTGCGCGCAGCCATCTCCGCCTCCTAGCCCGCGACGAGCACGCGCGCTGGACGGATCACGCCACCGGCGAGCCGGTAGCCGGACTGGTAGACCTCGACGATCTCCCCCGGCTCGCGGCCGTCGAACGGCTGCTGCGCGACCGCCTCGTGCAGCTCCGGGTCGAACTGCTCGCCCGCGACGCCGTAGGACTCGACGCCGACGCGCTCGAGCGCGCCGAGCAGCTCGCGCT
>ODAK010008679.1_pt1 | contig 10144 bp, 7 predicted proteins | sample 1539591 | NCBI WGS metagenome assembly ODAK01 (sample SAMEA3539303, study PRJEB22396) | soil metagenome | biome: tundra; feature: field; material: soil | place: USA | collected 2010-05 | depth 0.15 m | reverse complement strand
GGCTGGAGATGCGCTTGAGCACCTCGTAGGGCAGCGGGGTCCAGTCGGCGGTCATTCCGTCTTCAGAATGCACAGCCCGCACCGCCGCTGTATAAGCATAGGTTCTTTGGTCGCCCATCACGCCCACGCTCATCACCGGCAGCAGCACGGCAAAGCTCTGCCAGATGCTGTTGTAGAGTCCGGCAGCCTTGATTTCGGCAACGACAATTTCGTCGGCCTCTTGCAGCAGGGCCACGCGCTCCGGTGTAACTTCACCAAGAATGCGCACGGCAAGTCCTGGCCCCGGAAACGGCTGGCGGCCCAGTATGTCCTCCGGCATGGCAAGGTCCCGGCCAATGCGGCGCACTTCATCCTTGAACAGGTCACGCAAGGGCTCGATGAGCTTGAGCTTCATCAGCGCCGGCAGCCCACCGACATTGTGGTGGCTCTTGATGGTCTGGCTGGGGCCCTTTACGCTGGAGGATTCGATCACGTCGGGATAAAGCGTTCCCTGTACCAGCCAATCCACGCCTCCAGTTTGCTTGGCGATGCGGGCGGCCTCATCGTCGAAGACCGCGATAAACTCCGCGCCGATCCGCTTGCGCTTGGTCTCCGGATCAAGCACGCCGACCAGTTGCGAAAGGAACCGCTCGCTCGCGTCCACCGCGACAATATTGAGGCCGAGTTTGTCACGAAGGTTCTTCTGCACGTTCGCGAACTCGTTTTTGCGCAAGACGCCGTTGTTGACGAAGACGCAGGTGAGTTGACTGCCGATGGCTTTGTGCACCAGCACCGCCGCGACCGACGAATCCACGCCGCCGGAGAGACCGCAGATGACATGATCCTTGCCGACCTTGGCGCGGATGGAGGCAACCGTGCTCTCGATGAAGTGTGCCGGGGTCCAGTCGCCGCGCGCGCCGCAGATTTGAAAGAGGAAGTTCTTTATCAATTGCGGTCCGAGCGGCGTGTGGTGCACCTCAGGGTGAAACTGCACCGCCCAGATGCGCCGCTCCTCGTTGACGATGCCGGCCAGGGCGTTCGACGTAGCGGCAGTGCGGTGGAAGCCGCTTGGCAGTTCGAGAGCCTCGTCGCCGTGGCTCATCCAGACGGCGAGGGTGGGTGAAAGGCCCGCAAACAGGGCCGTGGCATGGTCTTCGATGTTTACTTCGGCGTGCCCGTATTCGCGCTTGGAAGCCGAGCGCACCTTGCCGCCCAAGTGGTGCACGATGAAATGGAGGCCGTAGCAGATGCCCAAAACCGGCACGTCAAGTTCCAGCATGCGCGGGTCGGCGATGGGGGCGTCATCGTCGTAAACCGACGACGGACCACCAGAAAGAATAATTCCCAAGGGATGCAAGGCCTGGATTTCGGTGAGGGGCGCTGTGCAAGGCAGTACGACGGAGAATACACTCTGTTCGCGAATGCGCCGGGCAATGAGCTGGGTGTATTGCGAACCGAAATCGAGGATTACGACTGTTTGGGTGTCCACTCCCTAGTTTGGCAGGGTGCAGGGCGGGATGTAAAGACCGGTGCTTTAAAGGGCATAGGCGGTTGCGCTCGGGGCGATGTTGCAGCGGAATCTCAGAATAGCGGCTAAACTGGTGACACACGAGGTTGCGATGGAAATAGGCGAACTGGCCAGCCTGGGCTGGAAACATGCTGTGAGCGCGTTCGCCGAGGAAGTGTATCTCAAGACCGGGTTGGATTCTACCCGGCCGGTTACCTTTTACGGGCTGGTGAATGAGCGCTGCAACGTGAAGTGCCGCTACTGCGAATACTGGCGGATGGCCAATTACTCCGAGGAGATGACGATCGATCAGTGGCAATCGGCGCTAGTCAGCGTGAAGAAATTTGTGGGTAACTTCTCCATCAACTTCAGCGGCGGGGAGCCACTTATCAAGCCGGGTTTTATCGACCTGCTTGCCTGGTGCCGAGACAATGGAATCAAGGCCGGGGTCACCACCAATGGATCGGCTCTAACAAAGACCAATGCAGAAAAAATTGTGGCTGCACATCCCTTTAATGTGAACGTCTCTGTCGACGCGCCTTCCGCGGAGGTGCATGATTACCTCCGCGGGTCTCCCGGCCTCTTTGAGAAGTTGAGCAGAGGGATTGTCTACCTGCTCGAAGAGCGGAGACGCCAGAAGGTTCAGTTCCCTATCACAATCAAGCCGACCGTCAATTCGGCAAATTTCCGGCACTTGCCTGCATTGGTTGAGTGGGCAGCACAAATGGGTGACCTTTGCGTGAGTCCGCAGCCAATGAACCGCTGGACACCTGAAACTTACAGCGAGTTATGGATCGAAGAAGCGGAATTGGCGGAATTCGAAGCGGTTATTGAAGAATTGATTGCGATGCAGAACAACGGAGCGCCGATTCTGACGCCGGCAAATGTGCTTCGCCTCATGCCGGACCACTTTCGCGGAGAGCAAGCCCCGCGTTCCGCGCTGCCTTGCCGTGTGGGGATGCGCAATTTCTTTATTCGAACCAACGGGGATGTCGAAGTTTGTGTTCTTGGGTTTCCCGTTATCGGCAACGTAAATCAGCAGTCCGCGCGCGAGATCTGGCATGGCGCGAAGGCTTGCGAGGTGCGCCGGGGAACTGTAACTTGTGAAAAACTCTGCCTTATTACTTGCCTGTCGCAAAAGACGCTGGGCAATAAGGTGGGAATGGCGCTGCGGATGCTTAAAGGCGTGAAGTAAGTTGCGATTGGCGGCGGGGTTTCCCGGGTCTCAAAATCGAGATCCGGGTCACCAAGCATTTGCGATCGGGTCAAGGGTTTTGTAACTCGCTCATTTGATCTCGATCTGATCGATCTCGAATTTGAATTTGCCCGGCTCCTCGGCGCGAATAAAACCGAGCCCGATCAGATTGCCGCCATCGGTTTGAAAAGCAGAGAACGGGAATTTGTATTGCTTCCATTGGGGCCCTGCTGAGAAGATGGTCATTGCAGGCATCTCCCCCGAACTTCCCGTTCGGCTTTCGGTAAGCACTACGAGTGTGTAGTCCTTTCCATCGCCTTTTGCCCAGAAGTTTATCTCCTTCTTGCTGGAGAGATTCACCGGTTGCATCGGAGGCTGTGCCGGCGAGAAGAGAGCGCCCGCAAAAGCCATAGGCATCGTCTGGCCGCCAATAACTTCACCACTTATCTGCATGGCGCCTTTGCTGTTCTCCGCACCAGGTTCAACAACCTTGAAGGTCGAAGTGGATTTTCCTCCATTCATCAAGTCGCCGGCGGGTATCCACATTCCGTAGTTCGCCGAAACCTTCAGGTCGTCGAAGCTGCTCACCATCCCCGATTCGGAGCCCGCCGGTGGAGGTAGCGGAATAGGGCGACCGGTTTCCCCATGCACACCAGCGACAGTAAGTTCAATCGTGCCGGTCTTGTTCGAACTGGGCCCGACCATTAGTTCGAATACGCCGGGCTCTACCACGCGATGCATGTCCTGGTTCAGAATCGATAGCATCTCCGGCGTGACGGTGAACTCGACAGTCCTTTTTTCGCCGGGCTTCAAGGTGATGCGCTCAAATCCTTTTAACTGCATGACCGGCTGGGTAACCGAGGCAACCTTTTGGTGCAAGTAAAGCTGAGCTACTTCATCTCCTTCGCGCTCGCCGCTGTTGGTAACTTCGACGCTCACCTTGGCTTTTCCGCCCGCCAGGATTTGAGCGGGCTCGATGCGCAAGTTATCGAATTGGAATGAGGTATAACTCAACCCGTAGCCGAAGGGATACAAAGGCTGCCGTGTGCTGAATTCATAGCTTCTATTAGCCGAGGGCTTGTGGTTGTAGAAGTCCGGCAGATCGCCCACCGAACGAGGAAACGTGATGGGCAGCTTTCCGCCAGGATTTATTTCTCCGAAGATGACTTCGGCGGCGCCGGTTCCACCGGCCTCGCCCAGGTACCAACCTTCAAGAATCGCGGGCACCTCTTCGGCAATATAGTTAATCGACATCGGTCGCCCGTTGAGCAGCAGAACGACGGTTGGCGTTCCAGTTTCAACAACCTCCTTTACAAGTTCGTTTTGCGCGCCAAGAAGGTCGAGGGAGTTGCGGTCCCCGCGGTGCGTTTCCGACCATGCTTCCCGATTAGTACTTTCGTTTTCGCCTACAACCAGAATGGCCACATCGGCCTTGCGCGCTGTCTCGGCGGCTTCCTTTATAGAAGCTGCCTGCGTTGCGGGATCGACCAACTCAACATTATCTGCCCACCAGCCGCGATAGCCCTGGGGCGCGGTCGTGATCTTGCAACCCTCCGCGTAGAGAACGGCGGCTTTGGTTCCAACACGAGCGCGAATGCCGTCAAGAACGCTGACACCCTGGCCTGGATCGCGGCTATACCCGCCCAGGTGCATCTCCGCCGCGTTGGGCCCGATTACCGCGATCTTCTTGAGCTTGCTCAGATCGAGGGGCAGCAGAGACTTGTCGTTCTTCAACAGCACGATCGCCTTGCGGGCCGCTTCTAGTGCTATCTTGCGGTGTCCTTCTCCGTTGGTAATGTGCTCGGCGTAATCCGGGTCAGTGTACGGATCGTCGAACAATCCCAGACGAAACTTGGTTGCAAGGATGCGCTTGACCGCCGTGTCCACTTCGCTCTCCGGTACAGTTCCCTCCTTCACCTGCTTTACCAGCGAGCGGTAGACCAGCCCGCCGGACAAAGAAAGGTCAAAGTCTACACCTGCCGAGATAGCAAGGCGCGCGGCATCGGCGATGTTGAAGGCAACATGGTGCGTGTCAACCAGCATGGGGAGCCCATCTCCATCCGAGGCGATGAAGCCATTGAAGCCCCATTCCTGGCGCAGAACACGGTCCAGGAGCCAGTGGTTGATGTGCGAAGGCACGCCATCGATCTCGTTATAGGACGCCATGACGCTGCCTACGCCGGCTTCCTTGACCGCTGCTTCAAACGGCACCAGGAAATTCTCGCGAATGATGCGTTCGGAGTAGTTTCCGGGAGCAATGTTTGTGCCGCCCTCCGGCTGGCCATGAACGGCGAAGTGCTTGGCAGTGGCCAATGTGTGGTGGCGGCCAATTAGAAAGCTGTCGCCCTGCAATCCCTCGATGGCGGCGACGCCCATGCGCGAGGCCAGGTAAGGATCTTCGCCGTAGGTCTCTTCCGTTCGGCCCCAGCGCGGGTCGCGTGCGATGTCGAGAACAGGTGAAAAAACCTGATTGACGCCGCGCGAGCCGGCCTCGTCCCCGACCGCGGTAAACACTCGCTTGACCAGCGCCGGGTTCCACGTGCTGGCGAGCGCGAGAGCTTGCGGAAAGCTGGTGCTGCCGTATTCCATGAGCCCGTGCAGCGCCTCACCTTGAAACATTACAGGAATGCCGAGTCGCGTCTTCTCGCGTTGATACCGCTGTACACCGTTGCGCAGGATCGCCGATTGGCGCGGGGTGACTTTCGTTTCTGTCCCCCAGACGTTGAGGATCACTTTCCGCGCCGCCTCGCTTGTGAATGTCCCGGTGGGGTCAATGACCTCGAGATTGTTCTCCCACCCGCTGGCCAACTGGTCCACCTTCTCCTCGAGCGTCATTCGGGGAAGCAGGTCGGCAACGCGGTCCTGGATGGGAAGACTGGCGTCTTTGTACTTTGGGTCAACGGCCTGCGCGGCGGGCTTATCAGGACTGATCGGCTTTGTTTGGCCCTTGGCCGTCAGGGTAAACAGGAAGAGACTCACAAGAAGTGCTGGAATCACATAGAGACGAGCATTGCGCATTGCGTTTGTCATTTTGAGTGCAGTCGCCTGCGGTCCTTTTAATTTTCTAACGCTGGATTCTACCTAGACTACGCGCCCCGCGCCGGAAATGTTCATCGCGGCTGACGAGATTCGGGTTGAAGATTTGCATCGCCGCCGGTCCGGCTGCAATCATCGCTGCTGACCATTTTGACCGAGGTACCTTTGGCATGAAAAAACCCGCAATCATTCTCGCCGCCGCTGCGGCATTTTCGTTGAGCCTAGCTGCCCAGCCCTCAGGCTGGCCACCGGAGTCCAGTCACCTTACCTTGCGTGTCTGGCCCGGAGTTGCGCCCGGAGCACCGGCAAATTTGCCTCCGGAGGCTGATACCACAACCTCGAAGGAAAACCTGATCGCCGGCAAGCCGCTGGTTCGCCTGGGCAATGTATCCACGCCGACTATCACCTTCTACTCACCAAAAGGCGCGAACACCGGCGCGGCTGTCGTCGTCTTCCCCGGGGGAGGCTACCATATCCTGGCTATCGACCTGGAAGGCACCGAAGTATGCGACTGGCTGAACTCGGCGGGCATCACCTGCGTGCTGCTGAAGTATCGCGTGCCCGACACGGGCCCCTATCCCAAGTCATCCGCGGCCCTCGAAGATGCGCAACGGGCTCTCGGACTGGTGCGGGCTCATGCGGCGGAGTGGCACATCGACCCCAACCGCGTCGGCGTACTTGGATTTTCGGCCGGGGCGCATTTGGCGGCGGCCCTCAGCACCCACTTCGATCAGCGGCTCTATGACTCGATCGACGCAGCGGACAAGCTCAGTTGCCGCCCGGATTTCGCCGTGATCGTTTACCCCGGCTACCTGGCTCTCGCCGACAAGAACTTCGCGCCCAATGCGGATATCAATCCGACTGAAAAGACGCCGCCCTCGTTCATCGTGCAGGCCGAAGACGATCCCGTGCATGTGGAAAACGCCACGGTCTACTTCCTTGCCCTGAAGAGCGCCAAGGTACCGGCTGAGCTGCACATCTACGCCGGAGGCGGCCACGGTTACGGGCTGCGCCGCACCGAACTTCCGGTAACCACCTGGCCGCAGAGCGTGGAAACCTGGCTGCGTACCATCAAAGTTTTACCGGCGCAGTAAGCCATGGAATCGAAGCCATGCTGATTGGCGTACTTACCGTTTCTGACCGATGTTCGCAGGGCCTACTGACTGACACTGCAGGCCCGGCAGTTGCTGCGCTGCTGCGGCAAATCTGGCCGGAGACCGAATTGTGGGCTGGCCTGGTTCCGGACGATGAAGTTCTCATCGCCGATACGCTGGGGGAACTCAGCCGGAATGGCGCAGCGATGATATTGACTGCTGGCGGCACCGGTCTGGGACCCCGCGACCGCACACCTGAAGCCACCCGCCGTGTGGTCGATCGCGAAGTGCCGGGGCTTGCCGAGGCAATGCGTGCGATTGGTGCAACGCGCAACCCCTTCGCATGGCTCTCGCGGGGCGTGGCGGGGATGAGGGGAAGCACGCTAATCGTCAACCTGCCTGGGAGCAAGCGCGGGGCGGAGGAGAGCCTTGCATCGATCCTTCCGCTTCTGAAACATGCTATCGAGGTTGCCGGCGGCGGTCAAAGGCATCCTTGAGGGAGCAGTGGAGGTTTCGGGGCGGGAAACGCTTTCCGAAATATGCCTTTTGAGTCCGTTTCTGGCCGGGGATGCGCGGACGCAAATCCTGGAAAAACCTTGAAACCTCCCTATTTTTCGCCTCTTGTGCCACTTCTTCGTTACAAGTTCTAGTCGAGAAACAATGAGAAAGGGTACAATCGTCGCACGATGAGTGCCACTAGAAAGACCTCCTCCGAGCGTCGGCGGCCGGGCGCAGTCAGCATCCGCGATATCGCGACCCGGGCGGGTGTCTCCATCGCCACGGTGTCGCGCGCCGTGAACGGGATTTCAACGGTGAACCCGGAATTGGCACGGAAGGTGTGGCAGGCAATTGAGGAGGTTGGCTACCTGCCGAATACGCAGGCGCGGGCGCTGGTTTCCGGCCGCAGCCATACGTTGGGGCTCATTGTCTCGGAGATTACCAACCCCTTTTTCCCGGAGCTGGTGCAGGAGTTCGAATATCTCGCGGTGGCCCAGGGATACGAAGTGCTGATCGGATCCACGAATTACGAGCCGGCCCGCACCGAGAGCTTGATGCGGCGCGTGCTGCAGCGCAATGTGGATGGCGTGGCGGTGATGACTTTCGGCGTTGAAGAGCAACTGGTAAAGAAACTGGTGGAGCGCGAGTTTCCACTGGTGTTTGTCGATGCCGGTCCTGACTTGCCGAATATACGAGTTCTCAAGGTAGATTATGGCGAAGGGATTCGCCAGGCGGTTCAGCACCTTGCCGCACTCGGCCATCGCAACATTGCGTTCATCAGTGGGCCGCTTTCGCAGCGCTCTCCCACCGCGCGACGCGATGCCTTTCTCAAGTCCATGGGCGAATTGGGGCTGATTGTGCCGCCGGAGCACCTTGTCGAGGGGAACCACGCGATGGAGGGCGGCATCGGCGCCATGGAACAGCTGATTGCGCTGAAAGAACTGCCCACGGCCGTGATGTGCTCGAACGACATGACCGCGATCGGCGCGCTTCATGCGCTTTACGGGACCAAGTACAAGGTCCCCGAAGATATCTCGGTGGTGGGATTCGACGACATCCACCTGGCACAATTTGTGTTGCCGCCGCTGACCACGGTACAGATGTCATGCAAGGCCCTTGCGGCTGCGGCGGTGGAAGCTCTGCGGGCCGGAATCGAACAGGATCACCAAAAGGCAGCGAAGACGGAGTGGCATATTCCAACGCGGCTTGTGGTGCGGCGGTCCTCGGCTTTCCCGCGCGGCACCTTGCCGGCACTGGTTGAACATGCAGCCGGGACGAGGCGCTGACTTTTACACAACTTCAAGCGGTCGCTGAATCCAAGACGAAATGGAGGCATATGCTTCGGAGAATTTGTCTTTCGGTTGGCAGTGTCCTTCTGCTCGTGTGCGTGATCGCGGCACCCAGACGGCAACCATTGGCCGGAACCCCGGTAGTTGAGGCCGAATCCGCGTATACACCCACTTACACGAAGGAAGGCCGATTGCTGTTTCCTGCGACTTATCGCGAGTGGGTCTATCTCAGTTCGGGTGTTGACATGAGTTACAACCCCAAAGTGGAAGCGATGGGCCACTCAGCGTTCGACAATGTGTTTGTGAATCCCGAGGCTTATGCCAGGTTCAAAGAAACCGGCACATGGCCCGACAAGACGGTGCTGGTGCTGGAAGCGCGCATGGGCATGAACAAAGGCTCGATCAACGAGAAAGGCCACTTCCAGGGCACGGAAGTGATGGGCCTGGAAGTCCATGTAAAAGACAAGGCGCGATTCGCGGGCGATTGGGCGTTCTTTGACTTTGAGGACCAGGTTAGTGGGAGCTTGTTCAAGAAGGATGCGGATTGCTACTCATGCCACGCCCAACACGCGGCTGTGGACACTACGTTTGTGCAGTTTTATCCTACTCTGCTGCCGATTGCGAAACAGAAGCAGACGCTGAGTGCGAGTTATTTGAAGGATGAGGCGGCGGAGAAATGAAAGCCGTCTCAAAAGCCCTCCAGCCCTCAGAATTTGGAGCAAAAAGTGAAAAAATTGGCCTAAAAGGGGCTGAAAATCTACTGACCAGTTATTAGCTTACCTTTTTAACTTGTTCATTCCTTGTTAGTTACAAGCGATTAACTTGTTCATTCCTTGTTAGTTACAAGCGATGGGGGGCTCGAAGTGCGGCAAAAAACGGTGGGGGGGTGGGGGGTCAGGCGAATTTTCGACGTTCTGGCCCCGATTGAAGGCGACGAGGGCGCTTGGAACGGTGGGGCAGGGATCGATTCGTCGATGGGTGCATGTCTTTTGCGGATCAATGTGAACTCTCCTACAGATAGTGTGCGCCGAATCGTCCTAATGATCTGCAAAGGGCTTTAGCACGGTAACCTGCCAGGTGTTATGGGCCAAATTCGTCAGGCGGCACAATCGTCCGTGGTCTTGGTCTGCTTTGCATCCTGATGCGGCGTGACGGTGAGGCGCAAGCCCAGAGTTTTGAGTACCGCGACGAGAGTCTTGAGCGTGGGATTGCCCTTGGGCGACAGGGCACGATAGAGGGATTCGCGGCTGATGCCTGCCTGCGCCGCGACCGCGCCCAAGCCGCCGTAGGCCTCTGCAACGGCACGCAGGGCGATCAACCCTCCGGCACGCTCTTCGGGGTTATCGAGCGATTCCATGGCCACCTGCAAGTATGCGATCGCGAACTTGCGGTCCGCGCGCAGTTCTTCGACCTCTCGCTCGTGGTGAGAAACAACTCCAACAAGCTTGCTCATGGTTGCCTCCGTTTCCATTCTGTCCACAGCGCTTTGGCCCGGGTGATGTCCTTGGCTTGACTGCTCTTATCTCCACCGCAGAGAAGGATGACC
>ODAK010008677.1_pt1 | contig 10147 bp, 9 predicted proteins | sample 1539591 | NCBI WGS metagenome assembly ODAK01 (sample SAMEA3539303, study PRJEB22396) | soil metagenome | biome: tundra; feature: field; material: soil | place: USA | collected 2010-05 | depth 0.15 m | reverse complement strand
GAATCCCCTGCCGAAGGACGACACCCGCTCCGTTCGCTGGGGATTCCTCGCCGCGCTTCGCCGGCTCGGAATGACAGGTCGCGACAGACCGCTGGAGGCCCACTGGTCTTGGCGCCGCTCTTGAAGCACCCGGCTCATGCGTATGCGCCGATTCCTTCTGATCGCCACGGCGATCGTCTCTGCACTCCTCGGCGCTGTGGTGGCCTGGCTGGTGCTCACGATACCGAATGACTTGCAGGCCGGCGCGCTGCTCCGGACGGCGCGAAACGACATCGAAGCGGGGCGCAACGACAGAGCGCGCCAGGAGTACTCGCGCGTCATCCAGCAGTATCCGCGAACCGACGCCGCAGCGGCAGCCACCGTCGCGCTCGCCTCGATCGCCGACAGCGAGCGGCACATCCTCGCCGCCGCACTCGACCAGCAGAGGCGCATCCTGGCCGCGCAGCAGAAGCAGATCACCGACCTGGCCGCGCAGATCAACGCCATTCGAACCGCGCCGCCGCCGGCACCGGCCGTCATTCAGGCACCACCGCCGCCGGCAAAGAAAACACCCCCGCAACACTCGCCCCGCAAACGGCACCGGTAATTGCGTACAATCTGCGCGCACATGGCCAGGGAACAGAGAATCATCCGCATTCACGGCAAGGTCCAGGGCGTTGGTTACCGCTTTTTCGCCACGCGCGTCGCGCGCCGCCTCGGGCTCAAGGGCTCCATCGAGAACAGCCGCGACGGCTATGTCGAAGCAATCGTCGAAGGCGAAAAGGGCGTCATCGACGAATGGATCGAAGAGCTGAAGGAAGGCCCGCGCTACGCGGAAGTCACCAGCATCGATCAGGAATCGAAGGACTTCACCGGCCGCCTCGGTGACTTCGACGTGAAGTTCTGATGGACCTGCGACCGTACATCCGCGACGTTCCGGACTTTCCGAAGCCCGGCATCGTCTTCAAAGACATCACCCCGCTCCTTCGATCGCACGCGGCGCTCGACTACGTTTATCACTCTCTCGCCGAGCCGTTCATGGACGCCGGCATCACCAGCGTCGTTGCCATCGAGTCACGCGGCTTCATCTTCGGCAGCGGCGTGGCGCGCGTGCTCGGCGCCGGCTTCGTGCCGATCCGCAAGCCCGGCAAGCTACCGGCCAAAACGCGCCGCAGCGAATACACGCTCGAATACGGCAGCGGCATCCTGGAGATTCACGACGATGCACTCACCGCCGACGACCGCGTTCTGATCATCGACGATGTGCTCGCCACCGGCGGAACCGCTGCCTGCTCCGTAACGCTTGTGCGCGAATGCGGCGCCACCGTCGTCGCCGCCGGATTCGTGATCGAGTTGACGTTCCTCAATGGACGGGCCAAACTCGACGGCACGCCTGTTCATTCGTTGCTTGCGTATTAGGGAGTGGGGAGTAGGGGGTGGGGTGTGGGAGATTGAATCCGGTCTCTCTCAAGCGAGCAGAGACTAGAGATCAGAGACAAGGTCGCGGTTGAGTCGGCGTTCCTGTCCCTGATCTCTGATCTCAGGTTCTAGGAAGCGGGGAGCAGGGTTTGGGATGCGGGAGATTCGATAACGAATGCATCTCCCACACCCCACACCCCACCCCCCAACACCACCATGTACGACCTGATTGTCATCGGCTCCGGACCGGCCGGCGAAAAAGGGGCTGCGCAGGCGGCCTACTTCGGCAAGAGCGTCGCTCTCGTCGAGCGTGAGCCGGTGCTCGGCGGCGCATGCGTCAACACCGGCACGATTCCATCCAAGACGCTGCGCGAGTCCGCTCTCCACCTCTCCGGCTTCCGTCAGCGCGGATTCCGCGAGGGGTCGATCGAAGTCACCATCAATGCCATCACGGTCGCCGATTTCATGTACCGCAAAGACCGCGTCGTCGCGCACGAGTGGAAGCGGATCGATGACAACCTGCGGCGGCACAACATCGACCGCTACGAAGGCGACGCTCGATTCGTTTCGCCGACGCGCATCGCCATCAAGAACGCTGTCGGCGAGGAAGTCATCGACGGCAATGTCGTGCTCATCGCCACGGGCTCCTCGCCGCACCGGCCGGATCACGTTCCGTTCGACAATGAGGTGATCTGCGACAGCGACACCATCCTCGGCATCGGGCGCATTCCGGAGCGCATGGCCGTCGTCGGCGCAGGCATCATCGGTGTCGAGTACGCGGCGATCTTCGCGGCGCTGGGCGTGGAAGTGCACTTGATCGACGGCCGCACCTCCCTGCTACCGAACATCGACCGCGAGATCGTGCGCATCCTCCTCGGCGAGTTTCAGAACCGACTCGGCATCACCATGCACCTCGGCATCGACGTCGACTCCATCGAGCGTTGCGACCACCAGGCTTCGTTGACGCTCAAGGGTGGCGAGTGCATGGTCGTCGACAATGTGCTCTACGCCGCCGGCCGGTCGAGCAACGTCGAAGGGCTCAACCTCGACGGCGTGGGAGTGAAGACCGGCGCGCGCGGCCTCATCGCGGTCGACGAGAATTACCAGACGTCGATGCCGAACATCTACGCCGCCGGCGACGTGATCGGCTTCCCTGCCCTCGCATCGACGTCGATGGAGCAGGCGCGCGTGGCCATGGTTCACGCGTTCAACCTCAAATACAAAACGCGCGTGGCGTCGATCCTCCCCTACGCCATCTACACGATCCCCGAGGTGGCGACGGTGGGGCTCAACGAAGAAGATTGCCGAAAAGCCGGGACGGCGTGTGCGGTCGGACGCGCGTACTACCGCGACAACGCGCGCGGCGAGATCATCGGCGACCTCAAAGGGCTCATCAAGCTCGTCTTCGACCCCGAATCGCTCAAACTCCTCGGCGTGCACATCATCGGCGAGAACGCGTCCGAGCATCTGCACATCGGCATGATGGTCATGCAGTTCAACGGCACCATCAACGCCTTCATCGACTGCGTGTTCAACTTCCCAACCCTGAGCGAGGCTTACAAGTACGCCGCGTACGATGGTCTCGGCAGCATCAACCGCAAGAGGACTCTCGAACAGGAGCTCGTATGAAACTGATCGGCGAGATCATCCAGGGACGTACGCTCGTACACGCGAAACCGTCGGACAGCGTCCGGGACGTGGCCCGAACGATGAACGACTGCAACATCGGCGCGATCGCGGTGCTCGATGCCGGGAAACTGGTAGGCATTTTCTCGGAGCGCGACGTCGTGACCCGCATCGTCGCCGAGGGCCGCAATCCGGATGAGACGCGCGTCGATAGCGTGATGACGAAGGACTTGATGGTTGCCAGCCCGAACGACGACATCAACGACGCGCTGCAGAAAATGCACGAATGCAACTGCCGCCATCTGCCGGTCGTGCATCGCGGCAACCTCGTCGGCATGATCTCGATCCGCGACCTTCTCAAAGTCGACGACGACGCCAATCGGGCAAGAGCAACCTTCCTGAATGAGCTGGTGACGTACTCGCCGGATTACGAGACGTAATGGTGCAAACTCAGTACCCCGGCGGATTCGTCGAGGCCTTGCCCACCGAAAACGAGCCCTGCATGTTGTTGTGGCCCGGGCTGCACGTTGTGATCGTGCAGTAGTAGAGGTACGTTCCCTCGACACTCAGCGTAAGCGTTCTGTCGATCGGTGCGGCGTCCTGAGCGACCGTGAGATCGAGGAGTATGTTGCCATCCGGATCGACCAGGCGGAATCCGTGCGTACTTTCGCGGGCACTGATCCGGAACGTGACCGTATCGCCGGGCTTGATCGACGTTGCCGTAATCGCCGGCGTGATGTCGATGGCGGAACTGGTGCTCGTTCCGCCGTGCTCCGCTACGACAAATACCGTTCCGGTCGGTGTCGTCGACTGCGCGACGCCGGTGTCCTCGGACGCCGGGATGTAGGTGGGATCGGTCGTACCGTTGTCGATGACCGATCCGTAGGCGACGATCGGCTGGTCGGAACTGTAGCTGAGCCATGCGTCGGTCAGGTCGGCCCCGGCGCCGCCGACTGCATAGCCGGCCAGACCACTCGGCGAGATGACAGCGTACGGCGGCATCGTCACGACATACGGGCTGCCGACGACGACGTTGTTCTTGTCGTAGAGGTGCCACGTCACCGTCGCGGCGGTTGCGTTCGGATTGGCAGCGCCGACGTTCGTACGGAACGCACCACCAGCCGCCAACTGAATGATGACGCCTTTCGTCTTCGCGCTTGTCGCATCGACGCCGCCGACAAACTGACCAAGGCTGCCGTTGGCTGCCACGGCATAGATGCGCTGCGTGGCGACGAAGTCGTCATCCGACTTCAAGCGGATCGCGCCCAGACCGCTGCTATGAAAGAGCGAGGTTACGACATCGTTGTACACAACCATCTGCCGCTTCAACACGGTGATCGGCGTCAACGGCTGCACGGCAGAGTTATCGAGGTTGCCGGCCGGAAGGTGGTACGCCTGGATCTGGATATCTTTGGTCGTTGAAGGATTGAAGATGCGCGCGTCGGTTTTGAAGCTTCCATTGGCGGTAGTGCCACCGATGCTCAGCCAGACTTCCTTCGCCGACAGCACGCCAGCGAGGGCGATGAGAAGTGCGGTGATGAACAGAATTCGAATGCGCATGTGATCCTCCGAGACCCGGCGATGATTCTACATGGTGGAACTTGCAAAAGTGAGCTGCGTCACGTGCGTAACCAAAGTGTTTCTTCAGAAGCGTTTCACGCGGAGACGCGGAGATCGCGGAGAAAACCCTCTGCGATCTCCGCGCCTCCGCGTGAAACAGCTTCTAAGGCCTCGAATAGAATCCGCGCCGTGACCACCTACCCGCTCGAGCCCGATGGCGATGCGATGCGCCGCCTCGTCGAGAACGCCATGCAGCGCATCGTGCAGCACATCGAATCGCTGCCGCATCAGCCCGCCTCAAACGTGGAGGGAGCGACCGATCGTGCCCGCACGCTCATCGAGCCGTTGCCCCGTGTCGCGACTTCCTACGACCAACTCCTCGACTTTCTTTTCGATGAGGCCATCCCGCGCTCGTTCAATGCCGCCGGACCCGGCTATCTCGCCTTCATCCCGGGCGGCGGCATCTTCCACGCGGCCGTCGCCGATCTGATCGCCGACGCCGTCAATCGCTACGTCGGTGTCTGCGCCGCGGCTCCGCTGCTGGCCCAGCTCGAAGCGAATGTCGTCCGCTGGTTCTGCGAGATCATCGGCTACGGCGACGGAAGCGGCGGCGTGCTCACGAGCGGCGGCTCGCTCGCGAACCTCACCGCCATCATCGCCGCCCGCCGCGCCCTCCTCGGCGACAACTTTCTCCACGCCACGCTCTACTGCGGCGATCAGACGCATCACGCCTTCCAGAAGGCCGCCATCCTTGCCGGCTTCCCCGCGGCCAACATCCGCGAGATTCCGAGCGATGCGATGTTTCGCGTACGCACCGATCTGCTCGTTGAAGCCATCGCGCGCGACCGCGCCGCCGGCCTCACGCCGTTCATGATCTGCGGCAGCGCGGGAACGACCGCGACAGGCGCCGTCGATGACCTGGCGGCTCTTGGCAAAATCGCGAATTCGGAATCGCTCTGGTTTCACGTCGACGGCGCGTACGGGGCGTTCTTTCTCCTGACCGAGCGCGGACGCACGGCCATGCGCGGCATCGAGCAGGCCGATTCCGTCATCCTCGATCCGCACAAAACGCTCTTCCTCCCCTTCGGCACCGGCGCTCTCGTCGTTCGGGACGCCGCCACGCTTCGCCGCGCCTTCAGCATGCACGCCGACTACCTTCCGCAGTACCAGGAGAGCGCCGAGCTGATCGACTTCTGCGAGCTCTCCCCCGAGTTGTCGCGCGACTTCCGCGGACTGCGCGTCTGGCTGCCACTGAAGCTGTTCGGTATCGAGCCCTTCCGCCAGCAACTCGAGGAGAAACTCGATCTGACAGAGTGGGCCGCCGCGCAGTTGCACACGATCGACGGCCTCGAGGTCATCGCCGAGCCCCAGCTCAGCATCACCGCGTTTCGCCTGGTACGGCCCGGCCTCGATGACGCGGCGATCGATGCTCTCAACCGAGATCTGATCGCCCGCATCAACGCCCGGCAACGCGTCATGCTGACCGGCGCAACCGTCGACAGCCGCTTTGTCATCCGCATCTGCGTCGTGTCCCACCGCACGCATCGCGAGCGGATGGAGATGTGCATGGAGGATATTCGGGCAGCGGTTGGGGAGACCGATCCGCAGATGTCGCAGATAAACGCAGATTAGGACGCGCTTTATCTGCGCCCCATCTGCGTCATCTGCGGATCTAAAAAAACGCTACCAGATCGAACAACGCTTCGAAGCCTCGCGCACCATCTTGTCGCCGTCGTTGCAGTGATACGCCTTCCAGAACTCCGGCATGTTCTGGACGGTGCCGTTAACGCGGAACGGGCCTTGGGCGTGTGGATCGGTCAGCGCGCGGCGGGTTGCTTCCTGCGCGGCCATGTTCTCGCCCCAGACCTGGGCGAAGCCGAGGAAGAAGCGCTGCTCGGGGGTGAACCCATCAATCGTTGAGCGCTCCTTTCCTTCGAGCGACTTCTCGTATGCGCGCAACGCGATCGTGGCGCCGCCCAGGTCGGCGACTGATTCGCCGTTGACGAGCTTGCCGTTGATGTTGATGCCGGGCGCCACATTGAACTCGTTGTATTCGTTGGCGACGCAATCCGTGCGCGCCTGGAACGCCTTCAGATCCTCAGGCGTGAACCAGTTGCGCAGATTCCCCTGCGGGTCGAACTTCGCACCCTGATCGTCGAAGCCGTGCGTCATCTCGTGGCCGATGACCGTGCCGATGCCGCCGTAGTTGTAGGCATCGTCGGCGTTCGGATCGAAGAACGGCGGCTGCAGGATGCCGGCCGGGAACGTGATGTTGTTCTGCGGCGGGTTGTAGCTGGCGTTCACAGTCGGCGGCGTGAAACCGCCCCACTCGCTCGGATCGTCCGGATGGCCGATGCGCTCGATGTTGTGGTGATAGGCCCATGCGCGCGATGCCTGCACATTCGCCGCGTATGAGGCGCGGCTGATCGTGAGCGCCGAGTAATCGCGCCACTTGTCGGGATAGCCGATGCGGCGCTGGAACGCGTTCAACTTCGCCAGCGCGGCGGCCTTCGTCTCCGGACCCATCCAGGTCAGCGTCGGAATGTCCTCGCGCAGCGCACCGACGAGGTTATCGATCAGCGCGTTCATCTTTGCCTTGGCTTCGGGTGTGAAGTTGCGGCGGATGTACTCCTGGCCGAGAAGCTGGCCGATGTTGCCGTCGGCCGAGCGCACGCAACGTTTCCAACGCTCCTGCTGTTCCTTCGTGCCGGAGAGGACGCGGCCGCTAAAGTTGAAGTCTTCCGTGACGAACGCGCTGGAAAGCGACGGCGCAGCACCTTCCACGACCTGCCAGCGCAACAGAGCTTTCCAATCATCGAGCGGAACGTCGTTGAGGAGCTGGCTGACCGACTGGATGTACTTCGGCTGCGAGACGTTGATCGAAGTCTCGTTGACGCCGAGCGTGTGAAGGTACGACGGCCAATCAACGGCCGGCGCCATCGAAGCAAGATCCGCGACCTTCGTCGGGTGATAGGTGTTCTCCGGGCTGCGCAGCTCGACACGGGGAAGCTGCGAGGTGGCCAGCTTCGTCTCCAGCACCAGGATCCGCTGCGCGTCCGACTTGGCCTGATCGGGATTCACGCCGGCGAGGCTGAGCATCCTGGTGACGTGATCGACGTACTGCGCGCGAGTCGTCTTGAAGGTGTCGGTGTCGCGGAGGTAATAGTCGCGGTCGGGAAGGCCGAGGGATCCCGTGCCGAGGCTGGCGATGATCATCTTGCTGTTCTTGAGATCGTTCTGTCCGCCGACGCGGAAGAGCGGCGCGTAGCCTGCCGTCTGCAGATGATTGATCTCGGCGAGGAGCGACGCGCGGTCGCTGATGGCGTTGATCCGATCGAGCTCCGGCTGGATCGGCGTGACGCCGGCAGCCTCGATCGCGGTTTCATTCATACAGGAGGCGTAGAAGTCGCCGACTTTCTGTTCCGCGCTGCCGGGGGCGGTGGTGGTGAGCGCCGCATCCTGATCGACGATCTGATGCAGGACATCGCGGTTACGCTCAGAGAGCTCTTCGAAGCGGCCATAGCGGGAGTACTGCGCAGGGAGCGGATGCGTGTCGCGCCACTTACCGACGGCAAATCGATAAAAGTCGTCGCAGGCCTTTACGCTCGTATCCATGGCAGCCAGATCGAAGCCATGCGGCGCGAAGTAGGCGGCAACCGGCGGCGCGGGTGCAGCGGCAACCGGTGCGGCAGTGTGTGACGATCCGCATCCGGCCTGGATTGCAGCCAATCCGGCGAACGCGATCAGAAGAAGAGAACGGCGCATAGTTCCTCCATAGAAGTCCAAAATTTTCGGCAGGCGATCGTATGCAAAGCCACCGGAACGTGACGTGAACGAATGGTGCCAGTCTGCGTCTACCAGGTCAGCTCGGACGGACATCCGGCGCCGCCGGAGCTCACACCCCGTTCGCCAGCCTCCGGGACTGCCGGGACGGCCGCTCATCGCTGATGGAAACGTCGCGCCTCGGCGGGCGTCGTTCGAAGGATTCGATCTACGAATAACTACCTCTCCGATGCAATGGCCGGTTGCGGAGATCGCAAGTAATGATCGTTCAATAGGTTACGAGCGCTGAAAGAACGAAGGTCTGACACCGCTGCTTTCGTAACCGAATCGCCTTGAGCGGCGCACTCCATTCGAACTCGCCCTTCTCACCATCATCGCTTCCGGCTGCTGTGGATGGTCGCAATCGCCTTGAGCGGCGCACTCCATTCGGACGGGGTGGCTACGCACCCCAGGGCGAGGTCGAGAAGTTCGTGTCGCAATCGCCTTGAGCGGCGCACTCCATTCGAACTGCTCTTGTAGTCGGTAAGGGACTCTGGGAGGTTGTCGCAATCGCCTTGAGCGGCGCACTCCATTCGAACTCGTAGTCGCGTTTCTCTTTTTCGTACTGGGCGTCGTCAGTCGCAATCGCCTTGAGCGGCGCACTCCATTCGAACGATGTCAACATATCCCTCGTCGCCTTGGGCAAGCGGGGTCGCAATCGCCTTGAGCGGCGCACTCCATTCGAACTTATTCTTGACCAATACCGCCGGACAAGTCCGCTGGTAGTCGCAATCGCCTTGAGCGGCGCACTCCATTCGAACTCGCAGAGCGCGGACTCGCACAAAGCGATGGGACAATGTCGCAATCGCCTTGAGCGGCGCACTCCATTCGAACTTGTATTTCGTGTTGGCAGCCCTGCTGCTGGCAAGCTCTGTGAGTCGCAATCGCCTTGAGCAGCGCACTCCATTCGAACTCCGCGCTGACATGCTGCTTCATTCAGTGACGCAGTACAAGGGTCGCAATCGCCTTGAGCGGCGCACTCCATTCGAACATCAACTTCGCCCTTCGTTTGCCCGCCTGAAGTTCTCAGTCGCAATCGCCTTGAGCGGCGCACTCCATTCGAACGCACGAACGTCAATTTCCTCGCCGGCATGCAGATCACCGGTCGCAATCGCCTTGAGCGGCGCACTCCATTCGAACCTCGCGGCTGAAGGGAACGCTGAAATCGGCGCCTTGGTCGCAATCGCCTTGAGCGGCGCACTCCATTCGAACCCTGGCAATTGTAACCCATTGACTGCACGCGGGTTGCAAGGGCGTTTTGGCAGACCGTGCATTCGGAGGCGGTCCTGCAAACCGAACAAGGTTGATCATTTCGCTAACTGCCATCCTTTCAGTGGGTTGCGCCGCGTGCAGACCCCTCTTCGAAAACGGAAACTCCGGCCTGGTGACTGATTCAGCATGGGTTAGCACTGGGTTAGCGTCAGATGATCAGGTACTCCGGGTCGCTGGCCTCTCTGGCGATTCCGTAGAGCGTGATCTTGCCGCCGCATGCTTCGCAGAGGGACAACACGTGGACTTTGTCCGTATTCTCTTCGATCGTTCGCTGGACTCTTGTGAGCATCTCCCCGGCCAGGGTTGCGTCGATGCGGCATTGGAACACGCTTTCCTGAACGCGCGTGCCGAAATCGAGCAACGCGTCCGACAGGCGCTGGCGCGGCGGCCGTCCGCGATGTCGTAACAGACCCAATATTGCATCAGTGGGCTCCTTGCTCCGGATCACCGGACGGTGCTGGCTCGAAAC
>ODAK010008676.1_pt1 | contig 10148 bp, 3 predicted proteins | sample 1539591 | NCBI WGS metagenome assembly ODAK01 (sample SAMEA3539303, study PRJEB22396) | soil metagenome | biome: tundra; feature: field; material: soil | place: USA | collected 2010-05 | depth 0.15 m | reverse complement strand
GTGGTATCCTCTATCAGGAAACCCCTGCTGATCGTGATGCCGCCCGTGAGACCTGCCGTGTCCGTGCCCCCGAGCAACACCGTAGCTGAAGCGGTGCTGCTTGCGGTGGCGTTGCCCAACGAGCAGGTGATGCCGCCGCCATCGGTCGAGGTGTTCAACGCGCCACTGTTATTCAGCAAAAGAGTGCCGCTGTTGACCGATACCTCGTTTTGGCTGGGATCATTGCTCTTATGGTTTATGTCGTTGTTTCCAGTCAGTGTCACCGTTCCGGTCTGGTTAAAATTCAAGTAAACGTGTCTACCGCTTGAACCAGCCGTGCCTCCGGCCGTAATCGTGTCGAGCGTTGTGTTGCCTGCGCCGGTGAAAGAGAGACTTGCGTGACCTCCGCTTACACCGGTGAAAGAGGCAAGGTTCAGATACAGGCCGCTGGCCACATTGTAAGTGGAAGCGCCGTTGTCCGTGAGAGCACCCAACCCGAGTATGTAACCATTGCCGCCAGTGACATTCACAGTGCCGCCAAAAGTCCACGCATTGCCAAGTGTGAGCGTTCTGCCAGATCCGGATGAAATATTGTCCACATCGAAATTATAAGTGCCGCCGGAAACGGCAGTCAGGCTCGCGGCATTGAACGTCGTGTCCGTATTGGCGCGAAGCTGAAGCGTGCTGCCGTTGTTCAAAGTCAACGCCGAACCTTTGATTCCGTTGGCGTTTTGCAGTTGCAACGTGCTGTTGACAGCGGTCGCCCCCGTGGCAGCCGTGTTATCGCCAGAAAGAACGAGCGTGCCGGCGCTCACGGTGGTCGCACCGGTGTAGGTGTTGTTACCGGAGAGTGTCTGGGTGCCTGCGCTCGATTTGGTCACGGCCATTGTGCCGGCGGTGTTTTGGATGACACCGGAGAAAGTTCCGTCGGTGCCGCTGCTGCCGATCGTCAAGGTCGGCGTGCCGCCCGCGACGGTGTCAATCGTCCCGCTGCCGTTCAGTCCGTTGACGATTTCACTGAACGTATTCAAGTCAAATGTGCCGTTGACGGTCACGTCACCTTTTCCGCTACCACCGGGAATGGCGTTGGCCACGCCGAGTTTTAAGGTGCCAGCGCTGATGGTAGTCGGACCGGTGTAAGTGTTCGCGCCACTAAGCGTCAAGGTACCGCTGCCGGCCTTGATGATGCTGCCACCCGCCGCCGAACCGTCGGCCAGAATACCGCTGTAAGTCGTGCTGTCGCTGTCGCTCGCCGAGCCGATGGTCAAAGCCACGGCTTGAACAGTGGTATTATTGTTTGCCAAGGCGATGTTGTTGTTGCCTGCCAAGCCGCCGAAGTTGTAGGCATTCGGACTGGTGCCGCCGTTGCCAAATACCAAAGTAGCTCCTCGGCCTGACACAGAGTTGAATGTGGCGTGCTGTAGAGCATATTGACCGCCTAACTTAAAATTTAAGCCACCCGACCCGTAGATATTCACATTGCCGGTAAACGTATTCGCTCCTGCAAGAACTATATTTGGAGTAGTGCCGCTGAAACCAACGGCCGTAAGCCCGCCGCTGCCGGTGATTACGCTGTTGATGGTTAGGGTGCGGGAGCTGCGCGCGCTCAAAATCCCTTCTGTCGTTCCGAAGTCGAGCGTTCCGGGCGTGGAAGTATCCGAGCCAATCGTGAGGGGAATCTGGGCTTGAACAACGCCGCTAGAAACTGTTAGTTTGTGACTAGCCATAGTAATGCCTACATTGCCTCCACTCGCATCAAGAGCATTAACCACTAAATCTCCGCCCAATGTTTGGTTGGCGCCAAGACTAACATTCGCATTGGCAGTCATCGTGTCTATAGTTGTCCAAGCGGTTACGTCGCGGCTTGCTGAATCATAAGTGTAAATACCGCCGCTTGAATTGCGAAGCCACGGGATAATGTTCGCCGTGCTGGTGCTATAAGCACCTCCGCCACCAATGAAGTTTGCGCCTGACGGCGCGGTCGTGAAGAGAAGATTGGCCTGCCCGGCTCCGGGCGCGCCGCCGAACGTGCCGGTGATGTTGACCCAACTGCCCGAAGCGCGCGTGCCGCAAGTGCTGAATTTCAATTGAGCATTAGCCGCCGCGTTCGGCGTCAATGTGATTGCGCTTGCTCCTGTGCCGATGTTGAGCGCGCCGGCAAAGGTGTCAACGGTGATTTGACTGGCCACACCTGCGAGCGTCAGGGTGGACTGTTGGAGGGTAAGATTATTACCCCGCGTAACGGATGCTACTCCCGTGCCCGAACTGCTGTTGATGGCCAAGGTCGCGTTAGTGACCGTGATGTCGGAAGATACAGCCGAAGCCCCAAACCCGCCCAATGTCAGGGTGCCAGCACTTACCAGCGTTGCACCGCTGTAGGCATTCGCGCCGTTCAAAGTCAACGTGCCCGCGCCGGTTTTTGTGAACCCAAAACCGCTACCGGTGATGATCGAACTGATGATCATCGTGCCAACGGCATTAAAGTTGCCATTCTGGCCGAGAGCCGATTTCAGAACACCCGCACCGTTGGGATTGTCCCCCAGAATCTGGAACGTGCTGCCAGAAGCACAATAGAGTAGATCCGCTGCAGTTCCAGAGGCTCCGTTCCCAAGATCACCTGAACCTCCTAACGTCAGTATGCTATCCGTCAAAGTGGCCGTCTCATTCCGGATTGATAGAGTGCCGCTGGTAGCCAGAACGTCGAATGAACCCACTGTCAAATTGCCGGCGGTAAGTGTCCGAATTCCAGTGGCTGCTCCGGAGGGATAAACGGCATCGCTCGTTATTGTCGGCAGCGCTGAAAGGCTCCAATTGCCAGTTGTAAGAAGGCTCCCGGTGGCACTGCCGTTGTAATTGTCAGCCGTGTTCGCCGCGAAAGCGGACGGGGCGAGCGCGAGGAGCGCGAGGACGGCCCAGAGCGGGCAAAGGGCGAGGAATCGCGCAAGAGAATTCATGGAGCAGGCTGGGGCATTTTTCATGGCTGTTATGAGTTGGTTCAAAATTGTCGGGCTGCAAACACCGGCACAAATCATTGGCCTTGTTTTTTTGGTCTCGTCTGGCACGGGCGCATCTCGGCGCTGCGGCAAAACGCGTAACGGGTCTAATTTCGGGAACAGTTTTACATTTACACATTCCGCCAATGGCAGCAATACAGTGTTTGTGCACTCTGGTGCATAAACAGAAGCAACCGCGCCAAACGAACATCTTAATCGTTAATTATGCGCTACTTAAAAAGATTGAATGAGCGCTCCAGTGGATCCGCATTTTTCAATTTTGGCTCGCTGGAATGTCCATATTGCCAGGCTACCACCGTGACTTTGACTGGAAATTTTGCGCGCGGCGGAACCGGCGTGAATTTCAAAACATCGCCGTCAATTTGAACGGCAAAGGTGTCCGCGCTCAATTTTTCAAACGGCCCGCAAATGCGGTCAATGGAAATCGTTTCAGGACTGGCCGCATGGCCAAGTGGTGAATTGGTGGGCAAGCCGGTCCAGCCCGGCAGACGCGGACTGCCGGCGGGAACCGTGTCGTAAAATGCGCCCGACAATTTGAAGGTCACGCCATCCGCCTCCGGTTCAAATTTCAACGTCACCTGCAGATGCGTGTCCGTTTGCGGAGACATTTTACCATCCTGCACATACCCGACGAGTTGCGGTTTAAGTCCGCGACCGGCTGCTTCATATTTTTCCGTCGCCTGTGCGAGTCCCTTGTCGAAAAACCAGAAGGCTTGTTTCGGATCGCCCCTGTATTCGACGACCGGCGCGGCTTGTGCCGTGGGTGTTTGATTCTTGCGCCATTTGTCCACGAGCCAGCCGGTTTTGGTCGGATCAATCGGGATTAATTTTGGCGCAGAACTCGCGTCCCAATTTTTCGGCACGCGATACTGCGCAGCTTTTTTGAGATAGAGCGCAAGGTATTCTACTTTGGCGTCGGTCGCAGCGAAATGACCCTGCCCCGGATTGGCCAGCATTGACAATGGCATTTGCGAATGCTGTTGCCGCTCCCACAAACCTTCGCGCGACCAAGTGTCGGCGGATTCATATTCGCCCATGCTTTCGAGGCACGGAACAAAATCCAGGTTGCGGTCGCCCCAGATGTCCGGCGCGAAATTCTGGTCACGAAAGTAAGGCCATTGCCCGCTCACGGACAGGGCTGCGAGGGTGCGCTCTGGATTCCACGCGGCAAAATAATACGGCCAGCTCGCGGCGGCGGAATGTCCCATCGGCACGACCGGCACAAATTTCAATTCAGAATAACCAGACTCGTTTGCGAGGTTGTCCATCATGCCATCGAAGGTTTCGCCCGCACCTTGATTGAAACGGAATAAATGATCGAAGAACGGCGCGACCCACACCTCGGCAAAATTCATTTCCGCCAGCGCCGCGCGGAACTTTGGATTTTCGAGGATCGAAATCTCCTCCATATTGTGTTGCGCGACGACGATGCCGCGCACCTTTTCACAATTGGGCGGAATCCACAGCCACGCCCGCGCCGGGCCGTTCTCCGGCTTTTCACTTTTCACGGCGACCGACGATTGCCATTCCGCGGCGCTTGCAGCCTCATTCAACAGTTGAATGAGGATCGCACCGGCCAGAAGCTGTTTAAATTTCGTCATGGATAAACCAAGCGAAAGAAAACGCCGCCGTTGATGGAATCAATAGGCGCGGCAAACTGGTTTACATTCGTCGAGTTGGGCACGGTCAGCCAGTTGGAGCCGAGGCCGGACGTGAGCGGATTCGTCTGCACCTGCAGCCGCCAGCCCGTATGATCCGCCGGCCAGGTGAATTGCAACTGGCCGCTGCTGATGCCCGAAGTCAGTTGTGGGGGCGTGGCGGACACCGGCCGCGCGCTGACTTGAAGTGAGTTCGTGCTTACGCCCGCCGCGTTCGTCGCCGTTATGACAAAGTAATAGTTAGTGCCGTTGGCCAATCCGGTGTTGGTGAAGGCCAGTCCGGCGACATTTGCCGTCACGGAGTATGGCCCGCCGTTGGTTATGGAACGTTTGATGTTGTAACTGGTCGCGCTGGCAGAAGCGGACCAACTCAAAGTCACCTGCGTGTTGCCGGCGATGGCCGTGAGGTCAGTGGGAGCAGCCGGAGGCGCAGGCAAGAGAACCGTTCCGTCAAATTCAACTTCGGCCACGTTACCCCAGCCACCAACGGGCGAAAGGTAACGCACATAACGAAATATGTTTGTATTGTTGACTAACTGCACCGTCATCACTCCATCTGACGGCTGGGCGGTCACGGTAAAAAGTGTCACAAGGTTGGTGAACCCTGGATCGTTCGCGCCTTGGAACATACCGTTGATCATGCGACTTCCAAACGTGGCGCGTGGACAGTATTTAATTTGGGTAACAAAGTTGCTGACTCCGGCGCCGAAGTCCATACCCGCCCAACAGTTGCTGCCTCCCGTGCTGTTCGGAGCATCGAAAAATGTGGTCAGGTTTCCATCAAAGACCTTCGCAATCGTGTTGCCGGCATTGTTATATGAACCGGCTGTTCCGATGATTGTCCCGGTTAACTTCTCTGCAAGGCTCGCAATAGCTTGCGAGGAATAGGCGCTTTCGCCATTGGCGTTGACGGCGGTGACAACGTAGTAATAAACCGTTCCGGGGATTGCGTTGGTGTCTGTGTAAGTCGCGGCGACTCCCGTTGCGATATTTGTGAAAGAACCACTGCTGTTGGTCGCACGTTTTACGTTGTAGCTGGATGAGCCGATAGAAGCGATCCAATTCAATAAAATCTGGCTGGTTCCGGCGGCAGCCGTCAAGCCGGTCGGCGGAGCGGGTGCCGAAGGGGCCGGCGTGGTCGCGCTCGACTGGATGGAATTGGTGCTCTCACCGCCGCCGTTGATTGCGGATACGACATAATAGTAGGTCTTGTTGGCGGCGGCTGTGGTGTCGTAAAAGTTGATCGCGGGTGTGGCCGTGGTGAGGTTCGTGTAAGGCCCGCCGCTGACGGTGGAGCGCTTGATGTTATAGCCGGAGGCATTCGTGATGGCCGACCAAGTCAGGTAAACCTGATTGCTGGCGACGGCGGTGGCGGTCAAATTGGTCGGCGCGGCGGGCGGCGCAAAACTTCCGGGAACCGCCGCGTTGGTATAAACCACATTGTCAAATGTGGCGCTACCGGTATTGATTGCAATCCCGGCGTAATAGGTGCTGCCCATCGTCACGGTGGACGATTGCAGGTTGACCCAGTTCACGCCGTCGGCGGATTGGTAGGCGGTGAAGGTGTTGCCGCTACGGGTCAGTTTATACCACGCCGGCAACTGCGTGAACTGATCGCCGCTGAGATAATGATTCAGGTTGCCGCCCGGGGTGCGGACGCCATAAGTGGATTCCCGGGCGTTTGCGGACATCATGATTTGCACCAGCGCGGCATTAGTGGCGAGCGACGAGCGCATCATCAGCCCCATTTGATCCGCGTTGTTGTCCGTCAGCCGGGCAACGATGGTGAAGTTGTTGGTGGCGTTGACGCAGGTGTATTGAAATCCACCATCGCTCGTGCCGCCGATGCCGGTTCCATACCCGGTGATAATGAAGGTGTTGTCGCCGGCGCTGGCATACACGCCACTGCCGGCGCTGGTCACCCCGCCGATGTCCTGTGACGTCCAAGCAGACGGCACCGAGCCGGAGGCCACAGACATGGCACTGACTTCCGCCGAGCTGGCGCTGGTGCCGATTTGATTGTTGGCGGACACCACATAGTAATAAGTCGTGCCATTGACCACGCTGGTGTCGGTGTAATTAGGCGAGGTATTCGGCGAGGCGTTCGCGGTCCAAGTGGCGATGGTCGTGTAGGGGCCGCCGCTGGTCGTGGATCGCAGCACGTTGTATCCTTGCGCCAGATCCCCGACGGCAGGCGTCCAGTTCAAGGTGACCTGGGAAATCCCGCCCTGCGCGGTCAACCCCACTGGCGCAGCGGGCAGCGGTGCGGGTGGATACGGCGAATTGGTGGCGTTGAGTGTGAACGTCAATGCCCCATAACCAAAATGATCGGCACTGCCATGATCCATCCGACCGAGTTGCGCGACTGCCTTGGTGTTCGGCGCACTTAAACCCTGAAGGACGACGTAGTGATTATAAATCAATTCCCAAATGGGCCGGTCATCCAGCCGCCCCCGGCCGCTATTCGAGATGAAGAACATGTTGTCACCCTCGCAATCATTGAGGGACGTATAGGGAACATCGCGCCCCAAATTATACTGGGCCACATACTCGGCACCGGCCAGCAGCCGGTTGTTGGAAAAACCGAACAAGTCCAGCCCCTGATTCCAAGCCACCTCACACGCACTGCCGAGCAGCCCGACTCCAAGCTGGCCGTGTTCCTGATCGCGCCCGCTTTCCTGCCATTGTCCGAGGCCGCCAGAATACAGATAGGGAACCGCATTCGAAATGCTTCCATTACCCGCCCCGCTTTTGAAGTAGTTGACTCCCTGGTTGTAGATGTTCGTGTTGTCACACAGCACGCCCATGGCGATCAACGATTCGATGTTGCACGCATCCCAGTTGGCAAAGTAATGACTGTTGCACGTGCCTCTGTGATTCGTGAGAAAGTCGTTGCACACCGGATAGAGATAGGTAACCATCATGTTGGTGTAAGCCTGGAAATTTGCCGCGTTCCAGCCCGAATAAGTCCGCAGCAGTTCCCCGACTTCGGCAAAATGGGCTATCGTGATGCCGATCAAACCGGGGATATCCGTTCCGCTGGGAACCACGTTCACCGCCGCCGCCCAGGAGTTAAGGATATTAGTCGTCTTGTTGGCGTAATTGGCGTCGCCGGAAATATACCAGCGCAGCGCATTAAGATAGGCGGCATGAGCATCCAAGTCGGCATTCTGGCGGCTGGCCCCCATGTTTGCATTGACGTGGGTTCCATAATTAATTTGCGCCTGCGAATCGGCGATCAAAACATTCCAGTCATCTATTCACGGATGGTTTCCGGCCAGCACATTGGTTTTCATCCGGTTCAAATCCGCCAGCGTGTGCCGGCCACCGGGGTGGACGAAAGGCTGCGCCAAAATTGTCTGGCTCAACCCGATTACAAAAAGGAGTAGAACCCATAGCCAAGCCTTCCGGCTGGCGGTGCGATGTTTCATTATTTTACAAATAATGTTTTCCATAATGGCTGCGTTTCACCAGAAAGTCTCGCCCATCTCCAATTCTCTCGCCAGTGCTTCCATAAGGAAATAGTCGCCCCAACTGGAATAGGCCACTTTGTTCCCATAAGCGCTTTTCAGCACACCGGGACAGGCGTCGTTGAAGTCGAGGTAATCATCGCTGCAAACACGGTCCAGCAGCGCATACTTGGCCTTCAAAATTTCAAAGTCAGCCGCATGATGCTTCGCCAGTTCCTGAAAGCCACAGATGGCAACTGCCGCCGCCGAGGAGTCGCGGACGGGTTCGGCATTGGCGGGCAGGCGGAAATCCCACACCGGCACCACTTCCTTGTCCAGTTGCGCAATGAACTTCCTGGCCAGCCGCAACGAAGCATCCAGATATTTTTGGTTTTGCGTATAACTGTAGCTCAATGCAAATCCATAAATCGCCCAGGCCGCGCCGCGCGCCCAGTAGGAGTCCGTGCCACGGCCGCAAAAATTATCCGGCCCGATTGGCCTGCCGGTCTTCAAATCAAATCGGAAAGCGTGCCAGAGTGAATCGTCGGGGTGAATAAAGTGCTGCAACACCATGTCGGCGTGGCGCACGGCGATGTCGTGATTCTTTCGGTCGCCGCTTTCCTTGCTGGCCCAGTAGAGCAGCGGCAAATTCATCAGGCAGTCAATGATGGCCAGGTTGGCCGGAAACGCCGGGTCGTCAGTGCCCATTTGCCCCCAGGCGCGGATGAAATTGCTCTTTCCATTGAACCGTTGTGAGAGCACTTCGGCGGCGCGCAAGCCAACCTCACGGTGCTGTTTGTCTCCGGTCAATTTGTGGAGCGCAACCGAATACAATGAATAAAGAAAGCCGAGATCATGGTGAGTGTCCAAGTGGCGTATGAATACTTTCTCGCGGTAGTGCGGCGCGAGACGCAGGACTTGTTTGAAGAAGTATTCATCTTCCGTTTCATTCCAGGCGATCAAAGCCATCCCCGTGAAAAAGGAAGAAGTCCAGTTCCCGATCTCATAGAAACCTTCTTGGAAATTAAAATAATTGCCGTCCACCGCCCAGGCGGCGAACTTTGGCTCATCGGCCACGCACTTGATGTTGCCGCGCGTCTTGCGCATGCACAGGTCAAAGGCCCGCCGCATTTGTTTTTGGTCTAAACTCTCTGCTTTAACAGCGTCTTTCGGGCTGATTTTTTCTGTATTTATATTCATCGCTCGTCGCGTTGTGATTAATTTTTTGCGCGGCCCCATGGTTTCACCCGCCACTAGAAGCCCGGCGTTCCCGTCGCTGTGATCTGCAAAGGGACGCGGTGGAAAATGGCACGCTTGCCGCTTGATTCCAACAAAATCGTCATGCACCATGTCGCATGACGGCCACGCATCGAAGCCCCGCGCAACCAGCATCGTTTGATACCGGCGGCGTTTTGCCTGATTAAATAAAGCCCTCAACATGAAACCGTTTCAAAACAAACCCCGCGTCACCGTGCGGGACATTGCCCGCCGCTTGAAGGTCAGCCATGCCACCGTCTCGCGCTCGCTGCGCGATGATCGGCGCATCAGCGAACCGGTGCGTCAGAAGGTAAAGCAGACGGCCAAGGAGATGGGTTACCGCCCGGATCCAATGCTCGCGGCTTTGGCACAATACCGGCGTGGCAATGCCAAAGTTCCCATTTGCGCCGAACTGGCATGGATCAACAGTTGGCCAGAGCCAAAACAACTTCGCACTTTCAAAGAATTTGACAACTATTGGCGGGGCGCGGCGGAGGAATCCGAGCGGTGCGGCTTCCGACTGGAGGAGTTCATGCTTAACAAGCAGCTAACGCCGGCGCGCTTGGAAAAGATTTTGCTGGCCCGCAACATCCAAGGCATCTTGATTCCGCCACACGGAATCTTCGCACCGGAATGGGGTGATTTTAGTTGGGAAAATTTCTGTGTGGTTCGCTTCGGGCATTCCGTTTCCAACCCGCGCGCCCATATTGTCAGCAGCGACCAGTTGACGGGCGGACTGATTGCTTTTGAAAACATGTGGAAACAAGGATACCGGCGCATTGGTCTGGTCA
>ODAK010008674.1_pt1 | contig 10148 bp, 4 predicted proteins | sample 1539591 | NCBI WGS metagenome assembly ODAK01 (sample SAMEA3539303, study PRJEB22396) | soil metagenome | biome: tundra; feature: field; material: soil | place: USA | collected 2010-05 | depth 0.15 m | reverse complement strand
GCGACGTCTTGCGTGGTGCAGGTTCCATTGTCGGTGCAGAACATCTCCTGGCCCTGGTAGTCGATGATCCGCGTCGAGTAGAAGTAGCCATCGCCGGGTGTGATCGAGTTGGCGTAGTCAGCCCTCGACTGATCCTGCTTTCCAGCCGCCAGCACGTCGTAGATCGCGTTCGGCTGGCCGTAGAGCGAATACAGGCTTGGGTTGACGAACCCGAGCGAGTGCCCAGCGACCTCGTCGGCGCGGGCGATCACGCCGGCCAGCAGCGGCGAAGACACGCTGGTGCCGCCGATCCGGTACTGGTCGTAGTAGACGCCGTTGGGGAACGTCTGGGTCTCGCCGACCAGGAAGCCGGTGGCCGGGTCGGCCTCCATCGAGATGTCGGGCTCGACCCGCATCGGGGCACTGCCGACGACCGCGGCATTGCGGTGCGACAGGGCATCCGGGACGACGCCGCGCTGGTAGAAGGGCTGCCGGTAGACGAAGCTGGTCCCTCCACCCGAGCCGCCGTCGAGCGCCTCGTTGATCGGAAGCCACTTACCGAGCGAGTCGTTCGTGCATCCACCCGCGTTGATATAAGCCTCGTTGCAGAGGAAGCTCCGGGCCGTCGACCAGCCGAACTCGCCGATCCGCTGACCGGCCGCACCGATCTGCAGCGTGGTGCCGCCGACCGCGGTCGCCCACGGGCTGGAGGACGGGTAATCGGCGACCACCAACCCGGTCGAGGTGAACTCGTCGCCGCTGTCGCCGCTGGAGAACAGGACGCTGATGCCGGTCCCCGCCGCCATCCGCAGCGTGCTGTCGGCCGCTACGCGGGAGCTCGGGTCCTCGAACAGGTCGCCGGCGCCGTCTCCGTAGGAGTTGGTGATGACATTGGCCAGATGGCCGTCGACAATCCCGCGCACAGCATCGTTCAGCTCCGCCTCGTTGCAGTTCCGCGCACCGGCGAACAGGATGTTGGCGCCCGGCGCCGTCGCGTGCACGGCCTCCACGTCGAGCGTCTCCTCGCCGTACCAACCAGGCGCACCGCCGCAAGGCGCCTGGTCGGTGAACGACGTGGCCAACCTCTGGCTGAGCTGACCGGCGGCCAGCAGATGGCTGGGGTCGTTCAGCGATGCGTACTTCTGCGCGTCGGAGAGGATCGTCGGCGACGCGTAGGCATCGACGACCGCCACCGTCACGCCGGATCCGTCAGACGCTCCGGAAAGGTTGTAGGCGCTGCGAATCTGCGGCGGCGTGTATCCGCACACCGCCCAGGGCGGGTCAGACGGATAGCCGTTGCCGAACGGCGCCAGCGTCGCGTCGAGCTTCTGCCCGTAGTAAGTGCCGCACGGCGGGGCCACTCGGAAGCCGGCAGGCTGCTCGGAGTTCCCGGCGGGCGACGGCGAGGCAGGCGCCGTGCTGCCGGGAGCGTCCGTCAGGTCTTCCGGGTGTGCGCGCGTCTCGCTGACCCCGGCGACCGCGGTGACACTGGCGGCGATGGCGGCCGGCACCGAGAGGTCGCGGTCGGCGAGGCGGAGCTTGCTGCCGTCAACCTGGTGGTAGGAGAGCGAGGTGGCGAACGCGCGCTCGACCTGCGCGGCCGTTCCTGAGGCCGAGATCGCCATCCGGTCGGCGGAAGCTCCGAGCACCTTGAAGCCGCTGCGCGTGAGGAATGCCGTCACGCGCTGGACATCGGTCGCCGAGGGCGAGAAGCGCTGCTCCCACTGCGCCGGCGTGAGGTACTTGCCGTACGTGGTGCTCCCCGGCGTGGAGACGGCCTGTGCGAAGGCCTGGGCACCCGGAAGGTCCGAGAGCTTGAGCTCGACCTCGAAGTCGATCGAGCTGCTGCCGGCCACCGCGCCGACGCGGGGAGTGTCGGCCGCTGCCGGTGAAGCGGAGTTGCGCAGCGTGACCGTCGACGCCGGCCCGGATGCCGCGCCCGCGGGCGCGCTGGCGACGAGCGCAGCCATGATCGTGGCGACCGTTGATACGCACGCGGCTACTCGATGATTCCTCACAGCGGCTCCCCCTTGAGCGGTTCGAACCGCAATCCCTTAGCGGAGCAATACCCACCGCGACGCACCAAGTGCTGTCCGATCACCTCGGGCTGATCGTGCTGGACCCGCTGCCGCCGCAGTGAAGCTCTATTCAGCTTCAGCAAATCCGGAGCAGCGGGTGACGGGCAGCTGCGGGTAGCGTGGAAAGCGCTCGGGCTCGTCCCGTGACCGGCGGCACAAGGAGAAGACCGAGCCGCGCGTGGTCCTGACGAGTTGCTGGTGTCGGCAGACGTTGCAGAGTCCGGCCGCCGGCCGGACTGTGCCGGCCGACTCGCTCACGAACCCGGGCGCCGCTGGAACGGGCGCCGGCTCATGGCCGTGTCAGCTCCTCGAGCATCAGCACGAAGGATCGGTACGGCCGTCCGGTGTGTTCGCGCAGGGCCAGCTCGCAGGTCCGGTTGCTTGACACGCAGGCGTCAAACTCGCGGCCCTGCAGCTCTCGCGTGGTGTCGCGCAACGCCGAGGCGGGCAGCTCGGGATGAAGCCAGCCCCGGTCCCCGCCCATCCCGCAGCAGCCGGTCGAGACGGGGATGACCACCTCGTCGGCGACCGACTCGGCGATCGACACCAGCTTGCCGGTAAGCCCCAGATGCGCTGCTGAACAGGTCGGATGCACCAGCAGGCTGGGCAGCTTGCGCTGCGGCGCCAGCCGCTCCAGTAGGCGATCGTGAACCCAGTCGATCGAGTCCAACACCTCGATGCCGTCGAGTTCCAGCTCGCCGGTCAGGCCCTGCGCGCACGAGCTGGCGTCGGTGACGACCACCAGCCGGCCGTTCTCGGTCCAGCGCTGCAGCGCCGCCCCGGTGCCGGCGGCCATCTGGTCACGCCCGGACTGATAGCCCTTGGAGCTCCACGGCGTCGCGCAGCAGTGGCCCGCGACGTCGGGCGGGATCCACAGCGGTAGCCCGGCGCGCGCCGAGAGCGCAAGCAGCGCCTGGGGCACGGTCGGGCCCGGCGGCTCTCCGCGGGCGTTGCCGAAGATCCGATTCAGGCACGAGGGCAGGTAGACGGCGGCCGCTCCGGCGCGCTCGGTGTCCGGCAGCCTCCCGGGCGCGGCTTGGGGCATCGACGGAGTCCACTCGGGCACCAGCTCAGACCCAGCGCGCCTCCGCAACGCCGAGCCGGCCGCCTGCAGCCGGCGGTCGCCCAGCCACCGCGCCAGCAGCGCGCCGGTGCGCAGGGCCGTCCGTGCGGCCCGTTCGGCGGTCGCATAGCGCTTGGCGATCTCCAGCGCCGCCCGCTCAGCGCGCTCATCGTGCTCACGAGCGCGCAGTCCCTTCACCAGCCGGCCGGTATCGATTCCGACCGGACATGCGAGCATGCAGGTGCCGTCGACCGCGCACGTCTGGATCGCGTCGTACTCGTACTGCTGCGCCAACGCCTGCAGCACGGGCGATCCCGGCGCCTGGCGCGCCATCTCCCGGCGCAGCGCGATCCGCTGGCGAGGCGTGGTGGTCACGTTGCGTGACGGGCACACCGGCTCACAGAAGCCGCACTCGATGCACTTGGTCGCGACGTCCTCGATCTCGGGCACCCCCTTGAGATTGCGCAGGTGCACGCCGGGCTCGCGGTTGAGCACGATCCCAGGTGCGAGGATCCCCTCCGGATCAGCGAGCCGCTTGACCTGCCACATCAGCTCGGTTGCCCGGCTCCCCCACTCGCGCTCCACGAACGGCGCCATGTTGATTCCCGTCCCGTGCTCGGCCTTCAGCGATCCGTCGTACTTGTCGACGATCAGCGCCACCAGATCGTGGATGAACGCGTCGTAGCGCTCGAGCTCGGCGGGCTGGCTGAAGTTCGCCCCCAGGATGAAGTGCAGGTTGCCGGCCGACGCGTGGCCAGCAACGCCCGGTAGGAAGCCGTGCGCCAGCAGCAGCGCCTGCAGGTCTGAGACCGCCTCGGCGACGCGGGCCGGCGGCACGCAGACATCCTCGATGATCATCGTCACACCCGGCGGGCGCATCGCCGCCAGCAAACCCTGCATGCCCTCCCGTACGCGCCACAGCATCTCGATCTGCTCGGGTTCACGGCTGAAGCCCGGCTTGCTCAGCAGCGCGCGGCCGTGGAGGATATCCAGCGCCGCCCGCTCTGGCGCGTCGAGCTGGTCAGGATCCTCGGCGCGGAACTCGATCAGCAGCGCCGCGGAGGTCGGTGGCAGCTCCTTCCACGCTTCAGGGATGCCCGGCATGTTGTAGGCGGCGGCGATCAGCGTCGGGGCGACCATCAGCTCGGTCGCGGTGGCCCCCGCGGCCACCAGCGGACCGACCGCGTCCGCAGCCGCGTCGAGGTCCTCAAAGCAGGCCAGCGCGAGCGTCGTGTGGCGCCCGAGCGGGACCGTCTCGAACACGGCCTCGGCGACGAATGCGAGCGTTCCCTCCGAGCCCACGATCAGCCTCCGGAAGATCTCCAGCGGCGATTCGGCATCAAGGAACGCGCACAGCCGGTAGCCGGTCGTGTTCTTGATCTTGAACTTGTCCGCCACGCGCTGGGCCAGCGCGCCGTCCGCGCGCAGCTCGTCGCGGATCTGGGCCAGGCCGGCGGCCAGCTCAGGCGCCGCATGGGCAAAGCGCTCCTCGGCGCCTGCGGCGGCAGTGTCGATCACCACTCCGTTGGCCAGCACGAGGGTCATCGAACGGACCGTCTGATAGGAGTCGGCGCTGACCCCGCATCGCATCCCGCCGGAGTTGTTGGCGATCACCCCGCCGACGCAGGCGATGTTGGTGCTGGCCGGATCCGGGCCCAGCCGCCGCCCGTGGCGCGCCAGCCGGCGGTTGACGTGCCCAAGCACGGTCCCGGGGCCGACGCGGGCCAGCCGGCCATCTCGCTCGATCGAGATGTGCTGCCAGTGGCGGCGGACATCGACCAGGATCGAGTCGGTCTGGGATTGGCCGTTGAGGCTCGTGCCGCCGGCCCGGAAGACCAGCGGCGCGTGCAGCTCGCCGGCCAGCTTCAACAGCGCCACGACGTCACCGACGTCGTGCGGCATTGCAACCGCCCGGGGGATCATCCGATAGGGGCTGGCATCCGATGCGTAGGCGATCAGATCAAGGGCCCGCGTCAGCACACGGTCTGACCCCAGCCCGGCCGTCAGCTGCGAGCGCAGGGGTTCAGGGGTTCCGCCGGCGACCCAACCAGGCGCGCGGTCAGCCGCCGGCTGGAGCGCGTCGGCGCCCACCCGGATCAGGTCGGGGGCGAGCGTGGTCACTATTCCAGCCACATCCCCGAGGCAACCGGTACCTGCAGCAGGCGAGGTCCATCGCCGGCGCCGATCGTCTCGCGCAGCGCCGCGGTCAGGGCCTCACGGCCGCTGACCTCCCGCGCCTGCATCCCGTACGCGCGCGCGACCGCCGCCACGTCGAGCCCCGGCAGGTCCAGCCCCGGCGCACCTGAGACCTGCTCGAGCATCGCGAACCACTTGAGGATCATGTACTCCTGGTTTCGCAGCACCAGGAAGGTCACGGGCAGCTTGTAGGCGACCGCGCTCCACAGCGCGGTGATCCCGTACTGGGCCGAGCCCTCGCCGAGCACGCACACGACCGGGCGACTGGGCTGGGCCAGCTGCACGCCGACCGCCGCCGAGATTCCGTAGCCAAGCCCGCCGCTGGCGCAGAAGTAGTAGCTGCCCGGGGTCGAGATCCGCAGCCGGTTGCGCAGCGCCAACGTGCTGGACGGCGTCTCGACCACCGCGATCCCGTCCGGTGGCCAGGCATCGGCGAGCGCCGCCATCGCCTCGGAGCCGCTCAACGGATCGGCGCGCGGCGGCTCGCCCGGCGCCGGGCGCGGCACCGGCGCCCGGCGGTCTGACTCGCCCACCAGTTCGACCAGGCGCTCCAGCGCGATCGCCACGTCGCCGACGATCGCGTCGCCCATCGGTGCGCGGGCCGCCTCGCCAGCATCGCTGGTGATCGCCACCAGCCTCGTATCGGGCGCCAGCAACGGGCCGGGCAGGTACGGGTAGTACGGGAACACGGAGGAGCCGACCACGAGCACGAGGTCATGGTCCTTGAGCGTCTCGGAGATCGGGCCGATCGCGGGGGGCAGGATCCCGACGAAGGCCGGATGGCGCTCCGGGAAGCCGATCCGCGAACCACCGGTGGCGGGGCTCGCCCAGACCGCCAGGCGCTGGCGCTCGGCCAGCGCGACCGCCGCATCCCAGCCGCCGCTGGCGTCGATCTCGGGACCGGCGATCAGCGCCGGATTGCGCGCCGCCTCGAGCGCCCGCGCAAGCTCCGTCAGCGCATCGGCATCCGGCGCGCCGCGCCCACTGACCCTGCGCGCGGTCGCCTGGCGCGAGCGGTCCTCGTCTGCCTCCTGATTCCAGTCGTCCATCGGGATCGAGACGAACGCCGGTCCCCGCGGTGGGAGCGTCGCATGGTGGATCGCCCGGGCCAGCGCGCCGGGCACGTCCTGCGCCCGCGGCGGCTCATGGCTCCACTTGACGTATGGCTGCGGGCCGACCGTCGCGTCGCGGTTTGTCAGATTCGCCTCGATCGTGATCTGCGCGCGAACCTGCTGGCCGGCGGTGATCACCAACGGCGCCTTGTTGGCCTGCGCGTTGAAGATCCCGCCCACGGCGTTGCCGACGCCGGGAGCCGTGTGCAGGTTGACGTGCGTCGGGCGCCCCGTGGCCTGGGCATAGCCGTCGGCCATCCCAACCACCACCAGCTCCTGCAGACCGAGCACGTACGTGAAGTCCTCCGGGAAGTCAGCGAGCATCGGTAGCTCAGTCGAGCCGGGATTGCCGAAGATCGTCGTCATCCCATGGGCGCGAAACAGCTCAAAGGTCGCTTCACGTACGTTGGCCATCAGCGTGCTCCTCCTTGGTCGCTGCGCAGACTATTGGGCGCTCGGCATCCACATGGTCGTGGGGCCCTATAACTTCGCCAGCACTTCGGCGGCGGCGCGCTCGCCCGAGCTCACCGCGCCGTCCATGTAGCCGTTCCAGTAGGTGGCGGTTTCCGTACCCGCCCAGTGAATCCTGCCGACCGGCTCGCGCAGCCGCGATCCGTAGACCAGCAGCGTGCCCGGGCTTGGGATGCCGACCGGGCAGCCTCGGGTCCACTGCTCCGCGCTCCAGCTGGTCTCCAGGAAGTCCCGCGGATGTCTGGCCTGCGGCCCAAAGAAGCCGGCGTATTGCGCCAGCACCGACGCCCGCCGGGCCGGGGGCGACATCGTCGCGTACCGGCGCGCGTCGTCGCCACCGACAAAGCTGAACAGGAGCCCGGGGCGCCCGCCGGGAGGTGAGTCATCGAACGTCAGGCTCGCCGGGCCCGCCGTCGCCACGGCCGTGCCGGTCAGCCCCTGATCGCGCCAGAACGGACGGTCGTAGACCGCCGCGACCTTGGTCAGCGTTCCCTGCCCGAAGCGCTGGGTCAGCTGATCACGCTGAAACGGCAGGATCGGCTGGTAGTCGATCCGGCCGGCCAGCGCCGGCGCAATCGCCACGATCGCCTGCCTGGCGTTGACCGTGGCCCGGTCAGACACGACGGTGACGCCATCAGCGTTCTGCTCGATCCGGCGCACCGGCGAGCCCAGCACGAGACGCTGGGCGAGGCGCGCCGCCAGCTCCAGCGCGATCACCTGCGAGCCACCTCTAAAGCGCGACATCTGCGCGCCGCCGCGCGTGTTGAAGTTGCGCTGGAAGGTCCCGGGGTGGGTCCGGTCGCCCGAAGCGGCGACGTAGAACAGCGTGAACAGCAGCGAGAGCTCCCGCGGCTCGGCTCCGAAGATCGCCCGGGTGGCGGCCGCGACGAGCTGGTTGAAACGCGGCGTGACGTCGTGGGCGTTGATGAAGCTCTCCAGCGTCTGGCCGTCCCAGGCGGCGGCGTTGACGGCCGTCCAGGGAGCAGCTACCGGCACCGATTTCGACATCTGGTCGATCTCCAGCACAATCGTCGCGAGGTCGCCGGCGATCGTCGGATCGGGCGGAGCGGTGCCGAACGGGCTCCTGTCGCTGTAGGTCAGCCGCGTGCCGTCGGCGACATATAGGTCGTTGCCCTTGTCGTAGACCGGGAACGTCCCCACGCCCAGCTCGCGGGCGAGCGCCATCACGCGATCCTGGGTCGGCCCCACGAACGTGCCGCCCCGCTCTGAGACGTGCCCACCGCCGAGGTCGTGGTTCCAGACCCGGCCGCCGACCCGGTCGCGCGCCTCCAGCACGACCACCGAGCGTCCCGCCTGCGAGAGCGTGTGCGCCGCCGTCAGGCCGGCGAAGCCGGCGCCGATCACGACGACATCGGCCGAGCTCGGGACGGGCGCTCCCTTTGACGCGGTCCTGCGCGCCGGCCTGGCGACCTGCGCCGAGGCGGGTGCGGCGGCGGCCGCTCCGGCGACCAGCGTGCCCGCGACGAACCGGCGCCGACTGATCTGGCGCTGCTCGCCGTGGCGATCGGAGGTCATCTGCGCGTTTGCCTCCGGCATCCGATCATCGCGGGGCGGCATTCAGGCCGGCGTAGTTGCGGCGGTCGGCCGCCGATGCCACGGCCACCAACTGGTCGTGATCGAGCGCCCGCGGCGTCCCGATCGCGGCCGCGCGCCAGTACACCGTGCAGGCCCACTCCAGCAGGCGCGAGTGCTCCATCGCCGCGTCGAGGTCGCCCGTGCACGATCGCCCCGTGATTGGCCATCAGCGCCGCGGAGCGACCCTGCAGGGCGTCGAGCGTCAGCTGAGCCAGCTCGGGGCTGCCAAAGGTGGCGTAGGGGGCGACGCGGATCGGTCCCCCGAGCGCCAGCAGCTGATAGTGGACGGCCGGAAGCTCATCGATCACGCACGCAAGCGCGGTCGCAAATGGCGCATGCATGTGCACCACGGCGCCGGCACCATAGCGCCGGTAGACACCGAGGTGCAGATCGAGCTCGGAGGTCGGCGCGCCGTGTCCCTCCAGCCGGTTTCCGTCAAGGTCGACGATCACCATGTCGCCGGGGTCCAGGTTCGCCAGCGCCGCGCCGCTGGGCGTCACGGCGATCCGATCGCCCGCGCGCTGCGAGATGTTTCCAGCGGTCCCCAGGACGAGCCCTTCTTCGGCCAGGCGCCGCGCTGCCGCCGCGACTCGTTCCCGCTCAGCTTCGAGCATCAGCGCCTCTCATGGCCGCGACGCTAACAAATACCGTCGTGTCATCCCGCCCCGTGAGGGCACCGCTTGGAGAAGTCTTAGCTGAGGACCGCCGTAAGAACCAAGTCTCTGCGGGCCGCCGCCGAAGCATCTCGCCCTTCCTATACTTTCTGAAGTATGCTCACGTTCCGGCGACTTCTCGGCTTCCTGCGCCCGTATCGCAGCGGCGTGATCTGGTCCTTCGCGCTGGCCTTCGGCGCGCTGGCCGGGACCGTGCTGATCCCGTACCTGACCGGGCGGGCGATCAACTCGATCGGCGCCCACAACCACCACCAGCTGACAGTTCTGGCGCTCGCGATCGTGCTCGCCGGCCTGATGCGACTGGTGCTGAGCGTGTTTCGCCGCCTGGTCGCCGGGCGCGTCTCGCTCGGTGTCGAGATGGACATGCGCAACCGGCTCTACGGGCAACTGCAGCGCCTGGAGCTTTCGTTCTTTGACCGCCAGCAGACCGGTCAGCTGATGTCGCGCGCCACCGTCGACCTGCAGTCCGTGCGCTTCTTCCTAGGCTACGGGCTGATCTTCATCGCCCAATCGCTGCTGACGATCCTGCTCGCTGGGGTGGCGATGTTCGCGCTGCAGCCCGGCCTGGCCGCGATCTCGCTGGCGCCGGTTCCGTTCGTGGTGGTGATCGCCTTCCGCTACGGACATAAGTCCCGGCCGGCCCTGCAGGAGGCCCAGCAGCGGATCGGCGAGCTCACCGCCGACGCCGAGGAGAACGTCTCCGGCGTGCGGGTCGTGAAGGCGTTCGCGCAGGAGAAGCCACAGCTGGATCGGTTCAAGCACTCCGTCCAGCGGGTGTTCGACCAGCAAATCTACGCCACCCGAATCCAGGCCTTCTACGGCGCGCTGATCAGCTTCCTGCCCAACCTTGGCCTGGCGGCGATCCTGCTGTTCGGCGGGCGCGAGGTGATCGATGGCAGCCTGAGCGTGGGCGCCTTCACCGCTTTCTACGCCTACCTGCTGATGCTGATCTCCCCGATGCGCACGCTGGGCTACATGC
>ODAK010008673.1_pt1 | contig 10149 bp, 8 predicted proteins | sample 1539591 | NCBI WGS metagenome assembly ODAK01 (sample SAMEA3539303, study PRJEB22396) | soil metagenome | biome: tundra; feature: field; material: soil | place: USA | collected 2010-05 | depth 0.15 m | reverse complement strand
GGGTCACCAGGAGCGTGAGCACATCCGCCAGGGCCTCATCGGTGACGTCGTAAGGAGGGTCAGCCAGGACCAGATTGCAGCGCTCATCATCGAACGCGGGACCGCGCAGCAGTGCCCTTTCGACGGTGTCGGCACGAACGCTGACCCCGCCCAGGCCCAGCTCGGCGATGTTCTTGCGGATCACGGACACCGCAGCCCACTCGGACTCAACCAGCAAGACGCTGGCGGCTCCCCGGCTTGCCGCTTCAAGCCCCAGGGCGCCCGAGCCGGCATACAGATCAAGGACCTTGCTGTGGTGGAGCACGTCCATGTGCTCAAGTCGGGAGAACAGCGCCTCGCGCACCCGGTCACTGGTCGGGCGCGTGCCGCTGCCGGGTGGGGTGCGGATCCGGCGGCCACCGGCGAGCCCGGAGATGATGCGCGTCATCGGCGCCTCACCCTCGCTCCAGATAGGCGGCCTGCTCGTCGTCCAGGGCCGAGGCGATGACGTTGCGCAGCGCGGGATGCTTGCGTAGTCCCGGATCGGCCTCGACGATCGCGAAGGCGTCCTGGCGGGCCGCCAGGATGAGGTCCTCGTCGCGCAGCAGCCGCAGGAGCCGCAGCTGCGACTTGCCGCCGCTCTGGCGCGCACCGAGGACGTCGCCCTCCCTGCGCTGCTCCAGATCGAGCCGGGCCAGCGTGAATCCGTCATTGGTGGCTGCGACGGCCAGCAGCCGCTTCTGGGCGATCTCAGACTCGGTCTCGGTCACCAGAAGGCACAGGCCCGGTGATGTGCCGCGGCCCACCCGACCCCTGAGCTGGTGCAGCTGCGAGATCCCGAACCGATCGGCATCCATGATGACCATGACGGTGGCGTTGGCCACATCCACGCCCACCTCGATGACCGTCGTGGCCACCAGAACGTCGATCTTTCCGGCAGCGAAGTCAGCCATGACCGCGTCCTTGTCGTCGGTGGCCATCCGGCCGTGCAGGATGGCGATTCGCAGCCCCGCCAGGGCAGGGTTGTCGGCAAGCTCGACCTCCATCTCCAGGACGCTGCGCAGCTCACGTGCCGCAGGCGGCGCCGGCTCATCGCCGGCGAACTCAACCTCCACGTCCTCGTCCGACCACTGCCTTGTGGTGGCCCCTGACCCGCCGTCAACGTCCGAGTCGCCGATCCGTGGACACACCACGTAGCTCTGGTGTCCGGCGCGGACCTCCTCGGCGACCCGCTCCCACGTTCGCTGGAACCAGACAGGGTTGCTGACCACGTGCGTGGCGATCGGCGAGCGCCCCTTGGGCAGCTCGGTCAGGGTGGAGGTCTCCATATCGCCGAATACGGTCATCGCGACCGTCCGCGGGATGGGCGTGGCGGTCATCACCAGGACGTGCGGGGGCTGTTTTCCCTTGCCGCGCAACGCATCCCGCTGTTCGACCCCGAAGCGGTGCTGCTCGTCGACGACCACGAGCCCGAGATCGAAGAACTGAACGTACTCCTGGATGAGGGCGTGGGTGCCGATGACGATGCCGGCGTCACCTGAGGCGGCACCGAGCAACGACCTGCGCCGAACTCCGGCGGGCTGGCTGCCGGTCAGCAGCGTCACCTGGGTGCCGATCTCGCTGCCGCCGAGCATGCCGCCCATCGCAAGGTCGCCGAGCATCGAGGTGATGGACCGGAAGTGTTGTGAGGCAAGAACCTCGGTCGGTGCCAGCAGCGCGGACTGCCCACCGGAGTCGATCACCGACAGCATCGCCCGCAATGCCACGACGGTCTTGCCCGAGCCGACCTCACCCTGCAGGAGCCGGTGCATGGGGTGCTCGCAGGCCAGGTCCCTGGCTATCTCGGCACTGACCTCCTGCTGGCCGGCGGTCAGCTCGAACGGTATCCGGGCGTCAAAGGCCTCAAGCAGCCCGCCGGCACGTGGCACCCGCGGGCTCGTGCGCAGCCCGCCGGCCGCCGCTCGGCGCTGGGCGAGAACCGTCTGGATGGTGAAGGCCTCGTCATACTTGCGCCGATATCTGGCCCGTGACACGTCCTTGTCCGTGGAAGGCTGGTGCAACAGGCGGTACATCGAGGCGATGTCGACCAGACCACGGCGCGCACGAACCTCGGGCGGCACATGGTCCGGGATCTCGCCCAGGGACGCAAGGACGATCTGGGCAACGCTGCGGACCTTCCACGACGGCATCTGCTTGCCCGCCGGCAGATAGATCGGGATCAGGTTGGCGGTGTACTGCTCGACTGCCTCCTGCTCCTGCTCGGCATCGAAGATCTGGTAGTCGGGGTGAGTCAGCTGCCAGCTCTGGTGGAAGCGCCCCACCGTGCCCGCGAACAGTCCCAGCGCCCCAGGGACCAGCCTTGCCTCGTGGCCGTAGGCGCTGAAGAAGGTCAGGTCAAGCTCATGGGCGCCGTCGGTGATGGTGGCGTTGAGCATCCTGCCCTTGCGCTGACGCATCGGACGTGTGCTGACACGGTCCACTCGCGCCACGACCGTCACGTCCTGCCCCTCGACAAGGCTGGACAGGTCGGTCAGCCTGCCTGGCTCGAAGTACCTGCGGGGAACGAAGTCGAGCAGGTCGCCGACGGTGTGCAGCCCGCGGTGCTTGGCCAGCGGGCTGGCCGATGGCTGGCCGACGACCTTGCCAAGCGGGGTGGACAGATCTGCCACGTCACTCGACCCCGAGCAACAGCGGAAACGTCGCTTGGCCGCCGTCGATGACGGCGACCTCCAGGTCGCGGCGACCCGCCCGTGCCGCCTGAGCGACCGCAGCCGACAGCTCCGGTCCAGCGCCGGCCCCGGTGATCACGGTCAGCAGCTCCCCTCCGCCGCCAAGGAGCCGCTGTGCCACCGCCGCGCCGACCACCGCGACATCCTTGCCCACCACCATGACATCCCCGTCAACGGCACCCACGACGTCACCCGGGCAGCACCGCCCAGCGCTGGTCATCGACTCCTTGCTGGCCACCGTGACCGCGCCATGGCGGGTCGCCGCAGCGGCCCCGGTCATGGCGGCCAGGTTGTCCCGGCCACTGGCGGTGGGCTCGAACACGGCCAGTGCTGCGATGCCCTGGACCGCAGACCGGGACCGTACGACGTACACCTCGAGACCCCAGTCGCCGGCCGCGGCGGCCGCCGCCTCCGCCGCAAGCTGGGTGTCGGCCTCATTGGGCAGGACGATCACGCATCGGGAGCCGGCCGAGCGAATGGCATCCAGCAGCTGGCCCGCGGAGGCGCGCCGGCCCGGCCCGTTGAACACGGGCACCGCTCCGGCTGCCGTAAACACCTCGGCCAGGCCCACGCCGGCCGCACAGGCCACCACCGCGACCGGGCCGTACCCCGAAACGGCCGTCCTGGCTCGTTGCTGGTCGCCGAAGTGGGTGACGGCAATGCGATGCGGGCGTCCTGCATCGATACCCGCCTGAACGGCCGCGCCGACGTCGTCTGCGTGCACGTGCACGTTCCAGAGGTCGCCGCCACCGACGACCAGGACCGAGTCCCCCAGAGCGTCCAGGCGATCGCGAAGCCTGGTCACCGCCTCGTCGTTGCTGTCGGACAGCAGGTACATGACCTCGTAGGAGGGTGCACCCGGCTCGCGCCGGCCGCCCGCGTGCCCGGCCCCTGATCCCTCGCCGTGGCCATGTGCCGCAGCCCGCAACGCCACCGGGCTGAGGTGCGCCGCGCGCTGGGACGGCGGGTCGCTGACCGGGTCACCGGCAACCACCAGCTCCAGCGCCTCAAGCACGAGGACGTAGCCGAGGCCGCCGGCATCAACGACCCCGGCACGTTCCAGGGCGGGAAGCTGGGCTGTGGTGGCAGCCAATGCCACCCTGGCCGCAGCCAACGCGGCGTGGGCGACGGAGTACAGGTCGGCCCCGGCGGCCGCGGCCAGCTCGGCGCCGCGCGCGGCCGCAGCGGCCACCGACAGGATCGTCCCCTCAACCGGGCGGGTCACGCTGGCGTAGGCGCGGTCGCTGGCCCGCCGCACGGCCCGTGCCAGCATCGGCCCATCCAGCCCATCCAGCCCCCCAGTGCCCTCAGTGCCCTCAGTGCCCTCAGCGCCCGCGCCACCCTGAACACCGGCACCCGGGGCGGCGGCCTCGGCGACGACCTCACTCAGACCCCGGACAAGCTGGCTGAGGATGACCCCCGAGTTGCCGCGTGCGGCGAGCAGGGTGGCCCGGGCCAGTATCGCTGCGCCGGCCGCCAGCGTGCCTTCCATCCCTGAGCCCGGCCCCGGCGATGGCTCCCCAAGACCGCCTGGCTCCCGTGCCGCCTCGAGGGCGGAGTCCAACGTGATGTAGAGGTTCGTGCCGGTGTCGCCATCGGGTACCGGAAAGACATTGAGGTCGTCGATCTCGGCGCGATGGGCGGCGAAGGCAGAACGCGTGGCAACAGCCCAGCGCCGTGCTGCCTGGGCATCCAGACGCTTGAGCCGACCACTGTCCCCGCTCACTGCCACCACCTCCTGTCTGCCGTGAGGCTAACGCCCGAAGGCTCTTGGACCGACGGTAGGTCTGCGGCTACCGACCCACCCATTTTGGCCCAGAGGACCGACTCGGCTACTCTTGACCGGTTCCCTTGGTTAGTGCGTTCTGCCTGCCTGCCTCGGGACCTTTGATGTGTACCAGGCAACACCTTTGTTCATGTGCAACACCTTTCATGGCAACAACCTCAGCACCCCATCAAAACTCAGGAGAGAACCGTGGCTGCCAACTGCGACGTCTGCGGCAAGGGACCGAGCTTCGGTCACAACATCTCGCACTCGCACCGCCGCACCAACCGCCGCTGGAACCCCAATATCCAGCGCATCAAGGCTCTGGTCGGCGTTACCGGTGTGACCCCGAAGCGTCTCAATGTCTGCACTTCGTGCCTCAAGGCCGGCAAGGTCAAGCGCTAGGCACGTGGAAGCACTGCCCAGCGCAAGGCTTCCAAAGATGTTCCCATAGAAGAGCTGCTCTGCAAGCCGACCTCCGCCAGGAGGTCGGCTTGCATGCACCGGGGCGCATCTGCTGAACCGCTCGGTTCCGTGGCCTCACCGGGTCCCGCCCGCGGCAGGCTCAGCCTCCGAAGTGATCCCAGCCGCCGCCCCGCACGAGCAGGCCGCGCAGCAGTACGCCCGAGCCGGCCACCACATCCCCGATCTTGCGCCAACCCTTGGGCAGTGCGGCCCCGGCAGGGAAACACGCGAGCAGCGAGTGCTCCTCGCCACCTTCGGTGACGCAACGCCACGCCTGGTCAGCACCGACGACCCGCTCCAGCTGGGCGACATCGCCGCCGAGAAGGACCTCGTCGAGCTCGATCCTGACCCCACTGGCGGCCGCGATGCGGCCCGCGTCGCGGCCCAGCCCGTCGCTGATGTCGAGCATGGCCGTTGCCCCGGCGCGCGCAGCCACCGGACCCTGCTGGTAGGGGGGCGAAGGCCGCCGGTGACAGTCCACCAGCTCGGGTGCGAGCCCGGCCTGGCCGCGCTGCAGCAACAGCAACCCCGCGGCGGAGTGACCCAGACTGCCGCACACGGCCAGGACGTCGCCCACCTGCGCCCCAGAACGAAGAACCGGCGCGCGGCCCTGACATGCCCCCAGGGCTGTCACCGACACCACCAGGACCCCCTGCGGGGCGGAGGAGAGGTCACCGCCGAGTACGGGCACGCCCGCCTCCCCCGCGGCCTGGGCCAGCCCTGCCGTGAAGTCCCGGACCCATGCCAGCGACGTCAGGGGGTCCGCGACCAAGGTGACCAGCAGGCCGCTGGGCACCCCGCCCATCGCGGCAATATCGGCGATGTTCTGAGCCACCGTCTTGGCACCCACGTCCGCGCCGCTGGACCACTGGTCCAGCCAGTCACGTCCCCGCACCATCGCATCCGTCGTGGCCAGCACTGACCCATCCGGGGTGCTGAGCAAGGCGGTGTCGTCACCGGGCCCGATGAGAACCCCCGGTCCGCCGGGCAGCAGAGCAAAGATGACGGACAAGAGCCCGTCCTCACCGACGTCGCCCAGCGTCGGCCCGGCCGCGCGCGTGGGTTCTTCCAACATCTGACCTCCCGGTGGGACGATTCCTGCCCTCGCACGGTAGCGTCTGCAGAGCCGGGCCCATCCAGGGCGTGGTCGGTGAAACCGCTCAGTTCGGGGTGAAGTGCCCCGATCATGTTCTCTGGAGGCGTTGTGGTGGTCCAGGCCTACGTTCTGATTCAGACCGAAGTTGGCAAGTCGGCAAAGGTCGCCGAGTCGATCGCAGCGATTACCGGGGTCACCGTTGCCGAGGACGTCACCGGCCCCTACGACGTCATCGCCCGGGTCGAGGCCCGAACCGTCGATGACCTCGGCAAGCTGGTCATCGCCAAGATCCAGGACGTCGTGGGCATCACCCGCACCCTCACCTGCACGATCGTGCACGTCTGAGCGCCACACCATGCACCCTGGTGCGCGTCTGTCAGCGTGCCTGGGTGCGGCCCTGCTCGTGGGGATGCTGTCCGGGTGCTCCTCGATCGACGTGGCGGACCCCGTCGGCGCTGGATCAGCGCTGTGTCGCTCGGCGGCGGCCGGTTGGCCCACGACCGTCGGCGGCCAGCAGCTGCGGGCGACCTCATCGTCCTCAGCCGCTGTGCGCGCCTGGGGTGACCCCCCCATCATCGCCCGTTGTGGGCTGCCCCCCATCGGGCCGACCACAGATCCGTGCCTGGACGTCAGTGGCATCGACTGGGTCGCCCACCAGCTCACCGATGGTGTGCGTTTCACGACCTACGGTCGCTCACCGGCGATCGAGGTCCTGGTTCCCAGCGCCTACAGCCCCGAGCCGTTGCTGCTGCCTGCGTTCGGCAAGGCGGCATCGGCCATTCCGCAGGGCCCGCGGCACTGCCTGTAGGGCTTCAGCGAAGGCCGGTGCGCCGAGCCAGCGCCAGCTGGATCAGCTCGTCGATCAGGTGTGGGTAATCCAGCCCGGAGGCCGCCCACATCAACGGGAACATTGACAGCGGTGTGAAGCCGGGCATGGTGTTGATCTCGTTGACGATCACTTCGCCATGCTCGGTGTAGAAGCAGTCCACCCGGGCGAGCCCCTCGCAGCCGGCAGCCTCGAACGCTGCGACGGCAACGCGGCGTATCTCGTCGGCCACCGGGTCCGGCACCTTGGCCGGGCAGGAGAGCTCGACATCGGACTCGGCCAGGTACTTGGCCTCGAAGTCGTAGAACTCGTGACCCTGGACGACCTGGATCTCCCCGACCTCGCTGGCCCGGGCCGGAGCGCCGCCGCGACCCTGCAGCACGCCGCACTCGATCTCGCGCCCGATGATGGCGGCCTCGACGACAACCTTGGGGTCGTACTGGCGGGCGAAGTCGATGGCTGCGGCCAGGCCCTCGGGCCCGACGACCCTGGTGATGCCCATGCTTGACCCGGCGCGGGCCGGCTTGACGAAGACGGGCCAGCCCAGTGACGCCACCGCATCCATCGATGCCGCGGGGTCGCGGTTCCAGTCCCGGTCGGAGATCACCACGTACGGACCGATCGCAAGCCCGTGCCCGGCAAAGACGACCTTCATGTAGTGCTTGTCCATCATCACCGCAGAGGCGAGGACCCCCGACCCGACGTAGCGGATGTCAGCCAGCTCCAGGAGCCCCTGAATCGTGCCGTCTTCGCCGAAGGGGCCATGCAACAAGGGAAAGACCACGTCCACCTCGCCCAGGGCCCTGGGCGGGGCTCCCGGCTCCAGGACGCGAAGGCCGTGTTCGGTCGTGCTCAGCGGGACGAGCACATCGGCTCCGTCGCCATCGACCTCGGGGATGTGCCCGGGTGAGAGCTCGAGCGCCCCGGTGTCCTCGGAGGCCACGACCCATCGACCGTCCTTGGCGATCCCGATCGGGAGCACGTCGTAGACGTCACGGTCGATCGCCTGCATCACCCCGGCGGCGGTCGCGCAGGATACGGCGTGCTCGGAAGAGCGGCCGCCGAAGACGATAGCCACGGTGGGCTTGCGCGGCGGGGTCTGGGTGGACGCTGGGCTGGGCTGGTCGGTGTCTGTCATCGCCTGCGACCCTATCGCCCAAGCCAGAGCCGGCTGCGCAGGCCGTGCGCCCACTGGCCGGCCCCGGCACATCTGGCCCTACCCTGAGCAGGTGGACACGAATGACCAAGACCTTGCTGCCGCCTCCATCTTGGTCTCGGCCGGTCGGCAGCCACGCGTTCCTGGAGCCGGGGTCAATGCCCCGCTGGAGCTCTCCTCAACCTACGTCGCGGACGGCCCGGTCGACTACGCCCGCGCGGGAAACCCGACGTGGACCGCGTTCGAGGAGGCCCTCGGGGCCCTGGAGGGTGGCCCGGCCCTGGTCTTCTCCTCCGGCATGGCGGCTATCGCGGCAGCCCTGTGCCTGGCACCGCCGGGGGCAGCCATCGTCGCTCCGACCCATGCCTACGGCGGCACCGGGGCGATCCTGGAGTCCCTGGAGAAACAAGGACGAGCCACGCTGCGGCGCGTCGACATCAGCGACACCTCGGCCGTGCTCGCAGCACTGGAGGGCGCTGACCTGCTGTGGGCTGAGTCCCCGACCAACCCGATGCTCGAGGTAGCCGACCTCCCACGCCTCTTTGCGGCTGCCCACGCTGCCGGCGGCCTCGCGCTGTGCGACAACACGTTTGCCACCCCGCTGGTCCAGCAGCCGTTGTCGATGGGCGCGGACGTGGTGATCCACTCGGTCACCAAGTACCTCGCCGGGCACTCGGACGTGATTCTGGGCGCCACGGTTACGGCCCGCACCGGGCGTGGGCGCAGGTTTCAGGAGGCTCTCGCCGAGCACCGGCTGCTCCACGGCGCCATCGCCGGTCCCATGGAGACCTGGCTGGCACTGCGCGGCATGCGGACCATGCACCTGCGGGTGGAGCGCTCCAGCGCCAACGCAGCTGAGCTGGCCTCCCGGCTGCGGGGCCATCGCGCCGTGGAACGCCTACGGTATCCGGGCTTCGGGTCGATCATCGCGATCGAGGTCCGCGGGGGTGTGCAGGGGGCCGAGACCGTTGCCGCGCAGGTCCGTCTGTGGACCCACGCGACCAGCCTGGGCGGCGTCGAGTCACTGATCGAACGTCGCCGCCGGCACCCCGGCGAGGCGCCCACCGTCCCGCAGAACCTGCTGCGCCTCAGTGTCGGGATCGAGGACGTCGAGGACCTGTGGCGCGACCTGGACGCGGGGCTGGCCCACGTGAGCGCGCCGCGCTGATCTGGTGACGCGCTGGGCTCAGGTCCTCTCGGCCTTGCGGGCCCGAGACATCAACATGTCGGCGACATCACCGGGTTTGCGGCCCTCATGGACCACTGCCGCCACGTTCTCGATGATCGGCACGTCGATACCGTGATGGCGTGCCAGCTCCAGGATGGCCTGACACGACTTCACGCCCTCAGCCGTCTGCCTGGTCGTGGCCACCACCTCCTGGACGCTCATCCCGCGGCCGAGCTTCACGCCGAAGGAGTGGTTGCGCGACAGCGGCGACATGCACGTGGCAATCAGGTCCCCGACCCCGGCCAGGCCCGAGAAGGTGGCCGGATCGGCGCCCAGTGCCACACCCAGCCGCAGGGTCTCCGCCAGCCCTCGGGTGATGATGGTGGACTTGGTGTTGTCCCCCATGCCCAACCCCTCGGCCATCCCGACCGCGAGGGCGATGACGTTCTTGACCGCGCCACCTAGCTCGGTGCCCACCACGTCGGTGTTGGTGTAGGGCCGGAAGTATGGTGCGGCGCAGGCCATCGCCACCCGTTCGGCCACCGACTCGTCGACACATGCCACGACCGTGGCCGCCGGCTGCTTGGCCGCGATCTCCTTAGCCAGGTTGGGCCCTGAGACCACGACGATACGTTCGGCGCTGACGTGCCCCACCTCGGCGATGACCTCGCTCATCCGCTTGGTCGTGCCCAGCTCGACGCCCTTCATCAGGGACACGACGGCCGCGTGGGGGGGCAGGAAGTCGACCCAGGGCGCCAAGTTGGCCCTCAGCATCTGCGACGGGACGGCCAAGACGACGATGTCGACGCCGCGTACGGCTTCGGCGGGGTCGGTGGTCGCCGAGATAGCGTCCGGCAGAAGAAGATTCGGCAGATAGTCCGCGTTGACGTGCGACGCGTTGATCTGGTCAACCAGCTCGGCCCGCCGCCCCCACATCTGGACCTGGCATCCGGTGTCGGCAAGCA
>ODAK010008672.1_pt1 | contig 10150 bp, 10 predicted proteins | sample 1539591 | NCBI WGS metagenome assembly ODAK01 (sample SAMEA3539303, study PRJEB22396) | soil metagenome | biome: tundra; feature: field; material: soil | place: USA | collected 2010-05 | depth 0.15 m | reverse complement strand
AGTTGGTGTACCCCGACGATACTTACGTCTATATCAACCTCTGGGGTTTTGTGGAGGACTTTCAATCCCGAGAGTAGTGTGGTGTGACCTTAGTACCGCGCAAATAGTTTTGGAAAAACCCGCGAAATCACTTCTGGCGCTGTATTACCTAACAGGAGTGAGACATGGACACCTTGGAGCAGCACTACTCTCCGACCGATATCGCCAAGCCGTTGGGTTTATCCCCCCGGTTCGTGCGGGAGATGTTCCAGGATGAACCCGGGGTGATAGTCATTGATCGCCCTGAGGAAATGCACAAGCGGTCCTACACCACTCTGCGGATACCCGAGTCCGTGCTGAAGCGCGTACTCCACAAACTCCAGAATAAGTAGTACCCCCTAAGCGCACGAAAGCCCACCTTAACTGGTGGGCTTCTTTTTGTACGAAATCTGTACGGCCGATCCGGTTTTTCAGTGCTTTTGATCTCTTCAGTTCCAAAATTGTACGAAACAATTCAGTAAGTTACAGATTCTAAATGGGCAGAATTGAATCAGGTGCATCGTTCCGTCGTAGATGAGCGATGGCCGCAAGCGAGCCGGCCGGTTGAGAGAAGGTACTTGGAGCAGAAATTGGTGGCTCCGGAAATCCCTTCCGATTGTACTTGAGCGCGCCTCTCTCCTTGACGGTTAACGATCTACCACATGCGCAAGGAGGTTGAGGCTTTGGAGCGCTCCTAACGATAGGCAAGCCAGAGGCTTGTCGCCACAATGTTCAGGATGGCCAGCGGCATCAGATAACGCCATCCGTAGTTCATCAATTGGTCATAGCGGAAGCGTGGAAGCGTGCCGCGCACCCAGACGTACAAGAAAAGAAAACTGAAAACCTTGAGAACGAACCAGCAGATCGGCAGGAACGCCTGCAGCAGGAAGTTCTTTGGAAGTTTGATCATGTCGCCGAATGGGCTGGTCCATCCGCCAAGAAAGAGCAAAGTGGCCACGCAGCCCACGGTGATCATATTGGCGTATTCGGCCATGAAAAACATGGCGAACTTCATTGAACTGTATTCGGTGTGATAACCGGCGGTCAGTTCGCTCTCGGCTTCGGGCAGATCGAAAGGGGAGCGGTTGGTTTCAGCGTAGGCTGCCATCAGGTAAATGAAGAAGGCAACGAACTGCAGTCCGCCAAAGAGATTCCAGGAGAGCATCCCCTTGTTTGCCTGACTCTCGACAATGACGCGCAGGTTCAGAGATCCGGCACGCATCACCACACCGACCAACGAAAGTCCCAGGGCCAGCTCATAGCTGATCAACTGGGCCGAAGCGCGCAGCGAGCCGAGAAGAGAATACTTGTTATTCGACGACCAGCCAGCGAGGGCGATGCCGTAGACGCCGATCGAGGTGATGCCCAAAACAACGAGCAAGCCGATATTGACGTCGGCAATCTGAAAGTAGTGAAACCCGCCCGGACCGGTCACTCCGGGGTTGCCAAAGGGAACGACACCGATGGAGATGAGAGCGCAGCTCAAAGCGAGGATGGGAGCCAGCAGATAGAGCGGCTTGTATACACCAGTTGGGATAATGTCTTCTTTGAGAAAAGACTTTGCACCGTCGACCAGCGGCTGCAGCAGGCCGAAAGGACCGACTCGGCTGGGTCCCCAGCGGTTCTGGATGCGTCCTACGAGTTTCCGCTCCAGCAGCACGGTGTAGGCAACGCCGAGCAGCATCACCACGGTCACCACGACTACTTTGAGCAAGCTCCACAGAAAAAACTGCAATATTGTCACGAGTGTTCAGCCTCTCTTGCCAAGCGCTCCATCAGTCGGCTGCCGTTTCTGCCAGTTCGTCTGCCTGATACTGCTCCAGTTCCTTCAGGGCCGGGCTATAGCGGCTCAATGTCCCGGAGGTGAAGAGTCCATCATGCGCCGGGAAGACCAGATCGGACCCGGCGAGCGCGGAGAGCGGCACGAAACCTGGCTCGGTGGGCACATCGTTTCCGCCGAAAAGATTCAGCCGATCCAGCTTGTAACTGGGAAGAAGGCGTTCGATTTCATCCAGCGCAGCAAGCGGATCGAAGGGGCTCAGTTTGGGTTCGAGGCCATTAGCCGCGAGCCAAACTGCGTGTCGATCCGCTTCGCCGGACTGTGCTCCCCGCGACTGGCCCAGATCGCCTGTGACTCCGCCTTTGCCGAATGGGACCAGCGTCTTTACGTCCACACCCATTGCGCCAGCCAGGCGCACGAGAATTTCAAAGTCGGGTTTCACGCCGGCGTGGTCGGCAGCTTTGCGCGTCAGTTGCACATCGCCGAAGGTGTTGGTCACGGTGCCGCTCTTCTCGTAGAGACTGGTCGCCGGAAACACTACATCGGCGAGGGCCGCTGTCTCGGTGAGAAAGATGTCCTGAACGACGACAAAGGTTTTGCGCAACGCTTTTGGATCGATGTTCAGCTTTGCCACCGGATTTGCGCCGACGACCAGCAATGCGCCGAGGCCACCATTGGCTGCTGCCTCGAACATCTCGGGCTGCGTCATTCCCGGCGCTGCGGGCATTCCCGGATACTCTGCGGCGAAGTCGCCCGGCGTATTCACCGAAACGTAGCCGGGAAGCAGATCGGGGAAGAGGCCCATGTCGGCGGCGCCGCGGGAATTGGCGTGGTCGCCCAGGTAGGCAAAGCGCACATTGCCCTTTTGCAGACCCCAGTCAACGAGGGAAGCAATCTGAGCGCCGCGATACTCCTGGCCCAGAATCACCAGGAGAGATTCATCAGTCAATAAAGCGTCACGGAAAGCTGAATTCCCGAGTGAGGCATCGTTGCCAGTCAGATAGTCTGCGAGGGCGGGATAGCCGTTGGCAGGGAGGCGCAGGACGGCTTTGGCTTGTCTCTCGAGCTTGATTGGAGTGGCATTCGCCACATAGAGGCGCGCTTTATTCAACCGCACATTGGTGCGCAGATTCCACGCCAGCAGCGGGTGCTCTTCGGTCGGATTGCCACCGACAAGCAGGATCGCCGGAGCCTTTGCTGCATCGCGAAGGCTGGCGGCGGCGCCGGGGTGTCCGGCCAGGGAACGGGCGAATCCCGCGTAGTCGGTTGTGCGCTCGTGATCGATGCTGTTTGTCTGCAGAACGGAGCGAGCGAACTTCTGCAGCAGGTAGTTCTCCTCGTTGGTAGTGTGATTGGAGCCGATCACGCCGATGGCTGAGCCGGATGCACTGTGCGGATGGCTGTCGCGAATTTCCTTGAGCTTATTGGCGGCAAATCGCAGCGCATGTTCCCAGGTGGCCGGCTCGAGCCTGCCTTCGGCATTGCGCACGAGAGGCTTGCTCAGGCGGTCGGGGTTCTCGACGAAATCGAAGCCGAAGCGGCCCTTGGCGCAGAGAAAATCACCGTTGATCCCGCTCTTGTCGCGGTTATCGGCGCGGATAATCTCGGATCCATCATTGGACTGGCGGACTCCGAGGGTTACCTTGCATCCGTCGCCGCAGTGGGTGCAGACGGTTGCAACGTGATTCATCTCCCAAGGACGCGTTTTATAGCGATAGCTGCTGCTGGTCAGCGCGCCCACCGGGCAGATGTCGATGCACATGCCGCATTCTTCACAGTCCAGTTGCGCGTCGCAATTGGGTGCGATGACGGAACTGACACCACGGTTCTGCACGCCAAGTGCCCAGACATCCATACCTTCGCCGCATACGCGGACGCAGCGGTAACAAAGGATACAGCGGGGGCGGTCGTAGAAGACTGCGGGCGACCACTGCTGCTCGTCACGGTGCTCCTTGGCCTCTTCGTAAAGGCTCTCGCCCGCACCGTACTTGAAGGTCATGTCCTGCAATTCGCACTCGCCGCCCGCATCGCAGACCGGGCAGTCGAGCGGGTGATTGCCAAGCAGCAACTCGATGGTGGCTTTGCGATCCTGTGCAATTTCAGGCGACTCGGTGACGAAGACCTGGCCCTCGGCGACGGTCGTGGTGCAGGCGGTCTGCAGCTTGGGCACTTTTTCCTGGCGCACGACGCACATGCGGCAGGCCGCCTGCAGGCTGAGCCCGGGGTAGTAGCAGAAGGCTGGAATTTCGATGCCCGCCTTGCGGCAGGCCTCAATGAGCAGAGTCCCCGCTGGTGCGGTCAGCTTCTTTCCATCGACTGTGAAGGTTACGTCTGCCATTCGTCTCCAGCGCCCCTTAAACCAAAGCTACTTCTACGTGTTTGGCGAACGGGCAGGGCTTCCCGTCCAGGTGATCTTCAAACTCCTTGCGGAATTTCTTTACAAAGCCTATTGTCGGCATGGCCGCTGCGTCACCGAGTGGACAGAAGGTGCGGCCCAACATGTTTTCGGCCAGGTATTGAATGTTGTCGATGTCTTTGTCGGTTCCGAATCCCGCATGGAAGCGCGTCAGGGATTTCTTCAGCCAGTCTGTTCCTTCGCGGCAGGGGATGCACCAGCCGCAGCTTTCGTGCTGATAAAAACTGATCGTGCGGAGCGCGAACTCGACCATGCAAGTGTGGTCGTCGATGACCACGACGCCGCCAGAGCCGAGCATCGAGCCAGCCTTGCCGACCTGGTCGAAGTCCATGCCGAGGTTTTCGATTTCCTCCGGCAACAACACGGGAGTCGATGAGCCGCCCGGAACAATCGCCTTCAACTTGCGTCCTCCGCGAATCCCGCCGGCCACTTCGTAAATCATCTTCTTGAGGTTGTAGCCCATGGGCAACTCGTAGACGCCGGGGCGCTCCACGTGGCCACTGAGACAGAACAAGCGTGTGCCGCCGTTGCGCGGGGTACCGACTGCGGCGTAAGCCTCGCCGCCCATGTCAATCACATGCGGCACTGTGGCGATGGTCTCAGCATTGTTGATGACGGTTGGGCCACCATAGAGGCCCACGACAGCAGGGAACGGCGGCTTGATGCGCGGGATGCCCCGCTTGCCTTCGAGCGACTCCATAAGCGCCGACTCTTCGCCCACTTCATAAGCGCCTGCGCCGGATTGCGTAATGATCTGGAACTCGGTGTCGGAGCCGAAGATGTTTTTGCCAAGAAAACCTTTGGCGTAAGCATCCGCGACCGCTTTCTCCACGATTTCGATCAGGTAGCGGTATTCACCGCGGAGATAAATAAAACCCAGTTTTGCCCCGATGGCCAAGCCTGCAATGATCGTGCCTTCGATCACGGCGTGAGGATCGTGCAGGAAAATCAGATGGTCCTTGCAGGTGCCGGGCTCGCTCTCATCGCCGTTGACGAGCACGTACTTCGGCTTTGTGCTCTGCTTGGGAACAAACGACCACTTCATCCCGGTGGGAAACCCTGCGCCCCCGCGTCCGCGCAGGTTGCTGACCTTCATTTCGTTGATGATCCAGTCAGAGCCTTGAGCCAGGCACTTCTTCGCGGCCTCGTAGCCGCCCAGTTCGATGTACTTTTCGATGTCCGCCGCGCCCTTGCCAAATCGGCCAGTCACGATTTTTACTTCATCGAGATGCGAGACAAGTCTAGGCATGGGCGGCCGTCCCTTCCGCCGCTGTCTTTCCGCGATATTCGGCCAGAAGGTCCGTGACGTTTTCAGGGTTCAGTTCGTCGTGAAATGCGTAATTTACCTGGATGGCAGGTGCCCAGGAGCATGCCCCGATGCACTCGACTTCCTCCAGAGAAAAGATGCCGTCCGGCGTAACGCCCTTGTGCCCGATTCCGAGTTCCTCCTGGAAGCGGTCGAAAACGTCGTAGGCTCCACGCAGCATGCAACTGATGTTTGTGCAGACCTGCACGTTGAATTTGCCCACGGGTTTGAAGCGCAGCATGGAGTAATAGGAAGCGACGTTACGCACATCGAGTTCGGTGATGCCGATACGATGAGTCACCTCTGCGATCACGGAATCGGAGAGGTAGCCGATCTCGTCCTGTGCGTACAGGAGCATGGGCACCAAAGCCGAGCGCCGCATTGGATATTTCAACACCAGTGCGTCGAAGCGGGCAGCCAACTGCGGCGAAAAGATGGTCATGGTCTCGTCACTCATTGCATCAACTCCCGTGCCCACGCTTCTGCCGCCATGTCCAACTCTTCCTCGCGCCCATTGGAATTTCCCGATCGCAGCGTTCCGGCTTCAGTCAACTCAAGCTCGCCGCTTCTTCCATTTTCGCGCTGCCACATCACCGTCGACCCATTTCGCCGCAAGTCCAGCCAGTTTTCGCCGTGCCGAACCGTGATCCGTTCCTCGCCCAACTCGACGGTCGCTTGTCGATCCCTGTTCAACCCGTGCGCCGCGGTATAACTGCGGAGCAGGGAAGCCATTGAAACCCAAAGCTCGGCGTAAACACTCAACGCGAGATCACTCAAAATGGCCCCGAATCAATCCCGCAAGGACAATTTCCGCGATATCCTTCGGCGCGAATCTGCCAGTTGGTTCCTTGCCCGGTTCAAGCTTGCCGGCAATTGTGCCTGTCTGGGTGAAACCAACACAAAAAGCCAGCTTCTGAGGAGGAACCGGAACTTCCCCAATCTGCTCCATGACCATGTCCACCTGGATCATGGAGTTGGCTTGATCAAAATTCACTTCACAAGATGCAGCCCTGCCGTAGGTCAGGCGAACCTGCGTATCGAACCGCTTTTGATCCGTTGTGATTCCGCCTGTCTTGTGGCCGGTCAGAAGACCATACTTTGCGAGCTCGGGATTCGCCTTCTGGATTTCCTCGGCCAGGGCGACCTCGATGTTCTTAAAGAAAACGAGCGACGCTTCATCCCGCTTAAGCTTCTCGGTCGCTGCTAAACTTGCCGCGTCCTGCTTGGCCTTTTCTTCCCTGGCAATCTTCTCGTAATCGATCATGGATGTTTTCCGTCTGTCGGCCGACCTTCTCTGCCACACATCTCGACAGGTCCGGCTCCGCTCCGCCTTCGGCCCAGGGCCGCCTCGTTTACACGCTTTCCTTGGTTGAAATTTGCTTCTGTGCGACAGCAGATCATCGGCGAGCCTTCTCCGACAACTCTTCAAGCTGTGCGTGGATTTCCGTCGTTACCAGGTGCTTCCACAGCAGCTCCGCAATCAGCCGGGGACGGATCTTATCCTTGTCCGGCATCCCCTCAAACCATAGCCAGCCACACCTGGTGAAGTTGAACTCGTGGGGGCGCTCGCGCTGCGGATGAAGAACAACTTCGATGACACCGTAGTGGATGACGCCTTCGAACATTGCCGAACGCTTCGATATCTGAATGAACATCCAACCCGGCGGATGATTCGCAAAGATTTCAATCTTGGTAAAGCTTGACGAAAGCGTGAGAGTAGAAAGCTTGTGAACAGCGTCGCCCCGCACAACCTCGAGTTTGATCCCCAGCGCGTCAAAGGCTGAGCTGAAATTTCCCCTTTCGGAAGGAGTCGCCTTGTACTTTTCAGCCATCTCCAAATCCGACTCAAGGTGGTGAATCACATTGTCGAGAAAACTCATTGCAATCTGCGAACGCTCATCGAGCGTCGAGGCATAAAGATCCTTCTCAATCGTATCTACCAAGTTCATCTGTCGATCTCTCCGAGCACAATGTCAATTGACCCGACTACCGCGACAACATCAGCGAGCATTCTGCCTTTGCACATGGTCTCCAGAGCCTGCAGGGTGGCGAAGGACGGATTGCGCATATGCACCCTGTAAGGCTTTGCTGTGCCGTCGGAAACAACATAGTAGCCCATTTGGCCGCGCGGGCTCTCGATGCCCTGATAAACCTCGCCTGCAGGCACTGCGAATCCTTCGGTCACAATCTTGAAGTGATGGATCAAGGCCTCCATCTGGGTCTTCATCTTCTCGCGATCGGGCAGGACAATCTTGGGCGCGTCGGCTTTTATCGGCCCTTCCGGCATTCCATCCAGCGCCTGCTGGATCATCTTCACGCTTTCGCGCATCTCATCCAGCCGAACCACATACCTCGCCCAGCAATCGCCATCGGTGGAGATTGGCACCTTGAACTGGAACTTCTCGTAACCGGAGTAGGGCATGTCGCGCCGCAAGTCAAGGTCCACCCCCGATGCGCGCATAGGCGGGCCGGTGACGCCTAGCGCAATTGCATCTTCTGCAGAGAGATAGCCCACACCCTTCAAGCGATTGATGAAGATCGGATTGCCGGTGAGGAGATTGGAATACTCGTCGATCTTCTCGGGAAATGTCCTGATGAACGACTGTACCCGCTCGAAGAGATCCAGAGGCGGCTCCATTGCGAGTCCGCCGACCCGGAAATAACTGGTCATCATCCGCTGGCCGGCCACTGCCTCAAATATGCGCAGGATATCTTCGCGCTCGCGGAAGGTGTAGAGGAAAACGGTGAGGGCACCGATATCCATGGCGTGAGTGCCGAGCCACACGAGATGCGAATTCAACCGGGTCAACTCAGAGAGGAGGACGCGGATCCATTGCGCTTTTTCGGGAATTTCGAGGTCGAGCAGTTTCTCCACGGCCAAACAATAACAAAGGTTGTTGGCCATGGGGCTCAGATAATCAATGCGGTCGGTGAGCGGAACGACCTGCTGGTAGAACTTGGCTTCACAGGTCTTCTCGATGCCTGTGTGGAGGTACCCAATTTCGGGGTAGAGGCGGACGATGATCTCGCCATCGATCTCCAGCACCAGGCGAAGAACGCCGTGCGTGGAGGGGTGCTGCGGCCCCATGTTGAGGACCATGTGTTGATCTTTGGCGCCTTCAGCTACAGGGGCTTCGAGGATCGGTGTGCCGGAAACCTCAGTCATCAGCGGTAGCCCTCCACTGGATAATCCTTGCGCAGCGGAAAGCCTTTCCAATCATCCGGCATCATGATTCGGCGCATGTTTGGATGGTCCGCGAAGCGGATTCCAAATAGATCGAAGACTTCGCGCTCGTAATAGTTGGCGGAGGGCCAGACGGGCGTAATCGAGTCGACTGTGGGATCGACCTCGTCGATCATGACACGGAGACGGATGCGCTCTTTGAAGGTGTGGGACAGAATGTGGTAGCTAAGTTGAAAGCGGGGTGACGAGGGATACCAGTCGACCGCGGTCAAATCCTCAAAAAAGTTGAATCCGGCTGCTTGAACTGTGGCGGCGGCCAGCCTGATGGAGTCCGCAGCAATGGTGAGGGTCAACTCGCCCCGGTCGTATTTGGCATCTGTCAATGCGCCGGCAGTCGAGGCCAGGATCGCTTTAAGCGCGGGATGATCGGGAAGGCCTTCCAGGACAGCTTCCTTATCCGCCAATGTGGTTCGCAAGGCATCGCTCATATCAGAGGTCCGCCTTGTCAATACTCCAGTTCAGAATGCCTTTGCGCACGATGTAATACAGGCCCACAGCCACAAATCCGAGGTAAACCACCATCTCCCAAAAGCCAAAGAGCCGGTTGCCGGTAATGGCCGGCAACTTGTTGTAGATGACTGCCCAGGGCATCATGAAGACCGCTTCAACATCGAATAAAATGAAGAGCATGGCCACCATGTAAAAGCGCACGCTGAAGCGACCGCGCGCATCTCCAACGGCCTCGATGCCACATTCATATGGAGCCAGTTTTACTGGATTGTTGCGATGCTGGCCGACATACCAAGAGCCCACAACCATAAAGGCCGCAAGTCCGAACGCGAAGGCGATTTGCATCAGGAGCGGCAGATATTGCCAGTGATAAGGGATCATTGCAGCCTTGTCCGGAAAAAACTCCGAAAATTTCGCGCCGGGCACATCGGGGCACATTCACCCCACTGCGACTGGCCGCTGGTTTGAGCTTAGGTTTTCAACCTCATCCCGTCAAGGCGATCACCGCAGACTGGTTCATCTCGTGGCGCATGGACGATCGGCATCAGAGGCACCGGCAGTTTCCGGTTATTGGCACTCGAGAGTCAAAAGCCCATTTGGTTTGTATAAGCCAGCGCGCGCCGCCAAGACAGTGCGCTACATCACTTCGTTTCCCGAAATGGGAGGTCATACTTCAGAGTTTCAAGTTGAAACACAGTACATCCGTCACCTCAAGAAGCGCATAGATTGCGCCGAAGAAAGGGGTGAGGATGAACCTCATGGCAGCCTCCCTCTCAAGTATTTCGGTCGACGCATTCGCGCTTGTGTCACCAGTTCCTGCTGCGTATCCCGACCGTCCACGACATATCACATTTAGCGCGGGCCGCGCCCTTGAAATGCTGGGGCACGCCATCGAATACCTATCGGATGAGTATTTCTGCGACGAGTCCTCAGTTC
>ODAK010008671.1_pt1 | contig 10150 bp, 7 predicted proteins | sample 1539591 | NCBI WGS metagenome assembly ODAK01 (sample SAMEA3539303, study PRJEB22396) | soil metagenome | biome: tundra; feature: field; material: soil | place: USA | collected 2010-05 | depth 0.15 m | reverse complement strand
AACTTGCACTTGGGCTAGAGATTGGGAGAATGCGTTGCGACTTCACCGGGCCGACTTACACGTTCTCCGACTGGCGGCTGGAGAATTGGCCCAAACTCTAAAACTGACGGACATTGGTGTCAAATGCCGTGAATCCTCAGAATCGAGGCAGGGCGTTGGGCTGCGTGTACTGTGCTGATCCGAATCCAAGAATTGGAACGAAGATGAAGCCGAGGAGCCAGAGACCGATACCAAATCCGGAGCTCTTCGAAAAGGCTTTGGCAATGTCCATGGCGACTATCAATCCGATAACGACATTCACCAGCGGAATGAAGAACAGAATCAACCACCACTCGGGTCGACCAGAAATCTTGCAAACTAGATAGAGGTTGTAAATCGGGACGAATATCCCCCAGCCCGGTTCGCCAGCTTTAGCAAATACCTTCCAACCCGCAACAACGTAGAAAACAAAGATTGCAAGAGGAATGAGCAGAACAACACCTGGAGAAGACGAAGACGCAGAGGCAGCAGCAATCAATTGCATTGGCAACTTCCTTCCTTCTACTTCAGGCTACTTGGGAAGTATCAAATCCAATGTGATCGCGAATTGCTTCGAAGGCCCGACGTGAACCCGCACGCTCAACGTCCGGGCGGCAATTCGCGCCAGTAGAGGCTGCTGCGGCCAAACTTCCTCGTACGTCGATGGTGCGTCATACAGGAATTGCCCTACTCGAAGGTATAGGAACCTATTCCAACGTTGTCGCAGTTGCGAAGTTCAGTGTCATCGCATTGACCGACTTAGTGTGTCGGAGAGCAGCCGCGGCATGAGTTCGTCGGACAGTGGCGCGGTGATTTCGAACAGTCTCATTCTCGCCGGACGGAGCATTGAAGTGAAACCCGTCTACTTAAATATTGTGATTGAGAAAAGAATCGCGTCATACAGGAAATGGGCCCAGATTGGTCGGTTCAATTTTTGATGCTTTTGGAACGAGCGGGTCACGAAGTACCCTAAGGGAATCGTGAAGATAAACCCGACGCCGTAATAGATGTGATAACTCGTGCGGAAGATCAAACTCACAATGAGCGCGCTTCGTGGATTCCAACCAAGTTGCTGGAGTCGCGTCAGGAAATACCCGTTCACGAGGACTTCCTCAGTGACGGCGGACACCGCCGACATGAAGATGGCCTCAAGGAGGTAGTACTTGGGGAAACTGCTATCGGCGACGCTAGTAATCAAACCGGGGTGACTCTTCAATACGCCGGCGAAGGGAATCATCAATAACAGTTCCACTCCGAATGCCGCAGCGCCGATGCCGATACCCGGAATGATGTCCTCCTTCCACGAAGGGATTCCAATGCCGAGGACCGACCTCGACTGTCCGGTGCGTGCGAGCAAGAAGAGCGCGATGGGAACCACCGCCATCGTTGGAACGTAACTCAACATCCCGACGAACATGTTGAGTACTCGGTTTGATACAACGTTTGGAAACCTCGTGATGTCGGAGACACCCGACACGTGCGCAATCAAGACCAGGAGCGCTCCGATGATCCCGGCAGATAGGAACGCGAACATGACAAAGCGCATTTCCAACGACAGGTCGCGTTGTTTCGGCGAATACCGGCTGGCGCGACCACGTGAGGTGGCAAACCTCGAACGCGACTCGTTATTGACGGGTTTGTCCTCAGCGCCCGAGACGCAGGCAGGCTTCTCGGACGCGACTGCGTTTGTTGCTTCTGGCGATGACGGGGGGAAATTACCGATGCCAGAGATTTCTGGTAGTGACGACATCGGCGTCGCCGACATCTTGGTGCCACACTCGCCGCAGTAGCTCCCGTCGCCTGGGGTTCCACAATTCTGACAGAAAATCATTCTGCATCTCCCGAGAGTTCCGACGTCTGCACCCTTGAAGCCTGACATCTCCGGTGGTAACTCTGCGTGAAGATGGCTGAGATATGTAGAAAATGGTTTGGTGCTAGTAAGTTAATCGCAGTGGGTCTGTTAGACGGCGCTCTTAACTCTGCCGATTCAAAATCAAATGCATCCTTCGATGATTCTGGAGCCTCTATGTGATTGAGAGGAGATAAACCCCAGTGGAATCTGGCACTACTTCACAGAGCCTCCCCGATGGGCACGAGTCGGACACCCTACTGCGGATCTACCTCCGCCACGAATGTCGCCGAGCGCACCTGCGGGGCGACCTTGATACCAAGAAGCTCGATCGCCTCCAACCACTCCGCCTGGGTGATGTGGCCAAGGTCCATCTGGAGGATGTGCCGATGGTGTCCGAGGAGCTGATGAAAGTCGATCAGCCGATCCGCGATCTCGTCAGGGCCGGCGGCAAGATCATCCCGCCCGGGACAGCATCGGCATCGAATGCATCGCGACTCCGACCGCGCACCGAGGGACTCCCATGCTCGGCCGCGTATGCGTCGAACGCTTCACTCTCGTACTCGAAGAGGCGGCACTTGGCGTCGGCGCCGTCGACGGCGCCGAATCCGTGGCTGGCCACCGCGATGTCGAGTTGCCCCGGACCGTGCCCAGACTGGGTCGCCGCCTCTCTGTACAGGTCGGCGCGCCAGACCCAGTCTTCGGTCGAGCCGCTCGGGATCCCGAAAGATAGCGTGATACCTAGCACGCCTGCACGGACGCACGACCCCGGATTCGCGCCAGTGCCTAACCAAATTTTCAGGCCACCGTCTGCTCGGGGAACAACGAGCGCGTCCTCCGGCGACGCACGGGTGGTCCCCGACCAGGTGACACGTTCGTTGGCGTTGATGGCCAACGTGACGTGTGTGAGGGACCGTCCACTGGGCCTGACTCTGAGAACGAGAGGCGAGAGGGCGACGTTGCCAATAACCGTCGATTCAGCACAGGCGACGAGGCGCGCCTCAGCGAAGTCGAGACGGTCATCCTCATATATCTCAATCGAGCGAAGGATCAGTGGTCCATCGACGACGCTGACTGATTCCATCGCCAGCAAGGACCTGACCACCTCGCTAATCCGCGGCCGGTCGACTCCGTAGAACGACTCGAGTACAGAGACAGTCTGCGAGTCCTTGGCGACCCACCTGATCGACGATCCATGAATTCAGGATTGCGCGAAATCTCCCTGTAATTAACCGTACGGCGGACACAAGTAGAAGATGACGTGACTTGGCGGCGGGTGAATGCTCGAGTTGGTTACGTGGTTCAACTGATTCCTACGACTGAGGAGGACACATGAGCGAGGGTACCGGCGAGAAAGGCGGCGACGAATTCACTCGAAGCTGGCGCGGATCGACTCATGGATCTCTACGCGCAACGCAGTGGATCATCGTGCTCGCGGCGGTATTGGCGGTGAGCGCAGTGGGGCTCGTCGGAGTGGCGCTCGGCCACTCGCAGTCAACGCCCGCGGGAACCATCGCGGTCACCGGTTCGGGAACCGTGCAAGGAACCCCCGACACGGTGTCCTTCCAAATCGGCGTCCAAAACGTCGCCCAATCTGCGGTCCAGGCGCTCTCGGCCAATAACGATCGCGTTTCTTCCCTCGAGAACTCGCTACTCGGACACGGCGTCACCCAAAAGGACATGCAGACATCGGGACTCGACATCTATGAGAACACCAACAACCAGGGTGTGGTCACGGGCTTCACGGTGGTTGACGACCTGAACGTGACAATGCACCAGATTGGCGAGGCGGGCGCGGCCATCGACGCCGCGGTCCACGCCGCGGGCAACGGCGTCCAACTTTACGGTGTCACGTTTTCGATCTCCAACGAGTCCAACCTGCTCGCCGCCGCTCGCGCGAAAGCCATGCAGAACGCTCGAACTGAAGCCTCCCAGGTCGCCGGCGGCGGCAACGCGAGTCTCGGCGCCATCGAGAAGATCAACGATCAGGAGAATTCGACGTCGAACATCTTTCCCTATTCCAACCTTCAAGCATCGGGAGCCGCTACGAGCCTGTCACTGAAGCCCGGCAGCCAGTCGATCAACGTACAGGTCAGCGTCGTCTACGCGCTGAACGGCTGAAACAACCTTCAAATCCTCACGCTCTAGTTGTCTAGACCGTTAGCCCCAATGAATCCCCCGCACCGAGGAATAGGCGATGAATCGCGGGACGACCAACAACGATGACGCGCGGAGGAAGATCGGCGCTGCGCCCACCACTCTCAAGACGCGGATGCCGTTGCTGTCAGGACGCAATTCGACACCTTCCTGCACTCGCTCGAGGGAAGCTCCGCCTGCTTTGGTGCGAAGTTGGTTCTCTGAGCTACGAACCGCAGTAGAAGATCGACGTCGCGCGATTTGGCGTGTTGGCAATGGCCGCGCTGGTGGTAACGACCTGACGAGGATCGAGAAACTCCCAGAGTGGGGTTGCTCAGTTCAGAGGTATTCGCGCAACGTCTCGAGACCATTGTCCAGTGCACGGCCATCGTACGCGCCTCGCAACAGGCTACTCAGCGAGGTCGGTCAGGCGAGGCGGGTAGTGCCAGTCCTCTCCGTGCCAGTTGCCCGCAACGCCTTCAAGCATGCGAGCTACCTCATCGCCGGTCACCGCGGGCGAGAACAGGTAACCCTGGCCGAGTTCGCAGCCAAGACGGCGCAGGTGTTGCAACTGCTCAGGCGTTTCGATGCCCTCGGCGAGCGTCGTTATGCCGAGCTTGCTGCCGAGCGAGATGATCGTTTCGAGCAGGGTATCGATGCGCGCCTCGTCGTGTGTCGGGCGCACGAACGATTGGTCGATCTTGATGATCCTGGGATGAAGGGCGGCCAAGTAGGAGAGCGACGAGTACCCGGTCCCGAAGTCGTCCAGGGCGAAGTCCACGCCGCGCTTCTGCAGACGACCGATCACGTTTCCCGTCTCGCTGGCGTCGCGCAGCATTACGCTCTCGGTGATCTCGATGATCAACCGCTCCGGTGCGATGGAGTTCATCGCCAATACCTCTTCGATCATCGATACGAGCTTCGGCTCGTGGAACTGGCGCGCGGAGAGGTTGACCGTGACGTAGGGCCGAAGGCCCAGCGCGCCGGTCGACACCCAGGTACTTGCCGCGACCACCGCTTCGTGCAGCGCGAAGGAGCCGAGTTCCAGGATCAGTCCGCTCTTCTCGGCCAGTGGGATGAACACGCTGGGCGACACCCAGCCGAGATCAGGGTGCCGCCAGCGCATCAGCGCCTCGAAGCCGACTATCTCAGTCGACGTGAGATCAACGATCGGTTGATAGTGCATCGAGAGTGCTCCGGCCGCCAGGGCGTGCTGCAGTTCATGCACCATCACGAACCGACCAATCGCCTGCTGCTGCATGCTCGGCTGGAACACGACGTAGTGGCCCTTACCGCGGTTCTTAGCCTCGTAGAGGGCCACGTCAGCGTCTCGGATGAGTTCAGCCGGTTCGCTGGCCGCTTCGTCCCAAACCACTACGCCGATACTGGCGTGCTGTTCGAACTCCACGCCCGCGATGGAGAAAGGCTCCGCGAGCACGTCGAGCAGTCGCATGGCGAGCTGCTCAGCTTCGTCAGGCGAGTTCAGATCTTCGGCCAGGTACAGAAACTCGTCGCCGCCGGGGCGACCGAGAGTGTCCGAAGCGCGCATCGCCCCAGTGAAGCGCTGCGCGATCGCTACGAGCAGTTGGTCCCCGACCAGGTGGCTGTGCGCGTCGTTGACCCCCTTGAAGTCATCGAGGTCCAGGAGCAGCACCGCCCCGAGTCCGCCGTTGCGCGCGGCCCGGACCTGGGCCTGGGACAGCCGGTCCTCGAAGAGCGCCCGGTTCGCGAGTCCCGTGAGAGAGTCGTGCAGAGCTTGGTGGGTCAACTGCGCGTTGAGCGCACGTTCCTCGGTGACGTCGCGCTCCGAACTGACGAGGTAGATCGCCCGACCCTCGACGTCGCGCGCGGGGGACCTGGACACCTCGACGACGATCAGGCGACCGTCCTTTCGCACGTAGCGTTTGACATAGCGTTCCTGATCGACCTCACCGGAAAGCAGGCGCGCGCGGTTCGCCTCGGTGATGCCAAGGTCCTCGGCGTAGGTGAAGGGTTTGGAATCGCGGCCGATGAGCTCCTCGCGCGAGAATCCGGTGAGTTCGCAGAAGGCGTCATTGACTGCGATCACCTGGTCCTCGAGATCGCTGAAGGACATGGGGGCCATGTTGCCCTCGAACGCGAGGCGGAAGCGTTGCTCAGACTCGGTGAGGGCGTGCTCCGTTTCCCTCAGGGCGTTAACAGCGACGATTGTCTCGGCGAGGGCGGTCTCGGTATTCTGGACCGAACGCACGTGGTCGACGCCGAAGCCAAATTCCGAGGCGATTTCGATCAGAGATTCCACCACCGACTCTTCAAACGCAAACTTGTCGCGCGAATAGAGGCACAGCACGGCCGAACTCATCCCGATCGTGAAGGGAATGGCGATGCACGATGCAATCCCATAGTGAGCGGCGCTCTCGCGCCACGGTTCGAATAGCGGATCGGCGAAGATGTCATTAACGACCTGGGCGGTCCCGCTACGCATCGCCACCCCGACCGGCCCTTGTCCGGAGACCGCGTTACGCGCTGAAGAGACGCCTGCTTCGTAGAGATAGTCCTTGGCGGGACCGGCCGAATTGGCGATATCCACTATGCCGTCGGCGACATTGGCGTCGACGCCGACCCAGGCCAGTGAATATTGCCCTACTTCAACAACCGTGTCGCACATGTGCTGGAGTAGGTCGGCCTCGTCGTGGGCGTGCATGAGGTCACTATTGAGTCGTATGAGCATCTGCATCATCTGACGGCGTTTCCTTTGTTCAGTGACGTCCATCGACACTCCGAGTAACAGGGTCTCGCCGCCACTCGCGGGGTCATTGACCACCTTCGCGGTGAATTGAAGCCAGTGGGTCTCACCGTTGGTCCACACAACGGGAAACCGGGCACTTCCTTCGCCTTCGGCCGTCGCGAGTTCATCGACAGCGTTAAGCACCCGCTCCCTGTAATCAGGACGGACGCGATCTGACGCCAGGTTCCACACTTCTCCCGAATGAGTTCCCGGGAGGTCCCAGATTCGCGACGTCTCTTCGCTCCACTCGGCGATCATCGTTGCGAAGTTCAACTCAAATGTCCCGATTTGCCCGGCGGTGAGGGCTAACTGCAACTTCTGATTGCTCAATTGGAGTTGGTGCAAGGAACTACGGACGCTCAATCCGTCAGAAATCCTCTCCCCGATTTCGCGAAGTAGCTCACGTTCATCGTCAGACCATTTGCGCGGACCTGAACACTGGTGAATCCCAAACTGCCACGGCTGGTCTCCTCGGGGGCGTAGCGCCATTGACATGAAGGAGACGAAGCCGAACTGGTCAGACGAGCTGGTCGGCAATGAGCAATCATTTCCCTCTCCGAAAGTGATGGGTCCGGCGGCGTGGAGGAGGACACGAAACGTGTTCGCCACATCAGGCTCGGTGGGTATGTTTAGCCCCTCAGCGAACGCGCCTGGGTACTGTGGTTTCGTGCGCTCAATGCGTACTGACCACGAGGGGGCGTCCGGGTCGCAAGGAGTGAGGAGGAACGCTCTGTCGCCATCGAAAGCTGCGAGGGCGACATCGAGAATCTCGCCGAGCATCGTGTCAATGTCCTCGGACCTCACAATAATTTTCTGGATGGTGCCAAGAGTGGTGCGATGGTTACCGAGAGGTTCGACCTCACTACTCATCTGCGGGCTGCCTTTCCTAGGACGACCATTCCGCCATATACGTCACTTGCCACCATTTTCTAGGTGATTATAGAGTCTCTTACTTGCAATTTCGCGTCTTCACCAGCACAGTCCGTGCATTTCCGAAGTTCCCGTTAACGTCGTCCCCGCGATGTCAACTCGCACGCTTCATTGTCTGAGAGGATTCGGCGTTTAGTAGTGGTTGACACAGATCCGAATCGTCGTAGAATTGATACATCGAAGTTGACCCTTTGAAGAGTGAGTAAGGGCATTCTTCTGCGAGGGCAATCCTCATGAGTTAGATGACCTGCCCCATGGTTTAGTTGCCCGCGAAGGTGTGAAGATCAGGCGGTTTTGGTTTGTTCAGTTGGCGTCAATTCATTCAATGACAGACATCATCGCTTCAGATCCATCTGGCGAGTGATTCGCCCGCGCAACAGCCGACGTGACTCAAACACTCACGAACTCACCGAGCGATGTGAACTTTGCATCACAACTAGGGCGCTCCTGACTCGTCCTCCCAATCTACCAAGAGCCGGTCCACGGCCTCCACATCGAGCGGCCGGGCGAAGAAGAATCCTTGCCCGGTATCGACGTTCTCGGTAATCAGTTGGCCACGCTGTTCGTCGCTCTCGACGCCTTCGGCGATGGTCTCGAGCCCAAGGGCTTTGCCAAGCTGAACCAGGGTATGAACCAGGGCGGCCGCTTCCTTCGTGTCGACAATTCCCGATATGAAACTCCTGTCGATCTTCAGGATATCGACGGGGAACCGTCGCAGGTACGCCAACGATGAGTACCCGGTGCCGAAATCGTCGACAGCAATATGCACCCCGAGTTCCTTCAACGCCTCGAGCCGAGGGATAGTGGCTTCCACGTCATACATCAGGGAGGTCTCGGTGATCTCCAGGACCAGTTTGGCGGAATCGAAGCCGCTGGCCGACAACGCAGCGCGCACGTCGTCGACGATCCGATCCTGCTCCAACTGCTTGGCCGAGATATTGACTGAGACCGCGAATCGATGACCCTGACTGTGCCACACCGCGCCCTGGCGACAGGCTTCTTGCAGCACCCACAGACCAACCGCAACGATCAATCCGCTCGATTCGAGAGCCGGGATGAAGTCATCGGGCATCACGACACCTCGTACCGGGTGGCGCCAGCGCAAGAGCGCCTCGACACCAGTGAAAGCGCCGCTGGCGAGATTGATTGTGGGTTGGTAGAGCAGGAAAAACTGACCACTGTCGAAGCCAGCGCTGAGATCCACTGCCAGATTGCGGTGTTCGTCGACGATCTTTTGCATCGAGGGCAGGAAGACAACGGCACATTGCTTACCGACGCTCTTCGCCCGATACATCGCTATATCAGCGTCGCGTAACAACTCCTCAGGTTTGGTCCGCATTCCTTCCGCGATGCCGATGCTGGCGGTCACGGTCAGGGGAACTTCGCTGGCGGAAATCTCGAAGGGGGTCTTCATCACGTCGAGGATCCGCTCGGCAACCGCCTCCGCGCCGGGTGTCAACGAGGCTCCCTCGGCCAATATGACGAATTCATCGCCCCCGAGGCGTCCGACAGTGTCCGCTTCGCGCAGCACGTTGGACAGGCGGACCCCGACGCCGACCAGGAGCTGATCGCCCGCGTCGTGACCCAGGGTGTCATTGATGTCCTTGAAGTTGTCGAGGTCTAGAAAAAGCACGGCCACGTCGATGTGATCCCGTCGGGCGCGGGCCAGCATCTGATTGATTCGATCGAGAATCAAGGCCCGATTGGGGAGACCAGTGAGCGAGTCGTGGAGCGCCTGGTACTGCAGCTGGTCGGTTCGCTCGTGCACCATCGCCAAAGCCCGCGAGCGGCCGGTTCCGAGCACGTAGATCAGTAACGACAACAACAAACTGAGCAGGAGACCGCTTAGCAACAAGGTGAGCGCGTTCCCATTGTCAAGCACCCCGCCGGCGGTCGGCGCACCGTAGGTTTGGACGCGCCAACCGTTATTGAGTTGGACAGTTGTCGATTGCCCACCCGATGGCGCCGCCCCGGCCCTGAAGGTGACCGTGGAGGATTGGTCGCTGTACACGAACGCCACCGCGGTTCTCGGATGGTTCGCCAGCGCGGTGGCCAGAAGCACACTTGGGATGACCTGCGTGCCGATCCACCCGATGAAGGAGGCCCTGCGTGCCTTCATCGTCGTTGGCACGGCGCCGGTGGAGTAGACGGGAGTTCCCACGACGAGTTCTTCGTACTTTCCCGTCCCGTACGGCAAGTACGCGCCCACGCCCGAGTCCCTGGCCTTCAAGAATTGGGGGCCCAGAATCGTGTCGCAATAGTCGAACCCCGCCGGAGACACCGATTGCCCGGACCTGGACTGCGCCACGTTGGCAAAGCAGTAGTAGGGACGCGCTCCCGCGGGAGTGATCTGGAAAGCGCCGTGGGCGCCCAGCGTGCCAGCGGGATCCTTGAGTGCCCGGGTTTCGAAAGCGTGCAGCCGCGATGCCGGGACCATCACCACCTCGGCG
>ODAK010008670.1_pt1 | contig 10150 bp, 10 predicted proteins | sample 1539591 | NCBI WGS metagenome assembly ODAK01 (sample SAMEA3539303, study PRJEB22396) | soil metagenome | biome: tundra; feature: field; material: soil | place: USA | collected 2010-05 | depth 0.15 m | reverse complement strand
TCAGAGAGTCGGCGCGCTGACGCTCGCCGTCACCCACGAATTCCCCCGACGAGGCCATTTTGAAAGGGCGGCGTCGAGTCTGTCCGGACAACGTGAGTGGGCGATGTTGCGACACCCGAGAGACAGCGTTCCCGCAGTATGGCCCGTTTTCGCCAGTAAACCGCGCTGTAGTGTCAGCCAAAAGCACCAACAGAATTTCGAAGTCAAGAATATCTGCCTCCCTAAACGGAATTCGAACTCGCAACCTTCCGGTTCGGCCTCTTTCACACCGCGATACCTCTCGCGTTCGGACGGGCTGGACCTTCAACAGCCGCCCGGGAGCTGAGAAAACCCGGGCTGATGCGGATCACAAATCGGCTTGTCCCGGAAAGTTGATCGGCATCCCCGGAATCGGATTCTAAACACATCTTCACGAAACACGCTGGACAGACCAGCGGCCGACGCAACCTCCACTGGGAAGTGGAGGGAATCCTGCATGTTCAAATACGGAATCGTTGGAACCATCGTAATTATTGTTCTTATCGTGTGGCTCGTTCGCAGAGCTTGAGGATACGCCCGCCGACGCTGTGACATCGCTGCCGGAGCCGACCTGCCCTTTAGGAGCAGGCAAAACAAGCCGCCATTAAGATGAATGAATGGTATGGCTCCTTTATCTGTTCGTCGTGGCTGCGGGCTCCTTCAGTGCCGTTCAGGCTGGCGCTAACGCACAACTCCGGAAGTCACTCGATCAACCTTTGTTGGCAGCACTATGCGTGTATGGTAGTGCTCTAATAGCGCTGCTGATGATGCTCCCTTTCACGCGACTGGCCGGATTTGGCCAGAGCAGGGCCGCAGAGGTCCCTTGGTGGGCCTGGTTGGGAGGCTTGTTGAGTATCGTGTCCACCATGGCAGGCCTGATGCTCGCGGAAAAGATGGGATCAATGTTCTTCACGGCCACAACCGTCACTTGCTCCATGGTTTGCTCCGTATTGCTCGATCACTTTGGTTGGGTCGGATTTGAGGTGCATCGGGTCAACCCGTTGCGTCTGGCCGGATGTGCGCTATTATTGGCTGGCCTGTTCCTCGTATCCAAGTTCTAGAAACGGATAGTCGAAACTGACGAGAGCGCGGCGGCGGCCCGCACGACAATGCGTCCACTCCGGCAAGCATCTGGGTTGTTCCAGCCCCAAGGGCGGCGAACTCTTCTTGCGGACACCTGTCCCGAGTCAGCCGGCTGCACGACCAGACGTGTTTTACTGTCGCCGAAATCTATGGCCACAGAAACCGCAAAGCGGGGTCCTGAATTCTCTTTCGTCTTTTTCACTTCGTGGCCCGTGATACCTCGTGGAGGAATCGCCGGGTAACGCTCATCATTTCGTAATCTTCGACGTCCACACGCTGCTGCTGGGCGATCGCGGCCTGGAGTATCGGATCCCGCCATAACCGCCAGATGCCATCGGCGAGCGCCTCGGCGTTCTCAGGCTCCACCAGCACACCATGCCGCACGACTTCCGGAATCGCAGCCGCGCGGGCGGCAACAATTGGTATTCCCGCCGCCATCGCTTCCAGGAACGCGATCCCAAAGCCCTCCTGTACGCTCGGAAGGCAGAACACATCCGCACGATTGTATTCGCGGGCCAGCTCGCGCAACGGCGCGTCTCCTACCCAGGTGACGATTGGTTCCAGCTTTAACTCCCGCCACAGGCGCAGTAGTGAAGCAGCCTCGGGACCGCCACCGACTATCCGCACCTTCAGTTCCGGAATTTGCCGTCGCAACCAATCCGCTGCCCGCAACAAAAGCGCCAACCGCTTGCGCGGATAAAAGCGGCAGACACAGAGGACAGTGAACTCTCCTGGTTGTTTCGCGGCAGGATTAGCGCGAAACAATTGCCGCCACGCCTCCAGATCGATCAACTCAGGGACAACCGAGATCTCGCCTCGTACTCCATAGAGTTCCCGCAGACGTTCCTTACAATACTGGCTGATCGTAATCACGAGATCCGCCCGTCTGGCGTGTTTGGCTTCCCACCGTGCCTGCAGGGCCATGGTGGTGCGCGTGAACCCGTGCTCAAAAGGTACTGCCTCCGCAAGAACGCCCTTTATATTGGCGATCTCCGGCAATCGGTGGCGGCCTCGGGGATTTAGCGCAAAGCCATCGAGGTCGAAGCCGACGATGGCGTCGCAAGTCCATTCGCGACGCAAACGGAGCGCTTGGTTAAAGAGATATCGTTCGACAGGGAGGAAAGGGAAGTGGACTGTGGGGCGTGATCATTTCCACCTGACCGCCCAAAGCTCTTATTCCATTGGCGAGCGTGCGAATCCCGACGTAGCATCCGCTACCCTGCTGAACATTTTGCGCGATGGCGGTTACAAAGGCGAGGCGGCAATTCACCCGGCTCTCTCGTCGGCAACTCCACGGTAGGTGCCCGATGTCGGGATCAATGCAACCATTTCCGTCCTTTATTTGCGTGCGATTTTACGCAACGTACCCTAAACAACGGGCGTGCCCCAGACCGAGACAGTCAAAAAACATGCCCGCTCCGCGCAGCCAAGCCATTTCTTATATCTGACCTCCTATAGCAGAGGCAGTAGCTTGTCGGCCTCCCCGGGCTGTTCTTGCGGGCGATTTAACACCCCCTCGGAGTCCGTAAAGCAGGGGAGACGGCAAGAACCCTGCACCAATTTAGAATTCTCCATGTACAATCACGACCCCGCCTTCCTGACGCCGTCCTCCCTCCGGTCAGCGATAAATATGGGTCAAATGTAAGCGTCCGAGCAAGTACAGGGTTGCCGAATCGTCTGAAGTGTGATTCTGAAGTGCGAAAGCAGATCAGAGCCGGGAAGCGCTCCATGCGGCTGGGGTGAGTTGACTTGCGCACTGAACCGAAAGGTTAGCCAGGCCGGGTAAGACCGCGGCGAGGTATTCGCGGACGGGCAACCTGAGACGGCGGCAGCTTTCGATAACAGACAGAATGGCGGCTACCTTCGGCCCGGCCTGCTCGCTGCCGACGTGGATCCAGTTCTTGCGTCCCAGGGCGACGCCCCGCATCGAGTTCTCCGCCAGGTTGTTGCTCAGTTCCAGTGCCGGATGTTCCAGAAACCGCGTGAGCTTATGCCAAAGCGAAATCGTGTAGCCGACCGCCTTCCCCAACGCGCTGGCAGGCAGTGCCGCGATCTGCGCGGCCTCCATCTCTTTTTTGATGATCGCGGTCAACGGCCGGGATCGATGCTGGCGCAGAGCATGGCGCTCCGCCTGCGTCATGTCCGCATCGCGGGCTTCCGCGTCTATCAAAAACAGTTCGTCGATCCGCTTTACCAAATGCCTGGCAACGCGGTCGTCCGGATTCAGTTTGAGCGCCTCATACACCTTCCGGCGCGCATGTGCCCAACAAGCGGCATGCACCAGCTGCAGCCCACCTGTGTGGTCGTAGGCGACATAGCCATCGGTCTGCAGAATGCCTTCGAATTGTCCGAGAAACAGTGTCGGGCCTTCCCGTCCGCGTCCCATCCGGAAGTCGAAGACGACACTTCCCCCTGGCGTTCCGTATTGCCAGAAATAAGCTTGATGGTTCCTTCCGCTTTTGTCGTGCGTTTGTACACCAACGGTCGTCTCGTCAGCCTGAATGTAACCCCCACCGACTAACTCCCGGCCCATCGCCACAATGATCGGCAGGAGTAACCCGCCAACGCTCATCACCCATCCGTCCATCGTCGCCCGGCTGATCGATACTCCCGCTTCCCGCTCCAGGATCACGCTCTGCCGGTACAACGGCAGATGATCGCTGTACTTGGACACCAGTGTGTCGATCACCACCCGGTCGCTGACCAGACCTTTTTCGATGATCCGCTCCGGTAGCGGCGCCGCGCTTACGCCTTCGGCACAACCCTTGCAGGCGCGCTTCTCGCGTTTGGTTACCGTCACGAAGTACTGCGCGGGCTCCACATCCAGTTGTTCGCTCTGCTCGTAGCCGATCACTACCGTAGCCTTGCCGCAACTCCCGCATATGCATTGCTCCGGCGTCGAGGCAATGATTCTTTCCACACGGGGCAGCTCGGCCGGCAGTTGCTGGCGTCCCGGATGCCGGCCGCTCGCCCGCGTCTTAGCCGTTGCCGGCGATGCCTGAGGCAGCGGCTCTCGATTACTCTCCGCTTCCACCTCCGCGGCGCCGACGCCGGGCTCCAGATCCAGTAACTGCAGTTGTGCATCGCTGAGCTTCTCGCTCTTCGGTCCGTACTTGCGGATCATTTCGAGCCGAAGCTGCTCTTCCAGCGATTGAATCTTCCATCGGGACCAGGCCAGTTCTCTCGTCAGCAGAGCGATCTGTTCGGCTTCGGAACCAGGCATTGCAGGGGACGATGGACTCAAGGAGGGACTACTCCAGGATAGCCGATTTCCGCGCCGATTCAAACATTGTTACTGCGATTTGTTTGAATTAATCTTACCCTGCCGCGCGCGTAACGCGATGCCATGCACGCCGTCTGGTCTGCGTCAGATCAATGCCGCCGAGCAGCAGCATAAGTTCCTCATGACTGAGCAGGATCTTCGCTTCTTCACCCGCCGCTTCGGGCCAGCGGAACCGGCCCTTCTCCAGGCGCTTGGCACAGACCCACAGACCGCTGCCATCCCAGAACAGCAACTTCAAACGGTTGCGCTGCGCATTGGAGAACAGAAAAACATGCCCGCTCAGCGGATCGCACAACAACCGGTCTCGCGCCAGCCCGTACAGCCCTTCAAAGCTCTTGCGCATGTCCGTCGTTCCGGCGGCAAGATAGATGTGCGTTGCCGGACCAACGCCGAACATGTCAGACCTGCTCCAGCACCGCAACCAGCTGCCGAAGCGTACCGGCGTCAAACCCCCGCCCTACTTCAATGCGGCGTCCGTGTGACAGAATCACTGACAACTTACCGCCAGACCCGGCCAGTTCGCCTACTTCTACCGCGACCCATCGCTGCGGTTCATTGTCCGCCGCGCTCTGCTTTCGGTATCGCGTCACATAGCGAGCCAGCGTCTTCAGGGGCATTTCCTGCTGCTGGCAGAACACCTCGCGGCTGAGCCCGCTCGATTCGTATTCCGCCGCCAGTTGATCTGCTTCCGCCCGACTTCGATGCCGCCGATGCTGTCGTTGTGGTTTCTCGTCGCTCACCATTCCACTTCAGCATCCGCAATGGTCAGTTCATAGATGGGTTTGCTCTGACGCTTACTAAAGACTTTTCAAGCAGGGGACATTTCGGGGAACCAACGAGGATGCGCCTGCTGCGTCCGAAAAGCGTTGGCAATGGCATTACCGTTAAGCTTGCAGAAGAATAGTCACAACGTATATCGCCGATTCAGGCCACGATTGCCCCCCGGGTGACCCACCATCGAATGGAACCGGTCACATTCCAGAAAGGGACTCTCCATGCGGAACCCACTCAGCCTCAACTTCCGGATGACGCGTTTTACGCCCAGGTGAATTCGGGCGAACCTTTGCCAGGCCCATGGCGACGGGGCAGCGGTGATCTGGCCGATCCGCTGCGGTCACCCTTCCTGACTACAATTGTGGTAACTTTGGTTCGCGGTGATTACGGATGATCAACCGCGCAGTGATCCAGACTTCAAGTCACAATCGCTGAAAAGGAGCAGGCATGGGAGACAAGGGTGGCAAGAAAGACAAGGACAAGAACAAGCAGCAGCAGGTAGCAAAACAGAAACAAGAGGAGCAGAAGAAGCACGACAAAGCCCCGGCCAACAAGTCCGTAGCTGGAACCGCGTAAAGCCAATTCGTGGGCGCGGCGAACGGGTCTGATCAGCCGATTTGCGGCTCAAGGTTCGGAAACTGCGGGAGCATGAGACGGCATTCGCCTCAGGACAACGCTATAGCGCGTCGGTCCTCGGTAAACGGCGCGGTGTTTACGCATTCAACTCCACGTTAGCCGCCGTTGCTGATGCTGAACGGTCGATCATACCCGGAGATGCCCCAGATGGTGAGACGGGCGTTTCTCGTCAAAGTGGACAACACGACGAGTCAAAATGCTAGCTCCTTCGTGCGACCCGGCGGATCACCCCCATGCAGTGCCTCAATTCTCCGAAGGCTGCTCTATATGATCGATGATCATCGTGCGTATCGGGCCCCTCGACCGCTCCAGTTTCAGCCCTAGTTGCTTACGTACTGCATCCAGAAAGAGCGTTCCTTTCGGAGGGTCATCCGGATTGGGTGGCTTCGGAAACAAAGAAATCATCCCGGCTGGAAGCTGCACCATGAAATCGAACATACCTGTCAGCCCTGTGTGATCGACAACAGGCTGATCTAATTCCCCGAGCATAGACCCATAGGCGTAAATATCATGGGCAATCAAGCCCGGGGGCCTGTTCCGAACTCCGAGCGAGGTTCCGTCTGCGGTTCCCAGGACTCCTGCGGGAGTCCCGCACTGCCGCCACTCGACACCCGGCTTCGGGAGCTGAGGTGGTTTAGTCGGATCGGGCATTTCAAATGTTTCCGCGCAAGGCGACCCATCGGAATGCGGAATCAGCTTCGGTCCGAGTTTGCCGGGTTCGACAAGCGTCAGGGCCAACACCGGGCCTTCCCTGGATTCAAAATGAACCCTTAGTTTGAACCTGTCGGCAAGCAGCGACTGCATCATCAGGCGCATCTGATCCATCGTCGGATTACCGTCCGCTTTTGCCTCAATCAGATACGAATCATTGGCCCACTTGGGAAGGTGTTCGCTCATGTCCTTGAGTTGAAACCCATCGAGCTTGTAGGCGAAATTGATGTATAGGGCGACTGGGAAACTTCCCCGGAAACGGCCGCCCGGCGGCTTCGCATCCCCGTCGTTCGGCCAAAAACTTGGCTGTACGAATGTCCCCGGTTTGGTGAGCTTCACGGAGGCCACCTCGAAAGCCATCTTTCCTCCGGCCGTTGTCTGCCAGTCAGGAACATCCGGCGATTGAGCTATCAGGGTTCCTACGGCTACACACGATGTCGGTCACGGCCTTGTGATCCGGATGGACGCCTGACCCCAGAGTTGTGAAGACCAGACTCGGCTTATGCATTCTGATCAGACGGGCGACAGCAAGACGCGCTGCAATAGAGTCCTGTATCAAACGATCTTGCAGAGGGAGCGTGATTCGGTCGGCACCCAATGCTTGAGCCGCCAGGCCCGCCTGGATAGCACGTGCGCCCCGGGCTGCATACCGGGCCGGCTCGCCGTCGCAGAGGTCCACCAACAGGACCGTTCGGCCCTTCTCGATCAGTTTCGCGACGGTTCCGCCCATCACTGCTTCTACATCGTCCGGGTGCGCTCCAAAGGCGATCACATCATAAGGCCGCATATTTGTCATTCCATACGGGCACTGGCGGAATTTCTGCAGGATTGACGGTTGCCAGGTTCGTTGAGCTGTACATCGATAAACTCTTCCACTGAAAAGCTGCGGCAACCCTTCCCTGGATTCGATACCGGCAGCGACACTGTCAGGAACAATTCTTCAACTCAGCGATTGCATGGTCTGATCGAGAGCCATCCGGGAGCGGAATAGTTCGATGGACAGCACTCAGTCGTCACTCGGGGGCGGCCGCCTGTCCTGTTCCCTCGCCAGCTGCATCCCGCATCATCTGAACGATGACTTCTTCCACCTCGCGGGCCACAGTCTCAATGTCGGGATTGTTGAAAGCTTTCATCATCTCCGTGGGGAGCATGGTCGCGAGCGTGTAGTCCCGCGGAGCGCCGTATATCGAAATACGGCACGGCAGAGCCGTAGAGATCGCGCCATCGGCCTCCAGCACTTTCTTCGCTTGAAGCGGATTACAGACCTCGTAGATTCTGCACTCCATCGCCAAGTCCACACCTTTCTTCTTCATGGTGTCCCGAAGGTCAAGGATTGCGATTACGCCAAACCGATGACGGGCCGCCGATTCCTGAAGCTCCCTCTCAATTTCGTCAAGCGGCCTGCTGGTTCTGATCTTGTACAGCATCTTGTATTGTTCCTCCTCTACGATCAGGAATGCGCTATCCTGGCGGTCTGTGGCGAAACCCACTCTCTAACGAACGTGACTCTGTAACATGTTGATTCTTCCGAGCCGTGACCGTAAGGGAGCGTTTTTTTGGGGACTTTTGCCACAAGCTGTCAGGCGAATCCCGGACAGCGGAGTTGCGGTCATTTTAGCCTCCGCAAATTAAGGTGCGAATTCGCGGATTTGGTGACGCGCGCGTGTTCATCGTCTTTATCTCCCGCCGGACTACCTTGTTCGTGTCGAGACCCGACACCGCATGACTTCGCCATTCAAGTGGACACCCCAAAGCGTGGCAGGACCCACCGCATGACGACAAAATAACCTCCAAGAACGAGAACAAACTCCAACCACTCCGGCATAGCACCCCCTCGAACTCTCTTCCCCCGCATATCCTGCGTCAGGGCCGTTGCGACCTCAGCCTATAATCCTGACGAAACAACCACTAACTGGTCGTTTCTACCGAGACACTTCCGCAGAAAACGCTGCCGCAGTATGGCCCGCAATTCCAACGCCGACATGAAACTACGATTTCTGCGTCATCTCGGGAACTTCCAGCGCGAACCGGGAAACTATTGCGGTTTGGTCGCGACGCCTCCGCGCCCCATTCCTCTTCCGGCCCATTCCGGAATGCCACTCTTGTCCCGCAGCGTCAACGTCTTTCCATCTTTCACGACCTCTCGCGCGATGAAGTACTCGGTTCCCATCATGGTCGCTTTGGAACCCGTCACTTCGGCTAAATCTCCTTTGGCGAAAGAAAAACCTTTACTGGCAATGAATGTGGACGGACCCAACACGACTTGCCGGGTTTCGTCCGCCACTTTCACCGTAACGTGCGTACCCATCATTTGGCCGCGCGTGCCTTGTGTCACGGCCTCGATTGTTCCTTTGATGACGGTTTCATTTGCCACGTCATACATTCGCCCCGCGTGGCCTGCCCGGGGTGCCTGTGCCCACGTCAGGGTGACGGTGAGGAGCATTGTCCCAACCAGATTCATGGTCTTGCTTTTCGATTTCATGCCTACCTCCAAATTGTTTCCAGACAGTGCCTTGCGCATTCGCCGCAGCTCTTCAGGCGCGATTTGCGTTCTGCGGTCAACGAAAGGTGCGTCGTTTCGCGCAGACTTGCGTCCTGAAACTCATTGATCACCGGTCACCGCCATCCGTGATGTCGCAATCCGCCTGTCGCCTTAGCTGCCCTTGCCGCGCTCGGTCCGGCGCAATGCGCCGTCGTCGACCATCGCGGCGAATATTTTGGCGGTTCCCTCCATCAGCGCCTGATGAACGCGGCAATGCTGCGCGGCCATTATTTCGTCCCAGTAATCATGGACCTTCTGGGCGGGGAACAGGCCGAAGGTCGCAGTCTTCAACGCGTCGGCAGGGCCGTAGATCGGATCGGGAATATTTCCGAAGTCGAAAACTTTCTTCGGACGCGGACCAGCCACAAAATCCATATCGCACCGGATAGTGCCATCCTCTCGAAGCAGGAAAGAGAAGGTCTTGACAGCCCATTCGAAGTTGCCCGGACCGAAGCCCCAGAAGTTGGGGATCGGGGCGTAGTCGATAAATGGATAACCGATCGCGACTTCGAGTTTGTAGCCCTTTTTCGGATTCTGGACGATATGAACGAAGTCTGGACTCTGCACAACGGTCACGGCTTCCTGTGGGATGAAAGGCGGCTTGAACGAACCAACCTTGAAAACGAAATCGTGCAGGATGATCGTGAACAGGGACCAGCGGTATTTCGGTCCCATCTCCCTCCAGTCTCGAATCTGAGTCTTGTTGTCGTCCAAGTAACGGCCAAGACGCCCGTTGGCGTCGCAATAGAGGAGTTGATCGAGTGTATAACCGCCAGGATCTCCATTGTCATAAAGCCAGGAAGCGTGATTCAGGAACTTGCCGAGAACGTATTCTTTAAGGTGTTCTTCAGCATGGGGGCCGGTGATTTTGCCGAACTCGACTTCCTGCCTGGCGCCCAGCGCGGTCAGTTCGTGACCGTTGATCGTCACGTCGCTGAAGTACGCGAATGGCCGGTTCTCGAGGCCGTAGGTCCGTCCGAGTTCGAGCGGGAATTCAGTGATTTTGCGATTCGGGTCGCGGGCCCAGCGCTCCAGCTGAATACCGTCGATTAACGCTCTTTTGGTCTGTTTGACGAGAAACCGCTCGTGCATTTGACCCATAT
>ODAK010008669.1_pt1 | contig 10151 bp, 6 predicted proteins | sample 1539591 | NCBI WGS metagenome assembly ODAK01 (sample SAMEA3539303, study PRJEB22396) | soil metagenome | biome: tundra; feature: field; material: soil | place: USA | collected 2010-05 | depth 0.15 m | reverse complement strand
AGATATTCCGCGCCGGCGAGCATGTGCTCATTTTACGTGATCGAGTATTCTCGCCCTGGCGCATGGAGGCATGAGTCTTCGCTTCGTCTTCCTCGATCGGGACGGAGTCCTGAACCACCGATCGTCTGTGAAGCGGTTCGTCACGACGCCGGAGGAGCTGGAGCTCTTGCCCGGAACCAGGGAAGGCCTCTCTCTCCTCTCGGCGCATGGCTACGGGATCGTGATCGTTACGAACCAACAGGGTGTGGCGCTGGGGCAACTCTCGAGCGAGGCCCTTGCAGCCGTCCACGACGAGCTACGACGGCAAGTTTCCGGTGCGGCCACCTTTCTCGACATCCTGGTCTGCCCTCATTCCGAGTTCGAGGGCTGCCCGTGCCGCAAGCCGCGACCAGGCATGCTGCTCGAGGCGGCCCGGCGCCACGCGATCCCTCTGGCGCGGACCTTTTTCGTGGGCGACAACCCCACCGACGTCGCAGCCGGGCATGCCGCCGGCACCCGGACGATTTACGTGGGCGAGCCCGGCGCGCTGGCGGGGCAGGCCCCCGATTTCCTCGCGGGGAACCTGATCGCTGCCGTGAGGATCATCCTCAGAGAGGACGGACTCACCGTAGGGAGGACTACTTCGGCTTGTCCTTGACGATCTTGAACTGCGCGGTCCCCATGAGCCTCGCGTCTTCCTTCCCCGCCTCGGCCAGAGACATCTCGAGCTCGTAGTCTCCGATCGGCCAGCCCTTCGAGTCGGCCTTGAAGGCTACGGCCGGCTTGTCCGGCGGGAGCGGCGCTTCCTGGCGGGAGACCACCTTCTTGTCCGGCAGGAGGGCCCACGCGACGCGGACCTTCGACCCCGCGAGGGCGTTCGGGATCTCGAACGAGGCGAAAACCGCTTCTCCCGGCCCGAAGGTGCGCGTCTCGACGCCGACGGTTCCATCGGGACCGGACGACGAGCCGAGGCGGAACTTCGTCATGAACGCGCCTTTCGGCGCCTCCGCGACCGCAGCCGGGGACTCGACGGCCGCGGCCGGCTTCACGGCGGCAGCAGGGCCGCCCTTGTCGGGCGCTTCGGGCTTTTTCCCGCCGCAACCCAGAGAAAGAACGCACAGGGCAACCGGAAAAGAGCGCCATTTGACCGTCATCTTCGTACTCCTCGCGAGGCTCCCGAACCCGCGTTCCACGAGTCCTCCCGCGGGTTCGCCTCATTTTCGGAACGCAGGCGGATGATGATACCAAGTGCGACCGCGAAGCGCCCATGCGCGCCCGCCCAACGGCCACAGCGTCGCCCGCACCCGTGAGTCTCGCCTACCACCTCAGGAAAACGGGGTGGTCGACGAGAGGGGGCCGGTCGGACGGCCCGAAGTCTTCAGGCTTGCATGGTGCCGATACACCCGCGCCTCGCGGCGGCCGGAGCGCGGACGGCGGAACGATGGAAATCTGTCCGCCGGGCGGGATCCACGTCCATTCGAGTCTCGCGGGCTCGCCCGATGCTTCGAAGGAGAGCTTGACCGCGTGCTCGCCGGCGCCGAGCGCGACGCTCGCCCGGACGGTCTTCTCGCGCGCCCCCGTCCTCAGAACGGCCTGCCCGTCGATCTTCAGCTCGGCCGACCCCGATGCCAGAAGGTCCATCGCATACTCTCCGGGCGCTGGCGCGACGAGCGATCCCCTCCACACGGCGTCGTAAGGTTCGCCTCCGAATTGCACCTCGTCGGAGAGGTTTCCGGTCGCGAGTGTGCCGTCGAGCCGCTCCTGCCTTCGCCCGCCGCGAAACGTGACGACGCCGAAAAGCCCACCCGGGGGCACGGCGAGAGGCCTCAGCATCGCGGACCAGAGCGCCTGAAAAGCCGGCGCCCCTCCCGCGTTCGCCGGCGCCCACGGCGGGGCCCAGAGGAGCAGCGCAGGAGCCCCTTCGCGCGCGGGCGCGCCTTCCAGCTCGACGAAGTGATCGCCCCGCGCGAGGCATGCGGACATTACGGCCGCGGGGTCGCCCGCGGCGATCCGCAGGATCTCGCGCCCATCGATGGCGAGCCGGGCTGGCCCGGGGCCGAGGCGGAACGCATAGTTCCCGAAGCGCGGCACGCGCATCGCCGCCGTCCACCGGAGCGTCGAGCCCGGGCGCGCCCCGGAGGCGGGATCTCCGGGACCAGGGACGCGGACCGACGTCCCGTCCGGGAGGTGCGCGAGCGCGCCCTGCGTGGCCTGCCACGCGGCCCGCGGCACACGATAGACGTCGAAGATCCACTGGTCCGGCGGATCTGGGACGCGGCGAAAGCTCCCGCCGGGATAGATCGCTTCGACCAGATGCCGATACTCCTCCTGCCCGGGGTAGAAGAGAAATGCGAGATCGCGGCTCGCGGGTATCGTCAGAGGAAGGTGGAAGCCGGGGGACAGGATTCCGGCGCGAAGCGAGTCGGGCGCGAGGTGATAGACCCAGCCCGAGTTCACCATGTGGAAGTGGCTGCCGAGGCTCACGACCCAGGCGTCGCGCCCCTCCTTGGCGACCGCGCCGCCCTCGAGCCGCGTGTGGGCCCACGCGTCGAGCTTCGCGTACTCCCCGAAGTAGAAGACCAGCTCCCGCGCCGCCAGAGCGAGCGCGGCCGCCGCCACGAGAGCGGCGACGGCGGCGCGGCCCGCGCGCGTCTTCGCAGGCGCCGCGAAACGGCGCGCTCCCTCGTCGAGGACCAGCGCGGCGAAGAGCGCCAGCACGGGCACGGCCGTCGCCATCCGCTGGAGGTTCGGCGTTTCGACGGTGACGACGACGCCGGCGAAACCCGTCCAGAACCACGCGGACAGAAGAGCGAGTCGAGGATCCCGGACGCGCCAGAGGCTCGCGAAGAGCCCGGTGACTGTCAGTGCCGAGAGGACGGGCGGCAGGATCGGCTTGTCGGTCGGCCAGAAAAAGTTGCCGTCCGGAAAGCGGTTGAAGATCCCGATCGACCGCTCGAGTTGTGCGAGGAGGAGGCGGGGCGTCGACCATTCGGGGTGGACGTACGGCAAGCGCGACAGGTTCCGGCTGACGAAGACGCTGGTTTCCCGCGCGCGGACGACGAACCAGTCCGGGTTGACGTACGCCCGATAGAGAAACGGCGCGCCGATGACGAGCGCCGCGAGCGCTCCGAGGAGCGCTCCCGCGAGGATCTTCTTCCGTGCTCCGCGAGGAGCGGTCGCGAGGAGGGCACCCACGAAAAGGAGGGCGAAGACGCTCCACAGGCGCCCGGTCGTGTAGAAATAAAGCGAGAAGCCTCCCGCGAGGCCGGCGAGGATCCAGGCCCACGCGCGTCCGCCGCGCGCCGCCTCGAGGAACAGGAGCGCGCTCGCCGCCCAGAGCGTGGTTGTGGGGCCGGCCTCGGTCGTCTCCCGCGAGAACTGCAGGGCCGGTCCGAGGGAGGCGACGAGGAGTCCGGCGAGAAGGCCGGCCCTCCGGCCGAAATGCCGCACGCCGAGCCAGAGGACGAGGCCGACGGTGGCGATTCCGGCGAGCGCCCCGAACGTCCGGGCCCCGGCCACGGTCTCGCCCGAAACACTCATGACCGCCGCGAGGAGCCGGAAGTAGACCATGCTGATGTGGTACCAGCCGACTCCGAAAAGAGGAGTCGCGTCGTGGCCACGGAGGATGGAGAGAGACACGGCGGCCCGATCGCCTTCGTCCGCGTTGATGCCGAAGGGAATCCGGTCGAGGGCCGGGAGACGGGTCGCGGCCGCAAGGCAGAGGATCAGGACGACTGCTGACCCGAAGAGGACGCGCCGGCTTCGACTCCCGAGGTGCGGCGCGGCGTCCCAGCGCGGCGAAAGGGTCGTGAGCCCGCTCCCGAGAAAGCCGGCCGCGGCCATCAGGAGGATGGCCGCCATCCACGGGGCTTCGCCTCCCATGTCGTTTCCTCGGGCGTAGAGCCGCAGGCACCAGACGATTGACGCGATCGCTCCCGCCACGGCGGCGGTGAAAGCGAGAAGCCGGGCCGTGCCGGGCCGCCGCATGGGTGACATCGTCGCGGGCGGCGCGGGCCTCGGCCACGCGCCCCACGCGAAGAGCCCCGAAGCGGCGAGCTGCGCGCCGATTCCCACCCACGGAGCACGACCCGTCCGGATCAATTCCTCGCCTGCAAGCGCGAGGCCGACGGCGAGGAGGGTGAACGCCCGGAGCGGCCCCTCCTTCCCGCCCGAGACGCCGGCACTTCCCATACGCTAGCGGCCCGGCGGCGGGATCAGTTTTTCGGAGTCCAGGAAGTCCACCGTCTGTCTCGCCAGGACCGCGTACCCTCTCGGCGTGTAGTGGCAGTGATCGTAGAAGAGCTTCTCGTGGTTCGACTGCCAGGTCCGCCGCAAGGTGGGAAGGGGGTCGTCGAACGGAATGTGAAGGCGCGCGCTCATCCGCCGGCAGCTCTCCTGCGGCTCGAACCTCTGAACGGTCCCCATCACCTGGATGTGCACGGGAAAAAGCACGACGGCGAGGCGCGCCTCCCGCGCGTTTACCTCGTCGCGCAGCGCGGCGGTGATCGTCTCGATGATCTTCCACGCCTTCGGATTCCAGCCGAGACCGAAATCCATGTAGGCGTTGTATATCTCGAAGTCGAATCCGTCGCGCGTTCCGAACATGTCGCCGGGGTGGAGGTTCCGCCCGGCGCGAAACGTCTCACGCCAGAGAGGATCGATCTCCCCGGGAAGCGCTTTCCGGAAGAAGCGCATGTCGAGGAGCTGGAAGCGGTCGAACAGCCATGTCAAGAAACGGCTCTTCGCCCACAGACCCGGGGGGGGTTTCGTGAAGAAGAGGCTTCCCGACTGCGCGTCGTTGAGGTACATCCCGACAAGGACGAGGTCGGGCTTCACGCGCTCTCCGATCTCCCGGAAGAGTGCGAGCTCCTCCGCCGTGCCGGCTCCGGGCAGGCCCGCATTGATGAAACGGATCGGCTTCCGCCTTCCCTCGGTCAGGGCTTCCATCTGCCGGGTCCACGTCTCGCTCTCGAGGACGAAGTCGCCGAACGTGATCGAGTCCCCGAGCACGAGCACGCGAAACTCGCCGGGCGACTTCGGCCCGAGCTCGGGATATCTCACGCCGAGCGAGTTGACCTCGATGACGATGTCGCGTCCGCTCAGGACGTGATTGTGGATCTCGCCGCGCGTGTTCGGGCGAAGCCTCACGCCGTGGGGCCCGCCGAAAAGGACGACCGAGTCGATCGACTTCTCCGCCTTCGTGTCGAGTCGCTCGAAGCCGCCCGGCGCCTCGTACGTCTCCTGCTTCTCCTGGACTTTCACGGTCTGGGGTGCCGGGAGAAGCAGGCGCGCGGCGACCTCGCAGACGATGAGAAAAACGAGAACAGACCCAGCCAGGAGCCCCACGTTCGCCAGAACGCGGCTGAACCGGGGGGAGGACGAGCCCGTTGCCGGGAAAATGACGATCGCAGGATATCATTCCGTCAGCCCGCGGGAACACCTCGCGCGATCGCACATGCTCATTCGGCCCTCTTCCGAGAGCCTCTCGACCGCCGGATCGACGCGCGAAGCCACGCCGGAACGTCCGACGGCGGTACGAGGGTGTCCGTTCTGCGGAGGGAAGCAGGTCCGCGTGCTGTTCGCCGTGCGAGATGGTTTTTCGATCGCCGACTGCCCGGACTGCCGAGTGGCTTCGACCATACCACCTGTTCCACCTGACGAAATCGGCTGCTACTATCCTCCGCTGTATTACGGTGAGAAGAACCGCCGCTTCCATCCGCTGCTCGAGCGGCTGGTGGCCTTCTTCCGGTGGCGCCGCGTCCGCCGAATCGAGCGTTATGTCCCCTGCGGGCGAATCCTCGACGTGGGAACCGGCCGCGGGGTCCTCCCCGGCCTCATGCGCGAACGCGGCTGGGAAGCGCGTGGAACGGAGATCTCCGAAATCGCGGCCCGGAACGCCCTCGATTTGGGTCTTCCTGTTTTCGTCGGTGATTTCCTCGAAGCTCCGTATCCCGCAGCCTCGTTCGACGTCGTCGTTCTTTGGCACGTTCTGGAGCACATCCGCGACAGCCATGCCGCTCTTGGAAAGTGCCGTGATCTCGTCCGTCCTGGCGGCCTCCTCGTGATCGCCGTGCCGAATTTCGAGAGTCTGCAGGCGGCGCTAACGCGCCGGCATTGGTTCCACCTCGACGTGCCGCGCCATTACTTTCACTTCCGCCTCTCCTCCCTCCAGCGACTCCTCCTGGAGCATGGCTTCCGGACGGTCGAGACCGCACACTTCTCGGTCGAACAGAACCCATATGGCTGGATCCAGAGCCTGCTGAACGTTCTCGGCTTCCGATACAACCTGCTCTACGACCTCCTGAAGACGGCGTCGGCGCGCAAGACTCACCCCGCACGAACTCATCCCCTTCAGACACTTCTGTCGCTCGCGGCTCTCGCCCCGGTCGTGCCGCTCAGCTTTCTCCTGTTCGGCGTGGAAACGCTCCTCAGACGAGGCGGCACGATCGAGCTGTACGCGATCCGGGAGAGCTGACGGCTCCGATGACGCGCGCCAAGCCCGCAAGCGGTGCCGCCCTCCTTCGGCGAACGGCTCCCGCCGCGGCCCTCGCCCTCGCCGTCTGCATCGCGGTGGTCGGTCCGGTGCGGTTTTCTCCGGCGACACTCGTGCTCTTCCTCGCGGCAGCCGGCGTGCTCCTGGCGGCCGGCACCGGCCTCTCGCTGCCGCGCGCGCCCGAGGCGCCCGAAGCGCCCACCGCCGGCCGTCGAGCAATTCTCGTCGCCCTCGTCGGGTCGCTCATCGGGGGCGCGCTCCTCCTCGCCGCTCTCCGGCGGTTCGCGGCGAGTGAGAACGTCTCGCGCGGGGGCTGGGGGCTTTTCCTGCTCGCTCTGGCGGCGGCGGGCGCGCCGTTCTTTCTCTTGAGGGGCGCTCCGGCCACCGAGAAGGAACGCGTCCGGGCCTGGGAGCTCGGAGCCCTTCTCGTCGTCCTCGCGGTGGGAGCGGCCTTCCGGCTCCACGAGCTCCGGACGTTGCCATATGGTGTCTGGTTCGACGAGGCGGAGAATACGCTCGTCGCCAGGCGGATCCTGCAGGAGCCTGGCTACCGGCCGGTCTTCGTTGCCGACGCTTCCAAGATGCCCGCGCTCCCCTTCTACGTCTTCGCGCCGTTCGTGAAGGCGTTCCCCGACCGGGCGCTCGGCGTACGAGTCGCGATGACGGCGGCCGGTCTTCTGGCGCTCGTCGCGACATGGCTCCTGGGTCGGGAGCTCTTTGGGAGCGAAGCGGGGCTCCTCGCGTCCGGCTTCCTCGCGGTGAGCCGCTGGCACGTCGGCTTCAGCCGTTTCGGTGTGGCGAATGTCCTGACGACGCTCGTCGCGCCGCTTGTCCTCTTCCTCCTTCTCAGGAGCCAGCGGCGAAGGAGTCCTCGCGACGCGGTTCTGGCGGGGCTCACGCTCGGGCTCGGGATCCAGCTCTACTATTCGACGATCGCGCTGCCTGCGATCATGGCGGTCTGGTTCATCGGACGGTGGCTCGCACGGGAGGGAAGACTCCTCGCGGCGGCGGGCCTCCTCTCGCTCACGATCGCGTCGGCCGCATTCGCCTACGCCCCGCTCTGGCAGTTCGCGCATCACAATCCGGAGCAGTTCGGGGAGCGGTTCCGCGCGACCGTCGCGCTGCACGTCGATTCGTACGGGGAGCTCGCCCGACTCCTCGTGAAACCCTCGCCGGAGAGGCGTCATGCGATCGAAGTCCTCCGCGAAAGCCTCGTGCGCCACGCGAAGATGTTCCACTACATCGGGGACGGCAACGGCCGGCACAACCTTCCGCAGGCGCCGATGCTCGAGGTTTCAACAGGAGTTCTCTTCGGGGTCGGACTCATTCTCTGCCTCCTGAATCTCCGCGACCCGCGCGCGCTCCTGCTCCTCCTCGCCTTCGGCGCCTTCCTCGCGGCCGGCGTCCTTTCCGTCGACTTCGAAGCGCCTCAGGCCGCCCGGACGCTCGGCCTGGTGCCATTCGCGTGCCTCATGGCCGCTCTGCCTCTTGCCAAGGCACGGGAGGCGCTCGGGAGCTCGCACGCCGTCGCGTTGCGCTGGGGCCTCTCCGCGCTCGCGATCAGCCTCGTCGCATGGGCCGGAGTCGATTCCTGGCGGGTTTTTTTTCGCGAGCTGCCGTTCGACGGAGGCGCGTTTGCCGCCTGGTCGACGCAGGAGACGAAGATCGCTGACGTGATCGCCGCCGAAGGAGACGGCGCGGCGCTGTTCGTCCCCCCGCCGATGGTCGGGTCGCCGACGATCCGCCTCATCGCTCGGCCGCTCCGGACGGACCCGTTTCTCTCCGGACGGGACCTCCCGCTCGAGACGGGAGGGAGGCGCGCGATCGTGTTCGTCACGAATGACGACCCCGGAGCCTCCGAGCTCCTCGCCCGCCTCTACCCGCGGGCGACGTTCGAGGCCTTCGGCCCGCCCGCGACGCGAGGCCGTCCCCCAGGCGAGCCGATCCTGACCATCGTCCGCATTTCCGCCGCCTCCGTCGAGGAGCTCCGCGGTTGGACGACGACGCTCGTCGGCTCTTCTCGCGAGGAGGCGTCTCGCAGCTCCGAAAGCGTCTGGGACTGGTCCAAGGCGCCCTTCCGTCCTCCCTTCACGGCGCACGTGCGTGGGCGCCTCCTCGTCGGGCACGACGGCCCGTATACCCTCTTACTTTCGGGCGGCGAAAAAGCCATCCTCCGGATCGACCTCGGCACCCTCGTCGCTCCCGGTATGCCACGAGAATTCGTCGCCTACCTCGCTCGCGGGATGCACGATATCGCCCTCGACGTCCCGGTGTCGCGTCCATCCGCCATGTCGCTGAAGTGGGCGCTTTCGGGCGCCGAGCCGGCGCCGATCCCTTCCTCGGCGATGGTCTCCCCGCGCTTCGACTTCGGCGGCCTCCTGGGAAGCTACTACCACGGTCTCGACGCGAGCGGGCCGCTGGCGTTCCGACGGATCGACCCAAGCGTCGCGTTCTATTTTCACGAGCTGCCGGTCGATCGTCCGTTCTCGGTCCGCTGGACCGGCACGTTGTTGGCGCCTGAGGAGGGAGACTATGCGTTCTCCACGAAGTCGATCGATGGCTCGACGGTCGCGCTCGACGGGCGGGAGATCGTCCGCAACCCCGGGGCGCTCGCCCATTCCGAAGGCATCGTCCGCCTCGGCGAGGGTCCCCACGCCATCGAGGTGACGCTCCAAAACCGGAGCGAGTACGCACAGATCTTCCTCTCCTGGATCCGGCCCAACCGCAAGCGCGAGATCGTGCCGGCCGAGGTCCTGCGGCCTCCTCCCCTCGCTCCCTACCCGGCGGGAACCCTCCCGCCGCGCCCGAAGAACGGCTGAGGAAGAGCCTCTCAACCCTCGCAGAGCGCGAGGGCGACGAGTGTCGAGCCGAGCAAAAGGGCGAGGTTCAAGGCGAGCCTGCGCCTGCTCGACCCGAACTTCGTGTCGTACACTTGCTCCCGCTATCTTAAGCGAAATGGCTCCGCCACGACCCGCGGGACCCGCCTCGTCACCGCGAGCGTCTCGCGGACTCCTGCTCCTTCTCGCCCTGTTCGCTCTCGCCATTCGGCTGATCGGCCTCGACTTCGACCAGAACCACTTCTTTCATCCGGACGAACGCGCGATCGGCGACGCGATTCTCAAGCTTTCGTTTCACCCGCTCCAGCTCAACCCGCACTTCTTCGCTTACGGCTCGCTCCCCTTCTACTTGACGAAGGGCGTGTCGTCCCTTCTCGCGGCACTCTCGGGCCGTGACTGGTTTGCCTCCTACGACGGCGTCGTCCACGTCGGCCGCTTCCTGTCGGCTCTCGCAGGCGCCCTGACCGTTCTTCTCATCGCCGCCGTGGGCCGCCGCCTCTACGGACAGAAGGCGGGGCTTCTCGCCGGACTTCTCCTCGCCCTCGCGGTGCTCCACATCCAGACCTCGCACTTCGCGTCCACGGACGTGACGCTCACGCTCTTCGTCCTCCTCGCGCTCGCCGCCTCGGGCCGTCTCGCACGCCGGGGACGCGCCCGCGACGCCCTTCTCGCCGGCGCGCTCACCGGGTTCGCGCTCGCCACGAAGGTGAGCGCCGCGCCGCTTCTCCTCCCGTTCGCCGTCGCCGTCTTCCTCGCCTGCAGGCCGGCGCGCGCATGGAGAAAGGGGGCCCTTCTCCTCGGGGCCGGCGGCCTCGCGTTCGCCGTCGCGTTCTTCCTCGGCG
>ODAK010008668.1_pt1 | contig 10152 bp, 7 predicted proteins | sample 1539591 | NCBI WGS metagenome assembly ODAK01 (sample SAMEA3539303, study PRJEB22396) | soil metagenome | biome: tundra; feature: field; material: soil | place: USA | collected 2010-05 | depth 0.15 m | reverse complement strand
AGCCCAGGCGATCAGTGAGATCATCGCGACCGTCAACGACATCGCCGAGCAGACGAACCTGTTGGCCCTGAACGCCGCCATTGAGGCGTCCCGCGCGGGGGAGCATGGCAAAGGTTTCACCGTGGTTGCCAGCGAGGTCAAGGCGCTCGCGGATCAGTCCAAAAAAGCCACCGGCCAGGTGCGGCAGATTCTCGGCGAGATCCAGAAATCGACCAACACAGCCGTCCTGTCCACCGAGGACGTCACCAAGGGCGTGGCCGCGGCGATCAAAGTCGGCGGCCTGGCGGGCGAAACCCATCAAGACACTGACCGACACGCTCGCGGAAGCCGCTCAATCGGTGAAGCAAATCGCGGCATCCGTCGGCCAGCAAGCCACCGGCATGACGCAGATCCACCAGGCCATGAAGAATATCGATCAGGTCGCCAAGCAAAACACCGTGGCCACCCGGCAGGCGGCCCAGGCGGCGGAAAATCTTAACACCCTCGGGACGCAACTGACCAGCTTGACCTCGGAGTGATCCCCTCGCCGGCTCGACTGGGCCAAGGAGCTAACATGACCATCGGACAAAAAATCGCTGGTGGATACGCCGTTGCCCTGGTATTCGTGGTGCTAGGAGGCGTTCTCGCTTACTGGAGCACCGAAAGCCTCCTGGAAACCAACGGTAAGGTCGTCCACACCTACAAGGTAATTGAAAATCTCGACGCCGTCCTCGCGCTCATGGTCGATAGGGAAACGGGCCAACGGGGGTTTCTCTTGACCGAGAACCTATCCTTTTTGAAACCCTACGAAGACGCAGGCCCTAAACTCGCAAAAGCATATGACGACGTCGTCAAATTGACTCGCGACAATAATGAGCAACAAAAACGATTGATGGAGCTGGATGATCGGATCAAACTTCGAATGAAGTACACTGCCGACACCATTGAAATAGCGCAATCGAAAGAAGAGACCAAGGGCTTTCCCGCGTCAAGAGAAATCGTGAAAGGCGGCAAGGGAAAAAAGTTGATGGACGACGTGCGTGACAAGGTCAAAGAACTTGTCGATGAGGAAAATAAATTGCTGGAGGACCGCCAGAAAAAGGCCATGCTCAACGCTCAAATGACCACCTATACGCTCGGAATTGGCACGGTGCTCGCGTTCTTCTTCGTCGGCCTGGTCGGATATTTGACGGTCCGCTCGATCAACAAGACGGTCAACGAAGGCGTAGGCCAGCTCACCTCGGCAAGTTCGGAAATCCTGGCGACCACCACGCAACAAGCCGCCGGCGCCCAGGAGCAAGCCGCGGCGGTCACCCAAACCATGACCACGGTGGATGAAGTCACCCAGACCGCCGAACAAGGCGCCCAGCGCGCCAAGTCCGTCGGCGAAGCCGTGCAGCGTACGCTGGAAATCGGCAAGACGGGCCGCAAAGTCGTCGATGATTCGCTGAGCGCCATGGAAGCCGTCAAGGAGAAAGTCGAAACCACGGCGGAAAATATTCTGATGCTCGCCGAGCAAGCGCAAGCAATCAGCGAGATCATCGCGACCGTTAACGACATTGCCGAGCAGACGAACCTGTTGGCCCTGAACGCCGCCATTGAGGCGTCCCGCGCCGGCGAGCATGGCAAAGGTTTCACCGTGGTCGCCAGCGAGGTCAAAGCGCTCGCGGATCAATCGAAAAAAGCAACCGGACAGGTGCGGCAGATCCTCGGCGAAATTCAGAAGGCGACCAACACCGCGGTGCTGTCCACGGAGGAAGTGACCAAGAGCGTGGCCAGTGCCATCAAGGTCGGCAGTCAAGCAGGCGATACGATCAAGGCCCTGGCCGACACCCTGGCGGAAACGGCCCAGGCGATGAAACAGATCGCCGCCTCCGTCAGTCAACAAGCGACCGGGATGGCCCAGATCAACCAGGCCATGAAGAACATCGATCAGGTCGCCAAGCAGAATACCGTCGCCACCCGCCAGGCAACCCAGGCGGCGGAAAACCTTAACCAACTCGGCCTCCATTTGGCGGCTTTTATTGGCAAGTAATGAGTGAACCACGGGGAACTTAGCGCGGCACAGCCGCAACCATCATCAGCAAAGAAATGCAGCCACGGATGAAACACGGATGAAACACGGATAAGAAAAAGAACGAGGATTGCATAGGACTTACTTCTACAGCGCTTACTTAACATTTGTTCAAAACCATAACTCTTTGGCTTAAAAGACGGATCGATGCTGCTTATTCAAATGTACACTGAATTATGCCCGCGTATCTTGGATTCCATAAGTACTTTACTGCCAAGATGTTTTGGAATCGCGTAGCGCTGTAGTATTACTTAACTCATTTGTCCTATCCGTGTTTCATCCGTGTTTCATCCGTGGCTAATGCCCGCTTCGTCTTCTGTGGTTACGGCTGTGCCGCGCTGTGCTTCCCGTGATTCTTTTTTTCAGGTACGATCATGGACAAAAGCAAGATGATGCAGCAGTTGATGAGCACGTTTCTTGAGGAACTTCAAGAACACGTGAGCGCTTTCAACCGGGATTTGCTATCCCTGGAGAAAGACCCGCCCCCCGCGGAACGGGCGGAACGATTCAAGACGCTCTTCCGCACGGCCCATAGCCTGAAAGGCGCCGCCCGTTCCGTGAGCGTCGAGGTCATCGAGGCTGCCTGCCATGGCCTGGAGGAAATCCTGACCGGCGTGCGCGACGGGCACCTCGTCCTTGGTCCCGAAGTGATCGCGCTCTTCTTCGCTACGGTGGACGCGATCGAAGAAGCCGGCATGCGTCTGCGTGAGCAACAGGATTTGGCCGAGGCGCCGCTGGCCGCCCTGCTGCCTCGGCTGGAAGCGGCGGCGCGCGGCGGCGCGGCGCCAGCGCCGATCGCTCCGCCGCAGCGTCCGCTCCCATCCGCGCCACCACCGGTCGTCCAGGCGCAGAAGCCTCGCGCAACGCCTGCGACGCCTCCGCCTCCGGCTCCGATGGTCACGGAGGCCCCGATGGAAACGTCGGCCGCCGCGAGCAGCGTGCGCGTTCCCGCGGAGAAACTCGATTCGCTGATGGCCCGAGTCGGTGAATTGCTGGTCGCACAGCGGCGTGTCGAAGACCACGCGAGTGATCTTGCCGCTCTGCAAGATTTCGTCGATCATTGGAAAACCGAGTGGAAACGGGTGGAGACGTTTTTCACGACGGAAAGAACCATGACAGGCAGCAACGGCGCTGCCTCGGAACGGAATGCCCAGGCCATTCCACGGCGCGCCGCGCTGGTTCTGAAGCAGACCGGCGAGAACCTCCGCCGCCTCGACAAGTCGCTGGAACGCCTGGCCACGGCCATGCGCGGCGATTCCCGCTTGCTGGACCAGGTAACGCGGCCGCTGGACGACGAGGTTCGCCGCGTCCGCATGTTGCCCTTCTCCGATGCCTGCGCGGGTCTGGACCGCATGGTCCGCGACCTGGCCCACGCGAAAGACAAAGACGTGGAGCTGGTGATCGAAGGCGGGGCGGTCGAGCTGGACCGCTCGATTTTGGAGGGCCTCAAGGACCCGTTGCGACATCTTGTCCGCAACGCGATCGACCACGGCGTCGAACCGCCGACCGCACGGCGCGACAGCGGCAAACCACGCCGGGCCCGGATCAGCGTGTCCGCGGCGATGCGCGGTCCCCAGGTCGAAGTCCACGTGCGCGACGATGGCCGTGGGCTCGACCTCGAAGCGATCCGCGCCCAAGTGCGCCGGCGCAAGCTCGATGAACCGACTGATGAACGCGACCTGGCGCGCATGATCTTCGCACCGGGCTTTTCGACGGCGCCAATCATTACCGATGTTTCCGGCCGCGGCGTCGGTCTGGATGTCGTCAAGAATCGGGTCGAAGCCTTGCACGGCACCGTCGATCTCGGTTCGGAGTTCGGCAAGGGAACGTCCTTCACGCTGACGGTGCCGCTCACCTTGACGACCCTCCGCGCGGTCCTGGTCAAGGCCGGGGGGCAGACCTATGCCTTCGCCGGGACCAACGTGCATAAGATGGTCTATGTGAAGGCCGCGGACATTCGCACCGTGGCGGGGCGAGAGGTCCTGTCGCTGGGCGGTTCCCCGTTGCCGTTGGCGCCCTTGCAAACCGTGCTTCATCCGACGACGGCTGTCGAACTGCCGGCGGGCAACCTGCCCGTGGTCGTCATCGCCTCCGGTACGATGCGCATGGCGTTTTTGGTGGACGAGCTTCTAACCGAACAGGAGATTCTCATCAAGAACTTGGGAGCGCGGATTCGCCGAGTGCCATTTGTCGCGGGGGCAACCTTGCTTTCTTCGGGAAAGATCGCGCTCGTCTTAAACGCGGCCAACCTGGTCCGTAGCGTCATGCACCAAGGGGCTGCCCTTTCACGCCGCAGCATCGAGCGTAAAGAGTCACGCGCACCGGCCAAGAAACGGCTCTTGGTTGTCGAGGATTCGGTCACCACGCGCACGTTGATGAAAAGTATCCTGGAAGCGGCCGGCTACGAGGTTGCCACCGCCGTCGATGGCCTGGCCGGCTGGCAGTGGCTTCAGGAGCATGATGTCGATGTCATCGTCAGCGATGTCGATATGCCCAACATGAACGGCTTCGAACTGGCCGAGACGATCCGTGCCTCGAAAAAGCACCAGGACCTGCCGATCGTACTGGTAACGGCGCGCGAAAACGAAAGTGACAAAACGCGTGGCGTCGAGGCCGGGGCCAACGCCTACCTCGTCAAAAGCGCCTTCGAACAGCGGAACCTGCTGGAAGCGATCACGCAGTTGCTGTGACGGATGCGCCTACCGCTCGCCTTCGGCAAGCGGCTATCCGAAATTTGGTACCATCATGATTCGCGTTCTCGTCGTCGATGATTCGCCCACTGCTCGAAGCCTGCTCGTGGCCATTCTTGCCAGCGATCCTGACGTTCAGGTTGTCGGCGAAGCGGTCAATGGCCTCGAGGCCGTCGAGAAGACGCGCAAGCTTCGACCCGATCTGGTGACGATGGACGTCCGCATGCCGCGCATGGATGGTTTCGAGGCGACCAAAGAGATCATGATCGAGACGCCGACACCGATCATCATTGTGACGAGCAGTCATTCGGTCCTCAACGTGGAGACGTCGCTGCATGCGCTGCGCGCCGGGGCCCTGGCAATCCTGGAAAAACCGGGAGGGCCTGCGACGCCCGGCTTTGACGAAGTGACGCTCCAACTCCTGGCTCACGTGAAATCGATGTCGCAGGTCAAAGTGGTGCGGCACTGGCGCAGCAACAGTCCGGCCGTTCGCGCGGAACCGCCGGCGGCGCAAGCCCCGCCGGGGCGCGTCCGGCTGGTTGCCGTGGCCTCCAGCACCGGCGGCCCCGCGGCCTTGCATACGCTACTGCTGGGTTTGCCCCGCGAGTTTGCCGTGCCCATCCTCGTTGTTCAGCATATCAGCCACGGCTTTGTCAAGGGCCTGGCGGATTGGCTTAACAAGGTGGGGGAGCTGAACGTCAAGGTCGCGGAGGACGGCGAGACGTTGAAAAAACGAACCCTCTATTTGGCCCCCGACGATCACCACCTCGGCGTTTCCTCACAGGGCCAGGTCGCGCTCTCCTCCGTGCCGGCGATCGGCGGGTTTCGGCCTTCGGGCACTTACCTGTTCGAGTCGGTCGCCAAGGCCTACAACGCCTCGGCCGTGGCGGTGATCCTGACCGGCATGGGGGACGACGGCGTTGTGGGCTTACGGGCCGTGCGCCAGGCCGGCGGCCGGATTGTCGCCCAGGATGAAGAAAGCTCGGTCGTCTTCGGCATGCCGGGGGCCGCCATCGCCGCTGGCCTTGCCGATGACGTCTTGCCCCTCGAGAAAATTTCGGCCCGTTTGGTTCAATTAGTTGGTTGAATCGTGTCGCCGGCTAAACAACCTGGTCTGGCCCGTAAACGAACATGAAAGGAGCTTCCGATGGCGCGTATCCTCGTTGCCGAAGATAGCCGAACGCAGGCTCAGCAGATTCGCCTACTGCTGGAGGAGGTCCCCTATGAAGTCGAATTGGCGACCGATGGCCAGGAAGCGATGAAAGCGCTGGGCCGCAGCTTGCCCGACATCGCGCTGACCGATCTGGAGATGCCGAACATGAACGGCCTGGAGCTCGTGGAGGCGATCCGCCGGAAATACCCAACGGTCCCGGTCGTTCTCATGACCGCGCACGGCAGCGAAGAAATCGCGGCCATGGCCCTGAACAAGGGGGCCGCCAGCTATATTCCCAAGGCGTATCTCAATCATGATCTCGTGCCGACGCTGGAACGCCTCCTGGCATTGAGCAGTATCAATCGCCAGCACTCCCATGCCTTCGATTGCTTGACGCAATCCGAGTTCCACTTCGTCCTGGACAACGATCCAGCCCTCGTGGCCCCCATCATCGGTTACCTGGATGATGCGCTCAGCCTGTTGAAAATGTGCGATGCCACCGAACGCATGCGCGTGGGCGTGGCCCTACAAGAAGCGTTTCTCAATGCGATTTATCATGGCAATCTGGAGGTCGCCTCGAATTTGCGCCAAGACGACGAAATGATTTTCTACAATCTCGCCAAGCTCCGCCGCGGGCAAGCGCCCTACCAAAACCGCCGCGTCTACCTGGATGCCAACATCACGCCGGAAGAAGCTCGGTACACCATTCGAGACGAGGGCCCGGGGTTCGACCCGTCAGTCCTGCCGGATCCCGGCGACCCGGAAAATCTGGAAAAGATTGGCGGCCGCGGCATCTATTTGATCCGCACCTTCATGGACCACGTCCATCACAACGATTCGGGCAATGCGATCACGCTGCTGAAACGCCGGGATCCTGACCTAAAGACGCCGAATTAACGGCCGCTCGCGGCGAATCGCGTCCACGCATCGCCCTGGGCGAGGCTGGATTCTTGCAGGAATTGCTTCCCTTCGGGCGGAAATCGGCTATCCTAACTTTAACGCAAGGTCGTGCCGCTCACCGTTGGGCCGATCTCGGATAAACCGAACGGGGCGAGGTCGAATTATGAAAATCAGCTTGATGGTACTGTCCACAGGCAAGGCGGCGGGGAAGGCGTTGCCCATCAACACGGCGCAATTTATCATTGGCCGCGACCCGCAATGCAACCTACGTCCGGCCAGCGCGATGATCAGCAAACGCCATTGTGCGTTGTTGGTCAAAAGCGGTGAAGTGTTTGTGCGCGATTTCGAAAGCACGAACGGGACCTACGTCAACGACGAGCCGATCAAGGGAGAAGTCGCGCTGAAGCACGGCGATGTTCTTCGGGTGGGGCCATTGACTTTTATGGCGGTTATCGAATCCGAGCCGCCGCCATTACCGAAAACGATCCCGAGTACGGACGCCGCGGCTCTCTTGTCCGTCGATCGCGTGACCGGCGCTGAAACAGTTAGCACCGCTGAAACCGGCGAGGAAGCAATCCCGGGCGGCACGACGGTCCTGGAAGGGCCGCTGATCCCCCCGGTCGAGGATGACACCCCGGATACCGTCGTCCAAGCTCCGAGCCCGCCGAATCCGGACGACAAAAAACCTGCCGCCAAGAAACCTGCCGCCGGCGCCGCCCAGGATGCCGCGAAGGCGATTCTCGAAAAGCTCCGCCAAGGCAAGCGCAAGTGATAAAAGGCAATGATCCACGAGGTGCACGAAGAACACGAAGTGAGAATCCAGAATTCTTAGTCACGGATGAAACCAGCGCGGCCAAGCCTACGACAAAGACTTTTAGCCACGGATGCGAACACGGAAATGCACGGAAGAAATGCACGTACGGAGAGTTCTTATCCTCCCGCCTTTGTTCCGTGTGATTCTGTATCGCTTCCGTGGCTAAGAAATCGTTCTCTCTTCGTCTTCCAGGGTTTCGTTCACCGAATTCGGCAGAGTTGCAACGCGAAGGCGCCGTGATCGCTGTGGAACGCGATCACCAGACTGCTCATGTTGTCCGGTACCTTCATCCCATGCTGGCCGACGGTGACCGTCGGCGTTGAAAAAACAAAGTGATTCGGCGTGCCGGCCAGGAGCGCCTTGGCCTGCCCCGCGATGATGTTCACCACTTCGCCCATGCAATCCTTGATCAGGGTGGGATCGAGTTCCGCGGCTGCGTCGGCGAGAATTCGTCGCGCCAGCGCTTCCGCCGTCTTCATGCTCAAGCTGAGAATGAGCGCCCCTTCAAGCGAATGAGAAAGGGCGAGTGCCGCGGACACGTCACCCAGGGCCACGACATTTTCACGCTGATAAACGGCCCGCACAACGACTTCCGTCTTCGCCATTTCGCGCAACGTCTGCCTCACGCCCGTGATGAGCGGTTCGAGCAACTCGGCGCGAAGTTCCGGCGTCACTGGCTGCACGCGGCAGCATGCGCTCAGTTCCTTGAGGATCAACGCGTCCGGCGTACTCGGTGCGTAGATTAACTCCGCGCCGGCGGCGTGTATTTGTTTCTGCAATTCTGGATCTTCTTGAGCGGTGACGACGACGAGAGGAACGCTGAGATAACGCAAGGGTTCGCGAAGTTCGCGCACCAACGCCGGTAGAATCGCGGCGGCCGGATCGAAGAAAACCGCGCCGAGCCAATGCCGCTCGGACGCCGGCATCGGCTGGCCTGGAGAAATGCGATGAACCCGCCGCCCTTGTGCGCAAGCGAACTTCTGGAATTGCTCCGCGTGTTGGGAGTTTTCCAAAGCGACGACGAGGATGTCCAAGACCGTCTCCCTGTTATGTATCGGTTGCCTGCGACGCAGTGCCGACTCATTCAACGAGTTGATAAAACCCCGATTTCAGATGGGGGATTCGTTTGAAACAATCGACCAGGTTGATCGTCGTCTCCGCTCCGCCCAACAGCATGTAGCCGTCGGACCTCAACAAGCGGGCTACGCGGTCAAGAATCGATTTCTTCGTCTCGACGTCAAAATAGATCATCACGTTCCGCAACATCACCAGATCCATGCGCGGCATGTACGGCCAGGGTTGCGCGAGATTAATTGCTTGAAACTTGACCATGCTGCGAATTTCGCTTTTGAGCTGCCAGGACGTGCCCTGCTGGTCGAAATACTTCACGAGCATGGTGGCCGGCATGCCGCGATTGGCCTCGGTTTGGTTATAACGTCCCTCGACCGCGCGCGCCAGCACATCGCGCGAAAGATCGCTCGCCAAAAGCGTCAGCTTCCAGTCGGCGATTTGCGGAAAGTGTTCGCGGATCATCAAGGCGATGCTGTACGGCTCTTGCCCAGTCGAGCTGGCGGCACACCATATGCTCAAACTGCGTTCCTGCCCGCGACGTTCAATCAGGTCAGGCAGGACTTTTCGGCGCAGCGTCTCGAACGGATTGTGGTCGCGGAAGAACGACGTCTCGGTCGTCACCATGGCTTCAACGATCTGCGGATAGAGAACGCTCCCGGATTCGGTTCGCAACTGGCCGACCAATTCGCTGATCGAATTCAGATTCAACTGACGGACCACGGGCGTCAAGCGCGTCTCGACCAGGTACTGCTTCCCCGGTTCGAGAACGATCGCACAGCGTTCCTTCAACAGCTTGCGAATGAAGTCGAAATCCTGATCGGTCATCGAACCGGCCCTTGAGATCCGGGAATTCCCTCGTGCCAAGGCTCTGCCTGGGCCACGCCATGCCGCGAGGCTCTGCCTCGCAGCGTCTTGTCGCATAGGACTCCATCACGGGCAGGCAGAGCCTGCAAGGCAGTGCGTTCCCAGGCAGAGCCGAGGCACGAGATCGGAGTACTATCGAGGACGCACGCGCCGAACGATTTCATCGGCGATCATGGGCAGCGGCATGATTTTGTCCGCAAGGCCGGCTTTGGCGACGAAGCCGGGCATGCCCCAGACCACGGAGGATTCTTCGTCCTGCACGACAATCTGGCCGCCTGCTTCACGGATCGCCTCACAGCCGCGCAAACCGTCTTGTCCCATGCCCGTGAGCATGACCGTCAAGGAGTTCGGTCCGTACGCTTTCGCAACGGAGCGCAGCAATACATCGACCGAGGGCCGGCACGAGTTTTCGGGGGCGTCCTGATGGACCAGCAACCGACCTTGTTTGCCGTCGCGGACGACCAGCATGTGGTAATCGCCGGGGGCAATCCACGCGTGCCCGGCCTGCAGGATGACTCCGGAGGCGCCTTCTTGAACCCGAATCGCCGACTGCGCGGTCAGGCGTTCCGCCAGCATGCGCGTAAACATCGGCGCCATGTGCTGGACC
>ODAK010008667.1_pt1 | contig 10152 bp, 6 predicted proteins | sample 1539591 | NCBI WGS metagenome assembly ODAK01 (sample SAMEA3539303, study PRJEB22396) | soil metagenome | biome: tundra; feature: field; material: soil | place: USA | collected 2010-05 | depth 0.15 m | reverse complement strand
GAAATGAGACTATGAAATGCCATACGAACCCCTTGACAAGCATAGGAGCATCGTTCGGCGTCCCCTGATCAGTGGCGACGATGCTGCGTGCCTGACCGCCACGATCGACGGCCCTGGCCAAACGTCCGCGAGTAGTCATGCGCATTACGTCATGACTATGCACTCGATCAACGCCCGCTATTCGGCATGAGCGCGCGCTGGGCAGCCCTCTCGCGGGTTGCAGATCATCAAGTTCTGCGCCCATCGGTGTGCTGCCGGTCGGGCATCGCCGGACCCGCCAGCCACTACAGCGCCCGCGGGTACACGCCCGGTACGGGCACTCTGGCCCGGCACCTCGCAATCGACTGGCGCGCTGGTAACGCGCTGCGGCCGACGGGCGCTATGCCGGGCTAAATGGTTGACAGGCGCAGGCGGCGCTGTAGTGTAGCCGCATGATTTCCCCGAATCGGGGAGATCGCACTACTTTCCGTGTTCAAGTCCCTCGGACACAGTAAAACCCCATAACCGGCCTTTTCTGGGCAGGATGGGACGTCACCCGGGCGCAGGCTTGCGCCTATGCCGGGCGACCGGCGGTTTTCTCCTCCTCCTTCCGGCGCGAGGCTCTGTGAGCCCGGGGTTAGCTTGCTTTCCTGATAACGGTCTTTGCGGCTTCGCAGGTGCCTGCCTGCAAGGTTCCTGCGGCCGGGTCGTAGGTGAGGGTGATCCCGCGATCACGCACGTACCCGATCACGTCCTCGGCACCGGCCTGGGGCCGGGCGTCGGCTCCGCGGCGCGTGCGCCGTCGCCTGGCGGGCTGGGTGCCGGTCAGCAGGAGGTGCAGGGCGCGCAGGTGCGGCAGGATGCGGTCCTCGCGGATGTAGGCGTTCTTCGGCCGGGCCGGATCGGGCCCGGCGGCGCTGGTGTGGCCGCGGCGGCACCGGTAGGCGGGATTGCCGTTGGACCAGGCTGATTCCATCCGCCGCCCGCAGGGGTTGACGGGGATGAGGTCTAGGCGGCCATCGAAGTTGATCGTGATCGGCTGGCATGCGGGCACGGTGCCGTACGCGAAGTAGGCGTTGTCGATTACCCGCCGGTTGCGTATGGTCTCGTTGGCGAATCACCGGGAAGGTGCCCAGGCTGCCTCAAGTTGCTGCCTGGCGGTCCGTTCCCGGGCGCCGTTGTCCCCTGGGCAGCGGCCCCGAGTCTCACCCGGCACAAGTCCAGGTGCGGCCAGCGCGAACCCGGGCCGACGCCTACTGTAGCCATTGACAATGGCTGGCAGGTCAGCGGCCCGCGCTTTTAAGATGGGCGTCATCCAGGCGGCTATCCTTGCGGCGACGCCGCCCGGACAGTCCGCGGGGGACGTCCCGAGCTCGGGACGGTGGGGGGAGTGACGTGCGAACTTTCGAGGATTTACGCGCGGAAACACTCGCGCTATTGAGCCAGCTCAGTGATATCGCGCGGGCCCGGGGCGCCGAGGAGGCAGTCGCCCGCCTGTCCGCGAGCCAGCGCCATCTACTGGAAGAACGCCTACTCGTCGTAGCCTGCGGTGAGTTCAAGCGCGGTAAGTCCAGCCTGCTCAACGCGCTGCTCGAGGACCCGGGCCTGTTCCCGGTGGACTCGTTCGACGCCACGAACATGATCACCATGGCTAGCTACTCGGCCACCGAGCGCATCACGGTCAACCTGGTCAGCGCCGACGGGAACCTGGTTGAAACCGAGATCCCGCGCAGTGAGATCGCTGGCTACGCGACGGAGAGCGGCAACCCCGGTAACACCAAGCAAGTGCAGCTCATCACGATCGAGACCCCGAACCCGCGGCTCGCGCACGGCCTGACCCTGGTGGATACGCCCGGCATCGGGGGCATCTACGACCAGCACAGCGCGATCACGCTCGGCTTCCTGGAGAGCGCGAGCGCACTCTTGTTCGTGACCGACGCGACCCAGCCGCTGCTGCAAAGCGAGCTGGACTTCATCCGGCAAGCCGCGGAATCGGCCCGGATGACCGACGACACCGACGGCCTGGTCGTCGCGCTCACCAAGATCGACGCGGTCGCCGACTTCGATGAGATCGCGGCCAACACCCGGGCCAAACTCGCGGAAGCGACCGGCCGCCCACCCGGGGCCACTCCGCTGGTGCCGGTATCGGCCCGCTGCAAACTCGATTACCTGCGCAATGGCTTCACCGAGTACCTGAACCTGAGTAATTGCGCCGAACTCGAGCAGGTCCTCTGGGCCGCGCTGGCCCGGCGCAAGACCCGGGCCCTGCTCAGCGCGGCCCTCGCCGACCTCGACAGGACCGCGCACGCCTTGCTGATCCCCATCGAGGTGGAGGCCCGGGCGCTGTCCGGGGAGGACCGGGAGCTGATCACGCTCGCCGTGCAGATGCAGGATCGCGCGGCGTGGTTCGCCAGTCTGCGCGACCATTCTGAGCAGTGGCGCGCGGATCTGGCCGGCAAATTGCACGCGGTCCGCGACGAGCTGCAGCAACGCGGGCAGCAGGAACTCGGCATGGTATGGGACCAGTGCCAGGCCGTGTACCTGCACAATGACCGCTACCTAACCGCGCCGGACTTGCTGCTCAGCCAGGTCATCGCCGACGCGGCCAGCACGTTCAGCGCGATCAGCGAACTCGCGAGCCGGGCCACGGCGCGGGCCGTAAAGGAGTTCTCCCTGCAGCACGGGCTGGAGCTGCAGCGTCCCGAGGTGGCCCGGCTGCCCGATCCCCCGCTGCTGCTCAGCCAACTGTCCGCGGAATTGTCCGAGACGGAACGCCCGGTATCTGGGAGCCGGACCTGGACCCAGGCGGCGGACGGCGTCAAGAGCGTGGGCACCGCCAGCGCGGGGGTGGGCATGGTCGCGGGCGCGGTGATCGGGTCTATGGTGCCGGTGCTCGGCACCGCGGTGGGCGCCAACGTGGGCTGGGTGGCTGGCTTCGTCATCGGCAGCAGCGTGGGTGCCGTGTCCGGGTACCGGGATGCGGCCAGGGAGGCTAAGGATAAAGGCGTTCGGATGCGCGGTGACCTGCTGTGGGCCAAGCTCCAGCCGTTGCGCAGGTCGCAGCAGATGCACCTGGGCGAGGCGCTGGACGACCTGGTGCACGGCTATATCAGCGCGGCGACCCAGGAGCTGGACAGCCGGGTGGTTCAGGAACACGAGGGCGTGGCGGAGGCCCTGGCCCGGCTGCAGGCGCTGCGCGACGGCGCCGAGCGGGCCGCCGGGCTGCGCCGCTGCGAGCTGACCGGGGAACGGGCCCCGCTGGATCAGATCCTGGCGCGGGTCGGCGCGCTGGCCGAGGCTGCGGCCAGGCTGGTCGGCGCGCTCCCGGAGGAGCTGGACAGCACGAGCACAACGGTGGTGGATGATGCCGGGTAACCGGCCCGGCCCAGACGGTTCGGCCCTACGGGACCGGGCCGTCGCCGCCTTTGACCGGGCGGCGGCGGAACTCGGCCGGGCCCCTAGCGCGGAGCTGGCTCGGGCCCTGCTGCGCGGGCAGCGGAACCGGCTACTGTGCACGCTGCGGCTCGCGCTGGTCGGCCGGGTCAGCTCTGGCAAGTCCACTCTGGCCAACGCCCTGCTGGGCTGCTACCGGGTGGCCACCGGGGTCACCGAGCTTACCTACAACGTCAACTGGCTGCGCTACGGCGAGGCCCCAGGGCTCGCCGTGCATTTCCGGGACGGGCGGCCGAGCCAGCACCGGGACCTGGCCGAGCTGGAACGACTGACCGTCCGCGCGCGGGCCGACCCGGAGTTGGCGGCCCTGCTGGGCGCCATCGACTACATCGAAGTCCGGGAACCCAACCCGCAGCTGCACGACTTCGACCTGATCGACACCGCCGGCCTAGACTCGCACTTTGTCGCGGACTCCGCGAACACCCTGCGGTTCCTAGGCCGGGCCGACGCGGACGTCCGGGCGGCGACGGTGGCGCACGCGAGCCAGGCCGATGCGCTCGTGCTGGTCTTCGCCCGGGGCTTGGGTCGCGCCGAAGCCGACCTGCTGGCCGACTTCCGGGACGCGGGGCTGTCCACCGCTACGCCCATCACGGCCATCGGCGCACTGACCAAAGTGGAACTGTACTGGCCGGAGCGCGATCCCATGGCCGAGGGGCAGCGCGTGGCCGGCAAGATCATGACGGAGGCGGGCGCCGGGCGGCTGCTGTTCGAACTGCGGCCGGTGGCGAGCCTGGTCGCCGCAGGCGCGGCCACCCTAACCGACGAGCAGGCCGCTGACCTGGCCGAGCTGGCCCGGCTGCCGCCCCGCCTGCTCGCCGAGCGAGCCAGCCTCGGCCCGCTGTTCACCCGCCGGGACTACGACGATGTCCTGGTGCCCGCGGCACGGCGCCAGACGCTCTACCGCCAGCTGAGCGGATACGGCATCGTGCTCGGCTGCGAGCTCGTCCGGGAGGGCGTGGACAGCCCGGCCAGCCTGCGCCAAGAACTCACCAGGTGCAGCGGGATGCCCGCGTTCCGTAACCTGCTCACCGGCCATTTCGGGAACCGGGCCGACCTGATCAAGTTGCAGCGGGCCATGACCGCACTGCAGGAGCAGCAGCAGGCCGTCCGGGAGTCACTGCCGCCACGGGAGCGGCTGCAACTGGACACCGCGATCGCCGAGGTGACCAGGCTGGGGTTCGCCGAACACGCGTTTGCGGAACTGGCCGCGCTGCAGAGTTACTACGACGGGAGGCTATGCCTGGACCAGGCGGAAGCCGCCGAGCTGCTCCAGGTCACCGGCGAGCACGGCCTGTCCCCAGCGGCCAGGCTCGGCCTGCCTGCCTCGGCGCCACCCGCCGCGGCGCTGGCCCGGGCCCGGGAACGGCTGGCCTACTGGGCGGCGTTCGCCGCAGAGCTGTCCCAGGCCGGGCCGAGCCGCCGGGCCGGGCAGATCATCCAGCGCTCCTACGAGCTGCTGATCCAGGAACTCGAACGGGAGGGGCACGTGCGGGCGGCGCCGGGCCCTGCGACTGGAGTGGCATGACCGAGTCGATTCTGGTCGTGGATCCCGGCATGACCTGGACCACGGCTGCCATCGTGAGCATCGGCGGGAGCCAGGTACTCAAGGAGCCATCGAGCGGGTCGTTTTGCTGGCCCACCGCGGTAGCTCTGGACGGCGAGGCGCTGTGCACCGGGACGGTGGCGGAGCGGCGCAGGCGGTCCAGCCCGCTGCTGTTCGCCGGCAATCTCACCGGACGGCTCGGCTCCGGGCAGGCCGTCGCCCTAGGCGGCCGCCATTACCAGCCGCACGAACTGCTCGCGGCCCTGCTCGGCGCACTGAAAGCCGAGGCGGAACGGCTGGCCGGGCCCACCGTGGACCGGATACTACTGCTGGCCCCTGACGCCCTCGGCACGCAGACGGCCCCGGGCCAGGCCCTGGCCGCCGCAGCGAGTATCGCCGGGTTCACCGACATCGAACTGCTCTTCCTGCCCGCCGCGGTCGCCGCGGCAGGCAACCACCCGCCCGGCACACTGGTGCTCGTGTGCGATGCTGGCGCCAGCGCGGCCCGGCTCACCCTGCTGCAGACCCGGGACGGGCTGCCCGCCACGCCCTACGCGCAGGCGGCCGTCGCCGCCTGCGGCGGCGACCACCTCGACACCCTGATCGCCGACGCCGTCCAGGGCAGGAACAAGAAGTGGCTTAGACCGCTGCTGGCCACAGCCGACCCGGCGGGCAGCCGGACCCGGCTCGACCTCGCGGATCTCGCACGCCGACTGCGGCACGAGCTCACCGACTCCCCCACGGCCGAGGACACGCTGACCGCCGTCACTCCACTGGTCCGGTTCACCCGCCCTGACCTGGACAAGCAGATGCGCTCAGCGCTCGGCCAGCTGACGGCGGCCTGCCGGGACGTCGTCGCGAAGGCGGGGACTACCAAGGAGGGCAGCAAGGCGGGCGGCAGAGCCGCCATCGCCGACGTGCTACTCATCGGAGGCTGCGCGCGCACGCCCGCACTGCAGCGAGCGCTCACTGGCACGCTCACCCGCCCCGTCAGCCCGGTACCCGCGCCGGAACTCGCCGCCCTACGCGGCGGCATCGAATGGGCCAGGGCCGCGGTCGGCCGCCAGGTAACCGCAGCGCCCTCCCCGATCGGGCTGCACGGGCTAGCGTGGCCAATTCCAGACGGGGCGGCCAGGGTGAACAACTGGACAGTCTCCCCCGGGCAGCAATACGCCGCCGGGGCGCCACTGGCCCGGATCCGCAGCGACGACGGCGCGGTCTGGGACCTCATCAGTGACCGGCCTGGCATCCTGGCGCAAGGCTGCGCCAGGACCGGCGCCATAGTGACCACCGGCGAGGTGGTGGCCATCACCCGGTTCACCAGCATCATCCCGGCGGACCGGCGGGACAGCCCGCTGCCCCTCGCCGCCCTCCGCGGCGGCATGCTTGCGCGGTTCAGCCCGGACAGCCGCCAGATGGCCACTTTGGACGCCAGCGGGACGCTCCGGATCTGGGACACCGAGACCGCAGCTGAACTGGCCAGTTACCTGGTGGTGACCAGGCCCGTGCCCGGCCGGGTAGACGTAGCTCGGCAGCCGGGCGGGCACTGGCTGGCCGCCTTCTCCGGCAGCAACGGCGTCCAGGTCAGCGACCTGGACGCCGCCCGGCCACCGACACGGGTCGTAAAGGGCGCTGAACCGAAGACCGTCCAGTTCAGCGCGGACGGCCAGCGCATATGCACCGCCGCGCCGCAGGCCAAGCGGGTCCGGGTCACCGACATCGGCGGCAAGGAACTGCTGTCGGTCAAGGAACGCCTGCTGAGTCCAGACGGCGTGGCCATCAGCCAGGACGGGGCCAGGATTGGCCTGGCGTCCCGGGCCGGCATCGAGGTACGGGAGCAAGGCGGCGCGCGCAGGCTGGTCCGCCCGCTGCCAAACTTTAAGGGCAGGATCTGGTTCCTGGCCTTCACCCCGGACGGTTCGGCCCTGCTGGCCTCGGTGGACGCGCAACTGGACCTGATCGAGATCTCCTCCGGCAAGAGCCTGTGGTCCCTGGAGCTTCCCAGCCCGGTGAAGCGAGCCGGTTTCTCCCCGGATACCCGGCTGCTGGCCACCGTCGGCCAGCCGCCGGGCAGCTCCATGACCGTGCTGCGCGACGCCACGTCCGGCCGCGAGGTGACCCGGATCAGCTTCGCGGACGGCCCGTCCGGCAGTGTCGCGTTCAGCCCCGACGGGCGGTTCCTGGTCAGCTCAGAAGGCGACAACGCCGTGCTCTGGGCCCTGGTCCGATAGAGGAGGCAGCGATGACCGAGCCCATCCTCGTCGCTGATTTCGGGACGTGCTTCTCCTCGGCCGCTGTCCTGGCCGGCACCGAAGTGCAGCTGGTCCGGGAGCCGACCACCGGGTCGTTCTCCTGGCCGTCAGCGGTGTACGCCGACGGGGGGCGGCTGCTGGTGGGCACGCCCGCGGCCAGCCGACGCAACCGCGACCCGGCCCGGTACCGTAGCGAGCTCAAACGCTACCTGGGCCAGGACGGGGACATCATGCTCGGCCCGGTTGGCTATCCCGCACAGGCTCTGGTTACTGCGGTGCTTGCGGCGCTCAAGGCGGAGGCCGAGCAGGTAGCCGGCACCGCGATCAGCCGCGGGGTGCTGACCATCCCGGCCAGTTACGGGCGGGCTGATCAGCGCCGGGCACTCATGATCGAAGCAGCGGAGGCTACCGGGCTGCGGACCGTGGAACTGCTCGCCGAGCCGGTGGCCGCAGTGTTCGCGCCCGTCATCGGCCCGCGGCCAGCTGCGGACGAGCTGGTCTTGGTCTACGACTTCGGCGGCGGGACGTTCGACACCGCGCTGGTCCGGGTCACCGCTACAGGCCACGAAGTGCTCGGCAGCACCGCGCTGGACGACTGTGGCGGCTTGGACGTGGACGCGATGCTGGTGTCCCAGCTCACCGCGGACGCGAGGGGCTGGCTGCCGTCCGCGGCAAACGGCGCGGACGGCGCCGAGAGCACGGCCCTCCGGCTCAAGGTAACTTTCGGTGACGTCGCCCGCAACCTGAAGCACCAGCTAAGCGACACGATGGCGGCAGAGGACTTCATCTTGCCGGACTCACCCGCCACCCGGCTAACCCGGGCCGAGCTCACCCAGCTGGTGTCGCCGTTCCTGGACCGGACCGTGCAGTGCTGCCGTGAGCTGTTGAACCGGCTGGGTGTCCCGGTGCCTGAGGTGTCAGCCATCCTGACCGTTGGCGGGAGCACACGGATGCCGACGGTGGCGGATGCCCTCGGCCGGGCCTTTGGCAGACCGCTGCGCCGGACCGAGGATCCTGACCTGGCCGTGGTGCGCGGGGCCGCGCTGTGGGCCCGCACCCAGGCGGTGCGGAGCATCCCGGCGCTGCCCCGCGAGCCGGGCCCGGTCCTGCTGCGCTGGATGATCCCGCGCGCCTCGCTGCTGCGCTGGCTGGTCCCGGTGGGCACCCCGTACCAGGAAGGCACCCCGCTGGCCCGGGTCCGCTACCAGGACGGCACGATCTGGGATCTATGCGCCCGCCAGCCAGGGCGCATCGAGCAGGTGTTCGTCGGAGCTGGGGACGAGGTGAGACAGGAGTTGTGGCTGGCCGTTGCCCGCGAGCCGTGACTGGCCGGCGCGGACAGGCTCCTCAGCCACCTCACGGCGGCACGCGGCGTACGGGAACTCCTCACCCTCCGCTGCGCCGCCCGGCAGATCCCAGGTGCCGCGGTAAACCGGATCTGCCAGCAGCACGCTGCCCGCCACGCCGGCAAGCGGCGCTCCCGCCGCCATGCGCTGACGAGCCAGCGATGCGACGTACTCACGGGCTGGCAATATCCCTACCTGGCCGGCCAGCATCCATCTGCCAGGCAGGACCGGCGAGATCCGCGGTGCGGCAGGAAGATGCCGCAGGTGCGCATGCTGCGAAGGCCCGCGCGTATCTGCCACCGTCGGCGCGTGTCCCGCAAACGGGGCGCCATGGGGGTCCAAGTCGGATCCATGGGGGTTCAACTCGGTTCCATGGGGGTTCAACTCGGCCCGGAAGGCCGACCCGGTGACGGGGCGCGCGACTGCCAATCGCCGACTGGCTTGACCCAGGCACGTCCCCCGTGCAGGCCAGGCTGCCCCGGGTACAAGATCGCGGACGCCACGCGATCACCGCGTCTTGCCCCGCATGGCAATTGCCAGCCTTATGCGAAGGCATGCCATCCGCGAAAGCGGCTTACCCGCCCGCATGCCGCGGTGCGGCAGGACCGGCTTGACACGCACGGCCATCAGCTCACTATGCTAGCCGCATGATTTCCCCGAATCGGGGAGATCGCACTACTCTCCGTGTTCAAGTCCCCCCTCGGACACCGGGTTTGTGCAGGTCAGAGCCTCGGAACCATGATCGTCAGGGGCTCGATACTGGCCTGATACCTGGCATCGCTTATGCCTCCTTGATGAGTGCGGCGAACCGGTCAGCGGCACGCTTCTGGTCGCCAGGCATGACGTTGCTCCTGCCGGAAAATCATCCGTGCTGGTGGGAGCCAATGCATGGGCGAGGCCGATGTTGTGCGCGATGGCGGCTAGCGGAGGCTCGTGCGTTGGGGAACGCTGTGGCATGGTGATCGACTGTGCTGCTGCGACTGGCCTATCTCGGTGTGACGAACGTATTCGCGCTGCTGCGGCTGCTACCGATGAGAAACGGGGACAAAGACGCGGAGATCCTCGCGCTGCGCCACCAGCTCTCGGTCCTGCAGCGGCAGCTCGGTCCGGACAGGGTGCGGTTCACCCCGGGTGATCGGGCGTTGCTGGCGGCGCTGCTGCACCGGCTCCCGAGGGACGTGCTCAAGAGACTGCACTTGGTGGTGCGCCCGGATACCGTGCTCCGCTGGCACCGCGATGTGGTCGCACGCCGGCACGCCCGGCGGTCCCGGCCTCGGCACCCGGGCCGACCGCGCACCGTGCGCTCGATTCGCGTCCTGGTGTTGCGACTGGTCCGCGAGAATCCCGGGTGGGGGTATCGCCGGGTGCACGGCGAACTGCTAGTGCTCGGGGTAAAGGTCGCCGCTTCCACCGTCTGGGAGATCCTGCACGACGCCGGGATCGACCCGGCGCCCGAGCGCAGTTCCACCACGTGGGCCGATTTCCTGCGCTCCCAGGCCGGGGCCCTGCTGGCCTGTGACTTCTTCGAGACGGTCACCCTGTCCGGCGCGCGGCTGCACGTGCTCGCGGTGATCGAGCA
>ODAK010008666.1_pt1 | contig 10153 bp, 8 predicted proteins | sample 1539591 | NCBI WGS metagenome assembly ODAK01 (sample SAMEA3539303, study PRJEB22396) | soil metagenome | biome: tundra; feature: field; material: soil | place: USA | collected 2010-05 | depth 0.15 m | reverse complement strand
TTGGCGTCGGCGCCTGTTCCAAGGTGGAGCGGGTCCTTCTCCAAAAGATAATTCGTGACGGTTAAGGAGCTGGAGTTGTTGAGATCCTGTTTGCCCGCGGTGGCGTGGCTTTCGAGCGCCTGAATGATCTGGAGCTTACCCTTGTCGAGAGCCTGCTCGCTGGTCTCCTGAATATCGAGGGCGATCAGCACTTCGTTGTTCGTGGATGGCCCAATGGCTTGAACGCGGGCGTTCTTCAGACCGGCGCGCTCGATCTCCGAGTGGATGGCAGACACATCGGGGGTATGGGCGTACTTCACGTAGACCAGCGTGCCGCCGCGGAAGTCGACGCCCAGCGGGATGCCATGCCAGAACGCCATGGAAAGCAGTCCGGCCACGCTGAAGACCAGCGAGAAGACGAGAAAATACCACTTCTTCCCGAGGAAATCGATGCTTGTGTCTCGAAAGAATTCCACGCTGCTTACGATCCCTTCAAAAGTCGTTGGTCATCGGTCGTTGGTCGTTCGGGGTGCGCCGTCCGTCCAACATTTGCGAACGACTAGCGACCGACGACCAACGACTGCCTTAAATGCTCAATGCCTCGCCTCGCTGCTTCCTGCTCAGCACCCAATCAAAAATCACGCGCGATACAAACACCGCCGTAAACAGGTTTGCGAGCAAACCAAATACCAGCGTCGTGGCAAAACCTTTTACCGGCCCCGTGCCGAAGATGAACAGAATCGCGGCGGAGACGATGGTGGTGACGTGCGTATCGACGATAGTGATCCAGGCGTGGCTGAATCCCTGCTCCACGGCCGAGGGCGGCGTCTTGCCGTTCCTCAGTTCTTCCCGGATGCGCTCAAAAATCAGCACGTTCGAATCCACGCCCATGCCCACCGTCAGGATGACGCCGGCAATGCCCGGCAGCGTCAGCACCGCTCCAAAGTAGCCCATGAACCCGAGCAGGATGACCAGGTTCAGGATCAGCGCGATATCGGCATTCACGCCCGCCCAGCGGTAGTAAATCAGCATGAAGATGAGGACGGCGAGCATGCCGATGATGGCCGCCCGAACGCCGGAACGAATCGAATCGGCGCCGAGCGACGGCCCGACCGTGCGCTCTTCCAGGTACTTGATGCCGGCCGGCAGAGCACCGGAACGCAAAGTCATCGAAAGGTCCTGAGTCTGTTGCTGGGTGAACCGGCCGTTGATGACGCCGGTGTCGTGAATGGCTTCTTTGATCACCGCCACTTCCTGCACCTTGTTGTCGAGAACGACCGCCAGGTAGTCGCCGACATGAGCGGAAGTGAAGGCGTAGAACTTGCGCCCACCCTCAGAGGTAAGGATAAAGCGGACTGCCGGCTGGCCATTTTCGTCGTTGCTCGGTTCCGCGGTACGAAGATCGCGACCGGTGACGGCCGAGGCCCGAGAGATTATGTACCAGGCTTCGCCGGTTTCGGTGTCGCGTGAGCCGATGCTTCTTCCGGCCATCAGGACAGTGTCCGGAGGCAGCACGCCGCCGTGTTCCTGCAAGGCCGACTGCTCGCTCGAATAGGGCCCCCCCAGCGATTGCTTGATTTCAAGCATCGCGGTGGACTGCATGATTTCCTTGACGCGCGCCGGATCGTCCACGCCCGGAAGTTGGACAAGAATCTGGTACTGGCCGAGGCCGTGCTCCTGGATCACAGGCTCGCTCACGCCGAGCTGGTCAATGCGATTGCGGATGGTCTCGATAGCTTGGGAAACCGCGCGGTTCTTCAAGTCGGCGAGGCCTTGGGCCTTCATCGACACGGTCCAGGAATTTTCCGCGCCCGAGCTGGCGCTGTACTCCGGCAACCGGTCGGAAATAATATTCTTGAAATCGCTGGTCTGATCCGGAGGAACGCCCTTGACGACGACCATTTCGGGATGGTTCACCGGATCGGGCTTGGTGATGTCGGCGTAATTGATCTTGTGCGTCCGCAAGTCTTCCTTGAGGCGCGCCAGCGCGTTGTCGGAGTCGACGTTGACCGCGTCGTTGACCTGCACCTGCAGGATCAGGTGTGTCCCGCCACGGAGGTCGAGGCCCAAATGAATGCGGTCGGCGATCGACGCCAGCACACCCCTGCCCGACCAGTCCTTCGGAATGCCGAGGATGCCGACGAGGAAGACGAGCAGGATCCCGACGATAACTGCCAACTTCCAACTGAGGTTCTTATTCATACTGAAATATGGCGACTCGCGCAGACTACGATTTCGTTCCTTCTTCCGCCGTCGTCACCGAGACCACCGATGCGCGGCTGATTTCGAGCTTCAGATTGTCGGGCGGCACGCGCAAGACCAGCGCATCGTCCTTGAGGCTGATGATCGTCCCGCGCAGGCCGCCGCTGGTTACGATCTTGTCCCCGTTCTTCAACTCGCTCAGCATGAGCTGCCACTTTTTCTGCTTCCGCTGCTGCGGCATAATCAGCAGGAAGTAAAAAATGGCAAAGATGAACAGCAGGGGCGCCAACCCGAGCAGACTCGTGCCACCGGGTAGTTGCAACCAAAACGCCAATCCGCTAGGCATGCCAGACAAAATGATTTCCACCGCCAAGTTGATCCTCTGTAACGAAATACCTGATTAAAACCGCGGCTTCCGAAGCGCCCTCTTCGGGCTGGCCGAGCGAAACTCGGCACAAGTTTGCTTCTTTCGCCGCCTAGCTTTCTCTGCGCATCTACGGGAATTCTTTTCTTCTATGGCCGGAAACCTACAGCGTGCAGGCTAGAACCGGCGATGCCGCGCCCCGGTTTCGATCGGAACGGCACAGAAAGAAACGGACATTATCCCTAAGCTAAATAGAATGCCGGACGGCTCGCTAGGATGTCAAGGTCGGCACGCCGAATTTACATCCGGGAACTGCCTGTGGTGGGTGCGTGGCCTGCCCGGATCCAGACCCGGACCGTCCGCATGGTGGCCAGGTAAAAGTGCAGGTTGTGGACCGTATTCAAAACCTGGGCCAGCAGTTCGTTCGCGGCGTAAAGATGGCGCAGGTAGGCCCGTGAATAACGCTGGCAGACGCGGCAGTCGCAGGCGGGATCGAGCGCGCTTTCGTCCTGCGCGTACCTGGCCTGCTTGATCGACACTCTGCCTTCGGAGGTGAACAGCAATCCATGGCGGGCGGCGCGGGTGGGGAGCACGCAATCCATCATGTCGATGCCCGACTGGGCGTACTGCGCGATCTCCTCGGGAGTGCCGACCCCCATCAGATACCGCGGCTGGTTGGAGGGAAGATGTTCGAGCGTGGATTCGACGATGTCGCGCGTAAGCTCGCGTGGTTCGCCGACGCTCAGGCCGCCGATGGCGTATCCGGGAAAGCCGATGTCGATGGTCCGCTCGGCGGATTCGCGCCGCAGGGCGGGATCCATGCCACCCTGGACGATGCCGAACAGCGATTGGGTACCGGCCACTGACCACTGACCACTGACCACTGGCCGCGCCTGACAGCTGACGGCTGATGGCTGACGGCTGCTCGCCCACGGCACCTCGTACTTGTATGCTTCGAAATAATTCTTGCAGCGCTCGGCCCAGCGCAGGGTGAGTTCCATCGAGGCCCGCGCGCGCTCGGCGTCGGCCGGATACTCCGTGCATTCGTCGAAAGCCATAATGATGTCGGCTCCGAGCCCAATCTGTACCTCCATCGCCTTTTCAGGACTCAGAAAGTGAGGCGACCCGTCTAGGTGCGAGCGAAACGCCACGCCCTCTTCGCTGACCTTGCGGAGATCGTTCAGACTAAAAACCTGGAATCCGCCCGAGTCGGTGAGGATGGCTCGATCCCACGACATGAACCGGTGCAGCCCGCCCATCCGCCGAACAGTTTCGACCCCAGGCCGCAGAAAAAGATGGTAGGTATTGCTGAGCAAAATCTCGACGCCAAGTTCTGCGAGCACATCCTGCGAGACGCCCTTGACCGAAGCCAGGGTTCCAACCGGCATGAACACAGGCGTCTCAACCTCTCCGTGAGGAGTGATGAGCTTGCCGGTGCGGGCAGCGCCGCGAGTCGCTTCTATCTGCAGGCGGACAGGCACGGGGGGATTCTATCGGAAGTTAGAAGTTAGAGGTCAGATTGCAAAAGTTGAGACTACACGTCACTCCATCTTGTGACCCCTGACCTTGTGCCGAGTGGCGGATAAGGTCAAGATAGGCTCGCCAGAGAGGGGGGTCCACTATGTCCCTCAGGGACCGGGTTCTTCTTGCTCTCGCCGTGCTTTGGACGACCTTCACCGTGGTATCGCTCGGAGTGATTACGGCGATGATCGTAAGGGAGCCTGCGTTTCCGCTGGGCCTGGGCTGGATTCGGACTCGCGGGGCGGCTGGCTTGTGGATCACGGTTCCGAGCGCCTTGCTCGGAATCGCCGGCCTGATTCTGCTGATTGCGCGGCGCACAACTGGCTCCCGCGTGCTGCTGTTGTACTCCGGACTGTGGACCCTAATGCTCGTTCCGGCAATGCTCCGGGAGTTGCCAACCATTGTGCGGCACCCGCTTGCCTATTGCGCTGACGGAAAATGCACACCCTGGGTGATTACGGTCGCAATCACCGTCGCGTTCACTCTGTCCACCTTGTGGTACGCACGCCAGGCCTATCCGCGGCTGCGTCGAATCTAAAAATCTCTCACCTCAGCAGCGGCGCCGAGAGTCTTTCACCCCAGTAATCTAACCTCTGATCTCTGCAATCGGTGTTCTACTTCACGTACTGATTCTTCACAACCTCCCCGCCCTTCATCACAAACTTCACGCGCTCCAGAGTGGTGACGTCGGCGAGCGGATCCCCGTCCACAGCAACGATGTCGGCCCACTTCCCCGGCTCAATGGTGCCGACCTTGTCGGACCATCCAAGCAGATCGGCGTCGTTAATGGTGGCTGCCTGGATCGCCTGCAGCGGCGTCAGACCGAGCTTCACCATGACCGCGAACTCATGCGCGTTGAGGCCGTGCGGATACACGGCGGCATCGGTGCCGAAGCCGACTTTCACTCCCGCGGCAAACGCGCGCGCCACATTCTTACGCGCGGCGGGCATCACTTCGCGTCCCTTGGCGATCAGCTCGGGCGGCGTGCCGATCCTCTCGGCGTTTTCAAGAAACCAGTCGCCCAAGTAGAGGGTCGGCACCAGGTAGGTGCCGTTCTTCTTCATAATGGCGATGGCCGCGTCGTCGATGTAGGAGCCGTGCTCGATCGAATCCACGCCCGCTTCCGACGCCCAGCGGATGCCCTCGGCGCCATGCGCGTGCGCCGCGACCTTGCGCCCAAGCCGGTGCGCATCGGCGACGATGGCCTTCATCTCTTCGAGCGTGTATTGCGACGCCTGCGGATCGTCCCCATGCGAGAGCACGCCGCCGGTGGCGCAGATCTTGATCAAGTCGGCGCCGTACTTGATGATCTCTCGCGTTTTGTGCTGGACGGCTTCGACGCCATCAGCCACACCACCGCCGGTCGAGTGATAGTCGAACGGCAGCAGATTGTTGTCGCAGTGTCCGCCAGTAATGCTCAGAGCCGGACCGCTGACCAGCATGCGCGGTCCGGGCACGTCTCCTGCGTTAATGGCATCGCGCAAGGCAACGTCGGTGAAGCCGCTCGCTCCCACGTTGCGGATGGTCGTAAAACCGGCTTCGAGCGTGACGCGGGCATTGCGCGCTCCGGTCAGCGCCTCGCGCGGCACGGAAATCGCGAGACGCGAATAGCCGAAGTTGGGATTGAACGTGATGTGCGTGTGCGCGTCAATCAATCCGGGCAGCACGGTGGCGTTCGACAAATCGACGACCTGCGCTCCGGCGGGGACTTGCGTGTCGGAGCCAACGCGCGCGATCTTATCGCCCTGGATCACGATGGTTTGGTTGGCAAGCGTCTTGCCGGTTTTCACGTCAAGCAGATGCCCCGCGTGAATGACGACCGTCTTCGGCGCAGGCGCAGTTTGCTGCGCCCAGCACACGTTGATGCAAAAGAGCGAAAAGATACACGCATACAGGTAACGGCTGAGCTTCATTCCATCCCCCAATGAGAATTGAGTCTTGGCCGAGTACCTTACAACCTCGGAGAGGGGAACGGCAACCTCTATCGCACTCATGACTCAGCAAACTATCGAAAGATGCGGGAAGTATCGGCGGGAAACTCGACCAGCGTCATGCCCGCATTCCCGCGATCGAGATCTTCATCCTTGCTGAGAAAAGCATAGCGCTGGCGCAGATCCTGCGAGCCCGGGTCGAAGATGCTCCAGTTTTCGCCGGGCACCACCTTGAGTACTTTGCCTTCGCGCTGCCACTGCGCCATCTGTTCGCGGATCGCGGTGCGGATCGCGCCGCCTTTCCCCGAAGATCCGTAGCCGTGAATGATCTTCACCACCGGCCCGCTCGCTCCCCGCGGCGCATACAACGACTCAAGCAATCGCCGCTTCGCCTGCTCGACCGTAGGCATCCCCGCCTTGAGGTTCAGGACAATCAGTTTTATTTGTGAGGGTGCGGCCACGGCTTGTATTCTACGAGCCGCGATGAAACGTTGCGCTTGTGTTTGAATCCGATAACTTGGAAGAAGACGAGCGAGTGAGAAGCTCGTGTGGGGACGGGCGCCCTCGCCCGTCCAAGCCGAGCGAAGCTCGGCAGTTGCCTGTGGCCACAGCAACTCTGGATTCTCTATAGAGAGCCTATGACGGACAACCCTGCCAACCCGGTCCCGAATGGAGTGCGAGCCATCGCCGCGTTGTTCGCTCTCTGCGGGATTTATCTGGGGATCGCGGGCGGCTTGATGCTGATTCGTCCAGGCACGGTATCGATGTCGGCCGGCGCACCGCTCTTATTCGGCCTGGAACTGGCAGGGCCGTACATGTTCCTGCTCATGGCCATCGTAGGAGGCGGACTCGCGTGGGGCCTCGTGGAACTCAATAACATCGTGCGGCACGCGGCGCTGCTGATCGCCATCGCAGGAATCGTAATGCTGGTGCCGTCAGTTTCCGCCGCAACAGTCATGGTGCAACCAAAAGCGCTAGCGTTCGGAGGCTTGGGGATCATCGTGCGAGTAATGGTGGCATGGTATCTGTCGCGAGGAGAGATCGCCGATCAGTTCAAGACTCCGCCACCAACCACGTAGGGACGTCCGCCCTCGTCCGCCCAGATTTGCGTAGGGACAGCCGCCCTCGGCGTCCAGTCGAGCGCAGCTCGGCCAGACTTAAATCAGAAGATCCTCAGGCAAGGGAACTATTTACTGTTGTGTATAGCCGATAGATATTATTAAAAGAAAATATCGCACTTATGTTTCACGTGAAACATTTTTGATCACAAACAAAGGACTTAGCCGCGTCGAGCTTCGCTCGGCCTGGACGGCCGAGGCGGCCGCCGCTACGCAGGCATTACTTCTTCGCCTTCGCCGGCTCTTTCTCCCCCACGCGCTCGCTGACTTTGAACGTCATCTTGCCCGCTTTTTTGTCAGCGTCCACTACCACGTGGTCGCCGTGCAGTACCGCGCCGTCCAGAATTTTCAGCGCCAGCGGATCTTGCACCAGCTTTTGAATGGCGCGCTTCAGCGGACGCGCTCCAAAGTTTGGATCGTAGCCTTCGGTGAAGAGCAGCTCTTTGGCAGCATCAGTCAGCTCCAGAGAAATTTTGCGGTCGGCGAGCAAGCGGCGCAAGTCTTCCAGACGCAGATCGACGATCTTGACCAACTGTTCCTTGCCGAGCGGATTGAAGATGATGATGTCGTCCACGCGGTTCAGGAACTCGGGTTTGAAATGCCCGTGCAGCGCCTCCATCACCTGCTTCGAGGCCTGTTCGAAGCCATCGGCGGAGCGAATGTTTTCCGACTGCAGGTACGCCGAGCCCAGGTTCGAGGTCATGATGATGACCGTGTTCTTGAAGTCCACCTTGCGGCCCTTGCCGTCGGTGAGGCGGCCGTCATCCATGATCTGCAGCAGGATGTTGAACACATCGGGATGCGCCTTTTCGATTTCGTCGAAGAGCACGACTGCGTAGGGATGCCGCCGCACCTGCTCGGTGAGTTGTCCGCCCTCATCGTAGCCGACGTATCCCGGAGGCGCGCCGATCATACGCGACACGGCGTGCTTCTCCATGTATTCGGACATGTCGATGCGCACCATGGCGCGCTCGTCGTCGAAAAGAAACTCAGCGAGCGAGCGCGCCAGTTCAGTCTTGCCGACGCCGGTTGGCCCCAGGAAAATAAAAGACCCGATCGGCCGCTTCGGATCGCTCAACCCGGCGCGCGAACGGCGGATGGCGTTGGCCACACGTTCGAGCGCCACATCCTGTCCGATGACGCGCAGGCGCAGCCGGTCTTCCATGTTGATGAGCTTCTTGACCTCGCCCTCGAGCATCTTGGAAACCGGAATGCCAGTCCATTTGGAGACGATGCGGGCAACATCTTCCTCATCGACTTCTTCTTTCAACATGCGATGCCCGGCCTTGCCGTCGATCTGTGTCGTGACTTTTTTCAGTTCATCTTCAGTGTTACGGATGAGCCCGTAGCGGATCTGCGCCACGCGCTCCAGATTTCCTTTGCGCTCCTCGGCCGCTTCTTCGATCTTGAGCTGCTCCAGTTTTTCTTTCAGCGCGCGGGCGCGCGCGATGACATCTTTTTCCTGCTTCCACTTGGCTTTAAGAGCGTTCGACTGTTCACGAATCCCGGCCAATTCTTTCTCGACGTGGGCAAGGCGCTCTTTCGAATTAGCGTCGTCTTCTTTCTTCAGCGCCTGCTTTTCGATTTCCAGTTGCGTGGCCCGCCGTTCGAGCTGATCGATTTCCGTGGGCATGGAATCGATCTGGATGCGCAGCGAGGCGGCGGCCTCGTCGATCAGGTCAATCGCTTTGTCTGGCAGGAAGCGGTCGGAAATATAGCGATGCGAGAGCGTCGCCGCCGCCACGATGGCCGAGTCTTTGATGCGCACGCCGTGGTGCACTTCGTACTTTTCCTTCAGCCCGCGCAAGATCGCAATCGTGTCTTCGACGTTCGGCTCGCCCACGAACACGATCTGGAAGCGGCGTTCGAGCGCGGCGTCTTTCTCGATGTACTTGCGATATTCGTTGAGCGTGGTGGCGCCGATGGCGCGCAACTCTCCGCGGGCGAGCGCCGGCTTCAGCATGTTCGAGGCGTCGATCGCGCCTTCGGCGGCGCCGGCGCCGACGAGCGTGTGCAACTCGTCGATGAAGAGGATGATCTTGCCCTGCGAGTCTTCGATTTCCTTGAGGACGGCCTTCAGGCGGTCTTCGAATTCGCCGCGATATTTCGCGCCGGCGAGCATGGCTCCCAGATCGAGTGATACGACGCGCTTGTTCTTCAGGGCTTCGGGCACGTCGCCGGAGACGATGCGCTGCGCCAGGCCCTCGACGATGGCAGTCTTACCCACGCCCGGCTCGCCGATCAACACCGGATTATTCTTGGTGCGCCGCGAAAGCACCTGCACCACGCGGCGAATTTCTTCATCGCGCCCGATCACGGGATCGAGCTTGCCGCGCCGCGCCTGCTCGTTCAGGTCGCGGGCATAACGCTCGAGCGCCTGGTACTTCGCTTCGGGATTCTGGTCGGTGATGCGCTGCGATCCTCGGACAGCGGTGAGAGCCTTCAAGATGGCGTCGTGGGTCGCGCCGTGACGCGCCAGCAGCTCCTGCGCTGAATCTCCGTGCTTTAGATCGCGCTTCAGGCTGGTCAGCGCCAGCAGCATGTGCTCGGTCGAAACGTATTCGTCCTTGAAGGTGTCGGCTTCTTTGAAGGACTTCTCCAGGACCTGGTTGATCTGCGACGACATGGCCGGCTGGTTCGCGCCACCGCTGCCCGAGACTTTGGGCAGCTTCTCAATTTCCTTGTAGATGTCGCTGAGCACGGCCTGCGGTCCGATGCCGATCTTTTCGAGCACGGGCGCGACGATGCCTTCTTTATCTTCGACCAGCGCGGCCAGCAGATGGAGCGGGGCGAGTTCCGGATTGCCGTGCTCGGAGGCGAGCTCGTTTGCGCGCTGGACGGCTTCTTGCGCCTTGACAGTGAATTTGTCCCAACGGATGGGCATGGGTTACTCCAATCTGTAGTGTGGTAACGGAAGTGTGTACCTTGCGCAACCTTGCGCTATCGAGTCTGCCAGAGAACGAAATCTAGCATCTTGACATGTGTTATGTGCGCTTCTGGATAGGTCTCAGCAAATCTCCTTATCAAATACTTGCCAC
>ODAK010008664.1_pt1 | contig 10155 bp, 8 predicted proteins | sample 1539591 | NCBI WGS metagenome assembly ODAK01 (sample SAMEA3539303, study PRJEB22396) | soil metagenome | biome: tundra; feature: field; material: soil | place: USA | collected 2010-05 | depth 0.15 m | reverse complement strand
TGCCGGCCTCGCACCTCCGATCAAAATCCTGTCCAGAATCCCATTCAGAGGACTTCTTCGAGCTATGACCTCGCTCTGATCCCCGCATTCCGCATTCCGCATTCTGCACGTTCACCTCCCGTCGCTGTTTGTGCCAGGCAACCGAGAGACGTGAAAGAGATTGCAATTCAAGACCCATACTGTATCCCATTGATCCACAAAGGCTTAGGCAGAGCTGCCGAGCCCAGTGTGACCAGCCGTATACACGTTCAGCGAATCGAGATGAAGCGCGTATACAGTGGTGGGCTGATGGGCCGAAATGCGGGGCTGGTGCCGTCCTGGACGATATGGTACTCGGTTCACCGGAGAGGTCTTGCACGGAAAATCAATGCCGGGACCAAGCGGGCAGCGTCCGAAGCCTCCAGGAGTTGGGCATCCCCGATAGGTCATCTGCTTGACTCAGGTAACCCGCGCCGGTGGAGCCATGTGGGGCGGGCGCCCGCGGCCAAACTCGCTGGCCGGGCCGCCGGCAGGCGGACGAGGCGTCGTCCGCCGCGGTCCGGTGGGACCGCCCCACCAAGCCGTGTCCAGGGAGAATACCTGAGTGAAGAGAAACCCCTCTTTTCCGATTGATCAGGCTCCCGGATGTGGGTTTGCGGAACATTTTGCCGTGGAGGTGCATTGTGCTGTGGAATGGAACAGCAGGGGGATGGCCCATGCCGGCCCGGCCAGTACTTTCCTCTTTCCCACCGCGATTGGGTTGACAACTCCCGCCGGCAATCCGGCCAGAACCCGGTTGACGTATGCCGAGTATCCGGAATCCTCGGGAAACGGAAAGAACACGAAATGCTCAAACCGATCTATGACAAAGGAGCGGACCACCTCAGTCTCGCCGTCGCGCATCAGGAAAACATGCGGTCCGTCTGAATAGGGAACTTCCGGATATTGAACCGTCGCGAAGGAAGGTAGATAGAAACCGGCGTGGCGATACCCGAGGAAATGCGAATCAAAGCCGATAATCAGCGTATTCGCCGGATCCAGATACTGGGCGAAATCCTGCCTTACCGCTGCAAGGTCCCGCTCGAAGTCACGCACCCCCTTGTGCGTGCAGTAAAGCGGAGCACAGAGGAATATCGCGCAGTTCACGGCGACTCCGCCGGCCAGCGCCGTGCGCCGGGCGTACCGGCGATTTTGGGAACGGGCAAATCGGTAGATTCCGGCGGATATCCAGGCGAAGGCGGGAGGGCAAATGAGCAGGAGATAGCCGCTGTTCACGTATAGGAAAAAGATAAAGGTAAAAAACAGCAGGCCCGGACCTACCCAAGCATATATAAACCTTGAGTGCTGCTTGCTTTCACCTCCGCGTCTTTCCAATCGTCTGAACACAAACGGCGCGGCCGCCCCGAAGCACAGGATGAAGATCCAGGCGATGGTAACCAGCCTGGCGACTGCAAGCGCGGGAGAACTAAGGATGGTTCTTTTCCCTGGAACTGCGAGCCAAAGATGCATGAGAGAGCCGAAGTAGCGGTTGATGCCGCCGGCCGCTTCGACCATTGGAATGAACCACGCGGCTGTCGCCACGCCAGCCGCGAAGAGTGCCAACCAGCGTCGCCTTCCGTCCATCCGGTGGACGGAAACCAACCATAATGGCGCCAAGAGCAGGCCTGTTGAAGGGCGGAAGCCGGCGGCCACCGCAAAGGCGACCGAGGCTGGGATGACGAAGGCCGCATTGCCGCTGTATACCTTCCAGCACAGATACCCGATCAGGGCGGAGAAAAAGGCTTCGACAATATAGGTCAACGCCACGATCCCATGAAACCAGCACAGCGGCGATACCAGGAATAGGACCGTGGAAACGAATGCCGGACCTCCGCCAAACCACTCTTTCGTCAGGAGATAGATCATCCAGGCCGCGCCACAACTGGCCGCGATGCTGATGGCTACCAGCGCGGTGTTGGGGTCGGGCAGTAACCTGCTCGCCAGCCGTCCCAGACACACGTAGAGAAAATAACCCGGAGGATGGGGTTGATGAACGGCGGGATCGAAGCGCCGTAATGCCAGGGCAAAATTGACTGAGTCGATATCGTATAACAGGTGGCTTCTAAAGAGGATACGTGTTGACGCGACGGCACACACCACGAATACCGCATATAGGCCGGAGCGATCTTTCGCCACGCCGAAATCCGCGTGCAATCCTGGGGCCAGTGCCCGCGGTCGGAGTTTTGGTTGTCAATCCGAGGTCGAGCGAGCGCAAATGCCTGTTGGCCTGCGTCGTAAGACCGATCGTCGCCGGGCACGTATTCAGCTGTTGTTCGTGTGGTGGCGACAGGCTACACCCGTTTACAGTTCGAATCGGGACTGCGTGCGATTAGCCTTGACTCATTCCGGTAAAGCTCCTATTTACAATGATTTGGCATTTGGCTTGTTAATTGCATTGTCAGAAGGAGCGCTACCATAACCAAGGCGAATCCAGGTGGACCTTGTGCGTGGAGGAATCAGCGATGCTGCTGTCGATCATCATCCCGGTTTACAACGAAGCTGAGAGCCTCCCGGCCCTAGTAGCGCGGCTGCAGCCTATCGTCCGCGGCCTGGACTGCGATTACGAACTGATCTTCGTGAATGATGGCAGCACGGACGAAACCGGCCGCATGCTGCGGGAGTTGAGCGTGATGGACCAGCGAGTCAAGGTCCTGAGTTTCAGCCGTAACTTCGGCCACCAGACGGCCATCACAGCCGGCCTGGACTTCGCCAACGGCGATGCCACTGCGGTGATGGACGCCGATCTCCAGGACCCGCCCGAACTTCTGCCCGAGATGCTGCGTCTTATGAGCCAGGGCTACGACGTGGTTTCCGCACAGCGGCAGGCCCGTCCAGGAGATGGCTCCTGGAAGCGTTGCACGGCGTCGGTCTTTTATTGGTTCATGCGCCGCTTTGTGGATCAACGGCTGCTTCCCGAAGTTGGCGACTTCCGCCTTTTTAGCAGGGCCGCCGTGCTAGCGATTCGCAAGTTCCGGGAGCAACACCGGTTTATGAGAGGACTGGTGGCCTGGTTGGGGCTGAAAGAAGTGATCATTCCCTTCCAGCGGGAAGAGCGCGCACACGGCACGACAAAGTATCCGCTTTTCAAGATGCTGCAACTGGCGTGGACCGCAGTCAGCTCATTCTCCGCGTTTCCGCTACGGCTGAGCACGAATCTCGGGATGTTCGTGACCCTTTTCGGCTTGGGCTACCTTCTGTACAGCATCTTCGCGGCGTTGATTGCCAAGGCCACCATGCCGGGCTGGACCTCCCTGGTTTGCCTCCAAATCATCTTTTCTGGAACCATTCTCACGGCTGTCGGGTTGGTCGGCAGCTACGTCGCCCGGATCTATGAAGAGTCCAAACAGCGGCCTCTGTATGTCATAGCGGGATTGAACAACTTTGAGGCAGCGGAGACGCTTCCGCAACGGGGAGTTGTGCTGGAGTCCTCCAATGCGGGGACCGCAATTGGCGACGGGTCCGTTCGGGTTGGGATTCAAGGGTAGTTCTGGCTCCGACCTATGCAACTATCCAAACGGGTGCCGTACCTCGTAGTCGCTGCGTGCTCGATACTGTATTTCCTGCCATTTCTGCGAGTGCTTTCGCACCAGGGAGATGAGGGTACTCTCATCAATGGCGCAGTGCGTGTCGCGGAAGGACAACTTCCATTTCGCGACTTCTTCGAGGTGATGGGGCCGGGCACTTTTTACTGGCTCGCACTGTTCTTCAAACTGCTGGGCACGACTTGGCTGGCGACCCGTATCTGTCTGCTGTTCACGACGCTGGGAACAACGGTCCTGATCTTCTACCTGGCGCGGCGGCTGCGGTGTGGATGGGAGCCGGTGCCAGTGATCTTTTTCGTCGCCGTCTCGTATCACAATTGGAACGCAATCAGCCACCACACCGACAGCAATCTGGTCGGCCTGTTGTCGTTTGCCGCCCTGTTGTCCGGGCTGGACCGGCGCCAGCCCTTCATGCTAATCCTGGCAGGTGTCGGCGCCGGAATCACCACTTGGTTCATGCTGCCGAAAGGCGTGCTGTTATGCTTGTCCTTCATAGCTACCCTGTGGGTAATCCATCGGAAGGACGCCTGCTTCCGGCCCTACCTGACCAGGCTGCTCGGCGGCTATGTCCTCATCGTGGCTCTTGTGGCGGCGCTTTTCTGGCGCGCGGGCGGACTGCCGCACCTGGTATATGCTAATCTGATCTGGCCGCTTACGAATTATAGCGGCATCAATGTTGTTCCGTATGGTCTGGAGTTCCGCGAATTGTACTGGAAGTCGTTTAGCGCTTCATTTGGAGCGGTCGCTGCGCCACCAGTTGCCGCCGCGATCAGCACCTTTCTCTGTATCCCATTTCTGATCGTCATGGGACTTCCGCTGGTCCTGCTCACATTAGGGATCCGTTACAAACGAGCCTCGTTCGACCGTGTCGTCCTGCCGTATTGGTTAGTGGGTCTCGCATTTTGGTTCTCCGAGATGCACCGGAAGGACCTCCCGCACATCGCCTTTGGATCGCCCATCCTGATCGTGCTTGCCTTCTACCTCTATCGCCAGGTGCCTGGCAAGTGGGCGTCCAGGGCACTACAATTAGCCGGTATTTCGGCGCTTGCACTGGCGATGCTGAATCCGCTCGTAGCGCTGTCCGCACCGGCCAGACACACCACCCGCCGTGGGGTGGTGAACGTATTCGGCGCTGACGCTGTGCTCGACTTCGTGACGACGCGTGTCAAGCCCGGCGAGCCGATCTTCGTATATCCTTACGCACCTATATACTACTTCTTAAGCGGCGCCAAGAACCCGACCCCCTTCAGCATATTGATGTATCACATGAACACGGATTCCCAGTTCCGCACGGTTGTAGCATGTCTGGAGTCAAAGAAAGTCCGTTACGTGGTTTGGGATAGGTCATTTCCGACATGGGTCCATAAGTCGTTTCCGGCCTATCGTATCCCACCTGTGGGCGAACAGATTGTCGAGCCGTTCTTGCTGGAGCACTATCGGGTTGTTGGCGGCAGCGAGAACGGGTATCAGTTCCTCGAGCGTAAGGACTCAACGATTCTACGCGGAGACCGAGCGGCCGCCGGAGGAGCCACAGGAAATCAAGTCATAGCTGACCGGTTGCGAGGAGAACATGCGCAATGAATTCGACGACTACGCAGAGCGATACTCCGCATTACTGGCAGATCCTTTACGCGATCATTTTGCTAACATCGAGTTCTTCCACCAGCGCAAACTCACGCTGATCCGCGAATTCTTTCATCGATCCGCGCTGAATTCCAAGCGAAGTTCCTGGATCGATATCGGCTGCGGTCAGGGTGACCTGCTAAGGCTCGGCATGGCGGAGTTCGGCCTTGCCGTAGGCTGCGATGTATCTCCGGCAATGCTGGGGAGGGCTGAAGGTTTACAGGTGCGACGTCAAGATAAAGACGATGTTCTGCCGTTTCCGAATGATTTCGCCGATTTTGCCACCGCGGTATGCGTATACCACCATGTCCCACCGTCCAAGCGTGCCGCGCTAACGCGGGAGGCGGCGAGAGTCCTGAAACCCGGAGGCACCTTCTGCGTCATCGAGCATAATCCTATGAATCCGGTAACTCGCATGGTCGTGAAGCGATCACCCGTCGATGTGGACGCGCGATTGCTCGGACTTGGAGAGACACGCCAACTGTTGGAAGAGCAACGGTTCCACATCGTTTGGGAGCGGTATTTTTTGTTTCTACCCGAGTCACTCTACCGCAGAGTTGGCTTTACCGAAAGCTACCTGGGACGCGTACCGCTCGGCGGGCAATATGCTATTTTTGCGCGGGCTGCATCATCCTAACCGCCCGCAAGAGGTGAGGGTTGACTTGCTTCCGCCTGAAAAACAGGAATTCGCCGACATGACGAAATGATGTCAATGTTGGAAGCAGATGACAAACCGTCCAAACCATGATTTGCCGTCAAGAAGAGTTCTACTATAATAGTCTGTCTGGTCCTCTTGAAGTTGTCTATTTGGTTTAGCTATTTGTGGCCGCCGCGAAAGCAGCGCGCCGTGAACCTGCCGAACTTCTATCTCGCTGCCAGACGCTCAGTGGGAGACAAGGCCGGCGGAGCTGCCCTGTTCCGCCGTCGTTCTTTTGCGCTCAAGAATTCGTACATTATCGTGCTCTAATATCACGTCGTAGTGCTCCCGCAAGTACGGCTCAATGATCAGTTCGTTGTCGGGAGGGCGGCTCCAGCCTAACGGGTCGAGCCACTTGACACTCTGGTCATCGGGTCTTGGGTTCCAAAGAACATAAGGGACCTTCTTATCGTCGAGCGACCGGACGGCCTCGCGAAATTGAGCATTGGTATGCATCCGGTAAACCAGCAGGCTGAACCGGGTCGGATTCTTCGCGGCAGCGAGAAAACAGTTTGTGGGCAAGCTCGGATAGGCAAAGATTTCCTCGCCCGCATGGGCGTTCAGGAATGCGAGAACCGGATCGTTGCCGAAAGTGTATACCACGCCGCGCGGGGTATCGATCTCTGTCCGGGCGGACATCGCAAATAGACCATTGAATCCGGCCAGGGCGAAAGCGCATACCGTTACGAACTGCAAGATTGAAAACCGCCACCTGAGCCGAAGCTGCGGGCATAAATAAAAGAACAGGATCAGTAAGAGAGGCGACCCATAGCTAAGGTGCCAGATGTCTTTCCGGTGGATCTCGGAAAGCCATAACGCTACCCCGGCGCCCCAATATGGCAGGGTGGCACGCGTGAATGCCAGCGATCTCCAGAAGACAGCGAAGGCTACAAGAAGGAATGGGAGGGCCATCAGGAAGAGAAACGGCACCAATAAGATGGCGCTCATGCCGTAGCCAAGAACGGGCGAAAACAGCGGGACGAACGTGCTAGTCCACTGCTGCCAATAGAGATCAATGGCGCCTAAGCCATAAGGGACCGCGTTTGCATAGCCGTACCTTGTGAGCGGCCACACCACATTGGCGTAGATGAGATCCGGTAATGCCCCGGCGGTACAAAACAGAAGCACAACGGAAGCGATGACGACAACATATCCCGCCGCAAGCCCCAAAGCGGAGTTCCGCAATTTGGACTCTCCACGGAACAGCAGCCACACGATCAGCAGGTATGAGACGAACAGAAAAAAGCCCTTCGGCTGCAGAAACAACGTAGTGATGCCGGCAAGAAATCCGGCTGCAAAGAAGAGGATCGGCCTAGCGTTTTCCAACGACCGTAGCAGCACAGCGAACGACAGCAAGGCAAAGACAGTGCTATCGCCATGGTGGCTGACCGTCGGCCAAGTCGGACCGAGTAAAGTACCAAACAATACAACCGCGGAAACTGTGTCAAACCCTGCATGCAGCCGGCGGCTCAGGTGAAACATCAGCACAATAGTCCCCAAGCAAGTGAGCAGCAAAGAGATGCGCGTCGCAACCCACGTTGTGCCAAACAATTTGAAGAAAAATGCCAGCCAATAAAACGTTCCAGGCCCCGCAACCTCAAAGAAATCACGGAAAGGGACCTGGCCTTCGGCAACACGCTCGGCGCCATAAATGAGCCCCCCCTCGTCCGGGCCATGAATCAAGAGGCGCATGAATGGGTAAAGATAAAGGACAGAGCATGCTGTCAAGATAAGGTACGGAAGCGCTCTCCGCACAGCGGATTGGGTGCTATCAACGAACAAAGATCGCATTGACGTCATCCGAATAGACCCTTTTCCAACCGGATGAGTATAGTAAAACCCGTCTCAGCGCGGTATTTTTCGAAAGCAAACACAGACACTCCGTTCATCTTGCTGCAACTGGCAGCAGGCACTATCCGCTTGACAAATCCCACGATTCGCTGGTCATCGTTCAGCGGGAGGCAAGGTCGGCGTGGCTACGCTGTCCGCTGCAGGTTCGTTACGCTCCAGAATCCGAACGCCATTGGTATACCTCAGAATATGATAGTGCTCCAACAGGTACGGTTCGACGATCTGGTTTTTCCGGCGAAAAGCCCAATTGCGCGGAAAAGCCCATTTCACACTCTCGTTCTCCAGGGTCGTATCCCAAATGACGTAACGGACCTTCCTCTCTTCCAAACGCCGGACCGCCTCGAGAAATTGCCCGTCCGTATTCATATCGTAGAGTAGAGAACTGAAGCGAGTTGGGTTGTTTGCGGCAGCCAAAAAGTAGTACATGGGACCGTACGGATATGCGAAGATATCGTCACCTGGCTTCGTATGGGCTTGAAGGAATCCAAGGACCAGATTATCACCAAATGTGCGAACCGCACCGCGCCGGGTGACCGTCTTTGTCTGGGCGGTCAGAACGATCAGGCAATTGAACCCGGCCAGAGCGATGGTGCACAAAGTAAGAAGTTGCAGGGTCTGAATGGTCCACCGTGACCGAAGCTGGCCATATAGGTAGAAGAAAAGGATCACGAGTAGAGGCGATCCATAGACAAGGTGCATGATGTCTGGCCGGTGGATTTCAGAAAGCCAAATGGCAGAACCGGCAATCCAGTAAGGTGCCGTTAGGCGGGAGAACGCTTCCCGCCTTCGGCGAAGCACTAGTGCCGCCAGGAGCAATGGTAGGGCCGCTGTGAAGAAATGTGGCAATATCAGAACACCACCGGCGGTCCAGCCGAAAAATGCTCCAAATTGGGAGATCAAGGGGGTTGTCCAGCGTGTCCAATAGAAGGCGACAAGGCCAGTCGCGTAGGAGATCGAATTCGTGTCACCGTACCTCGTGAGCGGCCAGACCACGTTGGCCGTGAAGAGGTCTGGTAGCGCTCCCGCGGCTCCAAACACCGTCAGGACGCAAAGGCCTACGGCCACATAGCCTGCCGAAAGCCATGCAACCGAACTCCCTACCTTGCGCTTTTCGCGCGATAGGGACCATAGCACCGCCAGGAAAGACAGAAACAGCAGAATCCCTTTCGGCTGCATGAAGCAGGTAGTAAGGCCGGCTCCGACGCCTGCCAGGAACAGCATTGCATTCCGGCGGTTGTCGCTCCAGGACAGCAACGCGGCAAACGAGAGCAACGCGGACAGATTACTGTCCGCGTGGTGGCTGATGCTGGGCCCGAGCAGCCCAAACGAAGTGGCAACGAAGAGGATTGGCGGCACTATCTCAAACCCGGTTTGCAGTCGGCGGGAAAGGTAATACATGAGCATGATCGTAGCTACGGACGTGAGGATGACTGAAACACGCGTAGCGAACCACGTCGTGCCTAATATTTTGAAAAACAGAGCTAACCAGTAAAACGTGCCTGGGCCCACAACCTCGAAGAAGTCCCGATAAGGGAGTTGGCCCTCAGCAACACGGGTGGCCCCGCATACGAGGTTTCCCTCATCAGTGCCAAGCATGGGCACGCGCATGAACGGGTACAAGTATAGGCCGGCACAAACCGCAACCACGAAGTACGGTAGGGCTTTGCGCAGAGCGGGTCGGGTGGATCTAGCGGACCAATATTGTAGCGACATCATCCGAATAGACCCTTCGCCAGCCCGCCAGATGAGGTTGTACCCGTGTCATCGCGGCGTTTTTCGAAAGCAGACATAACCGAAGTCGGTACTTGTCCAAAAAGTATGCTGGGGTCTTCGACCAGGATCGCCCATCGCCTATAATTCTGCAAGAACGCCGATCCACAAGGCATCGGTTATCTTCCCTTTCTGCACCAGGGGAGTTACCACAATAAGTCCCAGAAAAAGAAGAGCCATGAACAGGAGCATCTCTTCCGAGTGGAACGACGGCGAATGGAACCCGTCCACGAGATTGCGCAGCCAGCCCGCACGAAGGACCTGAAGGACATGCAAATGGAGTTTGACGCCATTAGGGTTTATCAGCGAAGCGGATACGCAGGCGAATCCAACCCAAGCGTAGCGCACGGCCTCCGACCTGCGATACGGCCGGAGATCGCCGCGCAACCAAGCTTCCATGGCCGAACCGGCCACCAGCAGCCCGAGTAGCGCAAAGCCTACCGGGAAGCCTCCGTGCAGGTTGGTCCAGAGCACCATAAGAGGCGCCAAGAGCCAAATGCGAAAGCTCTTCCGCCGTCGATCGACCGCAATCATCCACATGAACACAACGGTTAAGAGCAGCGTGAACAGGTGCGGCCGCGCGAGGAAGTGAATGAAGGTTGTGTTGATCGCCATTAGGACCAGCGCGAGCGCGATGAGGCTGTTCGCGCGCAG
>ODAK010008663.1_pt1 | contig 10156 bp, 5 predicted proteins | sample 1539591 | NCBI WGS metagenome assembly ODAK01 (sample SAMEA3539303, study PRJEB22396) | soil metagenome | biome: tundra; feature: field; material: soil | place: USA | collected 2010-05 | depth 0.15 m | reverse complement strand
CCTCACCATCTTTAATGGCCAGCTCAAACTAGGCGACGACTACTACACGAAAAACAAGGTAACGATCCTGCCGTTGCGGTTTGGCTTGGGACATCCAGTGGAGTATCACCCGGTCTCTGACGTGCTAGACCCAACCGATCAAAGCAAGGTCAAGACTCCGCTCAGTTGTCTCTCTTGCCATCAGCCGCACGCTTCAGCACAGGCCGATCTGCTGGTCAAAGATCAGGCCAACAACATGGCGTTTTGCGACAACTGCCACAAGAACAGGCTCAATATGAAGCAGACTACTTCGCCTGGAAAATAACTGGAGACTACGATGTTTTGCTTGCTCTTCAACTCAACACGCAACCGCACGCCGCTCGCTCTGCTCCTTCTGTTTCTGCTGGGCGTGGCTTTGCCATTCCCTGCCCATGCGGAAAAGAAAAAGAAAGCCAACACTACTGCCGCGGCGGCGGCAGGCCCACGCAAGTTTGGGTTTGACCCCACCAAGCTTGTATGGCCGAGCCCACCCAACATCGCGCGCGTGCGCTGGATGGATTACTTCGCCGGGACGAAAGTCGATTACACTGCAGCAGCCACCGCGAAGCCCAAAGCAACCTGGATGGATCGTCTCGCAGGCGGACAATCACAAACCGAGAAATTCAACCCGAAGACTTTTCCTTTCCAGATGATTGGACCTTACGGTATCGCGATCGATTCCAAGGGTCTCGTGTATGTGGCCGATCAACGAGTCGGCGCGATTTTCATCTTCAACCCTGAAACCCGCGACGCCCAACTCATTCGAAATGGCTTCGAGGCTCACTTCGGCTGGATCAACGGTCTCGCTATCGATGACGACGACCGGCTTTTTGTTTCCGACGGCAAAATGCATCGCGTCATGATCTTCAATGCCAAGCACGAGATTGAAGGCCAGATCACCGAGGGACTATCCGATCCCGTTGGCCTGGCTATCGACACGACGAACCGCTTTCTCTATGTCGTCGACACGCAGCAGGACCAGGTCATCGTTTATGACGCCGATAGCCTCAAGCTGTTGCGTCGCATCGGAACCGGCGGCAAGAATCACTTCCTCACCACGCCCGGCGACTTTGGCGCTCCGCAGGGAGTGGCGTTGGATCAGGACGGCAACGTCTACGTTACCGATACTCTCAACAACCGCGTCGAGATTTTTGATGCCGATGGAAACTTCATCAGTCTGTTTGGCAAACACGGCGATGGCCCCGGATGTTTCGCGCGCCCCAAGGGCATCGCGGTAGATTCTGATGGCCACATCTGGGTCGCCGACGAGATGGAAGACCGGCTCCAGGTCTTTGATCGTGAAGGCCACTTACTGACTTACATAGGCAGCGGCCATGGAGAGTTGCCCGGCCAGTTCAAAGCTCTTGTAGGAGTCGCGATCGATAAGCAGAACAGGGTTTTCACAACGGAGCAATTCCCAGGACGCATGCAAATGTTCCACTACGTCACCGACTCCGAAGCGACCGCTGAAAAAGCGAAGCGTGCTGAAGAACTGCAGAAAGCAGCCGATCGCCGACAGAAAGCTGCAGGCACTGCACCAAAAGACAAGCCGGCCGAAGCATCTCCGCAGAAGCCCACCGACACATCCGCGCAAACAGACAGTGCGCCGGCCAAGCCGCAGAGATAAACGACCCCCTTCGCATATCTCGGCGGCTCGCCGATCGTTTCGTGTAACAGCAGAAATCTAAATCAGCGCGCCGGTCGCTCCGCACTTTGTATGAACACCAACTCCGAACTCAGCGGAAGCGCAAGATGGACATTCACTCCTGCGCTCATCAGTTCTGCTCCCGTTGCCAGTCGGTCGAGTGAGCTTCCATCTTCAAAGTGAAGTCGATAGCGCTTAGACGAATCGAGTCCCGCGAGAATGAAGCGACGTTCCGGCACGTCGTTAGCACTCCCGCGGAACGCTAAAACGGCACCCTTGCCGCTCTTCGGATCCCAATACTCGATGCCATCCCAATGCACTCCATCTGGCCGAAATTGACGGGTCAAATTCGCTAAACGAACAAATCACCGTGAAAAACGTTATAGAACCTTCGTGGAGTGAGGATTCTAGGCTGGGCAACGAACGCTGCTACGCGATTCATTGTCCCCGGTTAGCCGAGCAGTGGGGGTTCTCGTTTAAATCATTGGCTCGGAGTCTCTATGCAAGGCACGCAATCAAACCGCGATGGAATCGGGGCGCAAGTGACACTCTTTTCCGCTGGGCGCAACTGGCTGCAGGAGGTGTGCAGCGGTTCGAGTTATCTCTCATGCAGCGATCTTCGTCTCCACTTTGGCCTTGGGAGAAGCCTCGTCTTACGATCACATCGAGGTCCTATGGCCAAGTGGACTTCAGGAGCAGTTCGCCGGCGGGGCGGCAGATCGTTTTGTGTCACTTGTCGAAGGCCGAGGCACCGCTCGCCCTCGCGTTGAACACTCTCGCTAAAGCCCGCAGATGGCACTGCTCAATGAACGGCGCAGGCAACGCGACTCATACCTGGATCTTCACTGGCCACGTTTTCCATATGTCCGCACAGTAATCGCGAATGGATCGGTCCGAAGAGAACTTGCCGCTCCGAGCCACATTCAGGATCGACATGCGCGTCCAGTCGTCATGATTTTGATACGTAAGGCTCACTCGATCCTGACAGTCGATGTAGGACTGGTAATCGGCCAACAGCATATAGTCGTCGGAGTTCAGAAGTGAGTTGATCAGCGGCTCAAATAGAGACCGGTCGCCGTGCGAGAACTCTCCGCGACTAAGCGAATCGAGAACTTCGCGAAGGTTGGCATTCGTCTCGTAAAAAGCTCGCGGGTTGTAGCCTTCACTCTTACGCTGCTCGACCTCTGCGGTGGTCAGCCCAAACAAGAAAAAGTTTTCCTCACCCACCTCTTCGCGAATCTCGATATTGGCGCCGTCGAGCGTGCCAATCGTGAGGGCGCCGTTCATGGCGAACTTCATGTTGCCAGTTCCTGAGGCTTCCTTGCCGGCGAGTGAAATCTGCTCCGACAAATCCGCGGCGGGATACACGCGCTGACCCAACTTCACGCTGTAGTCAGGCAGAAAGACAACCTTCAGCCTTCCGCCTACGAGCGGGTCAGAGTTGATAGCCTCGCCGACACAGTGAATCAGCTTGATGATGAGCTTGGCCATGCGATACCCGGGCGCCGCCTTGCCTCCGAACACGAATGTCCGAGGCACAATCTCCGCGCTCGGATTGCCTTGTATTCGCTTCAGTAGCGTCAGGATGTGCAGCACCTGCAAGTGTTGGCGTTTGTATTCATGCAGCCGTTTCACCAGCACATCAAACATTGAATCGGGATCAGGCGCGATGCCCAGCCGATCATGAATGTAAGCCGACAGCTGCAGCTTATTGTGCCGCTTGATCGCACTCCATTCTTCGCAAAACTCCGTATCGTCGACGAGCGGCTCGAGCCTGCGTAGTTTCCCGAGATCGCGACTCCATCCGGAACCTACACGGCTGGTAAGCAATTGCGCCAGCCGCGGATTGCTCAATACCATCCAGCGCCGCGGAGTTACCCCGTTCGTCTTGTTTGAAAACTTCTCCGGAGTCAGCGCGTAGAAATCGCTCAGGACATTTGTTCTCAAAAGCTCCGTATGCAGGGCTGCAACTCCGTTGATGGCATGGCTTCCCAATGCGGCCAGATGCGCCATACGAACATACTTGTCGCCGCTGCCCCCGTTCTCGTTGATGAGAGAGAGCCTTTCAACCCACCCTTCCTCGTCAGGAAATTTCGCACGCACTTTCTCTAAATGACGAAGATTGATTTCCTCGATGATCTGCATATGCCGAGGCAGCAAAGAGCTGAAGAGGGCGCGTGGCCACTGTTCGAGCGCTTCCGGGAGCAGGGTGTGATTGGTGTAGGAGAGAGCATTCTGCGTCACGTGCCATGCTGTATCCCACTCCATCAGATTCTCGTCGACAAGCAAGCGCATCAGTTCCGCGACTGCGATCGCCGGATGCGTATCGTTCATCTGGATCGCAAAGTTTCGATGCAGTTCTGCGAGGGGACGGTTTTGCGTGGTCTGAATCCGCAGTATGTGCTGCAGGCTGCAAGAGACAAAAAAGAACTGCTGCTCCAATCGCAACTCTTTACCTTGAATCCCGTTGTCATTGGGATAAAGAATTTTTGAGATGTTCTCAGATGAAACTTTCTCAGCAACCGCACCCAGATAATCACCGTGATTGAACGTCTCGAAATCGAAGCTCTCAACCGCCTGTGCCGACCATAGCCGCATGGTATTTGCGGTGTTGGTCTGAAAACCGAGAATCGGCGTATCGTGCGGCACCCCACGCACAACCTTGTGCGGAATCCACTGCACATGCACCCGCCCTTGCGCGTCCGTGCGCGACTCCGTGCGTCCGCCCATCTTCACTTCGACAGCGTCCTCGGGTCGTTCGAGAGACCAGGGATTGCCCAGGCGCAACCATTTATCCGTCGACTCCACTTGCCAACCATCACGAATCTGCTGATCAAAAGTTCCGTATTCGTAGCGGATGCCGTAACCAATCGCAGGAATGTCGAGCGTAGCCAGTGAGTCCATGAAGCACGACGCAAGACGGCCCAATCCGCCATTGCCCAAGCCCGGCTCTTCCTCTTGCTCGATCAGGGCATTCAGGTCCAGGCCAAGGTGTCGCATCGCCTGCTCAGCCTCGTCATAGATACCGAGGTTGATGAGGTTATTCCCGAGGTGAGGACCGGTAGGAAACTCGGCAGAAAGATAGCAGACTATGCGCACATCCTGTGCCTGGTAGTTCTTCACCGTTGATATCCATCGCTCCACCAGGCGATCGCGAACCGTATGCGCCAACGCCATGTAGAGGTCATTCATCGTCGCGCGCTCGATTGACCGCCCCTGCACAAAAAGCAGGTTGTCGAGAAATGATTGCGCAAGAGCCTCTGCACCAAGTGCCGTCCGCTGGCTCTTTGTTCCATCTTGTGACAGTACCGAGCCAATATTCTCCGGCATGGTCCACCTCGCTTCCGATCAACCGAAGTGCGGTTGATAGATCATTCTCAACATAAACTCGAAGGTGGCAGATAGCATCGAAAAGAGCTGATATCGCGAGGCGCGGGAATGCGTCTTGCCCAATCTGGAATACGCAATTCCCTTTTGGTCATGAAATTTTCAGTAACTGAATCCGCTAAGACAAAACGACGGGCATGCGCGATAAGCGATCATAAACCGCTCGTCACGAACACGCCCGTCGTCCTCAATTTACGCTGAGCTAAAAGAAATCAGAAACGCCGCGCCCTAACGCAGCGCCACAATCTCTAGGTTCCCGCTCCTGCGCAGTATATTCACGCTCACAGTTTCCGCGTAGCGTTCAAACGCTAGATCCACGCACGCATCCCCTACCCGCAGATTTCGGATGGTGAGGTGTTGCAGCTTTTCTGGGAGTGCCGCGTGATGCAGATATAACCGCGATTCCAGAGCGCGGATCTCCAAACCAAGACACGCTTGCAAGACCATGAATACTGATCCTGCGGCCCATGCCTGGGGCGAGCATGCAACAGGATAAAGCGTCGGACCCTTGCCCGGACGGCGGCCGAAACCGCAGATCAGTTCTGGTAGGCGATCCAACGTCACTTCAGCCGACAGGTCGAGCAGCCCCGACATCACGCGTAATGCGAGATCCTTATCTGCGCGCCGCAGCGCACCATACGCAATCATCGCGTAGTCGTGCGGCCACACTGAACCGTTGTGATACGACATCGGGTTGTAGCGCTTCTCGCCCGTCACAAGGGTGCGGATGCCCCACCCGGAAAAGAACGCGGGCGACAGCATCGCGTCGCTCACCGAGCGATACTGCGCGTCAGAGGCTATGCCGGAATACAAGCATTGACCCGCATTTGAACTGCGCACACGACACTGGCGCTTTTCGCCGTCAAGCGCCAGTGCAAACATACCCAATTCGTCCGACCAAAACATGGCAGTGAATTTTGTGCGTAGATCCGATGCCTGCTTTAGCAACCGCTCCGACAATTCCGCATGTCCCAAGTCCTTTGCAACCGCGGCAATTCCCTGCTTGGCTGCATAGACATACGCCTGCACTTCGCACAGCGCAATCGGACCGACCGCCAGATTTCCGTCGCTGTAGAAGATCGAATCGTTCGAATCCTTCCATCCCTGCTGAACCAGACCGTGGTCGGTCTTCCGCGCATACTCTACAAAGCCATCGCCGTCCTGGTCGCCGTAGCGATCGATCCACTCCAGCGCAGCCAGGATGTTCGGCCAGATCTCGCGCAGAAAATCTATATCCGCTGTGCGCTCGTAGTAAGCCGCGGCGAGGACGACAAAGAGCGGCGTAGCATCGACGGTTCCGTAATAGTGCCCGAATGGCACTTCACCGAGGCGCGCCATCTCACCCTTGCGCATTTCGTGCAGAATTTTTCCGGGGTCCGCATCCCGGGCGGCATCATGGCTGGTTGCCTGGGTTGCAGCGAGATAGGTGAGCACACCGTTGGCGACAGACGGCACCAGCCAAAGCAATTCGAGCGCAGTAATAATGCCGTCTCTTCCAAACACAGTGCTAAACCATGGCACACCTGCGTACGGATAGAGACCGTGTGGTGTGGTCGTCACCATCATCGCTAAATCCGCACGCGAACGCCGGACCCAGTCATTAAACTGCTCGTTCGAGCTTTGGATCTCGACATCTGCCAGCGGACTGCTGGTACGCTTCTGATTCATCGCCTGTAGCGCTTCGCTGTAATTGCTGGTGGGGTAATGACTGCTGCTGCCTTCGCGCTCGCACGTGACATTCACTGTGAATGTAGACTCCCCCCGCGCCTCGAGATGAATGGGAATCGTCATTCCACCCGGACGCGATTCACATGTAGCGACAGAGCATTCCACGCGCGTGCTCCGCCGGATGCGGTCCAATCCCTCATAACCTACAGTTACAGAGCCCCTCCGCACTTCTTCGGGAAGCTTGTCGCCGCGTCGTGCGCGCTTCTCTCCGCGTACCTCGAAAATATCCGCGAAGTCAGATTCAAAGTCGAACGACACTTCCACATCGAGCGGCCATTCGCCGTAATTGTTCAGCGTGATCTGGTCGTAACAGACCACGTCTGTCAAAAACTTCGTGCGATAAATGTGCACTGTGCCGCGCGGCAGCGATGCTCCGGACGGAAGCAGCAAGTCAGGATTGGTAAGGTCTACCGCCACCATCACATTGTCTTCGCGAATCGTGGAGCTGAGCAGCAGCGGCCTCAGGCCGCAGAAGCGCATTTCCAGACGCGACAAGTGACGCGTTTCGTTGTGAAAAATTCCCTGCTGACCAAATCCCACGGGTTGAATGTCTCCGCTGCGATCGAAGATTGCGAAGGTATCGCCATTGAGCAGCACCCGCGTGCGATCATCGGCCAGCGCCGACGAAGCCCGAATGTAAAATTGGTTCTCTACTTCAATTACATCCCGGTTTTGAACGTTTTCAACTGATGGCACCAATAGCCAACTCCTTTGTTAGAAGGTGAGCGACAGCCCTCGTTTTCCTTTGGCCGCATGCTTCTTCTCCGAGATTCCTCTCTCGTAAGCTTCAAGATACTGCTCGCACATGCGTCGAGCGCTAAATCGCTCTTCGAATCTTCCTCGAACACCTTTCCTGTCAATCGAAGGAATCCGCCGGACCGCTTCCACGGCTTCCTCCACGCTGTCGACAATGAATCCCGTCACTCCGTCATCAATAATCTCCGCGACCGACCCTCCGCGAAACGCGATCACCGGTGTGCCGCAGGCCATCGCCTCGATCATGACCAGTCCGAACGGCTCAGGCCAATCGATAGGAAACAGCAATGCAGAGGCATTGCCTAAAAACTCCGTCTTGTCTTCCTCGCCAATCTCACCTAGAAATTCTATGTGCGGCCCCGAGAGCAGGTCCCGAATTTCCTGATCGAAATATTTCTCATCCGCCGGATCTACCTTGGCCGCGATGCGCAGCGGCAACTCTGCCAACTTCGCGATTTCTATCGCCCTGTCTACGCGCTTTTCAGGCGATATACGACCCAAAAAAGCCAGGTACTTCCCCGGAACTTCGTTCCCGACGTGCAGGTCTGAAGGCAATCCATGATGCACCGTCGTCAGCCAACTTGCCCACGGCATCGGAGCGCGCTGCGCATTCGAAATCGAAATCAACCGCATATCGTCAAATTCTCTAAACAGCGGATAGAGATCGGGGATATCCAACCGTCCGTGCAGGGTAGTCACAGCCGGAATCTCGAGTCGGCGAATGGTCGAAAACGGCAAGTAGTCGAGATGAAAGTGGACAACGTCGTAAACATCTGCCTCTTGCGCGATCCTCTCGACCAGGTTCAAGTGATGCGCCAGGGGAGCCAGCAAGGTTCCACCTTCCAGACGCAACGCCCGTTTGCACACCGACTCCAAGTGCGCTGAAGTACATGAGTCTCCGCTCGCATACAGCGTAACGTCGTGACCCATTCTTACTAATTCTTCCGTTAGATAGGAAACAACTCTTTCAGTACCACCATATAGGCGGGGAGGCACACTCTCATATAAGGGCGCGACTTGCGCGATTTTCATTATGGCAGTCTCCTGAGAAATTTATTGCCACGCGCATCTTGCCGTTTTAGATGCACATTCACGCTTGCGGCGTCGCCTGCCCGCAAATGTCATCGAATGGTCGAAAGCCTCTTGATTTCATTAAAATTCTGCCAGGCTAACTCTCGTCCGCAGGGAACCCGCACGCGTCACATATCAAAGGAGATCGTCCAGATCTACTGCATCGTCACGGACGCTGTCTTGATCTCTCCCCGTTCTAGTAGTTTGCTGTAAGTTTGCTTTTTTTCTGACCTGCTGCGAATATCAACGTATGCATGGTTGCCCTTGTTGTCGCCGCTGTATGCCGCTTCGCGCGCATAGGTGACCTGGGTCTGCAAAGTTTGAACGAGTAATCCAAGGTATCCAATGCCCGCGAACACAGCATTAGCTGTCGCGGGCATTTTGTTTTTATAGGAACTGACTGAGGGAAATATGACTGAGGCTGTCGCAGTAAAAGAGACCAAGGCTCAACGTGCCGAGCGCTTAAAGCGTGAAAAGAATCCCTGGGAAGCATTCGACGAAGTACGCGCCTTTGCACGTGCCGGCCGCTCCAGCGTGATTCCCGAGTGGGCCGCTACCTACTTCAAGTGGTGGGGCATCTACACGCAGGGCGACGGAGTCGGCGCCACTGGCGGTAAAGGTGGCGAGGGACTTGCCTCTGAATACTTCATGATGCGCATCGGCATTCCCAATGGCATCATCTCGGCGAGCCAGCTGCGCACCATCGGCGACATCACGCGGAAACATGCGCGCAACCTGGCCGACATCACGGTTCGTCAGAATATACAGTTGCACTGGCTCACTATCGAATCGCTGCCTGAGGTCGTGGACGCACTCAGCGCTATCGGTCTTTCGCCCAAGGGAGCTTGCGGCGACGTGGTGCGCAACGTGACCGGCTGTCCTTTGGCTGGAGTGGCTGCAGACGAGCTCCTCGACGCTTCTCCCTTGGCCGTCGAGATCGCTCATTACCTCACTGCGAATCCGGAATTCTACAATCTGCCACGCAAGTTCAAAATTTCCGTCACCGGCTGCCCTGCGTGGTGCACATATCCCGAGATCAACGACATCGCGCTGACGCCGGTCAAGCACGAGGGCAAAGTCGGCTATTCCCTCCGCGTCGGTGGAGGCCTTTCCAATGAGCCTCACCTGGCGCTGCGCCTCGATGCTTTCGTCCTTCCCGAGCAGGGCCTGTCCGTAGTCAAAGCCATCACTGAAATCTTCCGCGATCAGCAGGGCCTCCGCGAAAGCCGCGAACGTGCCCGTCTCAAATACCTCTTCATGCGAGAGGGCTGGACCCCAGAAAGTTTTCTTGCTGAACTGCAATCGCGCCTCGACTTCAAGCTTTTGCCCGCCGTCCCCGAGCAAGTGCCCAACGAGGTGTTTCGCGACCACGTGGGCATCCATCCACAGCGTGAGCCAGGCTTGAGTTATGTGGGCGCTTCGGTGTTGCGCGGCCGCATGACCGGCGAGCAGTTGCAGGCGGCAGCCGATCTTGCTGAACGTTTCGGCAGCGGAGCCTTGCGCGCAACCGTCTCTCAGAATCTCGTCTTCATCGATGTACCAAACGACAAG
>ODAK010008662.1_pt1 | contig 10156 bp, 8 predicted proteins | sample 1539591 | NCBI WGS metagenome assembly ODAK01 (sample SAMEA3539303, study PRJEB22396) | soil metagenome | biome: tundra; feature: field; material: soil | place: USA | collected 2010-05 | depth 0.15 m | reverse complement strand
TCTGCAGGTCGGCCGCCATGCCGTAGCGCTCGAGAAAGGGTATGAGATTGGCTTCGTCCCGTGCCGCCACGCCCCAGGTCATGATCCAGCGCCCGTCCTTGGTGTGGCTGATGCTCGGCACGCGACCGGGCTTTTCGGCGGCGTGGCGGCAGGTCTGCCTATAGATCGGCGCGCGCCGCATGACCCAGGACATCAGATCGACCTCGGTGTTCTTGGATACTGCCTCGTGCACGGCGCAGGAGACGTCCTGGCCCTCGCCGGTGCGCTCGCGGTGCAACAGTGCCGCAACGATGCCGACGGCGAGTTGCTCGCCGGCGATATGATACGCATGCCACACCTGCGGCGCGATCGGCGGCAGGTCGTAGCGGCCGCTCGGATCTGCATCGTAGCCGCAGTTCATCATCACGCCGCCGAGAGCGAGGTGAATGAGGTCGGACCCTTTGAAGTCCTTCCACGGCCCGGTATCCCCGAACGGCGTTATGCGGGCCACAACCAGCGACGGGAAGCGCAGCGCCAGTTGCTCGCGGCTCAGACCAAGCGCGGAATTCGTCCCGCCGCAGGTCGAATCCAACAGCACGTCCGCGCCCTGCAGCAGCCGTATGAGCGCAGCGCCGCCGTCCGTGCTGCCGGGATCGAGTGCGACGGAACGTTTCGCGCGGTTGTAATGCCAGAAGAAAAGCGATTTTTCCGGATCCGGCTGATCGCCGTAAAAGGGGCCTATGCGCCGGGTCGGGCTGCCCTGCGGCGGCTCGACCTTGACCACCTCGGCTCCCAGACCCGCAAGCAGCAAGCCGCAGTATTCGCCGAGTTCATCTGCAACTTCGACCACGCGAATGCCGGACAGCATCCCAGGCTTCGCCTGGGAGTTCGTAAGAGTCGGCATGAAGACTCTAGTGCGCGCAGACCTTGAACTTCGGGATGAACAGGTCCCCCGGAATTGCCTCGAAGACGGCCTCGACCGCGATGCCAAGCTTCAGTCCGCTCAAGTCCTCATCGACCAGGTTGCTGATGAGAATCGGACCTTCTTCGAGCTTGACCATCACCACGTTGTAGGGCAGCGCCGGCTTCACGCAATCCCAGTAGGCATGATGAAACGCGACCCAGGAAAACAGCGTTCCCCTGCCGCTGGTGGCGAACCACTCCTGCTTGTCGCTCAGGCAAACCGGGCACACGGGGCCAGGTGGAAAGTGCACGTCCGCGCAAGCGCAGCAGCGCTGCGCGGCCAGCTTGCCATGTCGCGCATGGTCCCAGAAGGGCTGCAGATTCGGGTCGGGTTTGGGCAGTGGCTTGGTGTAGCTGCTTGGGCTGTTCATGTGCTGGGTCCGTGGTCAGTCGATGGTGTAAATGATCGAGCGCGTACAAGGCGTGGCGGCGACGTACTGGGCTACCTTGCAGCCTTGCACCTGCCGCGTTCCCAGTTCGCCGCGCAACTGCCGTACCGCCTCCACATTGAGCGCCCATCCCTGCATATACGAATTGGACAGATGTCCGCCGTCGGTATTGCTCGGCAGTTTCCCGCCGAGCGCCAGCGTGCCGCCCGTCACGAACGGTCCGGATTCGCCGCGCTTGCAAAACCCCAGACCCTCGAGGCTGAAAAGCACCGTCGGGCTGAAGTTGTCGTAGGCCATGAGCGTGTCCACGTCCTGCGGCCCCACGCCGGCCATCGCATACACTTGCTCCGCCGCGTCCTGGAGGGCGCCATACCAGAAATCCGGGGAGAAATTCGGCAGCGAGGAGTCGCGAAAGTTGTCTCTCGCACCAGCGCCGGCAATGTACACGGGCGGGCGGCGCAGATCGCGCGCCCGCTCCGCCGTCGTGAGTATGAGACAGCAGGCCCCGTCATTGATCTGGCAGTAATCCAGCAGCCGGAGCGGCGCGGTGATCGGGCGCGAGGTCTCGTGATCTTCGATGGTGATCTGCTTTTTCATCACTGCATCAGGGTTGAGGCAGGCATGCTTGCGAAATGCCACCGACACCTCGGCGAGCTGCCTGGTGGTGGTGCCGTACAGCTCCATGTGCCGGCGGAACATCAGCGCATGGCCCGCGCCGGGGGAAGTGAAGCCCCAAGGATTCCAGATGTTCGGCGATTCTTCGCCGCCATAATTCACGCGCCGGGAGCGGCCGATGTTGGCATACAGCAGCGCGACGTGCGTGGCTACGCCCGAGTGCAACGCGGTCAGCGCCTCGATGATCGAGATCCCCGACATGCGGCCGTGCGCGGGCAGCGTCAGCGTCCAGCGCGGGTCGATGCCCAGCACCTCACCCATGCGCGCGTAGGAGGGAATGCGGCATACCCCGATACCGTCGATCTGCGACTTCTCCAAACCGCTGTCCTGCAACGCCATGGCGAAGGCTTCGGCGGCCAGCGCGTACTCGTCCTTGTCCGGAAAGGATCCATAACGCGTGTTGCCCACGCCCACCACCGCGACCGCGCGGCTCAGTCCCTTGTTGATCGGCGTGCTCATGCCGCGCCCGCCAGCATTGCACGCATGCGCATCCGCATGCACAGCGCCACACTTCGAACCGGGGTGCGCACAACTACCTCCTCAGCCTCGCACGGCCATTTATCATGATGTCAAATTTGTTGGACTGAAGCGTCAATGTAATCAGTCCAGGCGATACACCCGCTTCGCCGTCCCGCTGAAGAGCGCGCGCTTCTCCGCTGCGGGCGCGCCGGAAGCGATGCGCTTGAATGCATTCCAGAGCGCCACCCAGCCGATGCCCATCTTGTCCACGGGGAAGTTGCTCTCGAACATGCAGCGGTCCGCGCCGAACGCCTCGATGCAGGTCTCGATGTACGGGCGCCACATCGCCGCGAGTTCGTCGGACGACGGCGGCGCGGGCAGCGCGCCGTAGTCGTACGATGCGAGCCGCATCATCATGCCGCCGAGCTTCATGGTCACATTCGGACACTTCGCGAGCTCGACGATCCGCGGCTTCCAGGCCGCGAACACCTCGTCGCGCTTGCCCGCATAGGGCCCGTAGCCGAGCGGTCCGCCGCAATGGCCTGTGACGATGTTCGCCGCCGGGTGCGCGCGCGCGAGTTCGATGAGGTCGGCGAGCTGCGTATGGAACACCCAGGCGTCGAGAGAAAGGCCGAGCGCGGTCAGCCGCTCCAGGCCCGCGCGGAAGTCCGCCTGCTGTATCAGGTGCGGACCGTTCGCGGTCCGGCTGTTGCCGATCACTTCGTCGGCGTCCCACGCCGCGGCGTGGCGGACGCCACGGAACCGGCCGCCGCCGGCGCGGACGTTCGCCTCGAGCACCGGCTCGACGCGGTCCCCTAGCGTGAGATCGGCGAAGCCGACGATGCCCGCGGCGACGCGCGTCGGGCCGTAGTTGCCGCTGTCGCTCATCGCGGCGATGCCGGCGACGAATTCCGTCTGGCCCACCGGCCGCATCGCCTCCGCCGCGCGGGCGCGGTACATCGCGTTGCATTCAAGGAACACCGTCGCGACGACGTTGTGCCCGCTATGCACATCGGCGAGGAACTCTGGCAGCAGGTAGCGGTTGTCGGGCCGGTCCCACAGGTGATGATGCGTGTCGACGATGGGCAAATCGGGCTCGAGGACCGTCTCGGCCGGCGCCTTTGCAAGCCACGCCCCCCGCGGCGGCGTGACCCGTCCGAACTGTGTCGTCACAGGCTCACCGCTGCATCAGCTGAGGCGTCATCGTCGCCTCCCGGCCGGTCATGCAGACGCTCGTTGCGATTGCAATTGTGGAGCACACGGCACTCTATTCAAACGTCTTGTGAGTGTCAACTACCCGCGACACACCGGGTGCGCGCTGTCCAGATCCCAGACTTGGCCCGCAGCATGATCCGCTCAGAACATGGTTTCCCCGGGCTTGGGCACGCGCGAGAGCGTAGGCACCAGCTGCATTTCCGGAACCGTACTGCGGCCCGGCAACAGCGCCAGGAAGCGCACGGCCTGCGCAATGTCCTCAGGCTGCACCATCCGTGCCCGCTCGTCCGCGCTATAGGTGACGGCCCGTTTTTCCAGAATCTCTGTATTGACGACGCCCGGCATCAGCGCGGTGCAGCGGATGCCGTTGCCGCCCTCCTCCGCCGATACCGACAGGCTGAGCCCGTTCATGCCGTGCTTGGACGCGGTGTAAGCGGTGCCGGCGATGCCTGAGACGCGTCTGGCAGCCATGGATGAGACGTTGACGATCAGCCCATCCTTCTGCCGGCGCATGGCGGGCAGCACGGCATGGATCATGTTGAAGGCGCCGGTGAGATTTGTCTGGATCACCTGGTCCCAATCCTCGCCCGTCAGCGCGTTCAGCTTGCGGCCGCGCACGTTCAGCCCCGCGTTGTTGACCAGCACGTCGACCCTCTGGTGGCGCGCGAGCAAACCGGCTGCGGCAGCCTCCACCTGGTCGCGCCGGCACACATCGAGCACCAGGACTTCCCCGCGCCCCCCGCTGGCGCACACCTCGTCGTGGACACTCTTAAGCTTGTACGCGCGCCGCCCGATCAATACCAGTGATGCCCCCTCTGCGGCGAACATGCGCGCCACCGCGCGCCCGATGCCCGAACCGGCGCCCGTGATCCACACTATCTTTTCACTAAACACCGCCATCGCATTCCTTTCGCTATCCATAGAGCCCTAAGCTCTCATGGCCGCTTCACTTTCCCCCTAGGAGCTTGCGCGCGATCAGCATGCGCTGGATCTCGCTGGTGCCGCCGCCGATCTGCGCGTGGCGCACGTAGCGGTAAAACAGTGTAAGCGGAAGTTCCAGCGACTCGCCCATGGCGCCATGGATCTGGATCGCGTGATCCAGACAGCGGGTACCCCACTCCGTCGAGGTAAGCTTGATCAGCGCAGCCTCAGTGCGCACGTCTTCCCCGGAATCCGCTCGCGCGGCCATTTCGTAGGTCATGGAGCGCAGCGACATAATGTCGATGTACATGTCCACCAGGCGCCACTGGATCGCCTGGCGCTCGGAGATCGGCTTGCCGAAGGTGACGCGCTGCTTGGCCCAGTCGATCGACATGTCGAGCGCGCGCTGCATCTTGCCCAGGCAATAGGGTCCGCGCAGCAGCCGGTCGTGAATCGTGAGCCACTTCTGTCCGAAGGTGAAGCCCTTGCCGACTTCGCCGATGATGTTCTCCTCGGGCACGCGGCAATTCTCGAAGCGGATGATGTATTGCGAAGACTTGGGGCCGAGCCAGGTCCTCAGGCCCGGCTCTTCCACATGCACGCCCGAGCTGTGGCGGTCGACCAGGAACATGGTGATGCCGCCGCGCTGGCGCAGGTTCGCGTCGGTGACGGCCTGCACCATCATGATGTCGGATTCCGCCGCCATCGAGATCCACATCTTGGTGCCGTTCAACACCCAGTCCTTGCCGTCCTTCACCGCCCGAGTCTGCATCATGCCACCCGGATCGGAACCCGCATTGGCCTCGGTCTGCGCGAAGCACGTGGTCTTTTCGCCTTCGATCACGGGTTTAAGGAAACGCTCGATCTGTTCCCCCTTGCACTCGTACAGAATGTTGGGCACGTTGGCGAACGGAAACGGCACCGGCGTATACATGAACTGCTCAAGTATCACGACCTGCGCCAGCATCGACAGGCTCGAGCCGCCGAATTTCTCCGGCACCATCAGGTACCACAGGCCGGTATCACGCGAAATCTTGATCAGCCGATCGACTACGTCTTTCTTGAACACCGCCTTGAGATTGATCGTTTCCTTGACACCGTAGGCGTGCCCCGTATGCGCCAGATATTCCTGCTCCAGCGGCAGCAGTTCCTCGCGCACGAGGCGCTTCGCCAGCTCTTGATATTCGAGGATCTCGGGCGGCAGCTTGTACACCGATTCGTTGGCAGGGGTAGCTTCCAATTTTGGCTCCTGGTTGGATGGTTATGGTACCGGGCTCAGGCGCTCCTGAGTCCGGGGAGATTACGCACTTGCGGCAGGCGCTCCAGCGACATCAGCGCGTCGAACAAATCCCTCGCCGGGACGCGCGCCGTACCGGCCTGCACGCAGCCTTCGAACTTGGCCCACAGTTCCTCGCGGCTCAGCGGCAGATCCGGACCGCCGCGCACTTTCGTGACCTTCATGCTGCCCGGGTGCGGACCGCTGTCGGTCTCGAGCGTCACTTCGTCGTAGATCGCGTGTCCCGGGGCCGCAGGATCCTCGCGCTCGTCCTGTTTTACTACGACGCGCTTCATCAGCGCCTGCACGTCGGGTCTGCGCACGAAGCCATCGGTAAGCTCGGCGGGGCTTGCGCGCCCCGCAATCAGGGCCGAAGCCATCGCGAACTCCATGCTGAACTTCGCTTCGAGGCCGGTCTGCGGCGCGTGGTTGCGCAGTATGGTTGCGTAGCGCGGACTGGTGGAAACGATGACGCGGCTCACCTTGTCTGCATCGACCCGGTCGGCCTGCAACAGGTCGAGCATGCCGTCGAGCGCGCGATGGGTGCAATAGCACAAGGGATACTTCTTCACAGCCACACCGTCTCGCGCAAGCTTCCAGACGCTGCCAGCCTCGATCGCCGACTCTCGGACTACCCTTCCCGCCGGCGATACCGCGCCAAGGAAACCCTGCGGGTGTTCGAGCGTGTCGAGCGCAGCGGTGAAGCCTTTCTCCGCGAGCCGCGCCGACACCACGCCGGCGTGCGCGGCGCGTCCTGCATGGAACGGCTTGGTCATGGTGCCGAAGTTGGACATCAAGCCGGCGCTTTGCGAGGCGCCGAGCGCAATCGCATGCGCTGCCTGCTCGGCGTTGAGCCGGCGCAGCGAGGCGCAGGCCGCCGCAGCGGCGATGGCGCCGAAAATGCCGGTCGGATGCCAGCCCTTGTTGTGATGCTGGTCGGACTCACGCCGCACCAACTCGGCCCAGGTTTCGTAGCCCGCGGCATAGGCCAGCACCATCGCTTCGCCCGAGGCGCCGATGGCCTCGGCCTCGGCGAGAATCGCAGGCACAAGCACGGCGCTGGGGTGGCCGCGCTGCGCGACATCGTCGTAGTCGAGCGCGTGCGCGGCGGTCCCGTTGATCCATGCAGCCTCCGGCGCGCTGGCGCGGCCGGCGCCGAACAGCAGCGTGGCTTCGTCCCCCGCCGGCGCCAGCATGGCGCGCACCAGCTGCGGAGCCGGTTCGCCCGCGCCTGCGATCATCACGCCGACGCAGTCGGCAAACCCGGTGTGGATAAACGAAATGGCGTCCTTGGGCATATCCGGATAACGCAGTCCGGCAATGAACTTGCCCAGGCCGACGGTCAATGCGACTGGCATGTCTGTGCTCCCCTTCCGTTGCAAAAGTCTCTAACAATACGAGGGGACATCCCCCAAGGGGACTTCCTTCGGGCGCGTCCCCTCGTGCTCCCCTAAATCAGTCGCCTAACAGTAATTCTGTTAGGCGCTCTTAATCTATTGATTCAGGCCGCTTCGCGGATTTTCTCGCGCAGCCGGTTGAGCGTGCCGCCCTTCATGACGCAGCCCGGCAGCGGATGGCCGACGATTTCCTCGGCAAGCAGCGCCGACTCGATCAATTTGTCCAGATCGATGCCGGTAGCTATGCCCATTTCCGCGCACATGAACGCGAGATCCTCGGTGCAGACGTTGCCGGCCGCGCCGCTATGGGCGGCGAACGGACACCCGCCCAGACCCGCGACCGCCGCGTCATAGATCGAAACGCCCATTTCCATGCCGGCGTAGGCATTGGCGATACCCATGCCGCGCGTATCGTGCAAGTGCAGAGAAATCTGCAGCTGCGGATACTTCTCACGCACCGCGCCCACAACGCGCTTGATCGACAGCGGCGTCGCCCAGGCCATGGTGTCGGCCAGCGAAATCACCTTGAGATCGAGCTGGTACTGCGCACCGATATCGAGCATCTGCTGGATCATGCCTAGAATGTGCGGGATCGGAATGTCGCCCTCGAAATTGCAGCCGAACGCAGCCATCAGCCCGGCGCGTTCGACCGGCACCTTGTGCTGTTTGTACATCTTGACAATTCCGTGCTGCGCTTCGATGTTTTCCTTCAGCGTGCGCTTTTGGTTGCGCAGCAGGAACTTCTCCGAGGCGGTGAGCGAAAGCGTGCCCGTTACGTCGAGCTTCCCGGCCGCCAGCGCGCGCTGCAGCCCCTGTTCGTTCAGCCACAGTCCCGTGTAGCGCACGCCGGGGGCGCGGGTAAAACCTTTCACAACTTCATCGGCGTCGGCCATGCCGGGCACGTTTTTCGGCGGCACGAAGGAGACGGTCTGGATCTGTTTTAGGCCCGTCTTCGAGAGCGAGTCGATCAATTCGATTTTGCGCGCCGTCGGAATCGGGCCTTTCTCGAACTGAAAACCTTCGCGCGGCCCTTCTTCGTTGATGCGTACTGACTTGGGTAAATCTGACATGATTGCGCTCCGTTAAGTGATGGAAGGAGAATAGCTCGGGGAATGCGGTTTCAGGACTGCGGCGGAACGAAGGGATAGGGCACCGGCTCGCCGCCGCGATAGGGCACGGCGAGCGTCGCCTTGCCCGGCGTCGACTCCTTGCCCTCGTCGTTGGTAATGCCCAGATCGATGTCGACCAGGCCGTAACCGGGGCCGTCGCGCTTGGCGCTCACCCTGCCCCACACCGACAGCGTCTCGCCGACGACATTCATCGCGCGGAACTGGAAACTCGCTTTCCATACCCACCCGGCTGGGCCCACCCAGTCCTTGAGCAATTGCAGGATGAACTGCTGCTTCAGCGAACCGTTGATCAATAGGCCTGGCAGCTTGTCGTGCTCGATCGCGAACGGCTTGTCGTAATGGATTTTGTGCCAGTTCTCCATCGCCGCCGACCAGCGCATCAGGTGCGCCGTGGTCAGCGGGCCCTTTTCCAGTACCGGGAGGGCAGTACCAACATCGAATTCCTCGAAGTATCGGGGGCTACCCATAGCCATGGCTCATCTCCTGATCTGGGTGCGGCGGGTCTTCATCAGCAGCTCGTCGTCGCCGTTGCGGTATTCGGTCTCGATGATCACGAAGAGCATCGGGCCTTTGCTGGACTCTTTTTCCGCGATGTCGGCGTAGCGCGAGCGCAGTTTCACCGTTTCGCCGTGGCGTGCATAGCGGAAAAACTCGATCTCCGAGCCGCCGTTGAGGAGCGCGAGATGCTTGATCGGCTCGAGTTCGGGCAGACCCGAGGAGGCAGCCGAAGCGAGCCCGTCGAAGTCCGGATCGCGCGCGCGCTGCTGCAGCGGGTCCGGCGCGCCGAACGCGCGGCGGAACATGTGCGTAGGGAACAAGGGAGGCGCCACCGGCCCGCCGAAACGCGCGTTGTTCGGACCAGTCTCCCAGAAGATCGGGTCCTCGTCCTGGATCGCCTGCGCGTAGCGGCGCACCGCGCCGCGCTCGACCGGATCGCAGGCGGTTTCGGTTTCCGATTGCAGACCGATGTATTTCTTCAAGGCTTCAGTTAGCAATGCCACGAGTCCTCCCTTGGTTTTAGAGCGCGGCGCGGCCGGACACCGCCGGTCTCAGCCAGGCGTTCCGATGATGCCTTTTTCGAGCAGAGCGCGGATGCGCTCCTCGGAAAGCCCGAGCTCACCCAGCACCTCGGCCGAGTGCTCGCCCAGCAGCGGGGCGTGGCGCCTGACGCTGCCGGGGTTGACCGAGAGCTTCACCGGCAGACCCGCCATTTTGATCTTGCCTGCGGTCGGATGCTCGATTTCGACGATCATGTCGCGCGCGGCGACCTGCTCATCCACAACCACTTTGTCGATCGAATTGACCGAAGTACAGGGCACGCCGTGCGCGGACAGTCGGGTGACCCACTCGTCGACCGTCGCGGTGGCGAACACCTCGGCCAGCATCGGAATCAGGATGGCGCGGTTCGCGGCGCGGAGGTTGGAGCTGCAAAAGCGTTCGTCCGCCTCCCACTCCGGCTTTTCGATCGCGCGGCACACGCCCTGCCACATGCGCTGCGTGAACGCGGCGACGATCACCCAGTCGTCCTTCGCCTGGAATGCCTGGTAGGGCACCGACAGTTGCGACGCGGCGCCCCGGCGCACTGGTACTCGTCCTGTCGCGAAATAGGAAGTGAGATGGTAGGAGAGCATCGCCAGCTGGCCTTCCATCAGCGAAGTGTCCACGCGCTGCCCGCGGCCGCTCGCATGGCGCGCCTGCAGCGCGAGCAATACGCCGATCACGCCGAACATGCCTGCGCCCACGTCTGCCAGC
>ODAK010008660.1_pt1 | contig 10158 bp, 8 predicted proteins | sample 1539591 | NCBI WGS metagenome assembly ODAK01 (sample SAMEA3539303, study PRJEB22396) | soil metagenome | biome: tundra; feature: field; material: soil | place: USA | collected 2010-05 | depth 0.15 m | reverse complement strand
TGATATTGCGCTTGATAAAGTTGTGGCGCCGCTTGGTCGTCAAAAGCAGCGTAAGGGTGCCTTACGGCGGCACCAGACCCAGACGGCCCGTGTGCTCTCCCTATCACGTTCTGGTCAACTTGCTGTCATGGAGGAGGAGCGACCGGAGGATGAGGAGGATGAGGAGGAATTGTTTGATGAGGCGGTCAGTGATGAGCACAACGAACAGATGTGGTCGCGCATAACGGAGATCCGGCGTTTGCCCACGCGGCCCATGGATGATCAGGAAGTCATTGCGGAGATGGAGAAAACGGGTGTTGCCTTCTATGCCTTCTTTAACGCTGAAATGAATGGTGTCAACGTCATGTATCGCCTCGAAGACGGCGGATACGGCCTGCTCGTTCCTTCTGTGAGCTAAACGTGCGTAACACCGTAGGGACCCGATTGATCGCGCCCAACGATTTATCGACGTGTATTCTTCTTTTGCTCTTCCCATATTCATTGGATGGAAACAAACGAATACCTGTCGATAAATCGTTGGACGCGATCAATGAAACGTCATGCGCCGTTGGCGTACCACTCCTGACGAAAGAGGCTTTCAGAATATACTCTGTTGGGGAATGTTGTAGATACGTCTGGACAAGGCCGTAGAGGCACGGAATAATAAATGGCATCCGTACACGTGCGACACGGAATAATAAATGGCGCAAGCCAGCGGCATATGGCATGTGGCGTTTATTATTCCGTGTTATGGCATATGTAACCTGCCACCAACTTGTGCCATTTATAAGATTGGCGGCAAGAAAACCCCCGATGTCTTCAGCTTCGGGGATGAATTGCCGCGCTTCACCCCTGGTTTTCTAAGTAGCTTCTTTCGGTATTTACACACACAAATTAGGTGGGAGAGGATAAGGAACTTAGCATGGTTTTTTGACTGATCATCCATAAGGATCGAGCACTCACTCTCTGCATCTTCTCGAACTTGGGGATGGGCTTCAAATCAACTTTTTTGCCGTCAATACCCATCAAAATGGCATATCCAGAAGACATGCGGCCTTTGATAAAGTACTCGTGTCCCTGGTAACGCACTTGGTCGAATTTGCGAAACCCCTGGATTTTGTCGGTGGGAATGGGCTGTTCGCTGCGTACCCCTTTGGTTTGCTGATAATCCCCAGCAGGAACGCACTTTTTGAGCAGCGCTGGGTTCGTCTGGAAAATCGGTGTTCCCCCTTTTGTGGCGATGATAACAGCATCAAAGACATGCTCCTTGGGTAAACCGGCCAGTAGGCGATGCTCTTTGGTGACAAAGCCCCACGTTTCGCTCGCACCCTCCACTCGCTTGAGCAACTGGAGACGAATACTGTTCATTTGTGTCGCATGCCGAAGTGTGCCTTTCGGAAAAATGCTCTGCCGTTACCAGCAGGTGGTGCGTATCTCCTGGCTGTGACCACCAGGAGAGTCCGGCTTCATCTCGACAAGGTTCAAGAGGCTTTTGACACCTGGATCACCGGGCCTTTCCTCAGCCCTACTTAAATCCAGGCGACAGAGCAGCAGTCTGATGCGTCAACCGCAGGTGTCATGACACTCTCGAACAAAGCTCCCATTTCTGGGGCACAGTCTGGTGAACTCAGGCTTCTCGCGAAGCCACCAGGCTCAAGCCAACGACTTCCGCAGAAGCCGCTGAGTCTTTAGCTCAGCGGTAGTTCACAATTCCGTGTTATTATAAATGGCATCCGTATAGTGTTAGGATAAACCAATTTCAAATTGCCAGGGGTGCGGAGCCTCATCCTCGAATTGAGCGAGGGGGTCTACTGCGCGTATGGTGAGCGTACGCGCCTCTGTTGATGGCAGAGGGCGGAAGCGAGCATTTCCCTGGTAGACCGCATTATTGGGGCCGCTGGCAAGCTCTGGACGTGCTAGCAGGATACCGCCGCGTTCACCTGTCCATTGAGAGCCTGTATCATCTTTTAAGAAGAAAATGATCCGGGGGACAAAAGCAAAACCGGTGCTAAAGGGGGGCCTGATCCAGAGGTAATGCAGTTCAAAGTGAGACTGGTAGTAGTGTAACTGGTGGAGTATCAGTGTCATGCCCTGTTGTTTTTGTTCCAGTTCCAGAGTGACGATGCGCAGGGGGCCGTTGCGTGTGGGAGGCGATGAGCGTTCCTGCGTTGGGGTTTGTGGAGCTGCGATGACCACGGGGGGACGTGATGCTAATTCCAGTGCTTGTGCGGAAAAAGGAGTTGCATCGTGCAGAATTTCATTACACAAGTTTAGGCACTCGTCGCAAATGTATGCTGCACCTGGTCCTGCAATCATGCGGCGTACTTCCGATGAATGGCGACCGCAGAACGAGCAGCGAGCTAGTGACCGATCAAAACTCATAAAGCCTTCCCTTTTAGTTGAACAAGCAATCAGCCTTTCTTCTGTAGTTGTAGTGCAGCGATTGCCTCGGTGTGCAATCCCAGGCGTTCGAGTAGGGAAGCGTGTGCTTCCCATTCCAGAGAGTCGTCTAATGGGGCGAGAGGGGTTGGGTCCTGTGGCACAATGGTTGAAACGCGCAAGTCGGCGACGTCGATGGAGCCGATATGCGTTTTGCCGTTGAGTACAGGAGGTTCTTCCTCGGCCATGAGTTCGGTGTCTCTGCTACCATATTTTCGTTGTAAGGCTAATTCTATAAAATGATCGGCGAAGTGTGGATTTTTGGGTAAGAGCGAGCCGTGGAGGTAGGTGCCAAAGGTGTTGCGATAGATTGCGCCTTCGGAGGCATCTTCGCTATTATTGCCGTTGCCTTTGAGGACCTTGCCCAGAGGTTTTGCCGTGCCCAGGTAGGTGCGTCCGCCATGATTTTCAAAGCCGACGAGGGACATGCCGTTCCAACTGATGGCGATATCGCCAACGCACCGTGGCTGTTGGACGCCTTTAGAGATGGTCCAGGCGTCGAATACGCCGAGGCCGCGCATGTCGGGTCCATTGGCAGGGCGATAGTAGTTTGCGAGTAACTGGTAGCCACCACATACTGCCAGGACCGGCATATCGTCTTCAATGGAGGCCCATAAGCCGATGCCTTTGATCTCATAGAGATCCAGGGCGACGGGAGCCTGCTCGCGATCCTGTCCACCGCCGATAAACAACATATCGTATTCATCTGGGGCCAGGGCATCGCCGATGCCCAGGCCCACTACACGTAGTTCAATGCCGCGTTGCTGACAACGGCGGCGTAAGGTGACAATATTACCACGATCTCCATACAAATTGAGTTGATCTGGATATAAATGTCCTAATGTTAATGTAAGGGTGTTTGTAGAGCCAGCCATCACGCGTCCCGTCCTTCCCAATAGTGGGGTGTGAGTCCACGTTGCTCTAGCTCACGATGAACTTCTAATAAACCAGTATACGTTGGTACGATAAACAAAGTTTCACCTATAGGAGTTTGTTCAAGCGCACTATCCAGTGCTTTTTTCAGTCCATATACGCGTGTGACGGAATGGATCTCGGTTGATCCCTCCTCTTCTGTTGGTGCAGGTAATGCTTTGGTCGTTTGCTTAGCGCGGCGCTGTACTTGTTGAGCGCGTTGCGTTTCGGCGCGTGCAGCGCGTAGTGCAAACGAAGGAACTATCGTGATGGCATTCTCTGGGAAACCGGCATATTTCAAGCGTAGTGCTAGGTCAATCGCGCGTGTTCCGGACACGACCAGGGTTTGTGTGAGGTTGAGCGCACGTTCAAAATCTACATCCCAGATCCAGGAAATATCGCGGCCATCGGCAATGTTATCATTCAGGACAAACAGAACGTGGCGTGGCGTACTCTGACTGAAAAGTGTGCGCAGTATCTCGTTGAAACCGGTTGGATTTTTTGCCAGCAGCAGGCGCAGCGTACGTCCAGCGGCTTGCACGCGTTCGCCGCGTCCAAAGACTGGTTTTGATTGTTCGATGCCACTGCTGATGGGTTCCCAATCCATATCGAGAGCCAGGGAAGCAGCAATTGCGCCAAGCGCGTTATAGATATTATAAAGGCCAGGCAAAGGCACCACTATTTCATGCTGCTGGGAAGGTGTAACGACCTGTATGTGCTGGCGATCAAAGCTCTCTTCTGTGACTTGGAGAGCGCGTATATCGGGTTGTGGACGTTGCAGATCGCAATTGGCACAATGGTAATGGCCCATATGGCTATAGAAGCGAGCGTCGTAGATAAATTCGCCGCCACAGCGTGGGCAGGTGCGTGTATCGAGGATCTGATAACGTTCGGCGGCATCGGCTTGTGTGAGCATATTCAGGGCAAGGTCATCAATACCATAGTAGAGGACTTTGCCAGAGAAGCCTTCGGCCAGGAATGCAATACCTGGATCGTCGGCATTGAGTATCAGCGTGGTTGTCTCTGGGAGCTGACTGATAGCGGTGTGCCAGAGAGCTGCTACGCTGTCGACTTCGCCGTAGCGGTCGAGTTGATCGCGAAAGAGATTGGTAAAGACGAGAATGCGTGCGGATAGCGCCTGGACGAGGTGAGGCAGAGCGGCTTCATCGATCTCCAGGATAGAGATGGCGTGACCGGAGCGGCGTAAAAGACCGCTTGGCTGTGCGCGGATGACAAGGGAGCTGGCGACGCCGCGCATGAGATTGGAGCCTTCGCGATTACGCCAGACGCGCAGTCCGCCATCGCGAAGAATGGCGGAGATAAAGCTGCTGGTGGTTGTTTTGCCATTGGTGCCTGTGACAAGCACGCTACCGTATTCCAGTTGAGTTGCCAGATGCTCCACGATATCGGGATACACGCGTTGTGCTACAATGCCAACGATACTGGTACCCCCGCCGACATGGAAGCGGCGACTGAGAGCACCTGCTGTGCGACCGGCAACGACTGCCAGGCCCGCACGCAATGATGAGGGTCGCCTCCTCTTGCGGGGAGGACGACGGTGGCGTGGTTGTGGCGGCGTCGAGTCCTTCTCGCTTTCGTCCTGTGATGGTGCAGTCTCTTGCGAGACGGGTGGTCTTTGTTTAGGCATGCTATGCGATCCCTCCGAGTTGGCGCTCCTATATTTTTTCCACTATAGTATTGGAAGAATAGCACGCATGTCCTTGACGGTCAAGATATCGGGCGACGAAAGATGCATGAAACACGTATTTGCCACTGGTTATGATGGGAAGAAAGAGGCGCTTATTGGCTGAGGCAAAAGTACTTTTCAACCATAGATGCACAAGGATGGCCCGCGATGGTAGGGGCGCGATGGTAGGGGCGCGATGGAACGGAGTGGAATAAGCCCGTCCGCCCGTCCACCCACCCTTGCGTCGTTATGATAAGATACCACCGACTTGTAGTACCGGATTTTCTGGTATACGCGCGTGTCGTTTCAAAGGCAATAATTTTGCCAGGGTGTAGCAAAATTAGAATAGCCTCTTGCCAAAGTATGCTATTCTATGCTGGAAAATGATCTCGTGAACATGCGGTTGAAATAGTAAAATAGTATGAAGGTCGAGTGACTGATGACAAAGAAACTAGTGATTGTAGAATCGCCAGCGAAAGCAAAGACAATAGAGAAATTTTTGGGACGTGACTACACGGTCCTGGCTTCGATGGGCCATATTATCGACCTGCCTAAAAAAGGCCTGGGGGTAAATACACGGAAGGATTTTGCGCCGCAGTACGAGGTTATTGAAAAGAAGGATCGCCTGATCGAAGAACTGAAGGCGGCCTCAAAACGCGCCGATGAAGTCTACCTTGCACCGGACCCCGATCGTGAAGGCGAGTTCATTGCCTGGTCCTTGAAGAATATTCTGGAATTGAAGAATCCGCATCGCGCCGAATTTCACGAAATTACCAAACGTGCGGTACAGGAAGCGATCAAGAAGCCACGTGAAATTAATGAAGATCTGTTCAATGCGCAGCAGGCTCGGCGCGTGTTGGATCGCCTTGTTGGGTATAAGATCAGCCCTCTGCTCTGGCGGCGTATTCAGTCGGGGACCAGTGCCGGGCGCGTGCAGTCGGTTGCTCTGCGCCTGATCTGTGATCGCGAGGCCATTATTCAGGCGTTTGTACCCGAAGAATACTGGAGCATTACCGCGACCCTGAGCAAGCAGAAACAGACCGAGCGCTTCGAGGCGATGCTGATTAGTCGGCTCAAGGATATTGGTTCTCTGGCAGGCGAGGATGGCAATGCTGAAGGCGAGGAAACTGCAACGGGTGAAGGCCAGAGCGGGACCGATAGCGGCAAGGCAGCGGCCAAAGCGAAGGCGGAGAAGGGGCGTATTAAAGTCAGCTCGAAAGAGGAATCCGATGCCATTCTGGCTGATCTGCAAGGCGCGACGTATAGCATTCTTAAATATGAGGAGCGTGAGCAGAGACGCCAGCCCTACTTGCCCTATACGACGAGTACGATGCAGCAGGATGCTTCTGTGCGGCTCTACTTTAAGCCGAAGAAGACAATGAGCCTGGCGCAACAGCTCTACGAAGGCATTGAGCTAGGCGAGCATGGGCATCAGGGCCTGATCACCTATATGCGTACCGATTCGACGCGTATCTCGGATGAGGCGCAGGTGAATGTTAAGAAGTATATCAATGACGAATTTGGGCAGCCCTATGTAGGTCTGGGTCGCACTGGCAAAGCGAAAGCCACGACGCAGGACGCACACGAAGCTATTCGTCCGACCGATGTCACATTTACGCCGCAGAGCGTCAAATCGCATCTGACGCCCGATCAGTTCAAGCTCTATAACCTCATCTGGCGTCGTTTTGTTGCCAGTTTTATGGCACCAGCGGTGTTCGATACCGTGCGCGTCGATATTGTCGCCAAACAGTATGTCTTCCGCGCTACCGGTTCAAACTTAAAGTTTCAGGGCTTTTACGCCGTGTGGCCGCGTGAAGAAGACGAAAAGTTGTTGCCGAAAATGCAGGTGAACGAAACATTGGACCTGCATGCATTGAAGCCGGAACAGCATTTTACGCAGCCGCCTCCACGCTTTACGGAAGCCAGTTTGATCAAAGAACTGGAAGAACAAGGCATCGGACGCCCAAGTACCTATGTCCCAATCATTAGTACTATTCAAGATCGTGGTTATGTCGAGCAGGATCAACGGCGGTTTGTGCCTACTTGGCTGGGAGCGACCGTCAACGAGGTCATGAACAAGCATTTCCCTAATATCGTCGATACTGGCTTCACGGCTGGAATGGAGCGCGAGCTGGATGATGTTGAGGAAGGACGCCGTTCCTGGACCGAATTTTTGCACAACTTCTATGGCGACTTTAAAGAGACGATGAAGAAGGCCGAAGCCGAGATGAATCGTGTCCAGAAGCCATTGGAGGAGATGGACGAGACCTGTCCTGATTGCGGGCGCAACCTCGTTATTCGCACAGGACGCTTTGGACGCTTTATCTCGTGCTCAGGATTTCCAGAATGCAGCTATCGACGTTCGGTGGTCAACAAGACTGGCGCGTTTTGTCCGCTCTGTCATGGAGACCTTGTAGAGCGCAAGACGCGGCAGAAGAAGCGCGTGTTTTATGGCTGTGGCAACTATCCAACCTGTAGTTTCGCGATCTGGGACAAACCAGTGCCCGAGCCATGCCCGAAATGTGGTGGGCTTATGGTCGTAACGCGACCGGGCCAGGACCCTGTCTGTTATCAAGAAGTCATCGCCCCTCAGCGTAAAACTGAGGAGAAACCTCTACAGGACGGCGAACAAAAAACAACGCGCAAGAGAGCTATTAAGACGGAAGATGAACCATCTAATAGTACTACGACGAAATCCACGGGTCGTATTGCAACGCGCAAGAAAGCTATTAAGACGGAAGATGAGTCATCTAATAGTACTACGACGAAATCAACTGGCCGTGTTGCAACGCGCAAAAAGACCATCGGAGCAGAAACCGAACTCGTAGGTACTGAGAACGGAAGCGGGAACGGCACGCAAAAGACAGCCACGTCACGCGCAACAACACAACGTGAGAGCGTTTCCACGACTGCTAAAGCAACTAGGCGAACAGCAACAACGGGTAAGAAAAGTGCGCCAAAGACGCGCACAACGACCAAAAAGACGACGACTAATCGGACTAAAACTGTACAATAGTTGAGAGGTACAGAAGTACTAGAGAACCTGGAATAGAATACCCGCTCCTCTTGTAGTAGGAGCGGGTATTTGTTGTATGAGAAGAAGGGATGTAGCTCTACAAAACTTCTTCTCACCCATGTTGTAACGAATGCTACTGTTGTTGTACGCCTTCGCCAAGAATCTTGCTAACTGTTTCACGTTTGATACGATATGCTTGCCGCTTGTTCATATGAGGCAGAACAATCGCCTCAAGTGCCCCTTGTTGTACCCATCTGCGTACAGTTGTGCCGTCGACGCGCAGAAGCTGCGCTACTTCCGAGATAGTCATCAGATCGCTCATGTGTTTTTCTCCTTGCTGATTAATCAATGTTTCTGTATACAACCACTCTATAAACTGTGCCTAATCCCTGAGTAGATTACGCAAATCTTTCAAGAGGTGGCTATACACTAACTTTAAGTCATATTGTATAACAATATATATATTTTGTAAAGTGCCAGTGCAAGAATAGGGGAAACACGAAAGGTTTTGGACGTTCTGATGTTGACGTTACCAAATTATCCAGGCATGTACTTGATAAAGGTACCTTCGTTGCTGAGTGCGCTATTGATTTACCGCTGTATCTTATGTAACTTATGCGCCTCTAGTTTCTGGTCGCTTTCTTTGTTTTGGCCTCCCATGCTTTCGGATGAATGAGGTAGAGGCACCTTGTGTGCACCAATACCGTTGAGGTAAGAAGAGTAATGGAAAGTCATGTGTTTTCAGGGTGGTGTAAATGTGTTGGTTCGAGTATCTCGTATGGGGTGATGTGTGATATAATTCCTAGTGCATTTTCATTTGACCTCTTCGGGTTTTAGAGGGAAGCTTTGTCCGTGAAACACGGCCAGGAAGGACCCTATCAAGCTCTCTCGACGCGTTCGAGGATGCGGAAAAATGTGAGGAGAGTGAAAAATTGGAGGGAAATGCAGCAATTATTGGGAGGATTACATGCCGCATGCTGTGACGCTGATTCCGGGCGATGGGACGGGGCCGGAGATTACTGAGGCCACACGTCGTGTTCTTGAAGCTACGGGTGTTCAGTTTGAATGGAATATGCGTCAAGCGGGAGCTGAGATGCTGGAGAAGTACGGGACGGTCTTGCCAGATGAGGTGATTGAGTCGATTAAACAGACGCGCGTAGGTTTGAAGGGTCCCATCACTACTCCGGCTGGTAAGGGTCAGCGTAGCGCCAATGTTACTTTGCGCAAGAAACTCGATCTATATGCCAATCTGCGTCCAGCGAAGACCTATCATGGGTTACGCTCGCGTTATGAAAATATTGATCTGGTGATCGTGCGCGAGAATACGGAAGATCTCTACTCAGGTATCGAGTTTCAGAAGGGCACGCCGGAGCATGCAGCGATGCTAGAGACAATCGCGCGCACGACGGGTCATCATCTCGATGCCGAGTCGGCAATGACCATAAAGTATATTTCTGTGGCGGCGACGCGTCGTATTGTCAAGTTTGCCTTTGAATATGCGCGTGCCAACAAGCGTCGTAAAGTCACTATCGTGCATAAGGCTAATATTATGCGTTTCTCAGATGGCCTGTTCCTGGCAACGGCGCACGAGGTGGCGAAGGAATATCACGATATCCAGTGCGAAGATCGTATCGTGGATAATATGTGTATGCAACTGGTCCAAAAGCCTGAGCAATATGATGTGCTGGTGTTGCCAAACCTCTATGGCGATATTATCTCTGATCTCTCGGCTGGCTTGATTGGGGGATTGGGCGTAGCGCCTGGTGCCAACATTGGCGCGCATTGTGCGGTCTTCGAGCCTGTCCACGGTAGCGCCCCGAAGTATGCAGGGCAGAATAAAGTGAACCCAATGGCGATGATGTTTTCGGGCGTGATGATGCTGCGTTATCTGTGTGAAAGGGATGCCGCGCAACGTCTGGAGAAGGCTTTAACGCAGGTCATCGCCGAAGGCAAGAACGTCACCTATGACCTTAAGCCGCGACCCGATGACCCGACCGCTGTCGGCACGACCCAGGTCGCAGATGCGGTGATTGAGAAGTTACGCAAAATTTAGGTGCGGATGGTTGTTCCTTCCGGATGGGATTAAAAATCCCATCCGGAAACGTCTGTGGCACTTACCCAATTC
>ODAK010008659.1_pt1 | contig 10159 bp, 6 predicted proteins | sample 1539591 | NCBI WGS metagenome assembly ODAK01 (sample SAMEA3539303, study PRJEB22396) | soil metagenome | biome: tundra; feature: field; material: soil | place: USA | collected 2010-05 | depth 0.15 m | reverse complement strand
TCCATTGGTCGGTGGTCATCGATCCCTCGAGCGGCACCATCGAAGTTCTCGCCCAACTCGTAGGACCGACAAAAGATCTGCGGCCCGGCATGACCACCAGCATCCGCGTTCCCGACCAGCCATGAACCTCGCCGAAGCGCTCGACGTTCTCCCCGAGATAACCACACCCACCAGGAGCAAACGGATCTTCAAGATGGATCCACGGCTAGTGGGCCGGGAGCACATTGAGGAAGGTGCGCCGCTGTTTCTCGCGCATCTGCCTGGATCAACGAACCTCTTCCGCCTGACCCCCGACCAATGGAAACTCGCGCAGTTATTTGACGGCCAGCGATCCTATGCGGAGATTGCCGAGCTGTTCACGGCGGAGACCGGGATCCAGGTGAGCGACGAAGAGGTCCGGAATTTCGCGGAGATGATGGAGGACGCTAAATTCTGGTACCAGTCTCCCCAGGAAAAAAACATCGCGCTCATGCAGAAGCTGCGCGAGCGCCGCAAGAAACAGAAGAAGGCCAAGACCGGGGACATGGCACACGTCGTGGTGGCGCACTGGGATGTCGACCAGTGGATCGAAAGCGCACACCGCTATCTGCAGTTCCTCTACACACCCTGGGTTACTGTCCTGACGCTTGCTCTTTTTGCCTTCATGGGCTGGATTTTTTTGACGCATTGGTCGCAAATCGGCGTCGACACGCTCGAATACTACACCTTCACCAATAAGTCGGCTGGCGATCTCGCCGAGTTCTGGATCCTGTTTTTTATCATGGCTTTCTTTCATGAGGGGGCGCACGCACTCAGCTGCAAGCACTACGGAGGCGGGGTCCACCGCGCAGGGTTTCACCTCATCTACCTGTCGCCCGCGTTCTTCGTTGACGTCAGTGAAGCGTGGGTCTATGCCAATCGCTTCCAACGCCTGGTCACAATGATCGCGGGCATCTGGACGGAATTGATAGTCTGTGCCGCCGCCACCCTCGTCTGGTGGGGCACGCCGCCCGGCGGCTCCATCCACGATCTCGCTTACAAGGTGGTGTTGATCTCAGGAGTGGCCGTCGTCCTGATGAATCTCAACCCGCTGGTCAAGCTCGACGGCTATTACATCTTGTCGGAAGCGGTTGGCATCGACGACATCAAGGAGCGCTCCACCGCTCTGTTATCGAGTTGGGTGCAGAAGAACGTTTTCCGGCTTCCCGTTGAGATCGCTTATGTCCGCCCGCGATTGCGCCGGTTTTTCGTGCCCTACGCAATCCTCTCCGGCCTCTACAGTTACCTGCTTTTGTACGCCGTGGCCAGACTTGCAGGAAACATATTCCGCCACTACAGCCCGGAGTGGGCTTTCCTTCCCACGATTCTAGTGGCGTTGCTGATCTTCAAATCCAGACTTCTAAAGCTGGGGAAATTTATGCGAACCGTTTACACGACGAAGCTGGACCCGGTGGTCCGTTCCATGACGCCGGTGCGCATCGTAAGCCTCGCCATTGTATTGATCGCACTGCTCGGTATTCCCTACCTGCGGGAAACCGTGCACGCAAGGTTCATTCTTGAACCGGTGCAGCGCGCTGTGGCCCGAGCCGAGGTGCCTGGAACCGTGGTCGAAGTGCTGGTGCATGAGGGGCAGACGGTGGATCGCGACAGTCCGCTCCTGCGCCTGCGCAATCTTGATCTGGAATCTCAACAGGCGCTGACCGATGCCGATCTGCAACTGACCCGCTCCCGCAACACCAACGCCCAGATGCACTACGCAAATGCGGCGGGGACGGAACAGGAATTTCAGCGGAACCGCCAGAAAAGTCAACTGCTGGCCCAGGAGATTAGCCACTTGCAGGTACGTAGTCCAATTGCCGGCAGCGTTGTGAGCGCGCGGCCGGTGGATCTGCTCGGCTCGCATCTTAATGCCGGCGCCACCGCGGTTGAGATCGCGGACCTTTCTTCGTTGCGCGCGCGCTTGTACGTTCCCGAACCTGAAATGCGCGAGGTGAGGACCGGGCAAGCAGTCAGCCTTCGTCTGGATTCTTCTTTCCGGTCAATTTCGGGTGTGGTTGGCGAGGTCGCCCTGGCGTCTTCGGAAATCGAGTCTGGACTGCAACCGAAATCCGAATATAAGGGACTGATGGTGCCACACTACTACGCCGTGACGGTTGAGCAACCAAACCCCGACAGCAAACTGATGGATGGAATGACCGGCACGGCCAAGATCTTCACCGTGCGCCGCAGCATCGCCGGCATGGCTTGGCGAACCGCCAGCGATTTCGTCAGAAGGAAACTCTGGTAGAGCCAGCCGACAGAAACAGCAAAAGGCCGCGCGGCACTCGCGCGGCCCTTCGTCCAGAACGACCCTTTGAATCTCGTGAACTATATAAAAATCTTGCTCAGATTCGGTCCACCCTTGCTCAGATTCGGTCCGCCTTTGCTCAGGTTCGGTCCGCCCTTGCTCAGGTTCGGTCCGCCCTTGCTCAGGTTCGGTCCGCCTTTGCTCAGGTTCGGTCCGCCTTTGCTCAGGTTCGGTCCGCCCTTGCTCAGGTTCGGCCCGCCCTTGCTCAGGTTCGGTCCGCCCTTGCTCAGGTTCGGTCCGCCCTTGCTAACCGTCGGGCCGCTCGTGCTCACTGTGTTGGTGGCGATCAAAGCCTTCTTGGTGGCTGTCATGTTGTTGATCAGCGATTTCTTTTCGATACTCATGATTTTCTTCCTCCGCATAAATTTTGAGCCTCAATCTCTTGACGGCGGTTTTTCTCTCTGTCCCGCCCTGTCTGCCTTTCTCTAATGCAAGGCATATGCCAAACCCTAAGGGTCGGTTACATTCTCTCTCCCGATTGCCAGTCCCCATTCTTTCAGCAACATACGGAATTCCGTAGTTCCCAGGAACCAGCCTTTGACGCCGTCCCGCTTCGCCCGGTTAATAATTAACCACCGGATAGTAATTTTTTAAACTTTTCTCAGCCTTGCAGCCCGTACTTCCGGCACAAATACTTCATCTTCTGTCCGTCGATGCGCAGCAAGGTTGCCGCTGCCGACTTCTTCCCGCCGGTCCGGCGTAGCGCTGCCTGTAGATACGCTACTTCGATCCGGGCCATCTCCTCGTCAAAAGAAATCCCTTCTTCCGGAATCAGCAACGACTCCTGCTTCGCCGAGCTCTGGTAGAGGATCCCCTGCGGCAAATGCTTGACCGCAATGTTCGAGCCTGGCACCATCAGCACCAAACGCTGCATCAGGTTTTCCAGTTCGCGCACGTTCCCTGGCCATTGGTAGTCCTCCAGCACCTCCAGCGCTTCCAGGTCGATGGTCTTCACCGGCAGGCTGTTGGCGGCGCAGTAATAACGAAGAAAATGATCCACCAGCAGCGCGATGTCGCCTTCCCGGCCGCGCAATGGCGGCAGGCTAATCGGAATCACATTGATGCGGTAATAAAGGTCTTCGCGGAATCTGCCCGCCTGCACCGCCTGCTCCAGGTCCTCATTCGTAGCCGTGATCAGCCGGAAGTCAATTTTCCTCAGGAGCTGTCCCCCAAGCCGCTGCACCGAGTGTTGCTCCAGAACCCGCAGCAGTTTGCTCTGCAGCGCCAGGCCTAAAGTACCGATCTCGTCGAGAAAGAGCGTGCCTCCGTGGGACATCTCGATGTGTCCGGCATGCGCCTGGTGCGCTCCGGTAAACGCCCCCTTCTCGTGCCCGAACAACTCCGACTCAATCAGCGTTTCCGGCAGGGCCGCGCAATTCACACTGATAAATGGCTGCTCGCTACGCGGGCTATTCGCGACGATGGCGCGCGCCACCAGTTCTTTTCCCGTCCCGCTCTCACCCCGGATCATCACCGTGGTATTGCCCGGCGCCACGCGGCTGAGCGCGTCATACACCCGATGCATGGCCTCGCTGCCGCCGATCAGTTCACCGAAGGAATAGCGGCTCAGCGCATCCTGGCGGACGATTCGCCCTTCGATCTCGCGCCGGCGTTGCTCGAGCGCGTTCTGCAGAAATCCGCGCACCTCGCCGAAATCAACCGGAGCGACGAAACACTGCGCGATTCCCGCCGCCAAAAACTTGCGCCGCCACACTTTACTGACTGACCGGATCAGGCCAATCAGCACCAGATCCTCATCCGTCGCGCTCAACTGGCTGATCAGTGCGACCATCGCCTCCGCCGATCCTTCGGCGTTATCCAGATCGAGAAGCACAGCTTCGAGCGGCACCTCATTCTGCAGAGCCAGGACGCCTTCGCCCGCGTCCAGCAAGGTGATGTGAAAGTCGGAAGCGAGGCTTTCCTGGGCGGCCAGCATGACCACCTCGTCTGTGGTCATCACCGCCACCCGCGCCGCTGCGCTGCCCAGTGGAACGTCCATTGACATCAAAGAGACCCCACATTCCCAGCGCACCTCGAGTCGAGAGGGGCGAAAAATGAAACCGTCAACCTGGAGGTTAATTTTTCACCCATTCACGAAAAAAAACAACCCCCGATCGGGCCCTGACGCCCAAGTCGGGGGTTGTGCGTGAAATGACTTCTCGAATGGGTAGACGGGTCAGAGGTCGGAGGTTGGGTTGCAGAGGCTCAAACCATCGCGCAAACCCATCAACGATGGCTGGTTTTACCTCTGCAATCTGACCTTCGACCTCTGACCTCAGGTGCCCTACTTCACATGGTGCGGAGAGGTTCTGCGCAGAGTCGCCAGCAACGCGCTTGCCGCTGCGGGCGCCGCCACCTTGCCTTGGAGGACTATTTCTTTGGCGCTCAATTCCTTCCCGTACAGGGCCTTATTGGCTCCATCGTCGGAGCGCAGCGTTGAACCCTCGAGCGACACGCCGGCAAAGAGCCCCTGCGCTCTGGAATATGACAAAATTTCGGCTTTCAAGACGATGTCGGTGGCCGCGGCGGCGTCGCGTCCTACCGGACCGGCCGCTACCGAGGCGTCGCCTCCCAGCTTTACCTTGCTCGATAAGACCGATCTCGCTCCCGAATCATTCATCACCAGCAGCACGAAGTCGGTTGCCTGCCCGCCAATCTGGAAACCCACGCTGCCCGCTTCCAGCGCGAACATTGCCGGAGCGCTCCACGCCCCCGAATAGTCAGGTCCTTTGCGGCACGTAATCAGTCCGCGCCCATAGCTTCCTCCCACAATGAACGCCGCCTTTTTTACCGACGGATAGATCACCAGACAATACGATTTGTTGAGCAAGTCCTTCGGAATCCCATCCGGCATGCCGAGGATTTCCTTGAGCACGATCGCGGATTGGTGGATGCGTTCCTCTACCTTTTCTTCCTTGTCTTCGCCCATGACCGGCAACACGCACGCCAACATGAGAACTACGAGCAACATTCTGTTCTTCATAAACGCTCCTTTTTGAATAACGATTTTGAATAGTCTGGACCTAACTTGATGTTCGCCTTGCGCCTGGAACTTGGTTTCATAAGTGCTCCTCAACTTGGAAGGCCCGTCCCTCAGGGACTAAAGCCCGGATTTTTGCGGGCCTCAACGGCACGGCTGAAGCCGTGCCCCACCCAAAACCTGTTCATAAAAGCAAACCTATTCATGAAAACAGCGCTACTTCTTTTCGGCTTGGGGCGGCGCCAGATCCTGCGGGAAACTCTTCAGCGTCACTTCGCTCGAACGGGAAGTGGTTTTCTTCGCAGAATCGGTGCTGTTCTCGACCAGAACTCCCTGGAGCACGTAATACGCTTCGTCGCCCCGGCTCTTGCCCTCTCCGCGTTGAACCGTCCCGCGAAATTCGAATCCAACACTCTGCACGGTCGCGGTGACAAACTCAAGTCGATTCCCCTCCAGTTTCCCCGACTTGAAAAAGTGATCGAGAAAGCCGCCCTCGCTATCCGGTTTGGCGTAGCGCGAAACAAAGCCGATGACGCGACCCTGGTCTTCGATGGTGAGCTGCACAAATTCCCCGTCGCGCAAGAAACTATACATGCCCGAGTACTCCGCACCGGGCGCTGCTGCGCTCGGCCGGCTCGGGTTCGTTTGCGCGCCCACCAACAGTAAAGAAAAAAGAGCAAAGCACGCAAGTTGCAGCGCGTGAAAACGTTTGCCGCAGATTGGCATGTTCACCCCGGAGCCAGTATAACCGTCGCAATTACGAAGCGCACGACACGCGATGCCGGGCCACGCCCACCTTCGCGTTCAGCTATAATCTTGAAAGACTAGCCGTCCGTGGCGAGCAGCAAAAGCGCCGCGGATCCCGCCTTCCGGGGGCACCGTCGCAGCAGGAAACAGGAGTTGGCTGAAGGGTAATTGGGAGTGAGATGGAATCCCCGGGAAAAAACCTGTTGAAACTTTTGGTGGAACACGATCCGGCGAGCCCGGAATTCCGGAGCGAGGTTCGCGCTGCTCTTCGTCCGGCACAGGGCCTGTCGTACCAGCCTGTCGGCTACGAATTTGACTTCTGGCGCGATGTCTTCGTCCAGCAAAAGCTGCCTTGGGGACGCTTCCTGCAATCAGCGTTGCTGCACACGACCGCTGTCGCTCTAATCTGGATGATTTCGCTCGCGTGGATCCGCCAGCAGAAAATTCTGGATCACCCCGCGTTTGACCGGTCTTCGCTGGTAACTTATACGCCCGAAGAATATCTACCACCGCTCGACTCGGGCGCATCTGAGACTCCGAAAGCGCAAACTGGAGACCCCGCTTACGCTAAGCAGCCGATCCTGTCGGTTCCGCCGGAAGCGGACAACCGTTCCCAAACCATCGTGGTGCCGCCGGATATCAAGCTCAATCACGATGTCCCTCTGCCTAATATTGTGGCCACCGGCGCAATTGTGCCCGCCGTTCCGCTGGATTCGACGCGCGCCTCGCGGTCCCGAATTGTTGCGCCGGATACGCAGGTGATCGCGCCCGCGCCGGAGGTGCAGTTTGCTCATGACCGTGTGGTGCAAGCGGCCCTGAAGTCAGACGTCATTGCGCCCCCTCCGGAAGTGACGTCCCATCGGACGCGCGGCTTGGCCGCTCCGGAGACGGCGGTCGTTGAACCACCGCCCGATTTAGCCCAATCGACAAAGTCACCCGTTGGGCTTATGAACATTGGTCCGAGCACGGTCGTGGCGCCGGCTCCGCAGCTTACGATAGCGGAACAACATTCTCTGGCCGCGCGCGCCAGCGGACGCGGAAGTTTGCCGGGTGGTGGCGCGCAGCCTGTGGGACCGCCTCCGAGCATGGCCGCTGCGGGTAATGGCTCCGCCAACGGACGCCTCATCGCATTGGGCATTCATCCGGTAGCGCCCACCGGGCCTGTGGCCGTTCCCGCAGGCAATCGTCGCGGAACATTTGCCGCAACTCCCAAGGGAAAACCAGGCGCGGCCGGAACCCCGGATTTACCGGGATCTAACTCGGCCGCGAAGACCGCAGGGGCTCGTGGAGACGGAACCGGCGGCCTCAACGCTCGCACGAAGGGATCTGCACCGGCTGGCCTGCATGTGGGCGCGGCTGGCGCGGATGAGGGTCGCGAGATGGCCAGCGCCTCGACACCGGAGGTTGGGTCGGGCGCACGTTCTGGCGCACGCGCCGCGGCTCCCGTTTCCGACGACAAAATCACCGACATTGATCGCAAGGTTTTCGCTGGCAAGCGCGTCTATGGACGGGCGCTGAACATGCCCAATCTGAATTCCTCAACCGGCAGCTGGGTAATAAAGTTTGCGGAGCTCGGCGGCGGAGGAAAAGAGGGCGAACTGCTGGAGCCGGTGGCCACGCAAAAATCAGATCCCGGCTATCCCCTGGAATTGATACGTGCCAATGTGCACGGCATGGTCACCCTTTACGCGATCATTCATTCGGATGGCAGGGTGAGCGACATTCGCGTCCTCAACAGTCCTGACGACCGTCTGGATTCGTATGCCGCGCAAGCCCTCGCCCGGTGGAAATTCGTCCCCGCCGAACGAGCTGGCAAGCCCGTTGCGCTCGAAGCTGTGGTTGAGATTCCGTTTAGAGTAGTGCGGCGCAATTTCTAGCTGAATTTGGTGGCGCGCCCGGCGCCTTGCCCGACCGCGATACTGCCGAATTCTAGCGACCCACTGACGCCGATTTTTCCCCAGGCAGGGCGGCGTACACGGCAGGATTTGCGCAGACCTCGTAATACCACTGGTCGGTCCAGTGCAAAATAGACAAGTCGCGGACATCGACCTGGGCGATGCGGTTCTTGCGGATGGCGATCTTCCGAAACAGTCCATTGCCGATGGGCACGGTTCCCACGAAGATCTCACATTGCTCGTCGATCCACGAGTTACTAAACTCGGCAGTCTTGAACCCAGATTCGCTGGCATCCGAAACCCAGGCCGACAGCGAGATCTCCTGCTGCAGTTTGCCAAAGGCCGCTTCACTCAGACAGATGCCGCCTACGTTGTAGTTGAGTCGCATTTCTTCAGCGCCGCCGTCCGCGCTCGCGCTGTCAGTGTCATTGTCATCGTTACTGCCATTGCCATTGTTTCCGTTTTTGCCGGCGCCTCCGATCTGAAGTGAGTACACCTGGAAGACACCCGCATCGGGCGCAATTTTCTTACGAACGCGCTTGCTGCAGGAGGAGAGACGGTCACTCTCATTAATCGCATCGGAAATCATGATGCGGTGTTCGCCATCCACCAGATAAAGCGGAGGCGAATCCTGATAGGCGATGCCCAGGCCGACTTCCATCTGTGGCAGACCGGAACTTTCCAGAAGTTCGTTGTAGTCGCGCAACAGGCTCAAAATCTCCCATGCCAGAACGCAGGTGCGGCCCACGCTGAGCATGTCTTCCCCTTCGCGCTCGAGCACCGCCACGATAATGGCATCGCCTTCGAGAAAGACTTTGGTGGCGCCGTATTTGGCCAGCAGCTTGTTGATCGGATCATAAAAATTAAGGCTGAAATATGACGCGGCGTTCATCCCTCTTTCCATCAGCGAGCGGGTCAGGCGCGATGAGTCGCGAACGTCCGCCTTCAGGATCACGTGGTGCACCACCCGATCTTCGGCCGGCTTCTGCTCCTCCGGCGCCAGGAACTCGTAGAGCATGGCGTTGAGGCTGGAGAGTTGGCGGACTTTCTCGTCGCTCACCAGGTTGATACTGTCAAAACCCGAGCTTAGCGCCTCCAAGCCGCGCCGATCACGGTGATAGCAACAAAGGTCGTGCAGAACACGCGCAGCAAAACGGCTGCGCTCCGAGCCGCGGCAGGAGGCCACCCGCCCGATGGCGGCAAAAAGCCGGTCGGAATGGAGACGGCTTTCGGCGATTATTTTTTCCACCCGTTCCGCTTCTTCACGGAACAGCAGCGCTCCTTTAATCTGTTGCGGATTCACCCGCGGCGCATATTCAGCAAGCAGCGGAACGGCTTCATAGGAAGCAACCACATGCTCAAGAACTCCGGCGCGCTGCAGCATACGAGTCCAGATCTCGAGGCGGTCCTTCCGGTTGCGGTCCTCGGGCGTCAAATCTTCGCCGTTACCGGTGCCCACCAGCGCGGCTGCATTTTCGGGAGCATTCAAGGCCTGCTCCAGATGCTCGTCGTCATTGGCTTCGCCGTACCCCAGTTCGCGCAGATAGTCCAAAGCGAGCTGCCGGAGGTGGGCGAAGCGGTCCGGATCTTTGTCGAAGTTACCGAACATGTAATAGTGGTCGGCGCAAAGATAATCGTCGCGGCCATCTTCGGTAAGAATCAGGGGATTCAGAAATAGCTGGTAGCAGTCGGCGGGAAATTCGCCGAGCAGTGAGCGCCGGGTGCGGGCCAGCATCTCTTTTTCGATTTCCCGGAGCAGACGAAAAATCTCCTGCCCGGCGCGCCGCAGAATGATCTTTTTTCGCACCTGGAAAGAGGAGACAAGCTCCTGCGTCTCTACCATCTTCGCTTGCCGCAAACCCTCCAGCGACTTCGACTTCGCGCGGCACTGTTCCAGAATCCGCGAAAACTGCGTTTGTAGTTCGCTGCGTATGAACTTGAGCACGGCCAGTCGGCCGAGCACATCCACCGACGGATTTCCATCCGCCTTGGCGCGGTTCAGGATCGCCAGATGAATCGCGATCAGCAGACTTTTCAGGTCCGCCGGACCCGGCTGCCGCAGTTTGGTCGTGCCCTCCGCCGCGCGTATAAATTTGTTTTGGATAACGCTGGGGACATCCATTGCGAACAGCGATTCGACCTGGCCGAAGCGGCAGATGTAACGCGCCAGATGGAAACTTAAATCCGCGGTGATGCGCGGGCTGAGAAAAA
>ODAK010008657.1_pt1 | contig 10159 bp, 7 predicted proteins | sample 1539591 | NCBI WGS metagenome assembly ODAK01 (sample SAMEA3539303, study PRJEB22396) | soil metagenome | biome: tundra; feature: field; material: soil | place: USA | collected 2010-05 | depth 0.15 m | reverse complement strand
GCCGGTCTGCAAATGGTACGGTCTTGGGTTGGGGTTCTTCCAAACATCCCAAGAAGTGCAGCCATGTCGTGGCCGTTTGGACCAAGAGTTTCCGCGACCACTGGAGGGCTTGCACACGATGGCGATGGTGCTGCTCACGAGTCCAGCAATCCGCCGCCGCCTCGATGGCTGGCGAGCCGATCGGCTCGCCGCTGGTGATGTCGATCCGCTCGGCGATCACCAAAAGTTCGCGAGCGTGGCGTAGCAAGGTTGCGCCAGCCAAGCCTTGGCTGACGCAATGCGTAAGGAATCGTTCCCGGGCTTCGACGGACGGGCCGCCACCATGCCGCGCGACCACGCGGGGATACTTGAACAAAGTCTCGAACACTGTTTTCGGATCTCCTGTTTGAACGAGGGAGGTCCGACCAGTATTTGGGATTTAGTTATGTGGCGTCCACATTCACCGCCTCACTGATTCACGGGGTTTGCAGGCTGGACGCCACATAATTCTGGAGGCCACATAATATGCGGGAAATCCGCTCGTACGGATCTGTGCGGGGGGTAGCGGGCGACCGCTATCCCTACCGCGACTGTCCAGTTTCCGCGGACCCTCCACGGCCCTACTTGACGGACCCCACGGGCATGCTCCGCAGCGCCTCGATCTCCCGCAGCATACCTTCCACCGTTGCCCGCGCCACCACCTCACCTTTCTCCCGCGTGGCCAGCGTGGCGTCGCCATAGATCCCGCTGGCCGAGTACGCGCCGGGCTTGTGCGGATCGCGGGTCAGCCCGCCGCCCTCCGAAGGATGGTAGTCCTTCACCGCCTTGCGCATATCCACCGACGCCGGATCGATGTACAGCATGAGCGACGTCTCGATCTCATCGGCATGCGTCCCGCCCTCTTCCTTTTTGACCCGCTTCTCGGCTTCCGCGCCCACTTCGAGGATGTTCGTGTACCGCAGCACGATTCCGTCGGCGGCCAGCAGCTCCGCGGCGGGCTTCAGCGCGCGCAGCGTCGAAACGCCCGTGTTCAGCGCATAGAATCGCTTCGGGCCGTACTGTGCCAAAGCGCGGCAAATGTCCACCAGCATGTCGCGCGCGGTCTCCAGGCGCAACGTCGTCGAGCCCGGATACTCCACGAACGCTGGATAGAAACTGTAGTTTGCGGTCGGCGCCACCACCACATCGGCGCGTTCGAGGATCTGCCGCTTATAATACTCCGCTTCGAGATAGTCGGTCTTCAGTTTCAGGTGCGGCCCGTGCTCTTTCGATTCGGCGCCGATGGGAATCACCACCACCGTCTCCGGCTTCAGTGCCTTTTCCGCCTCCACCCAAGTCAAATCCGCGAGCACGATGCCTCGCTGCTGGCCAATGCCCAGACTGGCTGCCACAATCGCAAGCCACAATCTCCGCGGCATAGCGTTCCTCCTCGATTGTGTTAACGTAACATGCTATGTTCAGCCGAACCGCACGGATCGCCTGCTTGCTGGCGGCGGCGCTCGCCTGCTCCGCCGCCGATAAGGTCACTTCCCTCGATGTGCGTCTTCTCTCCACCATGCTGACGGCCGATGAGGGCTATGGCGAATGGGGCTTCGCGGCGCTGGTGGTCGCCGATGGCCACCGCATTCTCTTCGATACCGGCGCGCATCCGGACACCGTACTACGCAACGCCCGCGAGCTGCACATCGATCTCTCCAATGTCCCGGACGTGATCCTTTCGCACCATCATCTCGATCACACCGCGGGACTGGTGACGCTGCGCCGCGAATACGCCAAGTCGAACCCGGCCGCGCTGGCCCGTGCGCACGTCGGCGCCGGCATCTTCCAGAGCCGCACCGACGGCGGCGCGCGCGAGGCGAATACCATGATTGCCACCAAGCGCGACTATGAGAGCGCCGGCGGGACCTTCATCGAGTACAGCCAAACCCGCGAGATGTTTCCCGGCGTCTGGCTGACCGGGCCGGTCCCGCGCAAGTATCGGGAAAAGAATTGGAACCCCGGACGCATGCTGCGCCTGGGCGATGGAAAGACGACCGAGGACAATCTGCCCGAGGATCAGTCGCTGGTCATCGTTACGGACAAAGGCCTGGTGGTGATTTCGGGCTGCGGGCACGCCGGCATCGTCAACACGCTGGACTATGCGCGCGCCAAGATCGCGCCGGCGTCCATCTACGCCGCTCTGGGTGGCTTCCACCTTTATCAGGCCAGCGACGAAACGCTGGCCTGGACCGCGTCCAAGCTGAAGGAATTCGGCTTACAGAACCTGCTGGGCGCGCACTGCACCGGCATCGAAGCCGTCTACCGCTTGCGCCAGCTCACCGGTCTGGATCGCAAGACGGCCGCGGTCGGCGCGGTCGGCGGCGGCTTCAATCTGGCAACGGGCCTCGACCCCGGTTCCATCGCTCGATAGCCAGCGCTCGATAGCCCATACTTCACCATGCGCAAAACCCACTACTGGATCATAGCCATTGTCGCCGCGCTTACCGGCGCATTCGTCTGGCTCCCCGGTTACGTCGAAAGCTCCATGAACGGCGTGCTGCACAAGCCGCCGTACCAAATCTCGACGCGTGCCCGCGATCTTCAAAGCCGCATCCCCATCGTGGATCTGCACGCCGATAGCTTGCTCTGGGCGCGCGACCTGCTGGTGCGCGGCGCGCGCGGCGCGCGTGGGCATGTCGATATCCCGCGCCTGATCGAAGGCCACGTGGCGCTGCAGGCGTTCACCGTGGTCACCAAAACGCCGCGCGGCTTGAACTTCCAGCGCAACGCCGCCGATTCCGACAACCTTACGTTGCTCTCCATCGTCGAACGCTGGCCGCCCGCCACCTGGAGCAGCCTCACTGAGCGCGCCCTGTACCAGGCATCGCGCCTGCGGGATTTCGAATCCCGCTCGCAGGGCAAGTTCACCATCATCCGGTCCGCCGCCGGGCTGCGCGCCTACCTCGACCGGCGCCGCACCGATCCCGCCATCACCGCCGGCTTCCTCGGCATCGAAGGCGCGCACGCGCTCGATGGCAACCTGGCCAACATCGACCGCCTGTACGACGCCGGCTTCCGCATGATGGCGCCCACGCATTTTTTCGATAACGATATTGGCGGCTCCTCGGCGGGCGTGGACAAAACGGGACTCACGGACAAGGGCCGCGAAATGGTCCGGCGCATGGAAGCACGCCACATGCTGGTGGACCTGGCGCACGCCGCGCCCCGCACCATCGACGACGTGCTGGCCATCGCCACGCGTCCCGTGATTGTCTCCCACACGGGCGTGAAAGCCACTTGCGACAACAGCCGCAACCTCGGCGATGCGCAGCTTCGCGGCATCGCCCATACCGGCGGCGTCATCGGGATCGCCTACTTCGAGGTAGCCGTGTGCGGAAAAGACGCGGCCGCCATCGCCCGCGCCATACGCCACACCGCGGACACAGTAGGTGTGGATGCGGTGGCGCTCGGCTCGGATTTCGACGGCGCGGTCGTGGCGCCCTTCGATACCACCGGACTCGGCCTGCTGATCGACGCGCTGTTCCAGGCCGGATTTACCGATGACGACATCGCCAAGGTCATGGGCGGCAATGCGCTGCGCATGTTGCTCTCCAGCTTGTAGGTTAAGTGGGACAGGCCTCCTGGCCTGTCTTGTAGCTGGCGGCCTTACTCCGTAACCAGTTTCCAGCTTGTATCCGGGTCGTATTCCATGATGCCAGCGGCTATCTGCGCGGTCTTAGGCCCCAGGTTCTTCTGATAGACACGACCCTGCTGGTTGACGATAAAAGTCATGATTCCGGAGCTGCCCCACTTATCGGGATAGGCTATTAGGGCGTACCCGGCGATCATGTTGCCATTGATCGCATAGCTGAACTTTCCACCCGGCGCATGCGCACCCTGGCGTGTCAGGATCTTGAAGTAGTATCCGTGATACGGACGCTTGGGTGTTCCGGCGGGGCGGGCCTGACCTGCCGGATAACCCTCGGTGCGGGCTTGCGATACCAGGCTTCCCAGAGGGCTGGGCTTGGCGCCCGGAGGCGTCTCCCAATAGAGTCCGTCCCGCTTGCCTGACGTGCTGACGAACTTCTGCGCATAGACCGCCAAACCATCCTGGGAAGTCCCCGTGGCCTGGGTGTAATACTCCCACTGCGCCAGCACATAGGCGCGGCAGGTCAGTATCGCGGAAAGTTCGTCCTCGCCGATATGCCGGTTGAGAATTTCTTCGAGGCCCGCGGCGGTATCGAAGCGCCACTGGTTTCGGTCTTTGACGACGGGGATGGGCGACGGCCAATTGTCGTCGCCTACCAGGAGTGTGAACTTGGTGTCACTCACTTTCTCGAGCTTGTGCGACTTCTCGAAGTTGGCGGCGAAACGCTCCAGAGCGTTGTTGTCCTCCACCGGATCGCCGGTCAACAGTTTGGCGCGGTCCGGACCGAAGATGGCGGTCAGCGCCGTTTGGTCATTCGCTTTGGCCGCGTGCGCCAGAGCTTCGACGGCCTCTTCGGGAGTCGCAAAGCGGGTCTGGTTGGAGGCTGGGGCCTTCTGCGCGCCCAGCGTGGGCGAGGCAAGCAGCGCCACCAATGCGGCTGCGAGGAACATGCGCTCTTTCTTCTCGGAACGTTGTCGCGGATTCATCAGTGCTTTCCTCCACCTCCACCGCCCCCGTGAGATCCACCGCCGCCGCCGCCGCTGTGCGATCCCCCTCCACCCGAAGACCTGGCTGCGGGGGCGGAATGGGAAGCTTCCGAGCGGCTGCTTTGCCCGCGCTGGCTGGATGCCTTCGCGTCGAAGTTACCGCGGTTGCCGCCAAACGCGGAGTTGCCTGTCCGCTCCGGGGCACGCGGCGGCGCCGGGGCCGGCTGCTCGGGCCGGGCGGCCGTGGGCTGATCGGGCGCGCGGCCTCTGTAGAGATCGATCCGCGCATCGTTGACGTTCCCATTGCGCTGGATGATCTTGTTATTTACGTTGTTGGCGGGCCCGGTATTACTGACTCCGGCATTGGCACGGACGTTGCCGTAGTCGACGTTCTGATGGACGCTGTTATAGCGAGTCAGATTGCCGTAATTTACCGGCCGGCTGGTCACACTGCGGTTGACGGTAACATTCTTGAGGCTCTTATTCACATAAACGTTGTTGATGCGGATATAGGGACGAGACCGGGCAAGCCAGCCGCGGCCATCCGACCAGCCATGATAGTAAATACGGTGATGCCGCCAGTCGAAGTCATAGTTTAGCCAGACGCCTATAGGAAAAGCGGCGCCGAAGGTAACGACCGGCCCGCCGAACACGCCCCCGGAGCCGAAGAAGACGAGGCCCGGATCGTACACGGGAATGTAGCAGTACTGCGGCTGGGCGGGCCAGATCTCGATGTCGCCATCGTCGACCTCCACTTCCTGCTGCGGTGTGGTCGCCAGGTTCCCCGCGTTGCGGGCGTCCTGCCGCAGCCGCTGCACCGAGGCCATCGCGTCGCCGGACTGGTTGACGTAGGCCTGCCCCAGGGCGGTGGTCCAATCCAGGCTGTCCGCCATCATATAAAGGACCGTGGGGTAATGCGCCACGGCTTTGACGCTGACATCCCAGGGTTGCGTGTCGATATCGTCGGGATTGGCGCCGCCGCGGCAGAAGCGGGCCGCCTCATCGACCTGGTCGGGGAAGGTGGCGGCCAGCAGAACCTGCGCCAGCAGCGGGTCCGGATAGAGAGCAATGGGCGCCAGCAGGTTATCGAGTTGCTCCGCAGAGAAGGGCTGGACGGACGAATCGTCCTGAGCCCGGAGCAGCGGCGCGCAGGCCAGCAATGAGAGTACCAGGCAGACAGCCAGAGCTTTCGACATGGAGTATTGTCTCCTTACCGGTCATTTCAGATGCCATAGTCGCCATCAGTCGCAATGATAGACGCTGGAGAGTTTAGAAACGTTACCGCTGGGTGGCGGGGTTGAAGTGCCGCGCGGCTGAAGTCCAATGTTACTTAGTTCGCGATAGTCTCATCGTTGAAACTTGCCTCGGAGAGCGGGAAGGGGAAGTGCTTGGACTGGGCTGATCGCCAGCTTCAGTGAGACGCCAAGACCGGCAAGCTCGCGTTAGTCGGAACCAAAACCGGAAGAGCCGGCGAAACATCGCGCTTGCCGGGAACGCCGAGCTGCCGGCCGATCCGGAAGACCTGGAGACCAATTCTGCCGGGAAACGGCGTCTGCTGCCACGTTTCCGTTTTTCATGACCTGCGGTACAGCGCCGCCACCCTGCTTCGCACAAGGGTACTCGACACGTACAGCTACGGCGGTCCGGGCCTGAAGTGCGAAGCGGCGGATAAAAATGGATGCCATTCTGGCGCCTGCTCCCAGCGTGGCTTCCGGGGCGCAGCGCACCGCGCCTAATTGATTGAAAAATCATGGTGCGCCCGAGGTGAATGGGTAGCGGACCGCGTGCGAATCTGTCCGAAAAGTGTTAACAGTATTTGGACAAATATTGTCCGCCCTATGTACGCAAATATCGGACAAACCAGAGCCCATCGCGGCCCCGCCCTCGATCTCAAGGCCCGGATCCTCGACCGGATGAGTGCTCAAAAACCATTCCTCGTATGGACTCCGGTGGACTTCCTCGACCTCGGTGCCCGCCCCGGCGTGGACAAGGCGCTCCAAAGACTCGCCAAGTCCAACGCCATTCGGCGCATTGATCGCGGAGTCTATGACGTGCCCACAGTGAACCGCCTCACCGGAAGAGTCACCACCCCCGATGACACAGCGATCATCGACGCCGTCGCGCGGCGCGATCAAATTCGAATTCTCGTGGACGGCCTCACGGCAGCAAACCAGCTCGGCCTTGCCGATGCCGCTCCCACCCATGTCGTCGTTCATACTGATGCTCGGATTCGTCCCATCAAACTGGGCAAGCTCACGATCGCTTTCAAGCTCACCGCTCCGAGCCGCCTGTATTGGGCGGGTCGTCCCGCCATGCGCGTGGTACAAGCTCTACACTGGGTACGCGATTTATTGCCTACCGACCAGAACAGAATCTTGAAGCGGCTTCAGTCCATCATTTCCGATCCAACGCACGGAGCCGCAATCCGCCAGGATCTTGCCGCGGGCATCCACACACTGCCTACATGGATGCAGGATCTCGTCCGAAACGCGACATTTCAGCGCCACCCTTCGAATGGCGCTTCGAAAATATCTGCACAAAAACCGTGAACCACAACTTTCTCGAAATCATATCGGCGACCTCCGGGGAGCGCAGAGACTTGCTTCTCGCTGCCGCCACCCGGCTGGGGACCACGGAGCAGAACGTCGAGAAAGACTTCCGGGTAATGTTGGGTTCTGGATGCACTTTTCCGTGGCCTGCCTCCAGGTGGTCCACGCCTCCTGTTCCTGCCGTCCGGACCCAGCGCCATGCATCGCGCGCCCGATTCGGCCAGCGCGGGATTGGCGAAGACCTGGAATGCGCCGGCCTCCGGGTCCACGGCACCACATCGATGGTGCGACCGGTATCAAAGATAACTGAGGTAGAATTGCTCGCTTCCCTTTGCCGGTCCGGGCCCGACCGCGGAAGCGGCGAGCGCGCTGGCCGCCAACGCGGCAAATAACGCGAGAAGTGCAGTAGTGGGCCGCATGGTACGAGAGTAGCGCCGAACAGCGTCCTTGGCCTCTGGCCCCCGGATGATGACATTTCCGCTCCGATCTAGCATAATTAGGTAACATCCCCCGAGAAGAAAGAGCCTGGAACTGCGTGTGGGACAAATTTAAGAAGAACCGGCCATCTCCCGGCGCCGCTGCTGCGCCCGCTTTGAATGGGCCCGCTCTCAGTGCTGGAGCCGAGGCCAGCGTCCGGCAACTGATCGCCAACGGCAAACATAAGGTCGCGGTCGAAACCGCCAAGGAGATTCACAAGGCGCAGGCCACGGCCGCCTCCGAAGCGCTGCTGGTGGATGCGTACGCCGCGCGGATTCAATCGCTCATCGATCAGAACCTGGCGGTCGAGGCAAAGGCTCTGCTGGAGTTGGTGCGTGAGCGCTACCCGTCCGCACGGGAGCGGCTTAATGGGCGCAACGGCTCCGCCGCAATGGACGCCGGCCGGCTCGAAGAGCTGGTGCGGCCGCTAAACGATCCGGAGCTAAGCGCGGAACGCCGCGCCGCCATCGAAGCAGCCGTCGCGCGCGAGGCCGTTGACATCGCGGCGCTGGCGGAGTGTGCCGTATTGCCCTCGGAACATCCTCTGCGCAAGGCCGCGTCCGAATTGCAGCGCGCGTTCCTCGCCGTGACTGGAGGGCCCGTTGGCGAGGAGGCGGTCGAACTGCCGGAGGTTTCGCGCCGCAGCCCCCTGGCGCCCTGGAAACTGCTGGTGCGCGCCATCGCCTGCTTCTATCGGGGGGAAGACGAAGCATGCCGCCGATACGTTGCAGCCATCAAGCCGGAATCCGCGCCGGCGCGGCTGGTTCCAGCGATGCAGGCGATGCTCGGCGGCAAGCCGGCGGGGCTGACAGCCGCGGCTGCCGCGCTGGTATCGTCCACAACCTCCGATCCCGCGGCGCTACGGAAGGCCCTTGAGGCATTGGAGGGGGCTTTCAACTCGCACAAAAACGGGACCATTCTCAAAGGCATCCGCGAAGCCGTGCAGGCATGCCGCGAGACTGCGCCCGATTGGATCGAGAGACTGAAACAGCACATTTCGGTCCGAAGCGTGCTGGCCGACGTGGCCATGGAAAAAGTCCAGGCGGCCATGGGCGGGGCTTCCCAGCACGACGCCTACTATTTGAGACTCTTCGCGCGTGGCATGGAGGAACTCGGGGACCCCGAGAATATCGCGCTGGCCTGCGCGACGTGGAATGAGTTCCGCCAACAGGCGCTGCGCGAAGGATGGTTCGCGGCGAACGGCCCGGAAGCCGCTACGTTGTATCTCCATATGGCGGGCGTGCTGCAAAAGCTGCCTCACGAATTGCTGGCGGATCTGCAAAGAACCGCCCACCGGCAAAACCGAAAGTCCGTCGAGGAGTTGTATTTCCTGTACCCCGAAAAGCTGTATGAACGCGCCTGCGCGCTCGACCCGCATTTCGAATCGTTCTCGCAATGGACGGACTGGGCGAAACGCGGCCGGGCAGGGCAGGCCGAGAGAGTGGCCGAAGCGTGGCACAAAATCCGCCCGATGGATATCGAGCCGATTCTCCTCCTGATGGAAGAGAAGGAGAAGCGAAACGCGTTCCATACGTCGCTGCAATATCTGGCAAAGGCGGAGCGCATCGACAGCGTTCATCCCGCCGTGCGCAGAGCGCGGCTGCGTCTGTTGGCGGGCAGCGCCCTGCGGCACCTCCAGCAGAAAAAGCCCAATCTGGCGGAGGAGAAGGTGGCCGAGATGGGGACGCTGCCTCAGTCCCAGCAGGGTGACCGGCCGGCTTTCCTGGCGGCCTTGCGCTACATGGTCTGCGCGGTTCGCGGCGCGAGCGATGGGGCCGCCGCGCATCGCGCGGAAGTGGAGCGCGTGCTCGGAAACAAAGCGGCTGCGGCGCTGCTGATCTTCGGCGTGGCCAATGCTTCGAAGCAGGGCGCGCTCGAAAAAACGCCTCCCGTCGAGACGCTCGGTAAAACAGAACGCGCCGCGCTGCCCGAGGCTGTGATTCGCGTAGTCGAACTGGCCAAGGACATGCAAATGAGCCAGCCGATTCCCGGGGATTGGCTGGCGGAAGCGGCGACGCAATTCCCGCGAAGCAGCCAGTCGCTCAATGTGGGCCAGCTTCAGACCCTGGCGGAGGCGGGCCTGTCCGCGGAGCATTTCAAACTGGCTTATGCGGTTTCCGGGGCCGGGCTGGAGCGCGGCGGTCCTACCGAAGCGAGCTTTCTGCTACTGCGGGCAGTGGCCTTGCCGGAGTACCAGGAAGAGCGGCGGGGTGTGTGCGCCGTAGCGGCAGCGCAGCTTGCGCGCCAGCAACGCCATATGGACGTGGTCGAGAAGGCCGTGGAACTGATTGCCGATTCCCCTTTCAGCGATCTCTCGCTCACCCCAGAACAGGCATCCACGGTGGTCCGAGAGGAGAAAGCGGAACGGGCGTTCCCCACCTCGTACCGCCCCGGCCCCGACTATAGCGAGCTCTTAGGGGCGGCCGCGTGCCAGTGTCCCAAGTGCCGCCGCGCGCGCGGAGAGGCCGTCGGTCCATTCGAAGATTTCGAAGAGGATGATGGCGATCTCGACCTTGACGCGATTCTCGACGGAACCCAGC
>ODAK010008656.1_pt1 | contig 10160 bp, 10 predicted proteins | sample 1539591 | NCBI WGS metagenome assembly ODAK01 (sample SAMEA3539303, study PRJEB22396) | soil metagenome | biome: tundra; feature: field; material: soil | place: USA | collected 2010-05 | depth 0.15 m | reverse complement strand
TGCGAGGTGTCTTTCACGAACTCGGAATCGCTGCCTGACGTTCGACAAATTTTTTTGTCGGGCTTCGCCCTTAAGCGCCCATTCCCGTGGCGGTGCGAATGTTGCTGAAGCCGCTGGAGTTAAGTCCACTCGTCGTCCGGGTGATCGTCCCGCCCATCGTCTCAACCGCGCAATTCTTGTTGCGGCTCTGATCCGTGGTCCGCGTTCTGTCCACCCTGGGGGTTATGGCGGTTGCTGTACCGCCTGCGGTTTCTGGCGCACCGGATCGGATCTTACTGGGCAAAACGGCGGCGTGAAGCCGGTCGGCGATAAGGGCGAAGGACGCTCGGGACGGCCTGGTGTCCACCCTGAACGGCGGCCGAGTGACCTCAGTGGCTACAGCGGCAGTCGACCCAAAGCGGACATCGCGCTAGCCTGGCATGAAAGAGACCAGAGCGTCGACGCGTCACAAAACTTCAAGCTCGCGCAAATCCCGATTCCGCGTTTCCCGCCCCAGGATCGCGATCAGCAGAAGCGACAGTGCCGCCGGCACGGCGATCGTCAGGGCGGCAATGTCCAGCACAGGAACCAGGGCCAGCACGCTCAGTCCTTGCGCGATCAGCCCGCCGAGCTTGCTGCTGGCGGCGACCCAACCGGTTGCCCGGCCCCGCGACCTGATCGGATAGTTCTCCGCCGTATAGGGAAGAATGATCGAGATGACACCGGTCGATCCGACAATGAGAAGAACGAGCGGCAGGATCGGATCCGACAGAATGGACAGTGTCCCCAGCCCCCGTGCGAGCACCGCCATAAGACCCAGAGTCATGATTGCGATCATGGTCGCAAGCGACCATTTCGTGCTCCAGCGGCTATAGAACCAGGCAACCGCGACAACCGTGGGGGCTGCGAACAATGTCGATTTCGCGATGATCGTGCTCGCCAGGCCGACGCTGCGGCCCTCCGCAACCAAAGACCCGGGAAGCCATAGCAGCACGCCGAAATTGACGAACCCCCAGGCGAGCGCCGCGAGCGTTAACGCCGCGGTCGTACCGAAGTATCCAGGCACAATTGGGGGCAGCGGGGTGCGTCCCGCGGGCCCTGCGTCGCCGGGATTATCTGGCGCCGCGGCAACGACCGCGCCGAAACGGGCGAGCACCAGGCGCGCCTCGGCCGCGCGGCCCATTTGTTGAAGGAAACGCGCGGACTCCGGGATCAGCGGGCTCAGCGCAATCAGGATGAGACCGGTCGGAAAGTTGAGAAACCACATGATGCGCCAGCCGAAGAAGGGCTGCAGCAGCGCCGACAGCACGCTCGATGCCAGATAGCCGCCGACCGCGCCCACGCCGCCGACGAGTACGAGGCTCCAGCCGCGGTGCCTGGTCGGCATGATTTCGGCCAGGAGTGCATAGGTCACCGGCAGCATGCCGCCGGCAGCGGCCCCCATCAGGAAGCACATGGCGATGTTCCATTCGAGCGACGGCATGGAACCGCAAATGGAGGTTCCGATGAACATCACCGACGACAGCAGTATCGCGGCTCGTCGTCCGTAGATGTCCGCGAGCGCGCCCCAGACGATGGAGCCCACCGCAGTGCCGAGCAGCGCCGAGAACGGCAGCAGGGCAGCCGTGGCGGGGCGGATACCATATTCGACACGCATACCCGGCGTCACGAAGCCGAGGCTTGCCGGCTTCATAATGTCGATGACGAGCGCCGCCGAGAGCACGGCCATCAGGATCCAGTGTGCGCGCGCGAGCGGCGCATCCTCGGGTGGCGCGATGGTTTCGTAAATTCGTGGCCTGTCGGCGCCCGTGGGCAGTAAACCGTAGCCAGCCAAACCGATGCCAGCGACGATCAGCGCCATACCCCAGAGCATGCCCGCGTCCATGGGCATGCCGGCGAGCACGAAACCCATTTCCCGAGCCATCCAAAGCATCGGCAGGTGCAGGAGGACGCCCACGGCGACAACAGCGGAGCCGAGCCAGAAGGCAAGCGCGTTGCGGCGCTCGGCGAAGAAGAACAATCCCGACATCACGCTGCTGCCATTTCCGAAGTTGCTCAAATCCCGAAAGTCGATCGGTTCCCGGTTCCGTGGTCATAAGAGAGCGGGACATTCACGTCTATCGCCGGCACGCCAACGGCATGCGGAGCCGCCCACGAAAAGATTAGCCACGGCGCGGTTCCACCGACGTAGCAAGCGGCGCCTCGCAGCCAATGCTCAATCGATCCGCGCGCAATGGCCGGCCAGTTGGATCGTCGAGGACACCGCCTCAATCCCACCCTGAGGGGTGAAGGGAGTGACCGAATGTCCGCTCACCACCCAATCCGGCGGTAGCCGGGACGTCCGGCCCGACCCGAAGCGTGCTTACCGGGCACGCTGAGGTGGCCCTGCGCGACATGGGCGGAGCGCGGGATTCATGCCGCGCGTTGGCGCAATTCGCCACCGGTGGAGGGCGCGGATGAACCTGGTTACACATCCTCTGATATCGCGGCCACCCGCCGCGACAACATCGTCGAACACGAGAGGCGGCATGAGCAACAGTCAGATCGCCGGCGAGTACATCGCCTCATCCGGGCAACGCGTCCCGCCGCCGGAGGTGTTGGACGCCGCGCGACTTTGCCTCACCGACTGGATGAGCGTGGCGATCGGCGCGGGCGGCGAACCCGCCGGACGCATCGTCCGCGACACGGTCGCCAGCTGGCACAGCACTGGCAAAGCCAGCGTGTTGTTCGGCGGCACGGCGGCGGCGCCAATGGCGGCGCTGGCGAACGGCACTCTCGCCCACTGCCTGGATTTCGACGACACCTACGTCGACTCGGTGACGCACACCAGCGCGCCGGTCTGGGCCGCCACCCTGGCCCTCGGCCAGGAAATCGAGGCGGACGAAGCCGCCATGCTGGGCGCCTTCGTCACCGGCTTCGAAATTGTCACGCGAATTGGCCACGGCCTTGGCCAGGCTGTGACGGCACGCGGCTGGCACGGCACGGGCGTGTTTGGCCGGCTCGGGGCCGCGGCGTCCTGCGCGGCGCTGCTGAAGCTGGAGTCCACGCGCGCCCAGCACGCGCTGGCGTTGGCGGGAACGCAGACCAGCGGCCTGACCGCGTCCTTCGGCACGATGGCGAAACCTTTCCACGCGGGCAAGGCGGCGATGGATGGCGTGCTGTCGGCGCAGCTCGGCGCGGGCGGTATGACGGGCGCCACGACGCTGTTTGAAGGAGGCGGCGGCCTTGATAACGCCGTGGTGCAGGATGGCAGCCTGAGGATCGGCCCGGTGGACTTCGACGGCTGGCGTATCTTGCGTAACAGCTTCAAGCCCTATGCCGCCTGCCATTTGACGCATCCGGCGATCGACGCGGCGCGCGAACTGCTGGCCCAGGGTGTCGATCTCGCGGCGATCCGGTCGGTGCGGGCCGATGTTGGGGCACTCGCCGCGCAGGTGACCGGTCAGACGAACGGCCGGCCGGACACGCCGCTCGCGGCGAAATTCGACCTTCGTTACTGCGTGGCGCTGGCGCTGCACGGCCGCGACGTGTCCGCCGCTGATTTCCGCGAGGACTGGAAACCAGAGCCCGCGATCACCGCGCTGGCCGAACGAGTCAGCGTGTCCGCACATCCCGGCATGGGCTTTGCCTCCGCCACCCTGACGGTCGAGACGAACGGACACGGCGGTGTCTCGGCGCATGTCCCGGTGGCCAAGGGGCATCCCGGTAATGCGATGTCGTGGGAGGACATGCGGCGCAAGTTCGATGGTTTGGTGACGCCGGTCCTCGGCGATCGCACCGGCGCGCTGTTCGCGCTGCTGCGCGGCTTTGGGGGCGGCGACGCATTGCCGGCGATCCGAGATGTGCTTCAGGGGTTGCGCGCATGAACCGCGACCGAGATGGCGAATCCGGTCCGTTCAGACGGCCGGCAGCGGCCTGATCGCTGATCCCACTTCTCGCACGCACAACGGACGACGAGCCGAGCAGCACGCCCTCGCTCCCGCCGCCCGATTCGAACGCCCACACCGGCATCAGCGCAGCGGGCGCCGGCTCGGTGGCGGGCAAGGCGCGCTCGGCCGCCCCCAGCGCGGCGAGGGCGAACGGCGCCCCGTTTGATTGGCGGAGGTGGTCGATGACGTCGGCGAAGCCGTAGCCGGGCAGCGCCGGCTCGAGGCTGGCGCGCAGGATGAAGCCGTAGTCGTTCAGCGCCGCGAGGACGTTGCGGAGCCGCCTCTCCAGCGGGCGGTCATGTGGACCGTCCGGCCGAAGGTGGTGGCGTCGAAGCAGTTGACGAAGGCCACGGTCGTGGGCCGCACGTTGGCGGTGTCGCAGGTGGTGTTCATGCTGGTATCCCTGTGTCGTTGCGTTAACGGATTGCTCCGGGTGGAGCACAGGGATGAAATGCGAACGATCGCCATATCCGTTTCGCATACGATTCGTAATCGACTGCGCAGGTGTGGTGGTGTAGGCGCCGCCCTGAAATAGTCTTGAGTTGAAACCCGCGCGAGAGAGGTTCCAGCGGCCGTCCGCTAATTGGGGAAGTCAAGCGTCAGCTTCAAATCATTCAACGCGGAGTAGGGTATCAGGCCGAGCTTCTGGAGCTGCCCGACAACGATGCCGGGAGCCACACCTTCGCGAACAGCGAACGCCGAGACGTCGGCCTTGCGGAAGTGACCGACTGCGACGAAGGCCCGCATCGCGTTGGGTGGAACCAAAAACGAAGCCGCCCACGCGTTAGCCTCTTCCTCCTCTGACTTGCGGTGCCTCTCCAACTCCTCGTTGCCGTCGAGGAACGTGTTCTTCCGGCTGTGGTGGAGGAGGTGGGCCGCCTCGTGGAAGAACGTGAACCAGAAGTGGTCGTTACTCTTGTGTCTGAGGGTCTGCTGAATCAGGGCTCGCCGGGGCGTCACCCATCGAGCCACACCGCTCAGCGCCACACCAGACAACGGCCTTTCCAAAACGAACACTACCCCGGCGCTCGCGAGCGATCGTTGCAGCCAGGGAAGAAACGTCCGCACATCCCTGTCGGTGAACGAACGTGCCTGTTCAAGCGCCGCAATGAACAGCTTCCGATCAAAGTCCGCGGCCTTCGCCTCCTCCGCCTGGCGCTCCCCGAGCCTGAGCCACACGAGCAGGGACCCCTCGGCGCTCCTGAACGACGGCGAGTGTCGGTAGGATACAGAGGCCAACTCGTCGAATCGTTCTTCGCACGCCGCTATCGTACCTGCCCCGAAGAGCTGCAACAGGTATGGGACCGCATCCGCGGGGTTGGACACCTGTGGGATAAACTTGCGCGAATGGAGCTCCTTCAGCGGAAAGCGGCTCGCCCACTCGCGGGCGCCTTCGACGTTCGAGCGTTCGTTCGCCTCCGCCAATCTGAGCCTGTAGCTCGCATCCAAGCGTATCCAGAAGTCGGCGTCCGGACCGAGGACGCGGCTCAACTGAATCGCCGTCTCCGGCTCAACCGGTGCGCGGCCGGCCAGAATTTCGACCATGAGCTTGGGCGAACGTCCACATCGGCGAGCGAGTTCGCTGGCCGACATGCCGCGGACACGAAGAGCTTCAGCTAGCGCCTCCCCCGGAGTAGGGGCGGGATGGTTCAGTCTGGCGTGGCTGGTTGGTCGCTCGTTCATCTGGTTGAGGCCAAACAGCCCCGTACAGCGCCGCCGCTGGCCGGTATGAGCCGGAAGGACTGCATCGATTATTCCCGTCGTTACGTCTGCCTAGCGGCCCATAACATGATTCGCAAGTTCCAGGGATCGCCGCGGAGAAGATACGATCCGGTTCCATGACGGGAAAAGCGTTACCCAATTGGTAACGGAAACCCTTGACCCAGGGAGCGCGTAGGCGTATCGGGGTCGCGGCACCGCGGTGGTGCCACTTCGCTCCAGGCATCCCGGTGGTCGGTGCGTGGCGAGGAAACCTGCTCATGCACGCGAGTTGTTCGTATGCCCCTGACCAACAAGCAGCTCAGGTATTACGACTCCGAGGTGTTACGCCTGCCCGGGGAGAAACGCACAGAGTACCACGCCCAGGTGGATATTTTGGTCGCGAACCTGAACAAGCGCCTCAAGGAGCGGACCGACATAAAGATAACGAGGGTAGTTAAGGCAGGGTCATTCGCCAAATACACGATCTTGCGCAGGACCGTCGAGGATCCGGTCGATGTGGACGTCATGTTCTACATAAACGGCAGAAGCGTGGACCAGGAGACATTCGAATCGCTCAGCGAACTCATCTACGACGCCTTGATCAGCATCTACCCCACCAAGGAGGTCGAGGACTTCGAGATTCAGCGCAAGGCCGCCACGGTCATCTTCCGGCGCTCCGGGCTGAGCGTCGACGTGGTTCCCGTTATCGAGGACACGTCCAAGCCGGGCTATGGCATTACGACCCAGCGGACGGTTCGCGGGTTCAGACGTGCGCGCCGTGCGCGGTGAAGTTCGTCCGCGACAGGAAAAACGTCGATCCCGATTTCCGCACGCTGGTGCGTCTCGCGAAGCGGTGGCGGAACTACAAAGAACTGAGCCACCTGAAGTCGTTCGTCATCGAACTCATCATGGCTCACGTGCTTGCGAAGTATGGTCGCGGGGCCACTGTGGAGAAACGCTTTCGGCGCTTCCTCTGGTATGTAGCCGATTCCGGCCTCCAGGAGATGATAAGCTTCAGCGAGAATGAGCCGCCTTTCGGTACCTTCACCGACCCCGTTGTCATCCTGGACCCCGTCTCAAGCCTGAACAACGTCGCGGGCCGCATCACCGAGGCGGAACGGGTGGAAATCGTGGCGGCGGCGAACGACGCCTGGGAGGTCGCCCATTTCGCGTCCGCCGAGGACGATCTGGGCGAGTGGAAGAAGATATTTGGCCCAGGCTTCAAGGTGGAGGATTGACGTGAGCGCCACTGCCACCGCCGTAAGGACCGTTACCGACGCAGACATCGCCGCGGTACTGCGACGCGTCACCGCGGACCTCGTGATGATTGCCCAGAGCACCGGAGCCATCACGGAACAAACGGCGCGCGATTACGCCTATGACATCGAGGTGCTGGCGCTAGCCCAGTATCTCAGGATGGTCGATGTCACTCTCCTTTCGGGTGGCGCGTATGGCACGGAGTGGAAGGCAATCAGGTACGTGCCGAACAACGCCGCCGGCGACCTGACGTCCGGCAGGCCGGGGGGCGTCCGGTGGCCCCGCGTTCCCGACCCTTACCTGCGCATTGTACTCTATCACACAGACTCTTACGACGCCGCGGCCAGGGCCCACACGGCGTCCAAACTCAAGGTCACTGGGTCTCCAGTGACGCGGACACGCGGCATCTCGGCCTGTCACTCAACGGGGGTCGCGACTACGTGAGCGGCGCTTACGCCATGGAACGGCGAGATTTTACCTGATGGCAGAGCCTAGCGTTTTCGACTCGGAAATCCCGCTGCCGGACGACAGGCTTACGGCCAGGGCTCGTACTTTGCTCGGGTTCGACGCATGCTACGCAAGGGTCAAGAACCACCTGCGGCTGATGCTGGGCGGCGACGAGCTCGCGGCCTGGAACCAAAGGCACCACGGTGGTTGTCTTGGGATGTGCGGCCTCATCGCCGACCAATACCCGCTTGCACTTTTCCACGGAGACGTCGGCACGGGTAAGTCCGCCTTCGCCGAGTGCATCGCCAATCGGTTGGTGACCGAGGCGAAGGCCCGTGATTCGGTCCTGTTCAAACTGAGCAATCGGGTGCGCGGGCGCGGACTTGTCGGGCAACTTGGAAGTGGAATCCTGGACGCGTTTCAGGCGGTGTTGACGGCGGCTGGCAAGCAGCGGCGTGCCGTCCTGGTCATTGACGAGGGCGATTCGCTCGGGGCGAACCGCGCGCTGGAGCAGAGCCACCACGAGGACAAGGTTGGGGTGAACAGTCTCATCCAAGCCATCGACGATCTCCGTCGGCTGAATGGGCGCGTGCTCGTGATCCTGTGTACCAATCGCCTTTCTGCCATCGACCCGGCGCTGCGGCGGCGCGCGGCACTCCAGGAGGAATTTACAAGGCCGACGCCGAACGACCGCCGCGCGCTCTTCGAGATGGACATGGCCGGCCTCAACCTGGAGGATGAAGAATTGCGACGGCTGGTCGACGTCACGGGCCCGCGGGACGGGCACCCGGGATGGACGTATTCCGATATTCGAACACGTCTCTACCCGGCCGCTCTGGCGAAACCGTTCCCTGAGCGCGGTTTGAGGTTCGAAGACCTGGAGGAAGCCGCCGCGTCGTTGCACGCGAGCCCGCGATGGGAGACCACTGATGCCTCGCTCTTCCCTCGCCGGACGGCGCATCCACATCGCGGGTAGCATCAACACGGACCCGCACGTCGCGACTGTAGCGGAGGTCGATGCGGCACGGGATTTCGTTGCTGCGTTCGTTCGGGAGTTGGTCCGGCGAGGCGCTGGTTTCGTCGTCGCCGTTGATGCGGAGAAGCGCCGGGAGGTGGACGACAGGCCGATATGCATCGACTGGCTCGTCTGGCAGTGCCTAAAGGACAACCTCGCCTTGCGCCCGGCCGCGGCCTCGAACCCGCTGGCGGTCGCGGTGCAGCACCACAAGAGTGAGGCACAGGTGCCGCCGGAGATGCAACGCCTATGGGACGATCTGAGGGGTAGCGACCTCGTCACGATCGAGAACGCCTCCCACTGGAACATGAATAGCAAGCGCCTGGAGACTGCGGCATCTCTTGGCGACGTCCTCGTGACTCTCGGCGGGGACGAGGGGGTGTTGTTCCTCGCCAACCTCTATCACGCCTGTGGTAAGCCGATCGTGCCGCTGAACTTCCGGCTCTGTCCCGAGGGCAAAGGCTCCTTGCGCCTGTTTGAGCACAGCATGACGAGGGTTTACAGTAGTAGGTTTTTCTCTGTGCGGGAGCAGCCCGAGCCACATGGATGGATGAACCGCATCAACCAGGGTGCTCGCGCCACCATCGCCGACCGCGCAAATACCGTTGTCTCACTACTCGAAGCGCTGGAGCGCCCTCGTGCGTTCGCCGTCCGCCTCCTGAACCCGAAGCATGCCGATTTCGCGGCGGTGGATAACTTCTTCTCCTCGATTGTCCAGCCGGTCGCCGAGGAAACCTTCGGCTACAAGCTGACCGTCGTGGACGGGCGCCAGCCCTACGAAACGCCGCGCGTAGACCAGGAAATCTTCTCGAAACTGCACCGAAGCGGGGTCGTCGTCGCAGACATCACCGGCTTGCGACCGAACTGCTTCGTGGAGCTCGGATACGCCCTGGGACGCGGACACCCTACCTTGCTCACTGGGAGGGAGGGAACTGAGAATCCGTTCGACACGCTGACCCTACCTGCCCATTTCTGGACAGATGCTGGAACGATTGCTGATCGTCGCCGCCAGTTCGTTGAATATTGGGAAGCGTCCGTGGGACGCCCACCGCTCGTGCCTTCCGAACCGTTAATTCCATGAGCCGACCCGAGCTATTCATTTCGGTGGACGTCGAAGCGTCGGGGCCATACCCGGGCCGCTACAGCATGCTGTCTCTGGGGGCATGCCTCGTTGACGATCCGGAGCAAAATTTCTCATGCGAACTCAAGCCGCTATCAATGGAGGCAGATTCGAAGGCGTTGGAAGTCACCGGGTTGTCGCTCGAGAAGCTCGCCGCAGAGGGGCTTGACCCGACCGACGCAATGCGACGCTTCGCGGCCTGGACGAACGTTTGCGCCTCTAGGGGAGCCGCGACGCCCGTTTTCGTTGGCTTCAATGCGGCCTTCGACTGGGCGTTCGTCAACCACTACTTCCTCCACTTTTTCGGAACGAACCCGTTCGGCTTCGCCCCGCTCGACATCAAGTCTTTTTACATGGGCGCCGCAGGCTCCGCTTGGAGTGAAACGCGGTCGAGCACGATGTGCGCAAAGCTACGCGCCAACTCCCGAGGCGACCACCAAGCGCTCCACGACGCGATATTTCAGGCCGAGTTGTTTCGATTGGCACGGGACCTTCGGCGATAAAATTTAGCTTCGATTTCCAGCAGGCCCGCAGCCGCCGGCGACAACGGTTTGTAGGATCAGCAGATCCACTCTTTAACATCGGCGCCGGCAGCCCGCCACGGTTGAGGTCGACAAGCGCAGCTCTTACATGGCCAATGGAGCAAATCCAAGCAACCTGCCCGGCGACAATTATCCTGAGCGGTCAGCGTCAATTAGGATGAGCGGTTTGA
>ODAK010008655.1_pt1 | contig 10162 bp, 9 predicted proteins | sample 1539591 | NCBI WGS metagenome assembly ODAK01 (sample SAMEA3539303, study PRJEB22396) | soil metagenome | biome: tundra; feature: field; material: soil | place: USA | collected 2010-05 | depth 0.15 m | reverse complement strand
CCGTTGCGATCGAGCGAAGATTCGCAGTAACTGGTCTCTTCTTCCACTGCGGAGTAGGCGTCAGATCAGAATTACCGAGTGCGCCTACGCCGCGTAGAGGTCGCGCGAGCAGTGTGAATTAGAACTGCCGATTAAACCGCCGTGGCTCTCTCGAGCCAACACCCTGACCCAGAGCCTGATCAACACGCCTCTGAAACGGATCAGAAGAGGCGCCATTGGCAGCTTGATACTGGTAAGTCGGTTGTTCTTCTGATTGTGGGGTATCGGTTGACGCGTCGGCGTTTGGACCGGCTGCGCCAGCTTCTTCCTCCGCTCCCAATAATGGCTTGAGAGCAAGGACGACCTTTTCGATTCGTTCCTTACGGATCCGCAGGTCCTCGAAGGCTCCGAGAATCTGATTCAGTTCCGAATTCGCCGATTCGAATGCGACACGATATACATCTCCAGGACCACTCGGCTTCATACGATCTCCAGACGCGTAGGTTAGCATGAATCAATAATCTGACAAACAATTCCGACTGCAACTATCATGCTATGACTTTGGAAACTTCCTCGTCTCCAAACATATAAACAGGCGCTCTCCGTCTTGACGAAGAGCGCCTCAGGGATCGGCCATTCCATTGCGGCCTATGCACGGCTTGCAGCTTTCCCGTTTCTGCTGGGCCAGTTCCGCAAATTTGAACGCGCAGTTAGATCGGCGAGAGCAGACCCTCCGGGCGCTGCTGCCATCCCCACAAAGCATCATCGATACGCCGCTGAAACGGATCAGAGGACGGATTGCGGAAATACGCAACCGGCTCGAGCGACAATTCTTCTGAAATTTCCATCCGCTCGGACATCATCATCTCAATGGCGACGTGGTCTGGTTCAGTAGCCGGGGCCGAGACCTGCAGAAATGAAAACGCGGCGGGTTCGGACTCTTGCTCCGCAGGCTCAGATACGGCGTAGTCAGGTTCTGATTCTGCGACAGAGGTTTCAGCCTCAAGGATGTCCTGGAAGGGCCTCAGAGCGTCGACCACCTTCTCGATCTGATCTTTTCTAAGGCGCAACTCGTCGAACTGCTTGAGAATTTCATTCAACTCTGTGAATGCCTCATCGTATGCGATTCGGTATGTCTCTTGTCTCATAGTCAACCCCAAGCGAAGTCTGGCACGAAAGTGTTACCAACTTACATTAGAAGTAACATCTCGTAAAATTACCAACGTAACAAGGGTAATCTTCGGTCACAAATGACCCCGTTCGGCGGGTGCCCACCGGGTGACAAGTGCTGAGACGACGAGGGCTAAGGCGTTGGCGAGGAGGCAGGTGTCTTTGTGGGGTAGGCGCGCTCAACCGCCTCTCTAAGTTGCTGCAGCAGGGGAACGCTGGGGCCATCCAGACCGTTTCTCAAAGAACCCATCCAGATCGGTCCTTTCAGTTTGCCTTCAGGGGTGAAGGTGTAAACACGCAATTGGTCATCTTCCTGACCGAGTTCGGACTCCTCCGACGCTGAGTTGTCAGCTCCGGCCTGCGAGGGGTCTCGGCCGGGCGTTTGACCGCCCTGACCTGCCTGCCTCGAGGGGAGGGTAACGCCTTCCTGCCGCTGAGTCTGGCGAACGCGCCCCTTGCGAACGGAAAACAGCAAGTCCGCCCGATCGCGCTGGTTGGTCAATTCGTAGCGATCCCACTCCCGAAGCCCCTGTTGGACATAGGCGACCACATCGCGGTCGGACGGATAGGCACCAGGCCTGAGCATGTCGGTTCCTTCAGCTTCAACGTACACGTACTGCGCGTTGCCAAAAATGGGGGCCAGGGGCGCGTTCTTCTTCGATTTCGCCGAAACGAGGATCAGCGCTGGAGCCAGTACGAAAATCATGGCCAGTAATCTGTAATGCTTCATGCGGATGCCTCGATTCCCTCCTGCCCGCTGCGCAGAAATTTGTTAGAGAAGACCGGCACCAGTCTACGCTCCACCCGATGAAATTCTGGCACCGCTGAGCGCGTCATGTTTTGTTCGGCGGTGCCTGTTGTTTTTCCAACGGTTCGACGCGAATTTTACTGATGCGGCGGCCTTCCATCTCTACGACCGTGAGCCGTCGACCATCGAACTCGATACTCTCACCCTGCTCGGGGATATGGCCAAGGCGCATCAGCAGGAATCCAGCCAGTGTTTCTACACCGCCTGCGCGTGGCAGGCTCCATTGCACTTGCGTTTCAAGATCACGAAGATTCGCGCCGCCGTCGATCAGCAGCGTGCCCGTTGCGGTGGTCACGACGGGGCGCGCGGGATCGTCAAACTCATCTTCAAGCTCGCCGGTAAGTTGCTCGATGGCATCTTCAGCTGTGACCAGGCCAACGGTAGATCCGTATTCATCGACCACGATAGCCATCTGCCTGCGTCTCTGCTGAAAGTCGCGAATCAGCGCGAGAGCGGATTTTGTTTCCGGAACGACCAGCACATCGCGCATCACCTGGCTCAGCTTGAGTTCTACAAACGGCGTCGCAAAGTGCGACCCGGCAACGCCAGGTCTAGATGCGGCTGATTGAGGCGTAATACTCTGTTGCGAATTCGAGTCTGTCTGCGCTGACCTTAGTGATGGCTGGTCGACGCCGCGCGGTGCGACGGGACGAAAGAACATGAGGCGCGCCAGGTCTTTGGAGTAGACGACACCGACAATATGTTCCGGGCCGCGCGTCTCGTCGTAAACAGGCACGCGGGAGTTCATGTGTTCAATGACGCGCGCGCTGGCTGCTTCGATGGGCATGTTCGAAGGCAATGAAAAAATCATCTGCCGCGGAGTCATGATTTCGCGCACGGACACATCATCCAGTTCAATGGCGCGGTGAATGAGTGTCTCTTGAAATTCTGGCAGGATCCCAGAGCGCCGCGCTGCGCTGGTAATGAGTTTCAGTTCTTCAGGCGAGTGGACGGAGGACCGCTCAGTGACCGGAATGTCGAATCCGCGCAGGATGACGGCGGCGGACTTCTTGAGCGTGTGCACCGCGGGACGCGCCATAGTCATGAAGACGAGCATGGGAGGCGCCACGGCCAGTGCAAGCGCCTCGGCGCGGCGCAGGGCCAGCGACTTGGGTACCAGTTCACCGACTAAGACGTGGAAATACGTGATGACGGCGAAACCGAGAGCCACGGCTGTTGCTGCGGCGACATGCGCATATGCGTGGGCGTGGACAGGAGGCTGCGGAAGCGCATCGAGCCAGCTGAGAAAGACGCCGGCGGCGAGCGGTTCACCGATCCAGCCAAGGGCCAGCGAGCAGAGAGTGACGCCAAGTTGAACGGCGGGCAGGAAATCATCAAGATCATGTTGCAGGCGGCGTACAGCGCGAGCGCCGGGAACACCCGATGCAAGCAGCTGCTCGACGCGTGTGTCGCGAACGCTGACCATGGCAAACTCTGCGGCGACAAAGAAAGCGTTGGCCAAAATGAGCATGGCCACTGCGACAAACTGCAAGAGGGGGAGACCGTGCATCTCGGTTGTGAGGATAGCATTCGTGCCTCTGCGCAGTGTTGACGAGGCGGGCTGACACTCGCAGTTCGGCGCTGCTTTGACTGGCCGGTTTAAACCGGGTTGGACATTGGAACCAACCGAGGCGCGCTTGCGTATGGAGATGCAGTGGTTCACGGTAGCTGATTCAGAATGTGTCCGTGTCACGGAAGCGCGTCGTTGCTGCCATCGTCCTGTCGTTTGACGTCATAGATCGGCATCGGCGGACCGGCCAAACTTTTATTCGAGGGCTGCGGCTCTCTGCCGTCCCGGGAGGTACTAAGTGTCAGCGTCGCGAAAGAGCAAGAAGTTCTGGATTTGGCTAAGTCTCGGCGTGCTGATGGTTGTCTTGGCCGTGGGAGGGTTTGCGATGCACCTGGTGAAGGGCACGCAGATCGATCCCAACAAGCTGGCCAAGGTGCAACGGGGCGATGTGGCACGGTCGGTCGTCGCCACGGGCAAGATTCAGCCGATAACGAAGGTTGAGGTCAAAAGCAAAGCCTCAGGCATCGTCGAGAAGCTCTCCGCAGACATCAATTACAAGGTGCACAAGGGACAGGAACTGGCACAACTCGATCGTCAGGAAATCGAGGCGCAGGTTGAGGCGCAGCGCGCGCAGCTCGGCGCAGCCGAAGCCAATGTATCCACCTATGAGGCCAACATCGAGCAGGATAAGGTGAACGCGTCTGCTCCCGACCTGCCGATGTATAAGGCTACCCTTGAGCGCAATCTGCAAATGCAAAAGGAAGGCATTGTTAGCCGGCAGGCACTCGACGACACCAATAGGGACTACCTCGCTGCGTTGACGCGACGTGACTCCGCCAAAGCGCAAATCGGCGTCGACACGGCCAAGTTGAAACAGGCACGCGCCCAGGTGCAGCAGAGCCAGGCCAGTCTCAAGCAGCTTGAGGAGCAGCTGAGCTACACCACAATCGTGGCGCCAATGGATGGCGTAATCCTGTCGCGCGACGTGGAAATCGGCGATGCGGTGAGTTCAATTCTGGTGCTCGGCTCGACGGCCACCCTGGTGATGACCGAGGGGGATATCAACCAGGTGTATGTGCAGGGCAAAGTCGACGAGTCGGATATCGCCCACGTTTATATGAATCAACCGGCGCGGATAAAAGTAGAAAGTTTTCGCGATCGGGTATTCAATGGCAAGGTCACAAAGATCGCGCCCCTGGGAGTGGAGAAGGACAACGTCACCACATTTGAGGTACGCGTGAGCATCGACAATCCGGGAGGCGAGTTGAAAGCCAACATGACCGCCAACGCAGAGATTCTGCTCGACGAACACAAAGGCGTCCTGACGGTTCCTGAAAACGCGGTGAACTATGACGGGCAGAAGAACGCATTCGTCCAGGTCCCAGACAAGAGCCAGAAAGAAGGCACACGCAAGGTTACGGTGAAAGTCGGCCTTTCAAACGGCTCGGTGACTGAAATTGTCAGTGGGTTGAAAGAAGGTGACGAGGTTGTGCTGCAGCAGTAGGCGGGAACCCTGCTGCGACGAGCTGTTCAGGGACGCACATCGGTGTTCGGAAGCGGACACGGGCATTTGGGTCAATTCCAAACAGGATTGAATAAGCGCAACGATCGATTGACCTTATTGCACATACTGGTTTGGTAGCCCAGATGCATGTAGGTCAGAACGTACACTGGCAGACTAAACGCGACTCAGATCTATCCAATGACATTGAATCGAGGAACACGATGAAGACTCTTTTGCTAGCAACATCCGTACTGGCCCTCGCGGCGGTTCCAGCGCTTGCAACCGAGGCCACTTTTGAGCGCAACCTTACGGTAAATGGTCGGGTGGAGTTGTCAGTATCCACGGGGTCGGGCAACGTGCACCTCACGCGCGGCTCTGATGATCGCGTGCACATCTATGGCAAGGTCAAATCGAGTTGGGGTGGGAATGACTCAAAGGTTCATGAACTCGCCAACAACCCGCCCATCGAGCAGACCGGGAACATTATTCGCATCGGCGCACGGCACGAAAACCTGCACAACATCAGCATCGACTACGAAGTTCAGACGCCGGCCAATTCGTTCCTCGAGGCCAATTCCGGCTCGGGAAACATTGTCGACGACGGCGTCGGTGAAAACGCCAAGCTCTCCACCGGATCGGGGAATATTCATGCGACCGGGCTGCAAGGCGGATTCTCAGCCAATACCGGCTCCGGCGATATTTATGCCGAACAGTCTGGCGGCCAAGGCGATGTGAAAGCACAGACCGGGTCAGGCAATCTTGAATTGCGCAATGTGCATGGCGGGCTGCGCGCGGGCACGGGTTCAGGCGACATCAAGGTTGCTGGAACTCCGGCCAATCCCTGGCACCTCGAGACCGGCTCAGGGAATGTTGAGTTCTGGCCCGGAAACAGCGGCTTGACTCTGGATGCGTCGACTGGTTCGGGTTCTGTGCACAGCGATAAGGAGATGCTGACGCAAGGGTCGAACGACCGCCATCACATCACCGGCAAAATCAGCGGCGGCGGACCGACGGTACGCATTGAAACCGGATCCGGCGACATTCGCGTTCATTGATCTTCGCGGCCGTGAACCGGCGCCCAACAAGTTGTTCCTCGGGCGAGGCCCGTAATTCCTCCTGGGAGGGCCTCGCCTGATTTTTTGCGTTTCAGAAAATAGTCTATGGTCTATTCGGCTTTTCGGGTGATGATCTCAACACGGAAATTCGGTTTGTCTTTTTCCGCTGGATCCGCAGCGAATTGTTGCTCGGTCTTGGCCGCGTCGTAGTCGCGCCACAGCCACATCATCTCTTCTGGAAACTCTGCGGCTCCTTGCCCTGGATTGTGTGTTCCCTTCCCAAAGCTGAAACGAAAATCGTAATCGCGCGTTTTGAGCGCGTTGGCCATGCGGATGTTGGCCATCGGCCAGCTTCCGTATTTCTGATTTTCCATGTCGTTGGCGCCATCCTGCAGCCATACACGCAGATTGCGTTTGGGCTCACGCAGAATTTTTTCTGGATAATCCTGACCGCCATCGGGATTGGCCGGATCTTCCTTCCATTGAATGCTGGTGAAACTGCCGATCCAGCTAATCACGCGGCTGAAGTAATCCGGCATTTGCCACGCGGCATTGAAACTGCAGATGCCGCCGGATGAGAGCCCGGTGATGGCGCGGCTGTAACCATCTTTGCGCAGATTGTATTTCGCACCCACGTCCGCCAGAATTTCGTCGCGCAAAAAGCGCACGTAGCGATCGCTCACGGTGTCATAAAGCGTGCTGCGCATGGAATCTTTCAACGTGCGGCCCCACTTGTCAGAGTAGGTCTTTACGAACTTGTAAGTCGGGGTATCTGGCGAATCAGTGATATCGCCGGGGTTGATGAAGACGCAGATCATCACCGGGATTTTCTTTTGCGCAATAAGGTTGTCGATCACGTTGAGCGTGGGGTTGTTGCCCTCGCGCGATGTATAGCCGCCGCCATCTTGAAAGACCATAACCGCGGCGGGTGTCTTCGGATCATATTCAGCCGGAACGTAGATCCAGTATTCGCTCTTCATTCCGTCATAAATCTTGCTGGTGTGCACGATCTTGTCGGATAGCTTGCCCGATGGAACGCCCGGCTGCAGATAAGACAACGGCCCGAATGCAGGCATATCGAGGCGACCGCCGAATGTAGCCCCATTCACGATGTAATGAAATTGATGCAGTCGAGCCAAAGGTGCGATCTGCGCTTCGGCATACCAAAGCTGAGAGCCGGCGATGGACTGCATCGGCAGGGCGGCAGCATCATCGATCACCAGCGAGGGCGCGGATGCGGATTCAATGGCGAAGAAAAACTGCGGGCCGAGGCCGGCCCAGGCCGTGCCTGCCTTCAGGTCTTTCGCGTCGAAGCTGGCGCTGATGGCGCCGCTCAAGCCGGAGCTGTGCGAGTGCGCGAGAGCAATCAATTCAGGTGCAGTGAGCTTGTCTGCAGCCCATGCATTCAAGGCGAGACTAAATACGGCAGCTAGAAGCCACAGTTTTCTCATGCGGGCCATGGTACATGGAGAGGGCTTGCGCGCGAGGTTATTAATTCACGCGGGTCATCATTTAAGGAAGTAGTACGGGTCTGGATACTTTACCGAATACTCAGCTTGCGGCTTGCCGCGCAGATCGCTCCACTGGTCGCCAACATTGAGCACGATTTTGTATCCCTGGCGTGCAATTTCGGCTCGCGCTGCAGATTTATATTCGAGTGCGGTCAAAGATTCTTGCGAGGCGGAGCGCAAAACCAGTTGCTTCCAATTGTCGAATCCCTGGCTGTGCAGGTTCTGCTCCGTGGCCACACGCTGGTCTTCAGGTCTGCCGGTGATGAAGAAGATGGCGACATCGCGCTTTTGTGCTTCGCTATAAATGCGAATCGTTGCTGGAATCGCAGGGGCAGCGGCGGACACAACCCACGCATTGAACGCTTTGCTGTCGTAGGCGAAACCAGATTTCACCATTTCTTCATAATTCGACAGCGTGGTTTCGTCGATGTCGAACACCATGGCCAGCTTCTGATCTGATTGGGCACCGGGGTGCGCAGCGCGCTTGTGGAGAAAGGCGATGGCGCGCTCCGCCTGCAGGTCAAGGTCCTTGGTATAACAGCCGCGCTTGCAGTCGTGGTACTGCTTGAGACGGTCTTTGATGACGTCGAGATTGAGGATGCTCTCGCCGGGAGCAAGCGGAGCGACCTGCACGGTCGCCTGCCTGGGCGCGACTGCCTGTTGCGCGGAACACTGCAAGGCTAAGACAAAGCTCAAAATGAATCCGGCAAACGCGAATCGCTTTATCAACGCGGTAGCTCTCCTCGGCAAGTAATTAATTATCAAGTCTAGACGATTGAGCGAGGTCGGCAACGCCGCAGCCAGACTTTCCCAGGAAATCAAACGCTCGGCCAAAGCTATTCTTCCGCGCCAGTTTCGTTACACTTGAATCATGATTCGCGTTCTTCGTCCTCTTCCTATTGAGTCACTCAAGCTGTTGGTCTTTGATCTTGACGGCACGCTGATCGACTCCGCACAGGACTTGTGTAACAGCGTGAACGCCACCCTGCGCCAGTTTGGCCGCGATCCGCTGGCCGATGAAGTGGTCGCGAGTTACATCGGCAATGGCGCATTAACGCTCGTCCGGCGGGCATTCGAAGGCAAAGGCGCGCCGATGGATGAAGCTTTCCTCGCGCAGGCGTATGCGTTTTTTCTCGATTATTATCGCGAGCACAAGCTCGACTACACCTACGCTTACGAGGGCGTGCTGCAGGCTCTGGACGCGCTGCATAAAGTGCATGACCAGGTGGACGCGCCCGCGCGCACAATGGCCGTGCTCACCAACAAACCGGTGCGACCGGCGCAGGCCATCTGTGAGGCTCTGGGTCTTGCTCCCTATTTTCTCAGCATCTACGGAGGCAATAGTTTCAGCACCAAGAAGCCCGATCCCGAGGGCCTGCTCGCGATCATGAAAGAGGCTGGTGTGCGACCGGAGGAGACGCTGATGATCGGCGACAGCCAGGTCGACGTACTGACCGCGAGGAATGCCGGCGCGTGGTGCATCGGATGTACATTTGGCCTCGCACCGGGTAGCCTGGAGGAAGTACCTCCCGATGTACTGGTCGACTCGCCTGGGGACTGGACAGCAGCCTTAAGTCCTGCGAAAATCGATTTAGGACAGGCTTATGAGCCTGCACCCTAAGAATCCAGCCGCGGCGCTCCTGAGCGCGCATCCACCACCGGCCAAGGATCCGCCCTCTGTATGGACGCTGTGACAGAAGGAAACGTTTTCACGATCTGGCGTTCGTCTGGCCGCGGATGCACACCCCGATTGAAGACACGCAGTTCGATTTATTGAGCAGAACATTGGCTTGCACGATTGGCCTAAATCTTCGGTTCCCTTGGAGATGCCGCATGATGCGCTTTGTTACCACGCTGGTTCTTTTTGTTTCGCCAGGCCTCGTATTTGCCTGCAAGACATCCACCCCCACTCCCCCTCCTGTCGCCTCTGTACAAGGCGTAGTCGCCGACGCTACCGGCGCAATCGTGCCCGGCGCCGAGGTGGACCTGGTCGACACCAATGGAGCGATCGAAGGCACTGGTCGCTCGGGTGGGGACGGCAATTTCAAAGTATCCGCGCCCCACGCCGGCGACTTCATGCTGGTGATTTCAGAGCCCGGCTTTGAAACGGTGCATACGCCGGTCACCATTTCACCTGCAGTCAACACCTCAAACACCACAACGACTGTTCATCCCTTTGCCACGCCTCTGCATATCACACTGCCTATTGCCGCGGTGGCTACGAACGTAAGGGTGAATGGCGATACAGATGAGGACCTGACCGCGACAGACGCCAACCAGGACTCCGCGGTGCTGACGTCGCAAGATCTGAAATCGCTGCCAATTTTCGATAACGATTACGCCACGGCGATGAGCGCCTTCCTCGATGACAGCGCGACCGCTACCGGCGGCTCGGGCTTGATGGTTGACGGCGTCGAAGCCAACCGGGCGACGGTTTCGGCCTCTGCAGTGCAGGAAGTTCGCATTAATCAGGACCCCTACTCCGCGCAATACTACTGGCCGGGTCGAGGGCAGATGGAGATCATCACCAAGTCGGCGGCGGACAAGTATCATGGCCAATTCAACTTCCTGTTTCGCGACTCGGCGTTGAACGCACAAAATGCCCTCGCGCCTTCGAAGCCGTTT